>Ga0265327_10002958_pt1 | contig 16975 bp, 16 predicted proteins | sample 41621metaG_FD_202089 | JGI IMG/M metagenome (GOLD analysis project Ga0265327, IMG submission 202089) | Rhizosphere microbial communities from Carex aquatilis grown in University of Washington, Seatle, WA, United States - 4-16-21 metaG | ecosystem: Host-associated > Plants > Roots > Rhizosphere... | reverse complement strand
GAAAACACGAGGTCGAGTTCATTCTCCGCGGTGATGAATGCGAAGACATCCGCCCATTCCATCACCTCCTCATCCGTGAAGTGCTCCTCGATCACGGAGGCATTGGCCCCGTCCACTGTCAGCGTGGGCCAGGACACTCCAGTCTCCGTCTCCGCATGCCGCAGGCGCACGGTCCCTTTTAGACCCGCCCGGTCGAGCCGCTGGGCAAGTTCGCTGAGACGCACATAGGCATAGGCCAGGTTAGCCAGATGACCCTGCCGCAGCAGGGTCCGACGCTGGGATAATAGTTGGGTAAGATTCATAGGTTCCTTTCATCCATGGTTTCTGGGTTAAGGCGGTGCATGAACCCGGTCGCATCCCTCACGCTGACACCCGTCACTGCCAGGGACCTCACTCGCGACGGCAGCCTCGGCACTCGATGCCGCTGCGCTGCCCAAAACTCCAAGCTGGCTCACTGCAGATAACCTGCCTGCGAAAACCGCTGTCCTGCTGTCTGGCTCAAACCACGATCTCAACCGTGCATCTGGATGCTGACCGGACTCTGCCTCTTGATCTCTTCCCTTCGACACGCGAGGCAAGCTTATTGTGACTTCCCCGCTCCAGGATTCGTGAGGCTGGATCCTGGCGGCCGGTTCATCGCTCTTAAGAGTGACCTAAGGCGGTGCTCCCCAAACGATTCACCGCTGGCACCGGCCGGCCCGACGGATCAGGGTCGTTTTCGCGCGGCCGTCCGCTTAAAATGTCCGCCTCAGCCGCTCTTACATGGAACGGCTTCACCCTCAGCGCCGCTTGCCGGCATTTCCTCATGAGAGACGACTATCTACACGCCGCGCTAAAGCTGATCACCGACCCCAACATCCTCGTCAATGTGGTGTCCCGCCGCGTGAAGCAGCTGCGTAACGGCAATCGTCCCCTGGTCGAGTCGCTCGAGAAACTCTCGGCCGAGGACACCGCCCTGCGCGAGATCATGGAAGGCAAGATCAGCTACGAGTTGCCCACCGCGGAGCAATTGGCCCGGCGTTAAGTCACGCGCCCGGCGCCATTCGTCCGTCGTCTCCCGCCGGGAACCGATTCGCGACCGGTGCTTATTCGAAGCGCTGCTCGAACAGTTCGGTCACTTCCCGCAGCAGTCGCTCCGCTTCCTCCAGCGCGGCGATCCGCTCCGCGGAATCCAGCTGCGCCTCGGCGGCGCCCGCCTGCACGCTCACGCCCACAATCACCCGGCTGAGAAAATCGTAACGACGGTCCACGAAAGTGATGCCGTTCGAATGGATGAAGCTGCGCTGGCTGGAGTACATGCGCCGACCCTGTGGACCCCACCGGCCTCACACCATCTGTGTAACTACGCATTTAACGGAATTATTACGTATTCCGGCCGTGGGTTCCGTGCCAGCATGCGAAAGTGCGGCGGCTTTCATAACCCTTTCATGACCGGCACGTATTCCGCGCCTGATTTCCGGCCGCGGAGACCGGCTCAACGCTCCGCCATCATCGCCCAGACGTTTTCCACCGGCGTGCCCTGGACAATCGCGTTGGAGCAGCCCTGAAAATATCCGCGCTGCCCCGCTTCCGTCACCGCCGCGCGCGCCTGGGTCGCCACCTCATCGGCGCCTCCGGACATCAGCAGCGATGACGAGACATTGCCCCAGATCACCAGCCGCGGAAACCGCGCGCGGACCGCGGCCACCGACATCATCGCGTCGCGGTCAGCCTCGCCGAAGCCCGGACAGTTGGCCTCAGTAAACAGCATGTCCATCAGCGCCCACAGGTTGCCGTCGCTGCGGAAATAGTAGTGCACGCCCAGGCGGTTCAACTCCGCCACTGCCCGTACATAGGCCGGCAGCACCAGATCCCGGAACATCACGGGCGAGTACATCGGGCCGAGATTGCCCGCCAAGTCGCCGCCGCCGGCCATCACGGACGGCAAACCCGCCTCCTTTACCGCGCGGCCCACGGCGATCACGAATTCACCCTGCAGGGCCATCTTGCGCCGGACGAGGTCGGGCGCGGTCACGAGCAACTCCAAGTCATCCGGCTCGAGCCCCACGCCGATGCCGGCGCCGGCGCTGCACACGACAAACTCCCGGCCATACCTTCGCCACAGGTCCACCGCCGGCTGCACGGACGCGCGCGCCGCCGGCATCGGGTCAGCCGCCAGCGCTTCCAGCTGCGCCAGTTCCTGCTGCAGCCGCGCCTCCGGCGCCAGCCGGCGGGGCGACCGGTACATGGGGCTGAAATCCGCCGCCGCGGGATGGTACTGCCAGATCGTGTGCTCGCCGGCCGCGGGACCGAACCGGAACGTGTGCTCGTCCAGGCGCGCATCGGGCCGCTCGTTCATCCGCCACGGCATGCGCAGCACGTCCGCGTCCAGCAGCCGATGCACCGCCACGAGGTCCTCGATCATCCCCGCCTCAAAGTCCGCGTGCGCCGCGTCGCCGTCCGCCCACGCGGCCACCTCCGCAAACCGCAGCGAACCCGTGCCGGTGTGCGCCGGCCGGCCGAGGAGCGCCGAGGCCACGCCGCAGGCGATGGCCGGGATGTAGACCGGGGCGCGATCGGTTTTCCCGGCGCACAGGGCCGCCGCACAGCGCGCATGACGGGCCGGGCCGCTGGAGGGATCTTCACGCATGGGACACCTCCCTGCTTCTAGGCTTTGCGGCGCCGCCTCACGAGGAGAAACGCGCGCGGCCCGGCCCCGGCCGCGCGATCAGATTGACCTGCCCCACGTGCCGACATTACGCAGGAGTGCGCCTTTGGCTCCGCTCCCGGCGCCGTCCCCCCCCACGACCATGGACATGCCCGCCCAAGTTTCGCTCGCGTCCCCCCGGCCCGCCGCCGCGCCCGTCGGCGGATTCGATGCCCGCGACCAGCTCACGCCGCGCCGCCTCACCCTCGCCATGTGGGACCAGGCCTACCTGCTGCGCCACGGCCGCGGGGGCAGCTTTGCCGACTGGGACCGGGTCCTCGACGAGACCATCGAGCGCGGCTACAACACCGTGCGGCTTGATCCCATGCCGCAGTGGATCGACCTCGCCCACCCCGGGCGCCGCCTCCACTGGCCCGATCCCAAGCAGCCGTTCCTGCCGTGGGACTGGAACACCGCAGTCACCGCGCCGGCCGGCCGCTGGCTGATCGAGTTCATGGAGAAGCTGCTCGTCCGCCCGCAGCTGCACTACACGCTCAGCTGTTGGTGGTTTTGCAACCTGCCCGGCTCGTCGCTGCAGGGCCCGCCGGTGCTCCGGCTCCCGCGCACGCATGCGGAGGGCGCCGAGATGTGGGCCGTGCAGCTTCGCCAGTGGCGAAAGCGCTTTGGTTTCGACCGGCTCGTCTACGTCGACCTCGCGAATGAGGTGCCGTATTTCTTCCCGGGTTTCCTTGATCGCCTGAAAAAGGAGCACGGCATTGACTGGGGGGTCGCCGCGTTCACGCCCGCCCAGGCGCAGGTCATCGCCGACGAGCTCAATCCCCCGCTCGCGGCGCTGCGCCGCGAATTTCCCGCGCTGCGCTTCACCGCCTCCATCCATGGCGACCTGCGCTGGCTCGACGTGCCGCTGGAACTCGACTGCCTGGACGTGCACTTTTATGCCGACGCCGACCCGCGCTGGTCGCAGCGCACGAAGTTCGGCGAGCTCATGCCGCATCTGTTCACCCGCAACGACTGGCACGCCGCGTTCTCCCGCCGCTGCCAGCAGACCGCCGCGGCGATCGGGCCGATGCTCCGCCAGCGGCAGCGCGCGAAGCTCCTGCGCTTCGCCGGCTGGGCCGCCGAGCGCGGCATGCCGCTGACCACCAGCGAATCGTGGTCGAGCTGGTATTACTTCGACAGCCCCGAGCTCGACTGGGGCTGGCTCCTGGAGTGGGCGGAGTGGAGCGTGGATGACGCCATTGCCGCCGGCATGTGGGGCTGGACCCCGCACAACTACGTCCAGCCCCATTTCGCCAACTGGCGCGATGTCCGGTGGCACCGCCGGCTCAACGACCGCTTCCTGCGGAGCTGAGCCGCGCCCTCGGCCTGGTCCGCCCGCGGGTCGCCGCCGCAAGCGGCTGACCGATCCACAACATATGCGTAATGTTGCGCAACCCCTGCGTAGCCGCTGGCCGAGCTTTGCGGCATCCTCTTCGTGCAGGTTCCATGAACGAAGTTCGTTACCCGACGAGATTGATTTTGCCCCAAAGAGCCCCCCATGCCGCCACCGGTTTCCGGTCGCGCCCAGTCTTCTGCCCCACGCGCAGAATTGGACGACCGGCCGCGTCCCAGGAAAGGATGACCGCATGAACCCCGACCTGCTGCTCCGGCTGCAGGCCATGCGCCCGCAGATTCGCACGCGCTGGGAGGCACTGCTGCGCATCGAGCGACTGCACACGCCGCTGGCCAATCCCGACACGCTGGTCTTCATGTTCGACCTCACGCTGGACGAAGTGCTTTCGGCCCTGCCCGGTCGGACCGTGCGCAGCGCCGGATCAAGACCGGTCTGCCGCAACGACAGCAATCCCATGCGCGCCTATTTTCCCGCGCTTGAGCAGGCCCTCCTGGAGGCCCTCATCCATGCCCAGGCGGATCAGGCCGAGGCCAAGTCCGGACGGTCCCCGAGCGCCGTGACGGAACGCACCGCCGCGGTGACCGAACTCTGCGCCACGCTGCGCCGCATCGCCCGCCGGGAGATCGCCGCCTTTGACAAGATGTGCAGCCGCGCCCCGGTCCGCCGGCGGCGCAAAGCCAAGCGCGCCTCGGCGGCTCGCTGAGCCGCGCGGTTCGCGCCGGGCCTCGGCTGACGTCAGACGGAATACTTGCTCTTGCCGGGCTCGCAGGGATCCTGCCCCTCGTAGTTGTGCACCGAGCCGGCCGTGTCCGCCCAGAGCGGCAGGTTGTTCGCCCGGGCCAGCCGGGTCTGGACAATCTCACCCTGGATGTCGTTCTCGCGGGCATGCATCATCAGGCGGTTGAGCGCCGTATAAAGCACGTCCTCGGGAGTCACGTCCAACAGCTGGGCCAAGCGCACGACGGGGGCGGATTCCGCCTCATCGAGATGGAGTTTGATGTTCATGGGACCCGCTCCTTGTTTCGGGTAACTGGCCCAGCTTAGTCCGATTGCCCGCGAACGGCTCCGCACTTATTGTCAAAAACGCGGCATGGATTTGAGCCCACCCGCCGCCCGCCAGATCGGCGGCCAGTCGGCCCGACCCGGTCAGGCCTTCGGTTGCAGCACTTCCGCAATCGCGTTCAGCAGCTGCTCCGAGCTGAAGGGCTTCGCGAGCAGCTTGTTCGCGCCGATCCCCCCGGCCATGTCGAGGCGCACGTGGCTGCCCGACATCGCGATGATGGCCAGGCTGGGAAATTCCGTCCGCAGCACCCGGATCGTCTGCAGCCCACCGTGCGGCATCACGATGTCCGTCAGGATCAGGTCGGCCGGCTCGGCCCGGAACAGGGCCATGCCATCGAAGCCGTTGCCCGCGGCCCGCACGCTGTGCCCTGCATCGGCGAGCACGCGCTCGAGGGTTTCACGAAACACCTCGTCGTCCTCGAATATGATGATGCGAGCCATGGCGGTTGGGGGACTGACGGGCCGAGGTTGGGGCAAATTAACCTCGAGGCAAGGCTCCCGGCGTGTCCGGGTCGGAAATCGCTCTCGCTCCCATGTGGGGATCCCGCCGTCGTGGCAGCAAAAAGGCGCACCCAATGGGTGCGCCTCGTAAATTTCAGTCTGCGGGAACGCTCAGAGCTTGAACAGCTCCTCGGGACGGAAGAAGCGGGCCAGCTCGGCCTTGGCATTGTCGTCGCTGTCCGAGGCATGGACCACGTTCTTCATCATCTCGGTGCCGAAATCGCCCCGGATGGTGCCCTTGGCGGCCTTGCGGGAATCGGTGGGCCCGAGCAGGTCGCGCACCTTCTGCACGATGTCCACGCCCTGCAGCGCCATGATGACCACGGGCCGCGAACTCATGAACTGCTCGATCTCGGGATAGAACGGCTTGGTCGCCACATGCGCATAGTGCTCGCGCAGCAACGCCGGCGAGAGCCGCGTCATTTTGCATCCGATCACATCGAAGCCCGCGGCTTCGAAGCGGGCGAGCACAGTGCCGACATGGCGCTGCTCCATGCAGTCGGGTTTGAAGATCACGAACGTTTTTTGCATTAACGTTCCAACGTACAGCCCGTGGCGGGTTTGAAAAGCCTAGATTTGACCGCCGCCGCCGCTCACGAACCCGGACCGAGGAGATGCCGCAGCGCCGGGCCCAGCCTCGGCCACCGGCACTCAAAACCCGCCGCCCGCAGGCGCTCGGCCGATGCCCGCGTGCTGGCCAGCAGCGTCGCGTCGGCCATCACGCCGAAAATCAGCCGCAACGCCGCCGCCGGCACCGGCAGCCAGCCGGGACGGCCCAGGACACCGGCCAGGGTGCGCGTGAACTCCGCATTCGTCACTGGAAACGGCGCCACGACATTCAGCGGTCCGCGCATCTCCGGCGTCACGAGCGCATGAACCAGCGCCGCCACGGCATCCTCCAAAGTGATCCAGCTGAGCCACTGGCGGCCCGATCCCAGCCGTCCGCCCAATCCGAAACGGAACACCGGGAGCATCTTTGCCAGCGCGCCGCCTTCCGGGGTCAGAACGACGCCAAAGCGCATCAACACCACGCGCCCGCCCTGGCGGGTCAGTGGCTCCGTCTCCGCCTCCCAGGCCCGCACCACGCCGGGCAGGAAGCCCGCGCCAGCCGGGCTCGCCTCGGTCATCACCCGATCGCCGCAGTCGCCGTAGACCCCCACGGCCGATGCGTTCACCAGCACCGGACTCATCCCGTCAAGCCGAACCAGCGCGGCGGCCAGCGTGCGCGTGGCATCCACCCGACTGCGAAGGATGCGCTCGCGCCGCGCCGCCGTCCACCGGCCGGACGCAATGTTCTCGCCCGCCAGGTTCACGGCCGCGTCGATCCCGGCGAGTTCAGCCGGGTCCAAGTCACCGGTCGCCGGATTCCAGCGGATCTCGTCCGCCCGCCGCGGCGCCCGGCGCACGAGCCGCCGTACGCGGTGGCCCCGCGCGCGGAGCTGCGCCACGAGCGCCTGCCCGAGCAGGCCCGATGCGCCCGCCACCACGACGGACAACGGCCTGACCTCTTCCTCAAGCAGGGTCGCGCTGGCGGCTTCCGGGTTCATGGGTGAGTCTCCGGTCCCGCACCGGCGCGAAGTTGTCGAAAGGCCGCCAGCGCCGCCTCACGAGCCGCGCGGTGTTCGACGATCGGCGCCGGATAATTCTGCCCGAGCCTGACGCCCGCCGCCGCGAGCACTTCCGGCGACGCCTCCCAGGGCGCATGGATGTGCTCCGCGGGCATTCTGGCCAGCTCCGGCACCCAGCGGCGCACATAGTCGCCTTGCGGGTCGAACTTGACGCCCTGCAGCACCGGGGCGAACACGCGGAAATACGGGGCCGCGTCCGCGCCGCATCCGGCCGTCCATTGCCAGCCGAGCGTGTTCGATGCGAGGTCGGCATCCACCAGCGTGTCCCAGAACCAGTCCGCGCCCGCGGTCCACGGCAGTCGCAGGTGCTTCACGAGGAACGACGCCGCGATCATGCGCACGCGGTTGTGCATCCACCCGGTCGCCCAGAGCTGGCGCAGGCCCGCGTCCACAATCGGGTAGCCCGTGCCGCCGCGCTGCCACGCGCGGAGGTGCCTCCCGCCCGGGTCCGGCGCCCAGGGGAAGCGGCCGAACTCCGGCCGAAGGGGCTGCTCCGGCGTGTGGGGAAAATGAAACAGGAGATGGTGCGCGAATTCGCGCCAGCCGATCTCCGTCAGGAAGACGCGGGCGCCGTTGCTCGGCGGGAAAACTCCCGTGTCCTTCGACCGCGCCTTTACCGCCGCCCAGACCTGACGCGGGCTGATCTCCCCGCTGTGCAGCCAAGGCGAAAGCTGCGATGTGCCGTCCAGGTCCGGACGGTCGCGCGCCTCGTCGTAGGCGTCGAGCCCCCGCGCGGCAAACCGCGCCAGGCGCTTCGCGGCCCCGGCCTCCCCGGGTGCCCAGGCCGCGGCCAGGCCCTCGTCCCAGCGCACCGTCGGGCGCAACTCCAGCTCGTCCAGCGCCAGCGACCGCGGCCACTTCGCCGGGGATGGGATCGTCGCCGCGGTGAACTTCACTGGCGCCGCCACGGGCAGCGCGAGGCAGGTCCGCCAATACGGCGTGAACACCTGGAACGGCCGGCCCTGCCGGTTCAGCACCGTGTGCGGCTCGTTGAGCAGCGCGCCGTTGAAGCTGCGCACGTCGAGCCCGCCGGCGGAGAACTCGGTCTTGATGACCGTGTCCTGGGCAATGCCGGCCGGCTCATAGCGTCGGTTCCAGTAGATCGCCCCGGCGTCCGTGGACCCGGCGAGCTCACGGAACACTGCCCGGGCGTCACCACGGGCCAGCACCAGCCGCGAACCATGCGCGCGCAATTCCGCGTCGAACGCCGCCAGCGCGTGGTGCCGCCACCAGCGGGACGCGCCGCCCGTCCGCCAGCGGCCCGCCTTTGCCTCGTCGAGGATGTACAGCGGGATGATTGCCGCGCCCCGGGCCAGCGCGGCGTGCAGCGCGGGATTGTCCTGCAGGCGGAGGTCCTGCCGGAACCAGAGCAGTGTCGGGGTCAAGGCCACGGGTGCGCAGGGCCCTCGGGCCGCGGCCTAGAGTGACTCCTGGTACAGCCGCTCATAGCCGGCGGCCGCGATCTTCCAGCTGAAGTCGCGGACCATCCCGCGTCGCTGCGTGGCCGCGTACCGGGGCTTGTCCGCAAACAGCCGCAGCGCCCGCGGCAGCACCTCGCCGAGGCCCGCCGCCGTCGGCTCGCACATCAGGCCCGTCCCGGTGTCGGGAAATTCATCCACATCAGTCACGGTGTCGATCAGCCCACCCACGCGGCTGACGATCGGGAGCGTGCCGTAGACCTGGGAGTACATCTGGTTGAGGCCGCAGGGCTCGAACAGCGACGGCATGACGAAAAAATCGCTGCCCGCCTCGATCAGGTGGCTCATCGCCTCGTCGAGCTTCGCGCTGAGCGCGATCTTGGCCGGCGCCGCCGCCGCCATCGCCCGGACGTCGTCCTCGTAGCGCTTCTCGCCGGAGCCCAGCACGATCAGCCGGCAGTCCTCGCGGAGAAAGAAGTCCCGGTTCGCCAGGATGAGGTCCACGCCCTTCTGCTCCACGAAACGGCAGACCACGCCAAAGATCGGCCCGCGGAAATTCGCGGCAAACCCCGCGCGCTTGAGCAGCTCCGCCCGGCACGCCTGCTTCCCCGCCAGGTTCGCGAGCGTGTACCGGGCCGGCAGCAGCGCATCCGTGCCGGGATTCCAGACGGACATGTCCACGCCGTTGAGCAGGCCGACGATGTCGTGCTCGCGCGTCTGCACCACGCCCTCGAGCCCGTTGCCGAACTCCGGGGTCTGGATCTCCTGCGCATAGCGCGGGCTCACCGTCGTCACCCGGTCGGCGAACAGGATGCCGCCCTTCAGCAGGTTGGTCTGCTCGTAGTACTCCAGTCCGTCGATGCTGTTGAAGTCCTCCGGCAGGTTCGTGTGCGCGAAGATGCTGCGGGGAAAGAGGCCCTGGTAGGCGATGTTGTGGATCGTGAAGACGGTCTTCACCGCGAGGGTCACGCCCTGTTTCCGCTCCGCGTCGCGGACGAGCAGCGGCACCAGCGCCGCCTGCCAGTCGTGCGCGTGCACCACGTCCGCCTGCAGGTCCGCCAGGCGGAGGGTCTCGACCACGCCCTTGCAGAAAAAGATGAAACGATCCGCGTTGTCCTCGTAGTCGCGCTCGCCGTTGCCGTACGGGTTGCGGCGGTCGAAGAACTCCTCGCGGCAGATCAGGTACACCGTGAGGTTACGCCGCGGCGCGAACACGCGGACCTCGCCGCTCAGGTACTGGTCGCCCATCTCGATCCGGAGCCGCAGGCGCCGCTCCGCCCCGGCCGCGTCCTTGTGCTCCAGCGCCGTGCGGTAGCCGGGCAGGAAGACCGCCACCTCGTGGCCGTTGTCCGCCAGGGCCCCCGCGAGCGAGGAGACTGCATCCGCGAGGCCGCCCGTCTTCATGTAGGGGAACATTTCACTCGCCACGTGGACGATTTTCATCGCCCCGACTAAAACATGGGTCTTTCGTGAGGCCAACTACGAAAGAACGCACGGCCTGCGCGCCGGGCTGCCTCAATACATGACTCTCCGTGACCGCCTCCTCGCCCATGTGCGCGAGCCCCAGTTTCCGCCCGGCAACGAGCACGAGCTCGCCCGCCGCCTCTCCCTGCCCAACAAGCTCCGCGGCCAGTTCGCCCATGAGGTGAGACTGCTGCTCAAGGCCGGCCTGCTCGTGCGGGCCCCCAACGGCCGCCTCACTCGTCCGGCTGAGCGGCCCGAAGCGGCCCCGGCTTCCCGGCCCGTGTTCGTGCCGTCCAAGCGCCGCGCCGCACTCGCCGCCGCGGCCGCCGCCGCCGCGACGCCGGTCCCCGCCCCCGCGCCCGCCGCCCCACCCGCGCGCTCGTCCGCGTCAGCCCCTGCGTCGGCCCCGCGGCTGGGCAAGAACGAGGTCGCCGGCCGCATCCAGTTCCGCGCCGGCGGCTCGGCCTTCGTGATCCGCGACGCCATCCCGGGCACCACGCCCGAGCCGTCGATCCAGGTCTTTCCCGAGGACACCGGCGTCGCCCTGCCGGGTGACCGCGTGATCGTCCGCATCGTCCCGGGCCGCCGCGGCCGCCGTCCCGGCGAGAAGATCGGCGCCATCGTCCGCGTGCTCGAGCGCGCGCGCGACACCATCGTCGGCAACCTCCGCCGCGGCCGCCGCGAGTTCGTGGTCCAGCCCGATGACCCGCGCTTCAGCTACGAGATCGCCGTCGGCGATCCGGCCCGCAGCGGACTGAGCCCCGTCCCGCAGGAGGGCGACAAGGTCGTCGTGAAGCTCGCCGACTGGGACAACCGCCGCGATCCGCTGACCGGCACGCTCACCGCCCGCCTCGGCCGCACGCACGAGCCGCGCGCCGAGCTGCTCGGCATCTTCACGAAGTACGAGCTCGCCACCGAGTTTCCCGCCGACGTCGAGCGCGAGGCCGCCGCCCTGCCCGACCGCGTCCCCGCCCGCGACGCCGCCCACCGGATCGATTACCGCGAGCAGCCAGTGTTCACGATCGACCCGGACGACGCGAAGGACTTCGACGACGCGCTGTCCTACGAGGCGCTCGAGGGTGGCGACGTCCGCGTCGGCATCCACATCGCCGACGTCTCCCACTACGTCCTGCCCGGCACCGCGATCGACCGCGAGGCCCAGCGGCGGGGCAACTCGACCTACCTGGTCGGCGTGGTCATTCCCATGCTGCCGGAGAAACTCTCCAATGGCCTGTGCTCCCTCGTCGAGGCGCAGGACCGGCTCTGCAAGGCGGTCTTCCTCACCTTCGCGAAGAACGGCCGGATCAAGGAGACGACCTACGCCAACACCGTCATCCGCAGCCGCAAGCGCCTCACGTACAAGCAGGCCTACGCGTTCATGTTCGAGGACGACCTCGGCCGTATCCGCTCCCTGCCGCTGCCGCCAAAGCACCAGACCGGCTCCACCGGCCGCGCCCTGCGCGACCTGAGCGACGCCGAGCTCACCGACCTCCAGCAGTGGATCCGCGCCCTCTGGCGCATCGCGAGCCGGCTCCGGCGCGACCGCATGGCCGAGGGCAGCCTCGACCTCGACATGCCGGAGACGAAGATCTTCGTGGACCCGCAGGGCTACGCCGACCGGCTGGAGAAGATCGAGCACGACGAGAGCCACCAGCTGATCGAGGAGTTCATGCTCGCCGCCAACGAGGCGGTCGCGCGGCTCACGCGCACCCGCTCGCTGCCCTCCCTCTACCGCGTCCACGACGAGCCCGACGTCGAGAAGCTTGAGGAATACCGCGCGCTGCTCGCCACCTTCGGTATCCGCGTGGGCGACCTCACGCACCGCGCCGAGCTGGTCAAGCTCCTCGTCACCCTCCGCACCCACCCGCAGGGCTACACGCTGCGCACGCAGCTCCTGCGCAGCCTGAAGAAGGCCGCGTACCGCGCCACCCCGGACGGGCACTTCGGGCTGAGCAAAAAAGACTATACCCACTTCACCTCCCCCATCCGGCGCTACTCCGATCTGGTGGTCCACCGGGTGCTGGAGACCTACCTCGCGCGCGAGGGCGCCCGCAGCGGGGCCCCGCGGGCCCCCGCCTACGACCTCAGCCGCATCGAGCGGCTGGCCGAGCACCTCAGCCTCACCGAGATCAGCAGCGCCGAGGCCGAGCGCGAGAGCGTGAAGATCAAGCTCCTCGAGTTCTTCGAGCGCGAGCTGGACCGTCAGCCGCGCACGCGCTTCCTCGCCGTCATTACCGACGTCCGCGCCAACGGCTGCTTCGTCGAGCTGCTCGAGTCCATGACCTTCGGCTTCGTTTCCGCCGACCTGCTGCCCAGCGACCACTACCTGCTCACGGACGACGGCACCGCGCTGGTCGGCCGCAAGGGCAAGCGGCGCTTCGCCCTCAACGACCGTCTCGAGGTCGTCGTGGCGCAGGTGGACCGGTTCAAGCGGCTGATCGATTTCCGCCCGGCCGACTGACCGCGCGCCGGCGGCGCTTTGGGGTTTGTCTTTTGGATTTTTGGGCACATCCTGTGGGTGCAACCCATCCGTGCCATGAAACCTGTTCCTCTCGCCGCCATGTGCGCGATAGCCGGGTGTCTGTTCGGCGCGCCGCTCGCGGGCCACGCCGCCCTCACGCCCTTCCGTGTGGAGCAAACCGTGGAACTTCGGTTTCCCACCAGCCTGCTGCTCGACGCCGTCTACTCGGGCGACGTCTGGGTCTTGGTCAGCGTCGGCGCCGACGGCCGGCTGGCCGATGCCCTGGTGACGCGCTACACCCACCGCGCGCTTGCGGACGAGGCCCTCTATGCCGTCGGCCGCTGGCGCTATGAGCCCGCCCGCCGCGATGGCCAGGCGGTGCGCGCCTGCGCCGAGCTGCACATCCGTTTCGAGGCCACGGGGGCCGTGGTGTCACTCGACCAGATGACGCGCGTCACGTCGCTCTCGTCCTTTGCCCGTCGGAACCAGGTCACCCGAGCCATCTGCCGCGCCAGCGAGCTGGACCGGCCGCTCACCACGGTCCGCGTCGTGACCCCCGCCGCACCACCCCAGGCCGGCGGCGGCAAGGCCGTCATCGACTTCATCATCGACGAGAAGGGCCAGCCCCGCATGCCGGTGCTGGTGAGCTCCACCGCGGCCGAGTACTCCACGCTCGCCGCCAGCGCCCTCGCGCAGTGGCAGTTCACGCCGCCCACCCGCCGCGGCCAGCCCGTCGCCGTGCCGGCCCGCCAGGAGTTCGTCTTTCCCGCGCGCTCCTGAGGTGTCACGCCCGCCGTGACACGCTGGCGGTTGCGTTTGCAGCGGAGCTGCATCCACTAGCGTGCCATGGCACACTACGAATTCACCGCGCGCTTCCGCGCACTCTACGACCACGCCGTCGCGCTCTACGCCAAGGGCCAGCGTGACGCCGCCACGTTCTTCGACCCGGCCCAGACCGCGTTCCTGGCCGCCAACGGCCTGACCGCGCAGACCCTCTACGACTACGCCGAGGACCACAACAACGGCGGCGAGCCCGGCCCGGACAACGCCCTCGCGATCGAGCTGATCCGGCGCGACTACTTCCTCAACGTCCAGGGCGGGCATCCGTCCAAAACCGTCCTCGACGAAACGAGGATGCCCGCGAAGACCGAGGCCATCCGCGGCATCGAGTGGCTCCCGCGCATCATCCCGAAGGCCAAGGCCAAGCTCCACGGCGAGCTGCCCGCCTCGCTGATGTACAGCTGCGGCGGCGACCGCCGCTTCTTCCGCACCCACGACATTCTTCCCGCGGAATTCCTCAGCCTGGTCTGGCGCAACGAGCACAACGACGCCGCCATCATTGACTGGGTCGTGAAACGCAGCGCCGCGAAATGACGAAAGCCGTGGTGTCCGCTTGGGCTATTAGCGCGGCCTAGGGAACAAACCGACAAACGACAAACAAGGTTCCCGACTCCAGAGCCCAAACTCCAGGCCACGGAAGCCAGCTTTCCCCGGCTAAGCCAGACAGGTTGCAAGCCATGAAACTTGTTTGATGTTTGGACCCTGGCGTTTGGCGTTTCCAAAAGGATCAGAACAATTCCCCCTGCGGCGCCGGGCTGGGCCTCACGCCGAGGAACGTCCCGTAGCGTTCCAGCCAGTCATCCAGCTTGGCCGCATAGTAGGCCGGGTCGTAGGGTGCCGCCGCCGCGTCGTACAACGCCAGCGCCCGCGCCCGTTGCCAGTCGTTGGTTCGCCCCTTCGCCTTGGCCGTGATGTAGTAGCTGACGCGTTCGCCCATGCGGGGCCGGGGCGTCAACTGCAGTGCCGCCTCGGCCGAGGCCCGCCGCGGCTTGCCGCCCTCCGCCATGAGCCGCTCGTACTGCTCCGGGTTCTGGTTCAGCGTCTCGCTCTTGGCCAGGTCCGTCACCGGCAGGCTCCGGTCCGCCAGCCGCCGCCGGTAATCCTCGATCAGGGCGAGTGGCGACTCGGGCGACACGCCGAGCAGGAAGGCGATGAGCTGGTTGCTCAGCCGCTTCAGGTAGGGCTCCATCCCCCGCGACCGCAGCGCGCTGCCGCGCAGCGTCACCTTCCGGCCGTCGTACAGGGCATAGTTCTTCATCTTGTAGCAGAACATGGCCTCGTACTTCCCGTCGTACTCCAGCTCGATGCCCGCCGGCAGGATTGGTGCCACCTCCGCCAGCAGGTCGTCGGGCCGGGAGTAAAACTTGGCGGAGGAAAGGTAGATGCCATCCGTGTCGGCCTCGAGGATGGTGCAGTCGTGCTTCGCGAACTCCGCGATCAGCGCCTGCAGCAGCTCGCGGCCGCGGCGCGTCACCTCCGCCGCCAGCTCGCCGTCGCCGAAGCGGGCGCCGGAGAAGCCGAGGTAGCCGTAGAAGGAATTGATGAGGATCTTGAAGCTCGCCTGCCGCGCCTGCGCCTCGGCGCGCTCCTCCTCGTCCGGCGCCGTCCGCGCGAGCTGCTTGTACTTCAGCCGGTACTCGCGCAGCCGGCGCAGCAGCGGGATGAACACGCCGAGGGTGTCCGTCGCCGGATTGCGGCCGATGCCCAGCAGGAGGCTCGGGTACAGCGAGGCCACGTCGTAGTGCAGCACGTCCCGGAAGACGCCCTCCTGAAAGCTGCGCGTGTAGCCGCCGTCAAACGGCGCCACCTCCGGCGGCAGCGGGCACGCCTGCCGCGCGTGGTAGTATTCCTCGAGGAAAAGCAGGTCGATCTTCGACGTCGCGCCGCGGAGCGTCGCCTCCTGCAGCAGCGTGGGAAAGGTCCGCACCTGCTCGAAGTAGGTCGGCAGCAGCTGGTCGGCCAGGCCCTGCGTCTCGCGGAGGTCGTCCTCCAGGTACGCGCAGAACCGCGCCCGGTCGTCCCGGAACGCCTCCTGGATCTTGGATCCCTCGATGTAGGTCCGGTCGGCGCTCGCCTCCTCCGTGATGCCAAAATAGACCGCGACGTCCTTCAGGCCGTAGGCCGTGAGCTCCCGCGTGGTGATGTCGTAGAGCTGGACGAGCAGGTAGGTGTCCACCACGGCGCGGCCGGGCAGGTCGCAGCGGGGAAAATCAATCCAGCGCTCGGCGACCTTGAGCCGGCTGTTGCGGAAGGACGCGCGCTGGCCGTACCGCCCCCAGGCGCAGGGCACCTTGAACCGCCGGCAGCGCTGGCGCAGGTAGTCGAGGTCGAACTTGTGGAGGTTGTGGCCCTCGATCACGTCGGGATCCGCCGCCTGCAGCGCGGCGTTGAACGACTCGAGCAGCCGCTTCTCCGCCGCATCCGTCATCGCCTCCAGCAGGAGCAGCTGGTTCCGGCCGCCCAGCCTCAGCCCGATCGCCAGCACACGGTCGCCCGGCTGCGCGGGATCGCTGAAGTCGCCGCTTTCCGAGCCGGTCTCGATGTCGAGCTGGAGCCGCCGGACGTGGCCGAAGGGCATCTCGCCGAAGAGCCGCTGGCGGTGCTGCAGCAGGTACTGGCTCTCGAGCGAACGGATCGCGTCCACCGTCACCGACGTCCGCGCCTCCTTCAAAAACGCCTCGTAGGCAGCGAGGCTGTCCGCGTGGACCAGGCGGTCGAAGGTCCCCTCCCCGGTCAGCCGCTCGAGGGTGACAAGGTGCAGGTTCGCCGCCGCGGGCGTGTCATTGAGCCAGGCAAACGGCCGGAAGCGGTCCACGCGGTCCACGCGGCCGCCGTCGGGGGTCGCGACCGTCAGGTGCGCCTGGCCGTCATCGGCGATCCAGAGTCCGCAGATCGCGTCCGGCATGTTCTCAGCCGCCTCAGAACGGCTTCACGTACACCATGACCAGCGCGATGAGGAGGACGGCAAAGGCGGTGAAGGCGAGCTTGCCGCGCAGGTGCGGGCGCCGGTAGGCCAGGCCGCCGAGCGCGGTGAAGACCAGCCAGCAGGCCATCTTCACGAACATCCAGCCGGCAAAGTGGTTCGCGTAGACCTTGGAGATCAGCCCAAAGCCGGCGAAGATCATGAGGAGCCCAGCCACGCCCGTGATGATCATGGTCTGCTTGCGGTTCTCCGGCGCCGGGTTGGCGAAGGCGGAAAACGTCTGCGCGGTCAGCACCAGCAGCGCGAAGACGTGAAGGATGTAGTAGTATGCCGGGTTCATGGGAAAGAGTGACGCCCCGCCTGTGCCGTATGCCCAAAGGCTCAGGACCTTTTTATGTTAAGGTGGGCGCCTCCTCCGTAGCGTCTGCTTTCCGATTTACGGCCTAGCATCTTCCGCGGCGGGTTCAGCTCCCGGGATAATTTCAAGGCAAAGAGCAGTTATTGAAAGCACCTCGAACACTGCAGGGTGTCGGGACGGACGGTAGGTCGGACTACCCTGCCGTCAAATGCGAATCACCCCTCGGCCCAGATCCTCACGACTCCAGGATCGTGGAGTCGAGGTGCTGGATGATGAGCTC
>Ga0265327_10002957_pt1 | contig 16978 bp, 13 predicted proteins | sample 41621metaG_FD_202089 | JGI IMG/M metagenome (GOLD analysis project Ga0265327, IMG submission 202089) | Rhizosphere microbial communities from Carex aquatilis grown in University of Washington, Seatle, WA, United States - 4-16-21 metaG | ecosystem: Host-associated > Plants > Roots > Rhizosphere... | reverse complement strand
GCCATGAGCTTTAATGTATTCTTTAATTTGTACGGCTTTTGGGAGGGCTATTTCTACAAACTTATCTTTCAACTTATCCATAAGGAATATTATTTCTTAATCAGAATAAAAACGTGTAAAATTAGTATTTTGTTTTTTGCAATCAACAAAAATCCGGAATATATTTTTGTAGCTATGAAACAAATCGTTTCACAAAAAATGGGAAATATATCTTATTAACCAAGATGATATTAGTCAGTTTAAATGAATGCTGATACAAGAACTTTAAATAATTGATGATCGATTTTTAAAATATCAGTTATATTGTGCATGATTTTATTTTAGATGAAGAAAGGTTTACTCTTAATAACTATTTTACTCAATCTTGTAATCAAGTCAGCTGCACAGGAGTCAGTGATTAGTGGTCATGTGCTTGATTCAAAGACGGGTTTGCCTGTTTCATTTGCTTCAGTTAAAATTAATAGACTAAATGCTACAAAAGTTGATAGCCTTGGATATTTCAAGGTAAAAGTTGATGCAGGGAAATATAAAGTGACCATTTCAAAAGTGGGCTATTCATCCCTTTTTCAAACGATAACAATTGGTCTTGAGGAAAGTTTAAATCTGAAATTTTATCTTGAATCATTCACCAATCAATTGAATACTGTTGTGGTTTCAAGCAGTAAACAGGAAAAGATTCTGGCTAAGGAAACTGTATCAATTGTATCAATTGATCAACATTTAATTGCAAGCAGTAACGCAAATAATTTATCAGAAATATTGAATAAAGTTCCCGGAGTGAGCGTCATTGAGGGGCAGGCAATTATTCGCGGAGGAGTAGGATGGTCGTATAATGTGGGAAGTAGGGTGATGGTGATGTTAGATGGTATGCCTTTGATGGGACCAGATGTTGGAGACGTTCAATGGGATTTTTTACCAATTGAAGCTGCTGAAAATATTGAAGTTCTTAAAGGCCCATCATCAGTTTTATATGGTTCATCAGCATCAAGTGGAACTGTGACTTTGAATACAGGATGGCCAACCAACAAACCTGAAACAAAAGTTCAAACCTATCAAGGTATTACAAATGACCCAAGGACAACCGAGGGGATTTGGTGGGAAAAGACATCACAACCATTCAACAGTGGAGCGTTTTTTTCTCACAAACAAAAATTCGGACAGTTCGATCTGATAGCAAGCGGAAATGTAGATATGCAAAGAAGTTTTATTCAACAGAATGATTCATATCGCGCAAGATTTTATGTGAAGACAAGATATAGATTTGAAAAAATCAAAGGATTATCTGTAGGGGTAAGTGCCAATACTATGTTCAAAAAAGCAGGGCGATTCTTCTTATGGGCAGGTGGAGATACTGGATATTACAAGCCATGGCAAGGTTCTACCGGACAAGATTTTTACAGAATATGGTCAGTTGATCCATATATCTCTTACACAAAACCCAACGATTATACACTCACACTTCGCTTGCAACATTATAATATTACTCGTTTTGTTGATACTACTCAATACACTAACAATCTGAATAACGCAGTTGCAAATACTCAAGCATTAGATATCAATTTTCAAAAATTTTGGTTCAAAGGATTTACTACAACAAGTGGGACCTATTTTTCAAGAATATGGGCTGTAGGAAATGTTTATCCAGGTGATCATTCAGGTTATTCAGCAGCAGCATTTACTCAGGCAGATTATCAGTATAAGAAATTTCATTTTGACGCAGGATTACGTTATGAGTTTAATGCGCTTGGTGCAATTGAAGAAACAGCTCGCCCACTTATACGTGGTGGAATCAATTATCAACCAAAACAAAAAACGTTCTTCAGACTTACTTATGGAGAAGGATATCGATTTCCGACCATAGCCGAAAGATATGTTCAGGATAATTTGAAGTCATTATCTGTTTTGCCAAATCCTGATTTGAAAAGCGAGAGAGGATGGTATACAGAATTAGGTGTTAAACAAGGTTTCTCCATTGGGAAGAATTTTAATGCTAGCATTGACCTTGCTTTTTTTTGGCAGGAATATCATAATCTGATTGAATTTCATTTTGATCAATATTCTCCTGCAACCTATCAAATCAATGTTGACAGTACAACCAATCCTCCAAAAGTTACGGTAACTACAAAAGATGCAGTGATTGGATTCAAAGCTATCAATATTGATTATACAAGAACAGCTGGAGCTGAGTTCACATTGGAAGGTTCAGGAAAAATTGGAGAATTGGGAATTCGCACATTATGTGGGTACACTTATATTTATCCCGTAGACTTGAATGCAGACCCTTCCTTGCAAAATTTTGGAAATTATATGAGTGGTTTTTTTCGTACCTATAATAATTTTACAGCATCAGATAAAGCAACTACACTCGCTTACAGAAACAGGAAATTGGTAAAAACGGATATTGAATTTTTTTATAAGAGATTCATGTTTGGATATAGTGCAAATTATTACAGCTCTTTTGATAAAGTAGATGCAAGATTAGATCTCTTAGTTGGCTATTCAGATTACCTCAATGCGCATCAAAATGGAGATTGGGTTCAGAGTGTTCGTATTGGTTATGATATAAGCCAAAACGTTACCGCTGCGTTTTTGGTAAATAATATTGATAATGTTGAATACTCAATAAGGCCGGCAAGAATGGAACCTCCTCGCACATTCAACTTACAATTTAAAATGCGTTTTTAATTTCTAAGAATTTTCTTGATGCTCACTTTATCATCTGCTCTTAATACAACAGTATATAGACCGTTTGCATAAGTTGAAAGATCTATTTTTTCGCTTAATTGATAAGCAGAAACTCTTTCAAATTCTTTGATGAAAACTCTTTTTCCTGTTGGATCAAAAACTTCCACGGTATTTTTTTGAGAGTGAATATTGGTTAATTCTATTGTTAAAATATTTGTTACCGGATTAGGATAAGCATTTAATTGCACAACAGGTTCTATGGAAAAAATTCCGGTTGGTGATAATATTTTAAAAGTGTATGAACTAGAGTCGGTTCGTGTGTAAGGTGTGTAAGGAGCCGAAGCGCCAATCTCTGCCCATGTATATACATATACCATCATTGGAAATGAACCTACTTTTGACGTATCACTATTCCCACTTAATAAAGCACAACCTAAAGTTCCACCATTCCATGTACAAGATGGATTATTGCATTGATAAGTGTATCCTGCTGGTATGCCTGTAATGTAAATCAATTTTGCTGAATCAACATGTACCTGCACATTTAAACCACTAAACAAAACCGTAGTATCTTTAGGGACTTTAAAAGTTAAAACCTGTGTGTAAGGCTTAGTTGCTGTTGCAAAAGGCAATACTGCAGGATACAAATAAGAACCTGCGGAATAGATAGCTGAGTCAGGTGTACATTGAGCTTTTGCAGAATATATATGAGCACTAAGAATGAATGCAGTAATGATTAGTAATAGTTTTCTCATGTTCTAGATTTTAGTTTACCAAACATAGCCAATTATTTAAGATATTTTTTTAAAGCACTAGAAAAAATATCAATAATTTCATCTCGAAGATAAGATGGCTTGAGCACTTCAACGGTTGCACCATAACTTAAAATTTGTGCTTTGAGTTCGTAGGAAGGAATAACAGTGAGCTCAATTTTGAATTCCTTTTTAGTATCTGAAATGATTTTTTGTGATTGATGCCAAGGCTGACTTTTAATGAACGGTGCTTGATTAGCATCAAATTTCAATACAATTTTTTCGGGTTTAAATTGATTGTTTACAGAAATACCAAATGAGTATTTGAAATATTCTTTCGCGCTAAATTCAATATCTTTTTTAAAATATTCTTTAGTTAAAATAACTTTATTAATTCGTTCAAGAGCAAATGTCACAATGCTGTCGGTGTGTTTGTTTTTTCCAATCACATACCATCGGTTGCGATATTCCTTTAGTACATACGGGAAAAAGTCGTAACGTTTTTCTGATACGGAACTAAAACTTTTATAAAACAATTCGACAACTTTTTTTTCTTTTATCGCAATCATCAAATCATTTAAGAATTGATTACCTCCGGCACTTAAACTTTTTTCAACTTCTACGAAGTTCTCAAACCTATCTTCTCCAAACACTGAGCGAATATTGATTAACTCTTCAATCTTCTGCAATGTTTCACGGTATTGTTCAACCGGCCCTATGCCTTCAAACTGCCTCAATAAAGAAAAAACAAATTCCAGAGCATAGAGATCGTTTTCACGCAACGGAAATTTATTGATCGAATAATAAGCATCTGTATAAAAATATCCTTTTCGCTTTCTTTCAAAACTGATAGGTGCAAAATATCCAAGTTCTTCATCATGTTGCATGCTGTAAAGATCTCTGTCAATCGTACGTGACGATATATCACCAATCACAGCACAGGCTTCCATCAACTCTTCTTTGGTAGGAAAAGGTTTTTGTTTGTCGCGTAAGCATTTATCAATAATGCGAAAGCGGATATATGAATTTTTATTTATGGGCACTTATTGGAAATGTTAAATGATGAATATTAAATGTTAAATGAAAAAGTAGCAATTAAAAATAATACGTGAAAGATAGAGTTGTCTTTTATCAGATTCAAAAAATATTTCAATAAATATTTCAATAAAAATTTCACTTCGACAATAGGTGTCGTTGTAATGGCGAAATTTTGAATCATAAAATCAACTAAAAACGACATGGAAACTTTAAAAATCAACACAGAAAAAAACGTTCGGCCAAGCGACATTTATGAAAATGCAGTTACAGCTATTCAAAAAGGAAGATATGAAGAAGCTCTTCATGAGCTTAATATGTTCTTATTGTTTGAACCTGAAAATATTGATGGCATTTTGAAAAAAGGATTATGCTATTTGTATTTGGATAAAGTAGAAATGGCTGCCCATATTTTTGATGATATGCGTGAGAGTCATCCTAACCATGCACATGTGTATGCATGTATTGCTGAGCTTTTCAAGCTACAATATGAATTTGATATCGCTATCGATTTTTGTGACAAAGCGATTCGTTTAACCAATGATGGTGAATCGGATTATAATTTGATGTTATCGGAATTATTCTTTTACAAACAAGATTTTGATACCGCATTCACATATATCAACAAAGCCATTGTTCAATGCCCGCATAGCGAATATTGCTATTACTGGAGAGCATTGATCTTATCCCGTTTCGAGAAATATGATGTTGCTATAAGTGACTTAAACAAAGCTATTGCCTTGTATCCTGAATTTGCTGAAGCCTACCGCCAACGTGCGAGTGTGCGTATCAAATTAAATGAGGTAGATGCCGCTTTAAAAGATATAAAAATTGCTCAGAACTTAGAAATGGATGAGGAAAACGAATTGCAACATATTGCCATGTTGTAGTTGATTACAAAGAAGGTGATGAAGTGATGAGGGCTTGCCAGCCAAAGGTTGGGATGAAGGAGATGAGGAATGAAGTGATGATATGTTGATTCGATAAGTTGTTGATTAGGTAATTAGCTGTTGCTGTTAATCAATTATAATTAAATCTCAATTGTCATTTCATTCATTCTTGTCATGTCGAGCGGAGTCGAGACATTGCTGGTTTGGAATAGAGTGTTTATTATAACTTGTTCTCGACTTCGCTCGAACTGACAAGTTTTTTTGCCTGTTCTAATCATTTAACAATTCTTCCTCATCACTTTCAACTTTTTCCTTTTCACTTTTTAATTCAGAGCTGCACCAATCACACGGAGTTCCATCTTCCAGAAAACCTCTTCCTTCACATTGTGGGCAAGTGTATCCGCAGGTGCTCATATTTTGGTTAATAGGTTATTGGTTGATTAGTTATTAAGTTTTGAGAGAACAATTTTCATTTGCTCTTCAACAGGTAATGAAGCATCGATCCAATTTATTTTTGCTCCTTCACGTTCCATTTTCCTGAAAAAAGTCATTTGTCTTTTTGCGAATTGATGGATAGCAATGATCAATTGTTTTTGCATTTCATCAAACGTCAACTTTTTCTGCAAAAACATTACTACGAATTTATATTCCAATCCATAAGCAATCAACTTTTCTCGGCTCACACCTTTTGCAATCAAAGTCTGAACTTCTTCCACTAATCCATTTTGCAAACGGTAGATCAATCTTTCATCAATTCGTTTTCTGCGAATTTCGATATCTGTATCTAATCCAAAAATAATTGGATTCAATTTTTTTGATGATTCATTTTCTTCTCTTGTGTTGGTTTGTTCCCAAGTGCAAATTTCAATGGCACGAATCATTCTAATTAAAGTTGATGTGTCGGCTTTACTTTTATACGGTGTTTCAGGAAGAGCTAAAAAATAATCAACGAGTTCTTTTTTGCTCAATCCATCTAATGAAAGTCTCAATGCTTTATTCTCTGGAATAGGAGTGTGAGCATGGCCTTTCAGTACCCCGTTAATATACAAACTAGTTCCTCCGCATAATATTGGGATCACATTTTTAGAAATAATTTCATCATACGCTTTAAAAAAATCACGCTGAAAAAAATAAAGATTATATTCTTCACCAGCTTCTATAATATTGATAAGATGAAAGGGGATTTGTTTTCCATTTACTACATACTCATCCAAATCCTTTCCTGTTCCGATATTCATATCACGATAAACTTGACGAGAATCGGCACTGATAATTTCGGTGTTTAGTTCAGAGGCTAAATTTGCCGCAAGTTTAGTTTTGCCTGTTGCTGTTGGGCCAAGAAGGATGATTAAGTTATATTGTGTGCTCAATGAGATAAGATTAAGCTGCGAAGATAATGTATTTTGATGAAGCCATTTTCAATTAAGAAAATCAGGTTCTTCTGTCCAAAATGAATTTTGCATTTCCTGCATTATAAATTTTTAAATAGCCTTTTTGCAATAATTCATTTTCTGTTTCTTTCAAACGTTGCGGATATAGACGAATCATTTCATCCGGATGAATCAAAAATTCTTGTGGAGGTGTGTTTTCAATGAGATTAAAGCCCATTTTCTTATAGCTATTTCCATTACTCCAGTCACGATCTGCATAAGACATTACATGCGCAGGATGATGTTCTTCATAAAAATAGTTGAGTAATTTACTTAATCCACCATTCACAGTTGTGCCACTTAAACTAGCAAAACGAACCAACTCATACGAACGATACAAGGCAGAGCTGTCGGTCATCACACGGCTTTTTGAAAAAGTTGCCACTGCAACTAATTCATCCTGTTTATACAAACCATATTTATAATAAGCAGTGGTATGCTGTTGTAAATGATTTGCATTCAAAAATTGTTCAGCTTCTTTTTTATCAATTCTTGACACTTCTGTTTGGCGAGCATGAATACGTTTCGATTGTCCGCATAATGCAAGTATTCTCGATTCTACCAACAATCTATTATTCAACCAAACGTCATCCCACAAATGGATAATACGGATATTTTTGGATGAAGTATCATCACATAAATCGGAAAAATAATTTGGCTGGATGTTTTTTATATCAGCATGATGAACAGATATACAATGCAACAAAAGTTGATGTTCACTTAAAAAGAAAAAAGGGAATTTACTTTTTATATCATCAGGATTTTTTCCGTTGATATAAATATTTTTTTCAATCAGGAATGAATGTATTTCTTCTTCAAATTGCACGAATCGAAGTTAGGTACTATTTCAGTACTTCTCTTGAAATCACAATTTTTTGAACTTCTGAAGTACCTTCATAAATCTGTGTAATCTTTGCATCGCGCATCAATCGTTCAACATGGTACTCTCTTACATAACCATATCCACCATGAACCTGAACAGCTTCGGTTGTAATTTCCATTGCAGCAGTTGAAGCAAATAATTTTGCCATCGAACTTGCCAATGCATAATCTTTATGTTGATCTTTTAACCAAGCAGCTTTTAAGCAAAGCAAACGAGCCATTTCAACTTGTGTTGCCATATCAGCCAACTTAAATTGGATAGCCTGATGATTTTTAATTTCTGTTCCGAAAGCTTTTCTTTCTTTCGAATATTTAACAGCAAGTTCCATAGCACCACTTGCAATTCCCAATGCTTGAGAAGCAATTCCAATCCGTCCGCCTGCAAGTGTTTTCATCGCAAATTTAAATCCGAAACCATCTTCACCAATTCTGTTTTCTTTAGGAACTTTTACATCTTGGAACATGATGGAATGTGTATCGCTTGCACGAATTCCCATTTTCTGTTCTTTTTTTCCGATAGCAATTCCTGGGCTATTTTTTTCAACGATAAATGCATTGATTCCTTTATGTCCTTTCTCAACATGAGTTTGAGCGATTACAATATATGTATCGGCTGTGTTGCCTGAAGTTATCCAGTTTTTTGTTCCATTTAACAAATAATGATCACCTTTATCTTCGGCAGTTGTGCGTTGTGAAGTAGCGTCACTTCCGGCTTCCGGCTCACTCAATAAAAAAGCGCCATGAATTTTTCCCGAAGCAAGAGGAACCAAATATTTCATTTTTTGTTCTTCCGTCCCAAAAGTTTCAAGTCCCCAGCAAACCAAAGAATTGTTCACAGAAATAACCACAGATGTTGATGCATCCACTTTTGAAATCTCTTCCATTGCCAGCACATAAGAAATCGTATCCATTCCTGAACCTCCGTATTTTGGATCAACCATCATTCCCATAAACCCAAGTTCACCAAGCTTGCGGATGTATTCCAATGGAAATTTTCCCAATTCATCACGCTCAATTACTCCCGGAAGTAATTCATTTTGTGCAAAATCGCGAGCGGCTTGTTGTACGTTTAGGTGTTCTTCGGTTAATTCAAAATTCATATCGTCAAAAATTATTATTGTCTAAAATCAGGCGTGCAAAATACTCATAAGGTTAAGAAATTCAAATAAGGTTTGTCAGGATTTTTTTTTATTTTACCACTACATATTTCCCAATTCCATTTTCCCTGAATCTTCCGCTTCTTTCAGTTTCATGATTTGATCGAGCGCTTCAGGAACCACATCACTGCAAATAGTTAAGAAGCTGCCTTTCTCTAAATTTTTTATAGCAAAATCAATGGCTTCAGTTTCTTTTTTGAAGACAGTCACTTTTTTATTTTTATCAACGCTAGAAATTCCTCGCATGATTAAATCAATGATCTCTTGTTCGGTTTTTCCTCTTAAATTTTTATCTTGACGAATAATTATTTCATCAAACATTTCAGCAGCAACTGCTCCAAGGGCAATGGTATCTTCATCGCGCCTATCACCAACTCCGGCAATCACTCCAACATGTTTTTTTGCGTTAACTTTTTTTAGCATATCACCTATGGCATGAAATCCTGCAGCATTATGTGCATAATCCACCATTATTTCAAAATTTTTGAAACGAAAAATATTCATTCGGCCGGGAGTTTGAACTGGCCCGGGAATAAATGTTTGCAGGGATACACGCATGTCTTCAATTTTAAAATTGCGAACAAATGCAGCCAATAAAGTAGGTAAGATATTTTGAATGTTATAGGTTGCTCGTCCACCAAAAGTGAGAGGAATATTCACTACCTTCTCCACTCTAATTTTCCAAGTACCTTTACAAATGGTCACATACCCATTTTCGCAAATAGCACTCAACCCACCTTCTTTCATATGTTTTTGAATGATTGGATTATTTTCATCCATGCTAAAATAACCGATCTTACATTTCAAACCTTCAGCCATTGCTGCAGTATATTTATTATCAGCATTTAAAATGGCATAACCACTTGGCAATACACTTTCGGGCACCACAGCCTTAACACGTGCAAGTTGTTCAATTGTATCAATATCTTGAAGACCTAAATGGTCTTCATCAACATTTGTAACTATTCCAATATCACAATTGTGAAAACCTAAACCCGAGCGAAGAATTCCTCCACGCGCACATTCAAGAACGGCAAAATCTACAGTGGGATCTTTCAAAACAAACTCTGCACTTTTGGGTCCGGTACAATCGCCACGAACCATCAATTGATTTTGAATATAAATACCATCTGTTGTTGTATATCCAACATTATATCCTTCAGATTTTACAATATGTGCCATTAAACGAGTGGTAGTAGTTTTTCCGTTTGTTCCGGCAATTGCAATAATTGGAATTCGTGCTGAACTTCCTGGAGGATACAACATATCAATAACAGGCTCAGCAATATTTCTTGGTAAACCATTGGTTGGGTCAATATGCATTCGAAAACCCGGAGCAGCATTTACTTCTAAAATGGCACCTCCATTTTCAGTAACAGGCTCTGTTAAATTTTTAGCCATGATATCAATTCCACAAATATCCAAACCAATAATTCGAGCAATGCGTTCGCACATAAAAATATTATCAGGATGAACCATATCTGTCACATCTGTTGCTGTTCCTCCTGTTGAAAGATTGGCAGTAGGTTTCAAAAATAACTCTTCCCCTTTTGGTAAAACGCTATCCAAAGTCAATCCTTTTTTATTGAGAATATCTAAAGTAAACTCATCAACTTTTATTGAAGTAAGAGTTTTTTCATGACCATAACCTCTTCTTGGATCTTCATTTGTTTTATCAATCAGCTCATCAATAGTGCTTTTACCATCACCAGTAACAGCAGCAGGTTTACGAATCGCAGCAGCTACAAATTTGTAATTGATTACTAATACACGATGATCTTCTCCAGTGATAAATTTTTCGACAATTACTCCTCTTGAATATTTTTTTGCAGCTTCCAATCCTCGTAAAGCATCTTCCCAATTTCTTATATCAGTTGTTGCACCTTTGCCATGATTTCCATCAATAGGTTTTGTAACAGCAGGGTAACCAATACTGTCAATTGCAGCTTGTAATCCTTCTTCACTATATACGATACGGCCTTTAGGAACAGGGATTTCAGCAGCATCCAATAAATTTTTTGTTTCTTCCTTATCACAGGCAATATCCACAGCAATACTTGATGTGGTACTTGCAATTGTTGCACGAATTCGTTTTTGATTTTTACCATATCCCAATTGTACAAGGGAATGTTTATTTAACCGGATATATGGAATTCCCCGATGCACAGCTTCATCAACAATGCAACCCGTGCTGGGTCCTAGACGTTCATCTTCTCGAATCTCTCTCATATTTTGGATGTCTTCGGAAAGATCATAATGTTGTCCTTCAATCAAGGCCTCACAAATTCTTACAGCCGCTCTGGCAGAATATACACCAGCTTTTTCCTCCATATAACTGAATACCACATTATATATTCCTGATTTTGCTGTACTTCGAGTACGTCCAAATCCGCAATCCATACCAGCTAGAGTTTGAATTTCGAGAGCGATATGCTCTATTACATGCCCCATCCATGTGCCTTCGTCAACCCTTTTAAAAAATCCTCCATCAACACCTTCAGAACAACGATGGGAATACATTGTAGGAAACATTTTTTTGAGTCTCTCACTAAAGCCTTCAATTTTATTCGAAGGTTTTTCTTCCATTTCTTCAAGATCAAGTCTCATTTGAATAAGCTTGTGTCTCCATATCGACCAATAGTTTGGCCCACGCATAATTTTGATGTCAAGAACTTTCATAATGAGAGATTAATGTTGAAAAGAAAAAATGTATTTCTTGCAGAGAATGTAGCACTTTCTATATTTGCTGCCTAACAATTATAAAGAAATAGTTTTGGAAATACCAAAAGGAAAACTCATCTCAATAGGCGGAGCAGAAGATAAAGGAACAGATTTAGAGCAAGGATTCGTTCAACGCAACAGACTAAACTTTTTTGAACTCGGAATTTTAAAGCGCATAGTTAATGAAGCTGGAGGTACTGATAAACGAATTGAAGTGATCACAACAGCCTCATCAATTCCTGAAGAAGTTGCCGATAACTATTTAACAGCTTTTGGGAAAATTGGATGTACAAATGTTGGAACGATGAATATTCGTAACCGCGAAGATGTAGCAAATCAAGAATATATTGATCGGATAAAAGCATGTAATGTGGTGATGTTTTCTGGAGGAGATCAACTTAGGTTAACAAGCATTTTTGGAGGTACTGATATTTATCAAATTCTTCACGATAGATTAATTGATGAACATGATTTTGTAATTGCAGGAACAAGTGCCGGAGCAATGGCAATGAGCAATACCATGATCTATCAGGGGAAAAGCGACCTTGCGCATTTAAAAGGTGAAGTAAAATTAACTACAGGTTTAGCTTTTGTTGCAAACGTCATTATTGATTCGCATTTTGATAAACGTGGTCGTTTTAACAGACTGGCTCAGGCTGTGGCAAGTAATCCTCAATGCACTGGAATTGGCTTAGGAGAAGATACAGGTGTAATAATTACTGAAGGAAATCATTTAGAAGTAGTTGGAAGTGGAGCCGTTGTTATAGTTGATGGAAAAGATATTAAGCATTCAAATATCACAGACGTTCAAATTGGTGAACCCATTTCTGTTGAAAATATTCATGTAAATATTTTGGTAAGAGGAAATGGATATCTGTTGAAAGAAAGAAAATTTTTAAAGAGCATTGAAATATTGGGAGCATAAAATAATTTCAAATGTTTGATCAAACAGACATTTTATTGTTATTGACATGAAAATTCAATCTATTTAGTGTTAGTTAAATACCTCGCAATTTTTAAAAATGAAAGTTATATACTTAATTTTTTTTGCTTTCGTTTCACAATGAAATGTTTGATAGAAAACTAAAATATTATCAGCAATATAAATTTCTAAGATTAAAACATCTTTCAAAACATTCTATAAATAAGTTAGGTACTATCAAAATCATTCTCCTTTATTTGATCGTTTGTGTCACTAATCATTTAGAAGGACAAAATCTCAAAAAGATAAATGGTTTTTTAGGCGTATACCACACATCTACAGGCTTTATTTATAGCGATACTACCGGAGCGGATTCCGTTCCTATGCAGAATGAATTTAAGTTTGGTGAATTAGCTTTTCCTAATCAAAGTATTGATAATGGTTTTGGATTTATCTCAAATATAGATTCATGTATCAATTGGAATTCAAACAAAATAATTGGAATCATTCAACCAACGACTGAAGGTGGTGTCTATAATCAACCAAATGATACCCTGCTTTTTTCTCCTTATGATATTAAAAATGAACCAGGGATGGTACAAGGAGGACAACGTTTTTCAAAACTATCTCAACTCTATGGGCCATTTTGCGGAGTAATTATTGATGATTGGAATAGTGATACTCTAATTGCTCATCAGGTTCGAGATGCGGTTCAAGGAAAATACGTTGATGAAAATGGAAATGTTCATTATGAGAGTATTGCCACTACACCTTATAATAAACTTTATGCAGTAATGTATGATACTTGGCTCAATACTTCATCAGTACAATTTTTAGATGGAGTTTCATATTGGTATTTTAAGAATCAAAATTGCTGTTACACTCAACTTGATAGTGATATACTTCAGCTAAGAGCTTATTGGCCTAAAAGAGATATTTTAATTGGTATTTATATTAAGAACAGTTATTTGGGTTGGACTGATCCAAATAGTGTTCATTATATGTTGCAGCACTCGCTCAACAGTTATGATAATGGAGATATAAACGGAATAACTTTTTTTGCAGGAATAGATTTAGTGAAAAGCATCATGCCATTAAATCAATGGAAAGCATTTGCTCTTCCTATGTGGTTAGACTCTTTATATTTTCCATATCTTGGCGAAGCAGGTGGGAAAATTTATGATTGCGATTCAAACAAATTTTTAACTGAGGTATTTGTTAGGGTATACTGTAAAGGAAGAATTTCGGGTGATACCTTAATGCGCAGTAGACAAAAAAGTGATTCAACTGGGGAATTCCATTTTGGACTTTGGGCTGGAAACAGGAATACAGATTCAACTTATTATTGGGCTATTGCAGAAAAAGCAGGATATGATAATGATACTATTGGCTTTTGGGTTAAACGAAACCAATACACAAGCATTCCTAACTTACCTCTTTGTCATTCTAAAATGAAAATTACAAACAATACAAATGGGGATTTTTTGCTCTTCCCAAACCCTGCAAATGAATTGTTAAATATTAAAAGTTCAACAATATTAAACGGAGAAATAGAAATTACCGACTTAATTGGACGTGCAAATATTTTACAAACGGTAGCAACTTTTCAAACAACAATTGATATCAGTAACTTAAAATCTGGATTGTATTATCTCAAACTAAAAAATTATTACGGACTTTCAGTAACAAAAAAGTTCGTGAAACAGTAATTGTTCAAATGAATTAGCCATCATTTTTTCAACTTTTAACTATACATTTGAGAGTTGTGTAGTATTCATTAATATACATTGAATATGGAAAAAGTTGTTACCTATTTATACATCTTCATTATTGTCTTTTTCATCATGATTATTTCATGTAAGAAAGAATCAACAACTACAACTGATACAGCAACAAATCGTACTTACAAAATGGGCTTTCAAAATTCTGCACCTCGTATTGATTTTAATCAAGCCATGCAATCTTTGCATTTATGGGAATTACGTGCTGATGCTGCCATCATTACTACAGAAGTGCCGTGGGATACTTTATTAAATGGAATGACAGCAGTAGATTATGTGAACCAGAATTATAAAGGGTTAGTTGATTATTATCGTACCAAAAGTTTTAAAGTATGGGTTTATATCGATCCGGCTAATGGATTAAACAGAGGATCTGATGCAACAGCATTAGTGGCTCGAAAAAAAAGTATTGCACAACAAGATATACAAAACATTTACAAACGATTTGTATTTGTTATGGATAGTATTCTAAAACCTGAACATTTAGGTTTGGCTCTCGAAACGAATGCCATTCGTGGGATTTCACCGGACTCTATTTATCAAGGTGTAAAAAAAGCTGCGAACGATGCCTCAGTTGATATTCGCAATTTTGATAAAAATGTGAAGCTAAGTGTGAGTGTTCAGGTTGATTATGCTTGGGGAAAATTAGATAACACTTCATACAAATCTATTGACAATGATTTTACAGATTTTCCATTTATTGATGAACTTGGATTATCATCTTATCCCTATTTTGCTTTTGATAAACCACAAGATATTCCGCTCAATTATTATTCAATTTTATTGACCAAAAAATCACTGCCAGTATTTATTTCTGAAGGAGGATGGACTTCTGCAACAATTGGTACCATTACAGGAACGCCACAGAAGCAAAGTGATTATATTGTAAGAAATGCTCAGTTACTTGATCAGGTAAATGCTATCGCTGTTTTTCAACTAACATTTACTGATTTGGATTTATCAGCTTGGCCTGCCAACACTCCGACAAACTTATCTTTATTTGCCGCATTAGGCTTGGTCGATATCAACTTTAATTCAAAACCTGCACTTGCTTCATGGGATAACATTTTTAAAAGAAAATATTCAGGCAATTAAAAAGTGAGGTTACAAATAGATGATAAAAAAAACAGTATTTATTTTCATAATTGGATTATTTAGTTTCTCAATTGCAAGAGGACAAATCAATCCTGCAACTAATTTTATTGGTGTAGATGTTAGTACACAACCTCAAAATGCAAGTTTTAATTATGATTCTTGTTTTGCTCTTGGAAGAAATTTAGGTATGAGCAGGGTAGGACTTTTTCAAACATGGACAGCTATTGAAACATCTCCACTCGTTTATAATTTCTCCATTCTGGATATTGCCAATATTTATTATCCGGCATACAATATGCCAGTTGATTTAACGATTGCACCAATTGCAACAAATAAATTAGAAGTCCCATCAGACCTAATCACGAAAGCTTTTAATGATTCAATTCTCATTAATCGTTTCAAAAAATTATTAGATAGTATTAAAGTTCATATACCAAATATTACACTTTCATCATTGATTATTGGTTCTGAAAGCGATATTTATTTTGGAACAAATGCAAAGTTATGGTCTCAATACACAACTTTTTATTCTTCTGTTTCAGCCTATGCAAAAACACTTTGGCCGGGATTAAAAGTTGCCACAGAATTAACATTTACCGGACTTACTTCACAAAATACATTTGCTCAAACATTGAATTTAATTAGTGACTATATTGGAATTTCTTACTATCCGTTAAACACTAATTTTACAGTAAAACCCGTATCAACGATACCAACAGATTTTGCAATATTGGTAGATTTATATTCATCAAAACCTTTATGGTTTTATCAATATGGTTATCCATCAAGTTCAACATGTAATAGCTCAGAAGCACAGCAAGCACAATTTATTTCACAAACTTTTACCAGTTGGGATAATTATGCTTCAAATATCAAGATGATTGATTTTACATGGCTTCACGATCTTGACACTGCGAAAGTGAATTTTTACGCTAGATATTATGGAATAAAGGACACAGTATTTTTAGAATATCTTCATACACTTGGATTGAGAACTTGGAATGGAAAAGATAAAGCTGCATTTATTGAATTAGAATGTCAAGCTAAAAAAAGAGGATACAATAACCTTAATATTCATTGTTCAACTGGAATAGAAGAGATGAAAAATGTTAACGCAAATTCTCTGAAACTATTTCCCAATCCGGCACAAGATTATTTAAATATTCAATCTTCATTTAATTTTAAAAATGCAGAAGCAACCATTAGAAATTCATTAGGACAAATTGTAAAAAGTATTTCAAACATTAATGGTATGAATATTCATATAGAAACAAATGATTTTGCAAATGGATTATATTTTATCATCATACAAAATGTCAACAGGCAGATGACGAATAAATTTATTATTGAAAAATAAAAGTGTTCAAAAAATTATAAGCATGGCATCAAAAAAAGAAGCTAATCATATCTCACAAGAAAAGTTGGATGCTTATAAAAAGCTTATTGCAACCAATCCTGAAATTGAATTAAAAGGAGCTTCAGTTCCTTATACATCAAACAATGGGCATATGTTCTCATATTTTGAAAAAGATGGAACATTCGGGTTAAGACTTCCTGAAAAAGAAAGAGAGGAGTTTCTTAAAAAATACAAGACCACATTATTTATTTCCTATGGAATTGTTAAGAAA
>Ga0265327_10002956_pt1 | contig 16989 bp, 16 predicted proteins | sample 41621metaG_FD_202089 | JGI IMG/M metagenome (GOLD analysis project Ga0265327, IMG submission 202089) | Rhizosphere microbial communities from Carex aquatilis grown in University of Washington, Seatle, WA, United States - 4-16-21 metaG | ecosystem: Host-associated > Plants > Roots > Rhizosphere... | reverse complement strand
CGGTGTCGTCCGCGCGCGCGTCACGCTAGGCTGAACTTCCTGCAAACTGTCAGCCCGATCCGAGGGAATGACGGCCTTTGCCACAGCCGCTGACCTGAGGGGCAACACGTTGTCCCACCTCTGGCAGCAAGCTGACATCCGGGTCGCTGACGAGGACGACCGGATCAGCATTGCGCCAGCGAGACGGGCCGGGCGCGAATGTAAAAATGCCCGCCATCGGCCGTGTCTCGACCCTTGCCGCCAGCAGGCTTGGCGCGCCCGTGCCAGCGTCGGCAAGGCAGCGGAATCAGTTGTTTCGCTTGGCCCATGAACCGGAACCATCGGCCAGGAGCCGACATTTCCTGCGCTGCTCGGGGAGCGGACACACGACGGCATACTTCCGGCCCGAAGGCGGTGTTCCAGGGCGATCGTCCGTGAAATCCGATTCAACGCGGGAGGTTACAATTCCGCGGAGCTTGCCCTGGGCGTCGGCATGCGACATCCGGGGCTGGGATGGCACCCATGGACATACCGGAATCCTCGTGGATCTGCCCGAGCTGCGGGTCAGGAGCGACGAGTCCCTATTGCGGCGCCTGCGGGGAGCAAAGAAGTGTTGCGGCCGCTCCCATCGCGGGCGACAACGCGGCGACTGGGCCGAGGCGCTCGTTCGTTGCCCGTATGCGTGCCAGCTTGAGCGCACTCGCATCGCCACCGGGACGGCTCACTGCCGCCTGGCTTCAGGGCGCGCGCGTGGGCTTCATTGCGCCGCTGTCACTGTTCCTCTGGACCAATGTCGCGTTCTTTGTCGTTCAGTCGGCGAGCGGCCTCGGCATTCTGAGCTGGCCGCTGCGGTCCCACCTCTCGGACGATTCAATCGCCTGGCTCACGACACGATTGTTTGCGCAGCGTTGGCCGCATGTTGCGGCGTCGAACGACGCTTACGAGCAAGTCTTCAACGCACTCGAAGCGGTACATGCCAAGTCGCTTGTGATCGTGATGGTGCCCGCATTTGCGCTAGCGCTGGGTGCGCTGCTTCTTGATCGGCGCGAACCGTTCAGGAATTCGCTAACGTTCGCTACGCATTTTTTTGCATTCGCCTTGATTTGGTTGTGCGCGCTGTTCCCGACGCTCGCTATCGTATTGCACTTTGTCACGCCAAGCGGGGCATCGGCGCCATGGCGCCATTCGATGGATCTCGTTGTATCGGGCCTGGAAGCTGCGGTACTTGGCGGGTACCTGTACGTCGCGCTCGACACAGTCTTCGGCTTGTCGAGACCGCGGCGGGTGGTTACGGCAATCGCCCTGGTCGCAACGCTATACGTGATTCTCAAGGCATACCATGTCGTGGTTTTCGCCGCGACGCTGTATTCGACTTGAACGCACCGATGCGTCGCTACCGGGATCTCCCGCCGTATCGCTTGACGTCTCCTTTGAACGGATTCAGGCGTCCGAGTTGGGTCGACCGCGGGCGAGGACAACTCGCGGCCGGAGGCCGTCATTCGTCGCCGTCGCACAGATCGTCCGGATCCGGATGGCCTGCGCGACTGGCGGCCACGAATCCGTCGTTGCGGAGGCTGTCCCGTGGCAATCAGGAATATGGTGAATGGACATCGAGCCGCCGGATTGTCGGGCCTGCATGCGGCCTTTGCCACCGGATGGCCCAAGTGCTAAATTGAAATCCGACAGAGGGAAGGCACTCTCGATTCAGAGGATTCGCCGAACCCTTGCGCGCCCTTGATCGCGATGCTGGAGGAGCAATGAACAAACTGACTTCGATGGTTGTCTGGGCTGCAGTTGCCATTGTCGGCGCTTTTTCGTTCGCTGCGCTTGCACTCGGGCGGGGCGAATCGGTGAACGCAGTGTGGCTCGTCACCGCAGCACTCACCGTCTATCTCATCGCGTACCGCTTCTACAGCAAATACATCGCCGAGCGCGTGCTGGGACTCGACGACTCACGGCCGACACCGGCAATCCGACATAACGACGGCATGGACTATGTGCCGACCAACAAATGGGTGCTTTACGGCCACCATTTTGCCGCGATCGCGGGCGCCGGACCGCTGGTCGGCCCGGTGCTGGCAGCGCAGATGGGGTTCCTCCCGGGAACGTTGTGGATTCTGGTCGGCGTCGTCCTGGCTGGAGCCGTTCAGGATTTCATTGTCCTGTTCGCGTCGGTTCGGCGTGATGGGAAGTCGCTGGGCGAAATGATCAAGATGGAACTGGGCCCGGTTCCGGGCTCGCTTGCGCTCGTAGGCGTGCTTGCGATCATGATCATAATTCTCGCTGTGCTGAGCCTGATCGTGGTCAAGGCGCTCGCGGGAAGCCCCTGGGGCTTGTTCACCATTGCGGCGACCATTCCAATTGCGCTGGCAATGGGCATCTACATGCGCGTCGTCCGTCCGGGAAGAGTTGGCGAGGCCTCCGTCTTCGGTGTTGTGCTGCTGATCGCCTCGATCATCTTCGGCCGCAACGTCGCGGCCGATCCGGTGTGGGGTCCGCTCTTCACGCTGACAGGAACGCAGCTGGCTTGGGCGCTGATTATCTATGGCGGCATCGCCGCCAGCCTTCCGGTGTGGCTGATGCTCGCGCCGCGCGACTATCTCAGCACGTTCCTCAAAATTGGAACCGTTTGCGCATTGGCGATCGGCATTTACTATGTCGCCCCGTCGCTCGCGATGCCGGCGACCACGCGCTTCATCGATGGAAGCGGACCGGTGTTCTCAGGTTCGCTGTTCCCGTTCCTGTTTATCACCATTGCCTGCGGCTCGGTTTCGGGCTTTCACTCGCTGATCTCATCGGGTACAACTCCAAAGATGATCGAGCGCGAGTCGCACATGCGCTTCATCGGCTTCGGCGGCATGCTCGCCGAGTCGTTCGTCGCGATCATGGCACTTTCGGCCGCATGTGTGCTCGATCCGGGCATCTACTTTGCCATGAACGCGCCGGCGGCGGCGATCGGCACGACAGCCGCAAACGCCGCACAGGTCATCTCGAGCTGGGGGTTCACGATTACCCCGGAAATGATCAACCAGACGGCCGTCGACATCGGCGAGAACAGCATCCTGTCGCGCGCAGGCGGCGCACCAACCCTGGCAGTGGGTATGGCGCAAATCCTGTCGAACGCCCTCGGCGGCAAATCGATGCAGGCCTTCTGGTATCACTTCGCGATTCTGTTCGAAGCGCTGTTCATTTTGACCGCGGTGGATGCAGGTACACGGGTCGGACGCTTCATGATCCAGGACATGCTCGGTCACGTTTACCGTCCCCTGGGCAACACCCAATTCCTTCCCGCCAATGTCGCGGCCACCGTGCTCTGCGTCGGCACCTGGGGCTACTTTCTCTATCAAGGAGTGGTCGACCCGCTCGGCGGGATCAACACCCTATGGCAGCTCTTTGGCGTCGGCAATCAAATGCTCGCTGGTATTGCGCTGCTCCTGTGTACCAGCATGCTGGTGAAGATGAAGCGCGAGCGGTACGTCTGGGTAACGGTGGTGCCGACCGTGTGGTTGTTGATCACGACCTTGACCGCGGGCATCGAGAAGATCTTCAGCAGTGACCCGCACATCGGCTTTGTCGCACTGGCGCGCAAATTCAGCGAGGCGGCCGCGCAGGGCACCGTGCTCGCGCCGGCCAAATCCATAGCGGAAATGCAGCGCGTGGCGTTCAACAACTATCTCGATGCCGTCGTCTGCAGCGTGTTTGTCGTGCTCGTTCTCGCAATGTGCTGGTACACCATCAAGATCTGCCGTCGCGCCTGGCGCCAGGCGCAACCTACTGCGCAAGAGATTCCGCCGCTTGCGCCTGCCCAGGGAGTCGCCGCATGAATGCGATACCGGACGTGGTTGCTGTCGTACCTGAGCATGCCGGCGAGCGCAGCTGCGACGGCGGCCTTGTCGCCCGGTTGCGTGCGCGGGCGCGCATCGTTCGGCAGGGCTGGCTGCAGGTTTTCGGCATTCCCGACTACGAGCGCTACCTCGCCCACCGGGCAATTCATCACTCTGGTGAGCTGGTGCTCTCGCGACGAGAGTTTTTCGCTCAGGCGATCGACCGGAAGTATTGCCGTAGCGGTCCTCGCTGCTGTTAGCCGGCAGCCTCAAGTGAACGCGAGCGGTGCCATCGGCGTGGCGGATATGGAATCGCCAACGCCGATCTGACCGCGGCCCTCCCGGCATCCTGGCGGGATGTTCGTCCGCAGATGGAGAGACCCGAGCCAACACCGATGTGAGGAATGTCCGGTTTGGAGCGCCAGGCCCGTCTGCTTCGGCTCGATAGTTCGCATGCCCCAACGGCGACAACCGGCTCCTTGCAGTCTCGAGCGAGCTTGACCGGTGCGTTATCCTCGCGCTGCAATGGCGGTCGCGCTCGTTCGGCAGTGTTCAACGGAATGGCTGCCACCGCTCGACGCCGCTGGCAGAGTGATCAGCCGTGCTGGCAATCCTAGGTCAGATGGGTGGCATTGCGTACTTTCAACGGGAGGGGCGATGGCGAAAATACTGGGAGTGGGCGGCATCTTCTTCACGTCGCCGGATCCGGCGCGGCTTCGCGCCTGGTATGCGCAGTGGCTCGGCGTTCCGGGCGACGAGTCGGGCGCGATGTTCGAGCCGGCGGCGATGCCGGCGGGCGCGGTGACCGTGTTGTCCGCCTTTGCCGCCGACACCACGTATTTCGCGCCGGCGACGCGCGGCTTCATGTTCAACCTGATCGTCGACGATCTCGACGGCGCGCTGGCGCAGGTCCGGCAGGGCGGCGCGCAGGTGATCGGGTCCGAGAGCTACGACTACGGGCGCTTCGGCTGGTTCGTCGATCCCGACGGCAACAAGGTCGAGTTGTGGCAGGTGCCGCCGCAGGTGCCCGCGTTCGCGAAAGAGCCTGGATGACCGGCCGCACGAAGCTCGGCCTTGCCGCGATTCCGAGGGGCATCTGGACGCTCGGGCTCGTCAGCATGTGCATGGACCTTTCGTCCGAGCTCATCCACTCGTTGCTGCCGCTCTACCTCGCGCTCGGCATGGGCGCCAGCATGTTCGCGATAGGCCTGATCGAAGGCGCGGCCGAGGCGACGGCGCTGATCGTCAAGGTGTTCTCGGGCTTCCTCTCCGATTTCTTCCGGCGCCGCAAGGCGCTCGTCGTCCTCGGCTACGGGCTCGCCGCGCTGACGAAGCCGGTGTTCCCGCTCGCGCCGTCGCTCTCGTGGATCGTCGGCGCGCGAATTGCCGACCGCATCGGGAAGGGCATCCGCGGCGCGCCGCGCGATGCGCTGATCGCCGACATCACGCCCGCCGCCGTGCGCGGCGCGAGCTTCGGTCTGCGTCAGGCGCTCGACACCGTCGGCGCGGTGGGGGGGCCGCTGATGGCGATCGGCGCGATGCTGTATTTCTCCGACAATTTCCAGTCGGTGTTCTGGATCGCCGTGATTCCGGCCGCGCTCGCGGTGCTGCTGCTGATCGTCGGCGTCGACGAGCCGCAAAACGTGGGTGCGGCGCCGAGCGCGGACCCGTCGAAGCGGCTGCGCCTCGCCGACACACGGAGACTCGGCCGCAAGTACGCGATCATCGTCGCCATCGCCGCCGTGTTCACGCTCGCCCGCTTTTCGGAAGCGTTTCTCGTGCTGCGGGCGCAGGACGCGGGACTCGCCGTGGCGTCGGCACCGTGGGTGATGGTGGTCATGTCCTTCGTCTACGCGGTGGTGTCCTATCCGGCCGGCGCCGCGGCCGACCGCGGCAAGGGGCCGTGGCTGCTGTCGGCCGGGCTGGCGACGCTGATCGTGTCCGACCTCGTGCTCGCCAACGCCCGCAACGGGACCATCGTTCTGATCGGCGCCGCGCTGTGGGGCCTGCACATGGGATTGACGCAGGGCCTCCTCGCGGCGCTCGTCGCCGCCGCGGCACCCGCCGACCTGCGCGGCACCGCGTTCGGCGTGTTCAACCTCGTCTGCGGCGTCGCGCTCCTGATCGCGAGCGGGCTCGCCGGCTGGCTGTGGCAGGCGCATGGCCCTGCGCTCACGTTCTACGCGGGGGCCGGTATTACCGCAATCGCGTGGATCGGTCTGCTGCTCTACGGCCGAGGGGCGGCGCAGCTTCGTCAAAGTTGAGCGTGATTCCCCGCCGCGCCGCGCCGCCGTGCCGCTAAGATGGCACCGCAGCGTAAGGATGGATGCGCCCGCGCGACCAATCCGAGCCTGCCACCCGCGCCGCCGCCATGCCACCGACCGAATCCGTTCCGCCTCCGTCACGCGGCTACCTGTACTACCGGCATCGGCTGCCGGTGCGCATCATGCACTGGATCAACGTCGTCGCGCTCACGGTGCTCCTGATGAGCGGTCTCAACATCTTCGACGCGCACCCGGCGCTCTACTGGGGAAAATCGTCGTACAACGGCAACGCGTCGGCGCTGGAGATCGGCGCGCGGATGTCGCCTGCAGGCGAGCTGCAGGGCGTTACACGCGTGCTGGGACGGGAGTTCGACACGACCGGCGTGCTCGGCGTCGCAGCCGATCGCGACGGCGACCCGTCGCTGCGCGCATTCCCGTGGTGGATCATGCTGCCCGACAACCGCTGGCTGTCGATCGCGCGGTCATGGCATTTCTTCTTCGCGTGGGTGCTTGTATTGAACGGGCTCGCCTACATCGGCTGGTCGGCGTGGAGCCGCCATCTCGCGCGCGACCTCGCGCCGGATCGCAACGACTGGCGCGGAATCGGCCGGTCGCTGCTCGATCATCTTCGCTTTCGCCATCCGACCGGCGGGGCGGCGAAGCGCTACAACGTGCTGCAGAAGCTCGCCTATCTCGCCGTGATCTTCGTGCTGGTGCCGCTCATGATCGCGATGGGGCTCGCGATGTCGCCGACCGCCGATGCGTGGTGGCCGGGCTGGGTCGATTTCGTCGGCGGCCGGCAGTCGGCGCGCACGCTTCATTTCATCGGCGCCTGGCTGCTCGTGGGCTTCGTGCTGATCCACGTGTTCGAGGTGATCGTCTCGGGGCTGTGGAACCACCTGCGCTCCATGATTACCGGGCGCTACCGCATCACGGAGGAGCAACATCGTGAATAAGCGCGGGTCGGCGCGGCGGCGGTTTTTCGCGCGAACGGCGGGTGCCGCGGGCGCGCTGCTGCTGGGCGGGTGCGAACGGCTGTCGGAATCGACCTGGTTTCCGAAGCTGCTGGGCGCCGGTGAAACCGCCAGCGAGACCTTCGCGAACCTGGTGACACCGAAGATGGCGCTGGCGCAGGAGTTTGCCGAAGCGGACCGCTCGCCGACGTTTCGCAGCAACGGAACGGCCATGCCCGCGACCGCCGCCTATCAGGCGCTTCTTGCGAATGCGTTCGCCGACTACAGGCTCGAAATCGGCGGGCTCGTGACAAAGCCTGCAAGCCTTTCGCTCGCCGAGTTGAAGGCCATGCCGAGCCGGACGCAGATCACGCGGCACGACTGCGTCGAGGGCTGGAGCGCGATCGCCAAGTGGAGGGGCACGAAGCTCGGCGCGCTGCTCGATGCGGTGCAGCCGAAGCCCGCGGCGCGCTTCGTCGTGTTCCACTGCGCCGATCCGATGGAGCCGGACGGCACCGGCTTCTATTACGAGAGCATCGCGCTCGACCATGCCTATCATCCGCAGAGCATCCTCGCCTACGAGATGAACGATGCGCCGCTGCCCGTCAAGAACGGCGCGCCGCTGCGGCTGCGGGTCGAGCGCCAGCTGGGCTACAAGCACGCGAAATACCTGATGCGGATCGAGCTCGTCGAAAGCTTCGCGCACATCGAGGGCGGCAAGGGCGGCTACTGGGAGGACAACGGCTACCAGTGGTTCGCGGGGATCTGACCGCCGCCGCGATTCGCTTCGGGGTGCGCATCGTCCCGCTGCATCGCGCGGCCTGTGCGAAGCGACTACGGTGCCGCGGTGCCCCAAGCGCCAAGCGTGTGCGTGCGCTGCCGTGTCGCCGCGCCGGCCAGCGTGCGAACTTGTGTGCCTGATGGCGCCGTCATGGTGAACAGCGCCGGCGCCACGCTCCGCAGCCCGATGCCGGTGTCGCGATCGACGGTCGCGGCGGCAAGCGCCTCAGGATCGACGAAGACGGCATTACCCGATTCGATCCGCGCATAGATGCGACCGGTCGCCTGGTCCGCGAAATTGACCGCGGCGAGTCGCACGACGCATTCGCGCAGGAATGCGACGTTCGCGCCCGGCGCGAGCGCCGCCGGGTCCGGATAGAGTGCCGCAGCGGATTTCGCGTCGACATCGACCCGCCGGTAGCGCTCGACGTCGAGCAGGCACCCCACGTCCAGCACGTTGAGCTCGCCGTTCCAGCCGAACGCGACGGTGCGCGGCCGCTCGCCCTGCGGAACGTTGTTGTCGAGAAATTCGAAGTGCACGCGCTTGTCGGTGCGCTCGGCCCAGGTGAAGAAGAGCCGCGGCATGCCCGAATAGGCTTCGACCGCATGCGCAAGCGTGTCGTCGACCGCCTTGTAGCGGCCGACCTCGAGACCGCGGTTCCATGCGCGCACGACGAGCGATTCGGGCGGCGTGATGAGAAAGGTGAGGTAGATCTCCTGGCCGAAGCGGGTGAGGAGGTTGCTGCCGGCCTCGTCGGAATCGTGCGCGAAGCTGTCGAAGCGGAAGCGGTCGATCAGGAGGTGCGACATCGTCCCGCGGCGCGCCTTGTCCGCCATGTAGCGATCGAGCTTCCGGTCGATGATGAAGATCTCGTCGGCGGTGAATGCGCCGCCGTACCGGTAGGCGGCACCCAGCGTCGCGTAGTCGACGAGCTGCTTGCGCCAGATGTCGGGACTGATCACTGCGAAGTCGTCCGGATCCGCGCCGATCGCACCGGCCTGCGCACGCTGCAGCGGCCGCACGGTGCTCTTCCCCGCGGCGGAAGGCCCCTTGATGTTGATCACGACGGGATGCGCCTGCGCCGGCAATCGCCGATAGCCTTCGGTCGCGGCGGCGGCGTCGAGCCACGGCTCGATCAGCCGGCCGAGCTCGGTGCTGCCGACGTCGTTCCACGCAAGGTCTCCGGCGATGTCGGCGAGCAGGGCGTCACCCCCCCAGATCCGCTCGTGGCGAACGACCAGCGCGCTCGCGACGCGTGCAAGCGCTTCGAGCGCGGCGCGCCGCACGGGATCGGCGGTCGATCGGGCGTCTTCCACCCATGCCGCAATTCGCTCCTGATCGGTCGCTGCCGGGGGCGTGGCCGCGACCGGCGCCCTGCGCGAATGCAGCAGGCGCGCCAGGACGCCTTCGGACGCGCGTTGCGGGATCGCGGTGTTCGCGCGATGCGCGGCGCCCGCATCCGCCAGACCGTCGGCAATGGACGCGGCAATCCGGTGCCGCAGCGCGTCGGCGGCGGTGTCGATCTCCCCCGTGTGCGGCGCGATGTGCGCGGCGAGGACGTGATTCACGATCCGGCGGAAATTGATGCCGAGTTCCTCGGTGCGCGCCCCTTCGGTCACCGAGAAATCCGCGGTGATGCGGATGAGGAGTTCATGCAGCGCGAGCCGTGAAGGCAGGAAGGTCGCGAGCTCGTCGAGCGGCAGGCCGGTCACGTCATGGAGCTCGCGTGCCTTTTCGATGCGCGTCGACGCGTTCTCGGACCGGAAGATCGTGCACAGGTGTTGCAGCGATTCCGGCACCTGCGACTCGATGCCTGGATTCCACGGGCCGAACGCGCCGTCGTCGGCGCGCGGCGCCGGCGCGGCGCCGGCGTTCGGGGGGTCACTGGCGGACATCGCGGCGGCGCGTGATCGGCATGGAGTCCGGAGTATACAAAGCGATCGTCCCGCGCCGCGCCCTTTCCCGGATGAGTCGCGGGGCAGTGCGCGCGCCCGCGGCTATGCGAACACGCCGTGCAGGAACCACTCGCCGTCGTCGATGCCGTAGCGATGATCGCGGTAGATCCAGACCGTTTCGCCGCGCGGGTTCTGCGCGACGAAATAGTCGCGGCGCACGTCGAGGCCGTCCCACCACCCCGATTCGATGCGCTCCGGGCCGTCCTGCAGCACCCATGGCTGCGTCGTCTGCAGATGGCCGAGCGGCTCGGGCTCCGCGAGCAGCCACACGGGCCGCGGTGCATCGGGCAGCGGCGGCACGGGCGGGGTCCTGCGTCCGCGCGAACCGGCCTGCGCCGAAGGCACGAAGGTGGCGGCACTGTCGCTCGCCCGTTCGGGGCGATGCTCGGCGCGCGGCGCGAGGCGCGTCACCGCATCTTCGCCGAGCCGCGCGCGCAGGCGATCCGAAAGCGGCACGGTGACCGCCGCCTCGTCGCCGGGCAGAAGGCCGAAGTTGCGGCCGGCGAGCGGGGCGGTCGCGACGCTCGCGAGTGCGATCGCCTCGACCGGCGCCGGCAGCGCGACGCGGGCGAGCCGCTCGCGCAGCACCGCGACGAGATGCGCGGGCTCGCGCGCCGGCGCGGCGAGTGCGAAGCGCACGGTGGTGGCGGGCACGCCGGTCCTGAGACCGATGTAGCGCTCGTGCGCAAGCGAGAGCGCGATTTCGCTCACACCGAGTCCGCGTCCCTGCAGCCATCCGGCGAGCTCGTGGACGAGCCGGTTCGTCGCGAACGCCAATGCCTCCACGTCGCCGACCGGCGCCGGCAGCGCGAGCGCGCCCTGATAGACCGGCGGCGCAACGAACGGCAGCCGCGGATCGGCGGCGAGGCCGCGGACGCGGTCGAGCTGGATGACGAAGTCGCCGCCCACGCGCCGTGCGAGGCCGTCGCGGGGCAGCGCGCAGGCGTCTCCGAACGTCGTGATGCCAGCGCCGGCGAGCGTCGCGAGGACGTCGGGCGCGACGTCGAGATACGCGAGCGGCAGGCGCGCCAGCACGTCGAGAAAGGACGTGCGCCCGAGGGATTTCTTCCGGCCCGGTTCGGCAGCGCTCGCGCGTGCATCGGAGGTCGTGCCTCCCTTCGTTCTGACAGTGGTGTCGTGGCGGCCACGCGCGAACATCAGTGCGGCGGCCGGCGTGGGCGCCTGTGCCTGCCGCACCGTGTAGCCGAGATCGCGCGCCCCCTGCGCGAGCCGTGCCGCGAGCCGCGCAAAGCCGCCGAAGAGGCGCAGGCTGCCGCTGATTTCGGCGACGAGCGCATCGGGCGGCGCCAGCGAGACCATCGGCGTGAACTGCGTGACCCACGCGGCGAAGCTCGCGAGTGCCGCCGCTTCGGCCGCGGGATCGCGGTCGCGCAGGACGACTTCGGGCGCGAGCGCCAGTGCCGCGGAAACGAGTTGCTCCGGCACGATGCCGGCCGCGCCGGCGGCGGCGTTGGCGCTGACGATGCGCGGGTAGTGGCCGCCGGTCGTCACCGCGAAGGGGCGGGGATCATCCGGCACTCGCGCCCGCGCGAAGACTTCGAGCGGCAGCGAAGGCAGGAGAAGGCAGCACCAGAGCATGATCGGCATCGTGCCGGAGTGCGCACGCGCGTGCCCGGGCATCGGGAGAATGGGAAGGCGCTACCGGCTGCCGCTGCCTGACCCCCAGATCGCTTCCTCGGAAAGCCCGATCTCCGCGAGCTCGGCGGCGCGCAGGTGCGCCTCGTTCGCGCAGAAGAATTCGTCGAGCTGCGGCGGCTTCACGTTCGTTCCGGCGAGCATCGCGTGCACCTGGCCGCGATGGTGGAGCTGGTGTTCGAAGAGATGCGCGAGGAGGCGCGTCGCGTTTTCGGTGAGGATGCCGGCGCGGCGCATCACGGGAATCGGCAGCGCGAGCTTCGCGTCGGTGAGCGTGGCGCAGGCGTCGACCAGCCGCCGGTCCACCGCGCGCTGCTCGGGAGCGAGCGCCGCGCACGTGTCGAAAGGCTCCTCGGGATCGAAGAAGCGCAGGACGTCGCGGTTGGGCGCCGTGCCGGCGAGGCCGCGCTCCAGTGCGTCGACGTAGTACCAGTCGACGGTGAGAATGTGGTTGAGCGTCGCCTTGATCGAAGGAAAGAAGCTTGTGCGCGGCGCGACGAAGTCCGCCTGCGAGAGCCTGCCGCACGCATTCAGCAGCCGATGGTTGGCCCAGGCGTTGTTGCAGGCCATCGTGTAGAGGTGATGGGCAAGAGGGGAGAGGGTCATGGCGGCCTTCGGGAAGGAATCACACGACGCGCTGCAGCGCGTCGCGCGCGGGCGGCGGCGGAAAAAGCGGTGCGGTCCCGACGCGATCGCGTCCCGCGCTGGTGCACGGATCGGGCGGCGCCGGACGTGGCGCGTCGACGTCGACGATGACCGGCTGCGCGACGTCGCCGCCGCGGCGCTTCAGCACGCGCACGGCGAGGCGGCGCTCGTGCGGCGCGAGCGCGAGGCGCAGCGGCGCGGCGGTGGCCGAAGCGCGCCGGCCCGGACGGCGCCACAGCACGCCCCACGTGCTGCCTTCGCGCGCGGCCACCGCGAGCCGGCGCAGCATGCGCTCGTCGTCGCTGCCGAGCCACGCGAACGCGGCGCCGCATTCGGGCGCGCGCAGCGCCTGCTCGTACGCCCACAGCTCTTCGGCGCCGCTGCGGCAGCGGACGATCACGAGGCGCGAAAGATCGAGCCCCGCGGCGGCGAGCGCGGGCGCGTACGGCGCATGCGGCGGCGCGATCCACACGATGTCGCGCCTGTCCGCCTGCAGTCGCGCGAGCGCGGGCAGCATGAGACGGATCTCGCCGATGCCTTCGCGCGCAAGCACGACTTCGGTGAGGGCACCCTTCGGCCAGCCGCCGCCGGGGAGCACGGCGTCGAGCTCGGGAAAGCCCGACGGCATCGCCGCCGGCTCGGGTGCGCACTCGCCGCCGCGCCAGATCGCGGGATTCGCGAGCACCGTGGCGAGCGCGGGGTTCATGCGGAGCGCACGGGAAGCGTCACGCCGATCCCGCCATCGCCTTCGCCGCGCGCTTCTCGAGCTCGTCCGGCGGGACGTCCTCGACGTGCGTGGCGAGGTACCAGTGATAGCCGAACGGATCCTCGATGCCGCCGGTGCGGTCGCCGTAGAACTGGTCCGCAACGGGCCGGGTGAGCTTCGCGCCCGCGGCGACCGCCTGCGCGACGCGCGCGTCGACATCCTCGAGATAGACCATCAGCGAGATCGGCGAGCCGCCGATCGTGCGCGGGCTGCGCGCGCCCATCGCCGGATTCTCGTCGGCCAGCATCACCGGCGAATTGCCTATCCTGATCTCGGCGTGGCCGATCCGGCCGTCCGGCCCGGCCATGCGCAGGAGCTCGACGGCATTGAAGGCCTTCTTGTAGAACTCGAGCGCGCCGGCGGCGTCGTCGAAGATGAGATACGGTGTGACGGAATGGTAACCGTCGGGAATGGGCTTCACGGCCATGGTCTGCTCCTGGCTAATGCGGCGTTGAAAGAAGAGACGCGGGCTTCACTTCGCGTCAGGCGGGAGGCCAGTGCTGCGCGAACACCGGCGCGACCTTGGGGTGCGCGTCGATGCGCAGCAGCGCCTGGTGGAAGGCGGGGCGCGCCGTCTCGAGGTGCTTGCGCGCGCCGGACCACTTCGAGACGACGGCGGCGTAGAGATCGAGCGAGCCGATGTCGCTGCCGGAAAGCCACGGCCGCGCCGGGAAGAGATCGGCGAACATCTCCCAGTGCCGGTGCAGACGCGCGCGCGAGCCGGCGCGGATGCGCTCCTTGACCGGCTCGTCGCTGTCGGCGTCGGCGCACCAGCGCTCGGGGAAATCGATGATGCTGATCGCCGCGTAGCAGTTCGCCGCGATGAACACGAGGCCGCGCACTGCCTGCGCGCGCGCCGGGACGTCCTGCGGCAGCAGGCGGGCCGCGGGATGCGCGGTGTCGAGATGGAGGTGGATTGCCGCGCTTTCGGAGAGCGCGCTGCCGTCCTGCAGCACGAGCGTGGGGATCTGTCCCAGCGGATTCGCCTCGAGCAGGTCGGCGTAGGCCGCGTTGACGTCCCACGAAGCCGTCTCGACGACGCGGTACGGCGCGCCGATGATCTCGAGCGCCGCCTGCACCGACGCCGAGCCCGAGCCTTTCTTGCCGTAGAGCGTGTACATCGCGTCACTCCTTCCTTTTGGGAAGCCGGTAGGGCGTGCCGTCCCGCCGCGCCGGATAATGCCCGTCCTCTGTCTCGATCCATATGAGATCGTCGTCGGGATAGAACGCGTTGTCGCCGGGCACGCGCGTGCCGATCACGAGGAAGCGCGCGGTGGCGGCGGATCGGTTGACGAGATGATGCGCATTGCGCGCGCCCGCCTTGAAGCCGACGCACATGCCGGCGGTCAGTGTGGTCTCGCCCGCGTCGGTGCGCAGCACGAGTTCGCCTTCCAGCACGTAGACGAACTCGTCGGCGAGCGTGTGCCAGTGCCGCAGCGCCGACTGCGCGCCGGGCAGCATCGTCTCGAGATTGGCGCCGAACTGCGTCAGCCCGAACGCGTCGCCCAGGCGCCGCCAGTTGCCCTCTCCCATCCGCGAGAAGAACGGCTCGGGGTAGCCGGTGCCGGGAACGGCGGTGTGCGCCTCGATGGCGAGCGCAGAAACGGGGTTCGATTCAGTCATCACGTCTCCTGTTGTGCGTCCGCGACGCGCGCTCGCGCGAGCGGATCGCGTCGGCTTTCGCGGAAACTTCGGGGGCTGTCATGCGCGCTCCATCGGGAAAGCGGCGATTCTCCATGAGGACGGGCAAAAGAATCCGGGCCCGCGCCAGGGAGGAGGCGCGGGACCCGGAAAGCCCAGTCAGGATCGGTTTTCGAGCTGCAGCAGCAGGCTTAAGCGATCGTGGCGCGCGACGTCCTGCCAGGATCTTCCGCTCACTGCGCCTTCGAGCGCCCACAGCAGGTTGAGCGAGGCGCGCGGGTCGCGCGAGCGCACGCGCCGGTAGGCTTCCACCGCGCCCAGCTTGCGCAGGGTCTGCACCGACGTGATGCCGACGGCGGCGAGCATCCGCTTCGACACCGGGCCGAGGTTGCGCAGCGGCGCAAGCGCGGCGCCGGCGGTGTTCCTGGCCGGCGGCTTTTTTCCGCGCGGCGGCGGCGAAGACGGCGGGGCGCGCATCGCCTGTGCTGCCAGCGTGCGCTTGCGCTCGGCCGTGTATTTCCACCACGGCCGCGCCGGCGCGCCTTCCATGAACCGTACCGCGGCGATGAACGTGTCGAGGAGGCAGGGATCGTGCCGCGTGCCGGTGGCGCGGTTCAGCGCCTCGTAGAGTGCATAGGGATCGCGCCCCGCGAGCTCGCGCGGCGCGCGGATGCCGAGACGGCGCAGATCGCCCGCGATCGAGGGGCCGACGTTCGGAATGTCCTCGAGCGCGGCGAGACGCAGGCGATCGATCTTCATCACCAGCCCTTTCCGCCGCGGATCAGCCCGACCGCGACGCCTTCGATGGCGAATGCCGCCCGCTTGGGATCGACCTCGATCGGCGCGAAGTCGGGATTTTCGGCGATGAGCGAGACCTCGCGCCCGCGCCGCTTCAGGCGCTTGACGGTGACTTCGTCGCCGAGCCGCGCGACGACGACCTGACCCGTGCGCGCATCGCTCGTCCTGTGCACGGCGAGGAGGTCGCCGTCGGCGATGCCGGCGTCGCGCATCGACTGGCCGCGCACGCGCAGCAGATAGTCGGCACGCGGCGTGAAGAGGCCCGGGTCGACACGATAGTGGGCCTCGACGTTCTCGACGGCGAGGATCGGGCTGCCCGCCGCCACGCGCCCGACGAGAGGCAGCGAGCCCTGCACCGGCATGCCGGGAATGTCCCTGAGGCGCAGCCCGCGCGCGGCGCCCGGCGTCAGCTCGAGCGCGCCCTTTTTCGCGAGAGCCTGCAGGTGGTCTTCCGCCGAGCTGGCCGTCGAGAAGCCGAGTCCCGTGGCGATTTCCGCCCGCGTGGGCGGCATGCCGGTGGCCTCGATGTGGCCGCGGATCCAGTCGAGGATCTGCTGCTGCCGGGCCGTGAGGCGCGGCGGCGCTTCGGGAAGGTCGGCCGGGACCCGTTGCAGATGGGCGAAGGGACGGCGGGAGCGGGGCGGCATGTGGATACCGTATGGATATGCGGTACACGGATTATAGACGGCCGCGCGACCTCGTCAAGGGGGAAGGGGGCGTCGACGCCGGTTAAATCATCTGCGACGCTTTAACCCGTCATGCCGAAGCGTCCATGCAAGGCGGGACGCCGCTTAAATCCATGCCGCCGCATTAAGCGGCCGGGCAGCCGGTTTCGGCGCAACGCTTCCGGCCACGCTGCCGACGCCGGTCAAAACGGAAATCCCGATTTAACCGGCGCGGAGGGACCAAAGCCGGCTGCGCGTCATGCGCGCCGTCCGCCCTTGCGATGGCCCGACGCGGGTGCTGCGTTGCCCCGATGCACACGGGGGCACACATGCACGCATGCCACGGCTGACACCGCAACAGACCGTCCCAAATGTTCGGTAACGAACAGATGCTCCATGCCCGGCGGAACAGTATGGGTCGCCTAATCGGGAAAAGGGTCGTTCGAAGCGTTGGGTCGACCCTGCCCCGGCGTCGCATTCGCCGGAAGGCCATCGACAGGGTTGTGCGCACGAAGCGCGGGATCGGGAACGCCCCGCGCTGGAGTTTCCTGGCCGTCCGGACGGCTGGGGCCCCGGACGTCGACACCGACGCGCGGGACCCGGAGTGCGCGGGGGTCGGACGTTGCGAAAGGCATGCCGTGAAGGCCGATGTCGTCGGGACCGTCCTGCGGGCCGGAATGGGTGCGACGCATGACCTCGGGAATTCTGTGCCCGACGCACGCCGGGAAGACGCCGCTTTTTCGACCTGGTCGCCGGCGACCTTTTCGCTTTCGCTCGGCGTCGAGCCGAACATGGCGCCCCACCTCGAGCGGATGCTCGCGACGCGCACCCGCTTGAAGCGCGGACAGCCGCTCTACCAGCTCGGCGCCCGCTTCCACGCGCTCTATGCGCTTCGCACCGGAACGTGCAAGAGCGTCCTCCTCTCCCGCGACGGGCAGGATCAGATCGTCGGATATCACATCGCCGGCGAGATCGTCGGCATCGACGGCATCGCCACCGATGCGCACGAATGCGAGGCGACGGCGCTGGAGGACATGGACGTCTGCCCGCTGCCGTTCGACC
>Ga0265327_10002955_pt1 | contig 16994 bp, 17 predicted proteins | sample 41621metaG_FD_202089 | JGI IMG/M metagenome (GOLD analysis project Ga0265327, IMG submission 202089) | Rhizosphere microbial communities from Carex aquatilis grown in University of Washington, Seatle, WA, United States - 4-16-21 metaG | ecosystem: Host-associated > Plants > Roots > Rhizosphere... | reverse complement strand
TTTCTGCATGGCACGCACCACGCGCCCGATATCGGCATCCATCGCCTCCACCGCCTTGATAGCCGCATCAAGGCTGCCGGTGTGACCCACCATATCAGCATTAGCAAAGTTGCAAATGATGATGTCGTATTTCTGGCTAAGAATGGCCTCTTCTAGCTTTTCGGCCACTTCATGCACACTCATTTCCGGCTGGAGATCGTAAGTAGCCACCTGCGGCGAAGGCACCAGAATGCGATCCTCGCCCTCAAACACATGTTCCTCACCACCGTTGAAAAAGAAAGTGACGTGTGGATATTTTTCCGTCTCAGCGATACGTAGTTGTTTCAGACCCAGCTTGGAAATGTATTCGCCAAGGCTGTTGTGTATCGGCTCGGGGGGGAAAGCCACCTGCGCCGCAAGCTCGTTCTTGTTGTACATGGTCAGGGTATAAAAACCACCCAGCGCCGGGATGTGTTTGCGCACAAATCCGTCAAATTGCGGGTCCAGGAATGCACGTGTCAACTCGCGCGCACGGTCGGAGCGGAAGTTCATGTAGACCATGACATCACCGTCTTCCACAGTCACTGGCGTTCCAATAACCGTTGGTTTGACAAACTCGTCCGTCTCGCCGCGCGCATAGGCCAACTGCAGGGCCTCCTGCGCTGTAGCCGCGTGAAATTCACTACTGCCGCTGGCGATCATGTCGTAAGCCACCTCCACGCGCGGCCAGCGTTTGTCTCTATCCATGGCGTAAAACCGCCCGACAACAGAAGCAATACGCCCGGCACCCACAAGAGGAAATGTCTCTTCCATGCGCTTTATTGAACCCTCGGCACTTTTGGGCGGGGTATCGCGGCCATCCAGAAATGCGTGTACATAAATCTTCTTCAACCCGGCGCGTGCCGCCATTTCTACCATGGCGCGGATATGGAGCTCGTGGCTATGTACACCGCCAGTGGAAAGCAGGCCCAGCACATGCAAGGCACGGTCGCTGTTTTTAGCGGTTTCTATGGCCTTGACCAGCTTCGGATTGGAGAAAAAGTCACCGTCACCGATGGCGCGGTTGATGCGTTCAAACTCCTGATACACCACACGGCCCGCACCGATGTTGAGGTGCCCCACCTCGGAGTTGCCCATCTGTCCATCAGGCAGGCCCACAAAGTGCTCGGAAGCATTGACCAGCGTATGCGGATGGTTGCGCCAGAGTTCGTCCCAATTGGGTTTGCTAGCAAGCGCAACGGCATTGTCAGCGGTTTGTTCGCTATAGCCGAATCCATCAAGGATCAGCAACAGTACAGGAATAGGTTTCATCTAAAGGGGTTTACTCTTCATCAAATCAATTATACAAATCATTGATATTCTATTATATTTCAATGCGTTTCACATTATACTTGGGCGCTGTTTCCATTATGTGACTGCGCCTTAATTTATGGGACACCACCCACCCTACATCAATCCGCATGCAAAACACCAAGAAAGACACAGACCAGCTCCTTTTGATCGAACGCGAGGAACACATTCAACAAGCAGCCAAAGCGTTGCAGTCCATGTCGCACCCTTTGCGCCTGAAAATCCTGTGTGTTCTGGGAGAGCAGGAATTCAGCGTACAGGATATTGTCGAGGCGGTAGGAACCTCACAAAGCAACATTTCCCAGCACCTCGCCATTCTGCGCAAAAAAGGCATCCTGCACACCCGCAAAGATGCCAACCGGGTCTATTACCGCATCAGCGATCCCAGCATGCTGAAGTTGATTGGCTTAGTACGTGATGTCTTTTGCGGATCCGCCAACCCAACGCCTTAGCCTCGCCCAAGCGGCATAAACATCATTGATTAAATTAGTATATTAGAATATACTAATTTACATGAAATGGGTGCCGGAAAAACTTTTGTTGTTGCTACTGCTCTGCTCGCACCCAGTGCTTGCCGCACTTCCGTTCGCTACCGCAGTGGCGGAATACCGCCAGGTAGGCAGCACTTACATAGTCGATGCTGTTATCGAGGCGGGACGCCAAGCCACGGTTGCTACGCAGGTTACGGGCAAGATTATGGAATTACGCGTGGATGCCGGGGACGCTGTCAAACAAGGGCAGATCATTGCGCGCATCGACGACTCAGAATCCCATCAGTCAGTGCTTGGCAATCAAGCGCAAGCGGCCCAGGCGCAGGCCAATCTCACCAATGCACAGTCCCAGTATGATCGCACCCGGCAGCTGGTATCGCGCAAATTCGTCAGCCAGTCATCCCTCGATCAAGCGCGCGCCAGCCTTGATTCCGCACAGGCGCAACTGGCAGCAGCGAGGGCTGGCGTAGGGCAGGCTTCAGCTACACGCGGATTCAGCGTTATCACAGCCCCCTTTTCTGGATTGATAGCGGAACGTCTCGCCCAAGCTGGAGACATGGCAAGCCTAGGGCATCCGCTTATCACCCTGTTTGATCCAGCGACACTGCGGGTATTGGCCCCGGTGCCGGAATCCATGCTGGACAAAGTACGCAAAGCAGTCCATGCCCGCGTGGAAATCACCGCTACCGGCAAGTGGATCGATGCGAGCCGCATCACCATACTGCCAGAAGCCGACAACAAGACACATGTTTCGCATGTACGTATTGAGCTGCCGAAAGATACTGTCGGCAGCTATCCCGGCATGTTTGCACGGGTATATTTCGACACTGTACAAATCAACATAGTACAGAACAAAATGCTGACCGTGCCATCCACCGCCATCGTACGGCGTAGTGAAGTAACTGGGGTTTATGTCGTGAACCCTGATGGCCGTATTCAATTCCGTCAGGTTCGCCTCGGGGAGCCTGCAGACTTAGGCTTCACCCCGGTATTTTCCGGCCTTACCCAAGGAGAGCACGTCGCTCTTGAGCCCACCAAAGCAGGCATTTATCAAAAAAGGCTGCAGGGCAAGGAGTAAGCGCTAAACATGCACACCCCACCCCCAGATGCGCCACTGTCCGCTACACGAATGGGCGTATCCGGCCACCTTGCAGGCTTTTTTCTGACATCACCGCTAACGCCGTTACTGGGGCTATTGGCCTTGCTGCTGGGTCTGTTCGCGGTGGTCATGACGCCGCGCGAAGAAGAGCCGCAAATCAACGTCACCATGGCAAACGTGTTTGTGCCGTTTCCGGGCGCATCCGCCAAGGAAGTGGAAAACCTCATCAGCATCCCCGGCGAACAGGTGTTGTCGCGCATTGCCGGTGTGGAACACGTCTACTCGGTGTCCAAACCAGGCATGGCCGTGATCACGGTGCAATACAAAACCGGCGAGGATCGCACCCGTGCACTGGTTAACCTCTACGACACGGTGTTATCCAAGAAGGGCTGGCTCTCACCCAATCTGGGCGCCGGGGAGCCCATCATCAAGCCGATTGGAATTGACGACGTGCCGGTCATGGCGCTGACCATATGGACTGAGGACGAAACGCGCGGCGCTTTTGATCTGCAACATGTTGCACATGCGCTCGAAGCCGAGCTGAAGCATATTGCTGGCACCCGCGAGGTAGCAACAATAGGCGGGCCGGATGATGTAGTACGAGTGTTGCTGGATGCCGACCACCTTGCTGCCTATGGCATTTCCGCAAAAGACATACGTGACACACTGCAGGTTGCCAACGCATCCCAGCCTGCAGGCAGCTTGGTAGCGAACAATCGGGAAATCCTGGTGCAAACCGGCACCTTTCTTGAAAGCAGCGCGGACGTCAAAAAGCTCATGATCGGCGTGCACGATGGCAATCCGGTATTTATAACCGATGTCGCCCAAGTCGTGGATGGGCCAGACCAGCCCTCACGTTATGTCTGGTTTGGTACTGGCAAAGGGAATCTGGGCAAAGACAAAACGGCTCAAGGCGAATTCCCAGCGGTCACCCTCACCCTATCCAAAAAGCCAGGAGAAAACGCCGTTGAAATCGCGGATCGTATATTGCATCGCATGGCTCAGTTGCGCGGATCGGTGATTCCAGAGGGAGTGCATTTTACGGTCACACGCAATTACGGCGTCACCGCCAGCGAAAAAGCCCACAAGCTGATCGGCAAACTAGTGTTCGCCACTTCCGCCGTGGTGTTGCTGGCTCTGGTCGCGCTTGGCCGTCGCGAAGCCTTGGTGGTGGGCATCGCAGTTGTGCTGACGTTATCGGCTACGCTGTTTGCCTCTTGGGCGTGGGGCTTTACGCTCAACCGCGTATCGCTGTTTGCGCTGATTTTCTCCATCGGCATTCTGGTGGACGACGCCATTGTGGTCATCGAGAACATCCATCGTCAGCGCACGCTAAACCCGCAGCTCCCATTGTCCACACTAATACCGGAAGCCGTGGACGAAGTTGGCGGGCCAACCATACTCGCCACACTCACGGTGATCGCTGCGCTGCTGCCCATGGCATTTGTCACGGGCCTGATGGGTCCTTACATGAGCCCCATCCCCATCAACTCCAGCTTCGGCATGCTGATTTCGCTGGGTATTGCCTTCACCGTCACCCCTTGGCTCAGCTACAAACTGCTGGCTGGCAAAACCACGTACCAGCATGACAACACCCTGTTGCGGCTGGAGCATTTGCAACCTTTTTTCACGCGTGTCATCAGGCCATTCCTGCGCGGCAGCGCTGGCGCACCCAAACGCAAACTGCTGTCGCTGGCAATTGTGCTTCTCATCGCAACGTCTGTCTCGCTAGCGCTGACACAACACGTAGTCCTGAAAATGCTGCCATTCGACAACAAAGCGGAATTCCAAGTCGTGGTGGATATGCCTGTCGGCACACCCGTGGAGCAAACCGCTCACGTACTTCATGAAATGGGAGCGTACCTTGCCAGCGTACCCGATGTACGCAATTACCAAGCTTATGCTGGAACCGCATCCCCCATCAATTTCAACGGGCTGGTGCGCCAATATTATCTGCGCAACAGCCCGGAATTGGGCGACCTGCAGGTCAATCTGGTTGACCGCAGCCAGCGGCAGCGACAAAGCCATGAAATTGCCCGCGCACTTCGCCCGCCACTGGAAAAGATTGCCGCACGATATGGCGCTGACCTGAAAATTGTCGAGGTGCCGCCCGGCCCGCCAGTGTTGTCGCCCATAGCCGCGGAGATATATGGGCCGGACTACGACGGCCAGATGAGCGTGGCAAAACAGGTGAGAGCAGAGTTCCGCAAAACGCCTGACGTGGTGTTCATAGACGACAGCATCGAAGACAACGCGGAAAAGCTGGTGTTGCATGTCCTGCAAAACAAGGCCGCGCTCGTGGGTGTTTCGCAGCAGGATATTGTCGAAACCATGAAAATGGGCTTGGGCGGTGAATATGTCACCCCCACCCACAGCCCTACGGCCAAATACGAGGTGCCCGTGCGCATTTCGCTGCCGGCGGAGCGCCTCAACAATCTGGAAACACTGCTGAAGCTGCGTGTACGGGCAAAGAACAACGCGCTGGTTCCATTGTCTGAACTAGTTAAGACACAACCTGCGACACGCGACAAAACCATCTATCACAAGGACTTGCTGCCTGTGGTGTACGTGATCGGGGACATGACGGGAAAACTGGATAGCCCGCTGTACGGCATGTTCGGCATACGTAACCAGACAAAAAACATGGCGCTGCCAGAAGGCGGAACGCTAGGAGAAACCTTTATCCGCCAACCGGACGACATTTATGCCGGCTACAGCCTCAAATGGGACGGCGAATGGCAAATCACCTACGAAACCTTCCGCGACATGGGTGCAGCCTATGCGGTTGGGCTGGTACTGATTTACCTGCTGATTGTGGCAACCTTCCGTTCCTATCTGGTGCCGCTGATCATCATGGCACCTATCCCGCTCACCATTATCGGCGTCATGCCGGGCCATGCATTGCTGGGGGAGCCATTCACGGCGACCTCAATGATAGGCATGATCGCACTGGCGGGCATTATCGTGCGCAACTCCATCCTGCTAGTGGATTTCATCAATCAGCGAATGGAAACAGGCGCGGAGTTTCAGCAAGCCGTCATCAGCGCCGCCGCAACACGTGCAAAACCTATATTGCTCACTGCGCTGGCAGCCATGATAGGTGCGCTGTTCATTCTGGACGACCCGATTTTCAACGGCCTGGCGATTTCCCTGCTGTTTGGAATTTTTGTCTCCACCATGCTGACGCTGGTAGTGATACCCGTGCTTTATTATGCCGTCATGTGGCAGCGGTTTATCAACATCCCCCATTAACTTCAGGAGTACCTTAAAATGACGATCAACCGTATTGTGCGTAGTTTTGCAGGTTTTTTCGTACTGCTATCGTTGGGCTTGGGCGTAGAAGCCAGCCCATTATTTGTCAGCGTGTACTGGCTGTGGTTTACCGTCTTTGTGGGCTTGAACCTGCTGCAGAGCGGATTTACCAATTTCTGCCTGATGGACAAAATACTCAAGCGTTTGGGTGTGCCGGAAAAATGAGCCGCCCACATACCATCTAATTTTAAGGAGACAACATGCAATTCATCATTAACAACATCTGGCTGGTTCTTCTGGCCGTCATTTCCGGCGGCATGCTGCTATGGCCCATGCTGCGGCGCGGTGCGATTGGCATCCCGGATGTCAGCCCGTCCGAAGCGGTTACGCTGATCAACCGTCACCATGCGATAGTACTGGATGTGCGCGAAGATAACGAATTCGCCACAGGGCACATTGCCGACGCCAAACACATCCCACTCGCGCTGATCCAGTCCCGCCTCACCGAACTGGCAAGATTCAAGGACAAACCCATCGTGGTGCAGTGCCAGGGGGGTGTACGTTCAGCCGGTGCCTGCGCGGTGCTCAAGAAAAATGACTTCAGCAAGATTTACAATCTCAAAGGCGGCCTCACGGCATGGGCGGAAGCCAAGCTGCCGGTGACCAAGAGTTAATCATGGCTAATATCGTGATGTACGCCACCGGCACCTGCCCATACTGCGTCAATGCGGAACGCCTGCTACGCAGCAAGGGCGTCACCGAAATAGAAAAAATACGGGTTGACCTCGACCCCGCGAAACGTGCCGAGATGATGGAAAAAACCGGGCGCCGTACCGTGCCGCAGATTTTCATCGGCTCTCGTCATATCGGAGGCTTCGATGATCTGTATGCCTTGGACGTGGCAGGCAGCCTTGAACCTCTGCTGACAGCACAGGCCACCACTTGATCCTGCTGTTTACCGATTTCGGTAGCTATGACATTTATCTCGGGCAGGTGAAGCTTGCCCTGATGCAGCACTCCCCTGACGCGCAGATTATCGACCTGCTGCACCATGCGCCCGATTTCAATGCCCTGGCCAACGCTCACCTACTGGCCGCTTTGGCAACCCAGGCCGGACAGCGGGGTTCAGTGACCATGGCAGTGGTGGACGCGGGCGTCGGCGGCCATCGCCAAGCCGTTGTGGTCAAGGCCGATCAACGCTGGTACGTGGGGCCGGATAACGGGCTATTGACCGTGATAGCGGCACGCGCGGAATCGTATCAAGCCTGGCGTATCGTCTGGGAACCGCAGCAACTCTCGCTGTCTTTCCATGGTCGCGACCTGTTCGCACCTGTTGCTGCGCTGCTGGACGCACAAATGCTGCCGCAAGACTGGTTGCTGCCTTTACCCGCACTTGAGATGAATTTTGGCGCGGCAGACTTGCTGCAGATCATTTATGTCGATCACTACGGCAACGCCATGACGGGTCTACGTGCGGAGCAGATTTCCAGCACAGACCGACTGGCAGTCAATGGAAACATCCTGCTGCATGCCCGCGTTTTTTGTGACGCGCCGCCGGGAACCGCGTTCTGGTATGTGAACAGCATCGGGCTCGTTGAGATTGCGGTTAACTGCGGCAATGCAGCACAGCAACTTGGCTTGGCTATTGGTAATAACGTTGTTTTAGTCAGCGTCCAGAAAAGCTGATAATTCCGTCCTGCCAAAGGGCCAGCCCAGCTCCGCGCCATCCGATCTAACCAGCACCGGGATACGTATGCCATACTGTTCCAGCAAGACATCGTCATCGGCAATATCAATTTCCCGAATGGATATATTGCCAAATCCTTGCAACAATGCCTGGGCATCATCGCACAAATGACAGCCCACGGTTCCGTAAAGCAGTAGTTGAGAGGTCATGAAATAAATGCTGCCGATAAAAATATATGCAAAAAATTCTAGCTTGAATAGACGCGGCATACACGATTTTCTTACAATGCGACTTTGCTTCGCTTTACCGGATGGAGCTGGATGATGTCCCTTCAATCAGTCATTGATCTGCTGAACAAGCAGAAAATCGTGGAAAGCATGCTCCACAACCAAAATATGCAACGACAGGACTTGGTTGAGTCTCTCGTACACAAACAGCATTTAGCAGAATTGCAAGCTCTTCTTGCACGGCTGTCGGCAGCCGAGATCGGGGGTATTCTCGAAGCGTTATCCATTGAAGATGCAAAACTGGTTTGGAAACAAATCAACGAAGAGAGAGAAGACGAAATCCTCTGGGAAATTAGCGATACCCTCCGCGAACAACTAGTAGGTTCCCGAGAACCCCAGAGCTTCAAAGGCCAGATCAATGCATTTGAATTGGTCGAAGGTCGGATGCGCAAAGTGCCGATCACCTGCCGCAAAAGCCTGGAAAACATTAATCCCATCTGGATAGACCTGTTCGATGCATCAAAAGCCGAACGTGGATGGATTGGTCAGCACTATGCTCTGGAATTGCCTGATCCGGACGATCTTACTGACTTGGAGCCGAGCGCACGTTTTTATGCAGAAGCCAGTGATGAAGTTCATCTCCATTCCAACTTTCTGTTGGATCGGGATGGTGTGTCCCGCAGCATCCCGGTTGCATTTATCGTACATAAGGATATTTTGTTTACTGTACGCAATGAGGAGTTGCCCGTATTCCGTTTGCAACGGCTACGTGCCCTCAATCAGCCGGGCTATGTAACCGACTGTAAAGACCTGTTGCTTGATCTCTACGAAGCAGACGTTGAATATTCAGCGGACTCTCTGGAGGATATTTACGTAAAACTCGGGCAAGTTGGTAGAAAAGTATTGAGTGAGAAAATGAGTGATGCGGAAGCGGCTCGTATCCTGACCAATATCACGGAAGAGGAAGACCTCAACGGACAAATCCGCAGCAATATGCTCGATACGCAACGGGCTGTGTCATTTCTGATGCGCGGCAAGTTTTTATCCTCTAACCAGTTTGATGAAGCAAAGCAGATTTTGCGCGACATTGAGTCGCTTAACAGCCACACCAGTTTCCTGTTCGACAAAATCAACTTCCTCATGGATGCCACGGTTGGTTTCATTAACATTAACCAGAACCAGCGCGTCACCCAGCTCACAGTGCTGAGCGTAGTGTTTATGCCGCTTAATATCATTGCCGGTATTGGCGGCATGTCCGAATTTTCGATGATGACTCAAGGCATTCCCTGGCCTGTTTCTTACGCTGCTTTCTGTGTCGCGATGGTAATAATCGCCTGGTTAACCTACGTCATGCTGAAATTCTTCGAAAACAGAAAGCTCAAATCAAGATAACTGGTTCACGATGAAAGCTTACGATCTCTGGAATGAGCTTTGGGGCGACCTCGGCAGCACAGTCGTGTTATGGCAGCTCGCTATCATCGCGTTCAGTCTGTTGCTGGCTTGGGGTATTAACAACCTGCTGCGACGCACCGTCACGAAAAAAGCACCAGAAGCATGGAAAATCGGCGTAGGCGGGATCAACCGTGTGTTATTCCCGTTGCTGGGTCTAGCGTTCGTATTCATCGGCAAGCTGATCTTGCACCACTGGCAACACACCAGCCTGCTGGCGCTTGCCGCAACGCTATTGGTTGCCATGGCCTGCATCCGCCTGACGGTATACACCTTGCGTTATATTTTCATGCCAAGCGGATGGCTGCACACCATGGAGAGCGCCATATCCACAGTGGTCTGGATAGTAGTAGCGCTGCATTTCACCGGCTTGCTACCCGAAGTACTGAATGTGCTGGAAGGAATCAGCTTTAGCGCAGGCAAACTCCATATCAGCCTGCTACTGATTTTGCAGGTGGCACTGACCGGTGTTGTCACGCTGGTCATCACCTTGTGGATCAGCCGCTTTGCTGAAAACAAGATGATGCATGCCGAACAGGTCAGCATGAACCTGCGCGTGGTGCTCTCCAAGCTGATTCGCGTGTCGTTGCTGCTAGTGGGTGTGCTGACCGCACTTTCAGTGGTCGGATTCGACATCACCCTGCTCTCGGTGTTTGGTGGTGCGCTGGGGGTGGGTCTGGGCTTTGGCCTGCAGAAAATTGCCAGCAACTATGTCAGCGGGTTCATCATCCTGCTCGACGAATCCCTGCATCTGGGCGATGTCATTACCGTAGATGGCCATTACGGCGTGGTCAACCAGTTACGCTCGCGCTATCTGGTGCTGCGCAAGCTGGATGGCACGGAGGTGGTCATCCCCAATGAATCCCTGATTTCCAGCGCCGTCATTAACCACTCTTTTTCAGATCGCAAGGCACGCGTGCTGGTTCCGGTACAGGTCAGTTATGAAAGCCCTCTGGAAAAAGCCATGTCCATCATGCTGGCCGCCGCAAAAAAACACCCTAGGGTACTGGTAGATCCAGCGTCAGAGGTACAGGTCCTTGGCTTTGGCGAAAATGGGATAGATCTGCAACTCTCGATCTGGATTATTGACCCAGAAGAAGGGTCATCAGGCTTGAAATCGCAGATATACCTCGATATTTGGTGGGCATTTCAGGAACAGGGTATTGCCATTCCCTACCCGCAACGAGACATCCGTATCCTCAACAGCAACCAATCAAATCTGGCCTAAGCTATTCATTAAGCGTACATTAAGTATCTTCGATGGAGATGCTGCGATGTTTAACGGACTTATAGAAATGCCTTGGTGGGGCTACGTTATAGTGGCCCTGGTATTCACCCACATCACTATTGCAGCAGTCACCATTTTCCTGCACCGCTGCCAGGCGCACCGTGCGCTTGAGCTACATCCGGTCATCAGCCATTTCTTTCGCTTCTGGCTCTGGCTGAGCACCGGCATGGAAACCAAGCAATGGGCTGCGGTACATCGCAAACATCACGCCAAATGCGAAACTCCGGAGGATCCGCACAGCCCGCAGATACTTGGCATAGGCAAAGTATTATCGGAAGGGGTTGAGCTATACCGTGCTGAAGCCTTGAATCAGGAAACCATGGTTAAATATGGTCATGGCACCCCGGATGACTGGATGGAGCGCAATATCTATGTAAGACGCACTTCATTGGGCATCAAGCTGATGCTGGTCATCAACGTCACCCTGTTCGGGCCGTTGGGTTTAACCATCTGGGCGGTGCAGATGATGTGGATTCCGCTTTTTGCAGCTGGAATCATCAATGGCATTGGACATTATTGGGGTTATCGCAACTTCGCAGCGGAAGATGCCAGCACCAATATCGCACCATGGGGCATCTTGATTGGCGGCGAGGAACTGCACAACAATCACCATGCTTATCCAGCTTCTGCCAAGCTTTCCAGCAAATGGTACGAGTTCGACATCGGCTGGATGTATATCCGCACCATGGCAATGCTTGGATTAGCCCGGATCAAGAAGATAGCTCCACGAGTACGCCTGGATACAAGCAAAACCACGTGTGACCTGGAAACCTTGCAGGCAGTCATTACGCACCGATTCGAAGTCATGGCCAAATACGGCACCATGTTAAAGAAAGCCTATCGTGAAGAAATGGGGAAAATTCATACCGCTTATCAACAGCACGAACATGAAACCGGATCACTGAAGAAAATCCGTCACTGGCTTCATCTCGATGCTGACAGCTTGCAGGAACAACAAAAAAAGGCGCTGGACGCCGCTCTGGCGCATAGCGCCCGTCTGCGGATCATCTACCAGAGCAAGCGTGACCTCGCTGCATTGTGGGCACGCTCAACGGCTAGCCAAGAGCAACTACTGAAGAGTTTGAACGACTGGTGCCAACGCGCAGAAACCAGCGGCATTGAGGCACTTGAAGAGTTTTCGCGCCGCTTGCGTAGTTACGCGTTGCCGTAACTCCACATATACATACCAGATAAAAACTAAAGCCCGCTTCTGCGGGCTTTAGTTTTTATGCACTACAAGCATCAAAATTTTACTTGAGCTTGGTTTCCTTGTATGGCACATGTTTACGTGCCACCGGATCGTACTTACTGATTTCCATCTTTTCCGGCATGGTGCGCTTGTTCTTCGTCGTGGTGTAGAAGTGGCCCGTACCTGCAGAGGATTCCAGTTTAATCTTTTCGCGTGCGCCTTTTGCCATGTTCTTGCTCCTTAAACGCGTTCGCCACGGGCACGTAGGTCGGCCAGAACGCTATCAATGCCGTTCTTGTCGATTGTGCGCAGTGCAGCATTGGTAATACGCAGACTAACCCAGCGGTTTTCGCTTTCTACCCAGAACTTGCGATATTGCAGGTTGGGCAGAAAACGACGCTTGGTCTTGTTATTGGCGTGGGAAACGTTATTTCCCGTCATCGGCTTCTTGCCGGTGACCTGACAGACTCGTGCCATGGATGTCTCCGAAATTCGAAAAACCGCCTTTATATCATAGAAACCGCTATTCCATCAACAAAATCAGATAATGATCAGCGGCCTCAATGTTTCCCGGTGCTACCAAAACCACCAGTGCCACGCTCACTTTCATCAAAAGATTCAACCACATTAAAGTCCGCCTGTATCACTGGGACTATCACCAGTTGTGCAATGCGCTCCATGGGATTGAGGATGAATGGCGTATGACTCCGATTCCAGCATGAGACAAACAATTGGCCTTGGTAATCCGAATCAATCAGGCCAACCAGATTTCCCAGCACGATGCCGTGTTTGTGCCCCAGTCCGGAACGCGGCAGTATCATCGCGGCATAGTCGGGGTCAGAAATATGCACGGCCATGCCCGTAGGGATCAACTCGGTATGACCGGGGGCCAGCGTCAACACATGTTCAACACATGCGCGCAAATCCAGCCCTGCAGAACCTGGAGTGGCATACGCCGGCATCATGTGATGCAAGCGTGAATCGAGTATTTTGAGGTCAACTTTGAGCGCCATGATTGTCTTCCCTGCGTTATTCCTTGGGTTTTTTCCGTTCTGATTTTTTCTTCTCGTCCAGCATCCGCACTACATGGCGTAGCAACTGCCGAGCCAACACCAACTTTGGCGCTCTGGGCAGGGGATGGGCACCGTGATCATCCAGCAACACCAATTCACTATCATCTCCACCGAAAGCATCCTGAATCAGGTTGGCGGCAAGTAACGGCAGATTTTTGCGGCGGCGTTTATGCTCCGCATATTCCAGCAAATTCTCGCTCTCAGCCGCGAACCCCACACAGAAAGGCGCATTAGGCTGGTTAACCACATTCGCAAGGATGTCAGGGTTGGGCGCAAGTTCCAATGTAAGAATGTGCGCGTCCTTTTTGATTTTCTGCTCGCTGGGATTGAGTACGTAATAATCTGCTACAGCGGCAACACTGATAAAAATATCCTGCCCATTAAGGTTCTCCATCACGGCAGACAACATCTGCGTGGTACTAGTCACTTTGGCAAAACCCACGCCATGTGGTGGTGGCAAGCTGCTCTGACCGCTTACGAGCATCACCTCCGCACCCATCTCACGGGCCGCGCGCGCAATGGCATAGCCCATTTTCCCCGAACTCATATTGGTAATGCCGCGTACCGCATCAATCGCCTCGAATGTCGGCCCGGCAGTCACCAGAACCCGCTTCCCTGCTAGCAGCTTGGGCTGACGCACAGCATCCAGTTCATCCAGCAACGTTACAGGCTCAATCATGCGCCCCATGCCGGTTTCCCCGCAGGCCTGATCGCCACTCTCCGGGCCAAACATCAATATTCCATCGCGCTGAATCTGGCTGATATTGCGCTGCGTGGCTAAGCTCTGCCACATTTCCACATTCATCGCCGGAGCAATCATCAACGGGCAGGCGCCCCGCGCCAAGCAGATAGTAGACAACAAATCATCCGCTGCGCCATGCGCCAGCTTGGCAATAAAGTCCGCACTCGCGGGAGCGATTAAAATAGCATCCGCGTCGCGCGTAAATTCAATATGCGCCATGCCATTGTCAATGCGGTCATCCCACATATCGGTGAATACAGGCTTGCCGGAAAGCGCCTGCAGAGTAACTGGCGTGATAAAGCGGCAGGCGGCCTGCGTCATCACCACCTGCACCTCAACCCCCTGCCGCACCAGCAGGCGCACCAACTCTGCAGCCTTGTAGGCGGCGATACCACCGGTGATACCCAGCAACAAGCGTTTAATGGAAGATTGGGTCATAATTCAAGGAAATTGTTAATCGGTTCAATTCTATACGAAAGGCTTACACATGGCGATTACGGACTGGCCAGAAGGCGAGCGCCCAAGAGAAAAACTACTGGCCCAAGGTCCACAAGTGTTATCCGATGCGGAACTGCTGGCCATTTTTCTGCGTGTCGGTGTAACGGGGGAAAGCGCTGTTGATCTGGCCCGCGAACTCCTGCTCCGCTTTAAAAGCCTGAATGGTATTTTTTCCGCGAGCAAGGCCGACCTCACTGAAGTTCTCGGCATGTGCGACAGCAAATACGCGCAGTTGCAGGCTATTTTTGAAATGTCGCAGCGGGCATTGCGCGAAGACATGGAACAACGCGATGCGCTGTCTTCACCCAACCAATTACGAAATTTTCTGCGTTTGAAGCTAGGAACACTGGCTCGCGAAGTTTTTATGGTGCTGTTTCTGGACTCCCAAAACAGGGTGATTGCTATGGAAGAGCTATTCTCTGGCACCCTTACACAAACATCGGTTTACCCGCGCGAAGTACTCAAACAAACGCTCCATCACAATGCAGCAGCCGTCATTTTTGCGCATAACCACCCTTCTGGGGTTGCCGAACCAAGCATGGCAGACCAAACTCTCACCAAAGACCTCGCCGATGCACTGCGAATGGTGGACGTGAAAGTACTCGACCATTTCCTAGTAACTGCCAATGAAGCCGTATCCTTCACAGAGAGAGGATTACTATGACTGGACTTCACCCGCTATGCTAGACGGATCATTTTCTTTTTGTTCTAGAAGTTTTTCGCTACTTAGCGCTCTGAGAAAGGCAGCAATATTCTGAATCTCCTCATCTGTAATTACTGATTTCTCAATAGTAGTCAATATGTGCTGGGACTCTGACCAGTGTACTAGGCGCTCGGTATTTGATCTTTCCTGAATAGTCCGCCCAAGTTGGGTTCTAGCCATGACACGAACTGATTCTTCAAGACTGCTAACTGATCCATTATGAAAATATGGGCCAGTTAAGGCGACATTTCGCAATGACGGAATACGCCATACTCCATCAGAACTTCCAAGCACAGACTTCCCGACATCGTCTTTAAATTTGTATTGCTTAGTGTAATGAGTATTAAAACAAGGAAAGATGCGATAAGGCGATCCGCCATCAAATACACTAGCACCGCTGAAATTCGGCCCCGAATGGCAACGAACACATCCAGCTGATTCAAATAATGCCATTCCCTTCAGTTGGGCAGGTGTCAAAGCGGTCGAGTCTCCGCGCACGAAACGATCATAGGCTGAGTCAGGTGTAATCAATGTGCGTTCATAGCTTGCAATTGCCGCTGCGATATTGTCTATATTAATTGCCTGTTTATAACCGAATGTATCCTGAAAGGCTTGCCGGTACTCCGGCATGGATGTAACACGATCTTCTACTGCACGCAGTGAGGCCATGCCCATTTCGGCGGGATTTACCAAGGGGCCTTTGGACTGATCCTCCAGAGAAGATGCGCGCCCATCCCAGAACTGTGCAACTTGAAATGCAGCATTCCATACGGTAGGTGCGTTGCGCTTCCCAATCTGCCCGTCGATCCCCTTGGATGTCTTCAGGCCATCGACCCCTGCTCCAAGGTATACGTTATGGCAGGATGCACAGGCTACTTGACCATTGCGGGATAGGGATTTGTCGAAAAAAAGCTTTTTGCCAAGTGCCACTTTTTTTGGTGACATAGGGTTATAAGTCGGGACTGGCGCTTCATTGGGCAAAGCCTCCCACCTGTAGGGCGACTGATAAGAGGCTGGCTGGTTCGCGGTATTGATCAAAAAATCTATCGGTGCAGAGTGTTCTGGAACATTCCGTTTTGCCATCTGGCTCATTATTTTGCCTGACATGCTAAGCATAAGGGTGATGACAAGCAGCTTCGCAGCAAATGCCAAAACACCCATGCCACCCAATCCTGCCATTAGCAGCAACTTTCCTCGGCCATTTAGGCCAACACCGGGAGCCAGGTCGCGATGTACTATGCCTACTAAGAATACTGTGGCAATTAGTGTTGAGATGATACCAATGCCAAAATAGTTGAAATAATTTGCATTCATTATTGCCTCCCCGACACCCTAAGGATGGGTTGCCCCTGCCAACGGCAGTTGGTAGCCAAGAGTTTTTAAAAACATACCGTGTCTTAATAAACAAATTAGGCTAATGCTTTGTCTATGGCGTTGTTTCTATCTGCATGGCAGTGTGCTTTATATGCATCAAGTGCTCCTCGAGCTTCGGAACTAGAGCCTGCAAAAAGGTCTTGAGTTCCTCGTGAGTGACCGCAGGCAAGATTTCGTCTTTGAGTTTACGGATGAAGTCTTTCGAAAACGATAGTTCGTATGTCATATACGCTTTGTCAAAAGCAGCGCCAGACGCCGTTTTTAGGCTCTCTATAGTTTTGGCATGTCCTGCATTACTTCCTTGCGCATAAGCCTTGAGGCCAAGGGAATTGGCGATACGTCTAGCATCCCGCTGAAAGGGTTCGTGATCGGCGACGATCATTTCTCCCAAATTTCTCACTCCCTCGGAATCTCCTCTTCTTATCGCCAAGCCCGCGGATTCAATGTCAAAAGCGTTCATTTCATAGAATGCCGCAAATGCCGTAGCTTCGTCAGACATGGTGGCAAATGTGTTCTTGCCTTTCACATTTCCTCGCGCTGCATAACCATCGGCCTTTGCCAATGCAGATGCTGTCACAACACCAGACACACCA
>Ga0265327_10002954_pt1 | contig 16995 bp, 13 predicted proteins | sample 41621metaG_FD_202089 | JGI IMG/M metagenome (GOLD analysis project Ga0265327, IMG submission 202089) | Rhizosphere microbial communities from Carex aquatilis grown in University of Washington, Seatle, WA, United States - 4-16-21 metaG | ecosystem: Host-associated > Plants > Roots > Rhizosphere... | reverse complement strand
GGTTCGCGCTGTGGATCGAAAACGGCAAAATTCATAGACTTCAGTCATCGTATTCGGATTGCCAACCGGTTGCGATTGGTTGACCGCGCGAAATTCGAAAATTCTCGCGCCGCGCCGTAACTCCTTGATTGAATCGCAGGCTTCGAAATGTCATTTCCCCGCATGGTCCGAGTCCGACAGAAGTTTGATGCCCGTCGAGTCACCGATGTTCCGGCCGAGGTCCGGTAGCAGTTGGCGACACTGAACCTGGGGCAGAGAATTCGCGCCGGTCAGTCGGTCGCCATCACGGCGGGCAGCCGCGGCGTGGCTCATATCGATCAGATCATTCGCGCCTCGGTCGACCACATCAAATCCCTGGGTGGCGTCCCGTTCATCGTCCCGGCGATGGGAAGTCATGGGGGGGGAACTGCCGCCGGGCAGACCCAGATCCTGGAGCACTACGGAATCACTCCCGAAAAAATGGGATGTGAACTGCGGGCGTCGATGGAGACGGTCATCGTCGACCGGACTCCTCAGGGGATCCCGGTTCATTTCGACAAGCATGCGTCGCTGGCCGACCATGTGTTGATCGTCGGCCGCATCAAGCCGCATACCGGGTTTGTCGGCGAAGTGGAATCAGGCCTGCACAAGATGATGCTGATCGGCCTGGGCAAGCACGAAGGGGCGAAGATCTATCACCGTGCCATCGCGGACTACAGTTTCATGGAGATCATCACGGCGGTCGCCTCGTCCGTGATTCAGAAATGCCGCGTCGTGGGTGGTGTCGGCATTGTCGAGAATGCCTATGACGAAACGGCACTGATTGAAGCCGTTGCGCCCGAGAGATTTCTCGAGCGAGAAAAGGAGTTATTGAAACTCGCCACGCAATGGCTGCCACGATTGCCGTTTCCCTACTGCGATCTGCTGATCATCGACAAGATTGGTAAGAACATCAGCGGCACGGGAATGGATACCAATGTGATCGGCCGCAAATACAACGACCATGCCGCAACGGATCGAGACACCGTACGCTGCAAGCGAATCTTCGTTCGTGGACTGACCGAGGAGACGCATGGGAACGCAACCGGAATTGGATTGGCGGAATTCACCAACCAGCGGACGGCGGACGCGATCGATCGCAAGATCACTGCGATCAACTGCATTACGGGTCTGCATCCGACCGCGGCCATGGTCCCCATCGCATTCGACTCGGATCGGGAAGCGGTCTCCAATGCGCTTCACACCTGTGGACTCGTCGAACCGCCACATTCCAAGGTGATTCAGATTCCGGACACGCTGCATCTGGCGGAAGTTCTGGTGAGTGAAGCGTACCTGCCTCAATTCTCCGAGCGGAAGGATCTCGAACAACTCTCCGAACCTGCTGAACTTGCTTTCGATGCAGCGGGGAACATGAGCGACGTGATCGCCGCGGGACATTGATCCTGCGTGATCGCCGATCAGACGTCGCTGTCGATCGTCGGCGACGTTTGTGTACTAGCCTCGCTGTTCGCAGTTACTTGCCCTGGGTTTTGACATGACGTCTCACTCGACACAATCGCCGCGAGCTGGAGTTTTTCTTGATCGCGACGGAACCGTGATTGTCGAGAAGAACTACCTGTCGGATCCCGATGAGGTCGAACTGATCCCGTCTGCGGGTAAGGCGATTGCGCGACTGAACCGACTGGCAATCCCCGTGGTGATAGTCACGAACCAGGCGGGAATCGCTCGCGGATACTTTCCCGAGTCCCGGATTGCAGATGTTCATTCCCGACTGGATCAGCTGCTGGCGGAGTTTGATGCACGGATTGACCGATACGAATACTGTCCGCATCATCCCACTGAGGGAACCGGTGACTACCGGATCGACTGCGACTGCCGCAAGCCGCGGCCGGGGATGCTGATCCGATCTGCCGCGGCATTGAACATCGATCTGACGAAGTCATTGATGGTGGGGGACCGCCCGGGCGACCTGGATGCGGGGGCCAATGCCGGGTGTCAATCGGCTCTGGTCCTGACGGGATACGGGGCGTCCGTTCCCGTCGGTGACACTGGCCCTGCCGTGAGACGGGTAGGGACATTTCCACTCGTCGGTGATGCCGTCGATGCCTGGTTGGCGCTCGCTGGCCTTGATCGGTGAGCGCCCAAATCGATCTTGAGCAGATTCTGCCGGTTCACTAAAACTCGGCTCGCCCATTCCCCGGCGCCGCCGCGGACATGCATTCCTGTTCCTTGAGCAGGTTTACAGTTCACGACTTTGGTGCGTCGGGTTTGGTCCCGGATTCGGCAAGGAGGCCACCGATGCGGTCCAGCTATTTCGTTGCGCTCGCGATCATTGTTTGCAGTTCAGTTCACGCGCAAGAACGCAAATTCCCCTACCAGGCGATTGTCGAGGTTGAGGGGGAATACGTCCGCAGCGGTCCCGGCCCCAGTTTCTATCCCACCGACAAGCTTCACAAGGGGGACAAAGTCACCGTCCATCGGCACGATCCGGGGGGCTGGTGCATGATCTCGCCGCCGCCAGGAAGCTTCAGCTGGATCAAAGCCGAGCACGTGCAGCGATCGGGAGAAACTGGTGGAGCTTTGATTTCCAACAACGTCGTCGTCCATGTCGGTAGTGCCCTGAGTGCCGACGAGTTCACGACGATCCAGGGAAATCTTTCACGTGGAGAAGCGGTCCAAATCCTCGGGGAACGGACTTTCCCATTCGAAGATGGGCCGAAGTTGATGTACAAGATCAGCCCGGTTCGGCGCGAATGGCGCTGGATCAAGGGAAAATCGGTTGTCTCGGCAGATGCCATTCAGGCAGAGCCCTTTCCCGGTGAAGCCGCTCCCAGAAAACGCCCCTCGGGCCCGGTTGCTGATCAGATTGAATTGGATCCTGACGCATTCGCTCACCCGATTTCCACGGGGGAATCGGTCACGGGCCCCGGAAGTCTGTCACCGCGAGGGCAGAAGCCCCGCGTGTCGATTGGTCAACCCGACGTCGAATCCTCGTCATTCGCTGACCGACTGGATGTCATCGACCAGCAATTCCGCGACATGATCAAGCACGATCCGTCGACATGGAATCTGAAAGAGATCGAACAACAGTACGCGCAGTTGGACAACGATGCCACTCAGCCTTCGCAAAGCAAGACCATCGCGTTGCGGCTGGATGCCGTCTCTCGTTACGACAAGACGTACCGGGAATATCAGAGCTTTCTGAAAACCAGCGAAGAAGCCAAACAACGTGATGCGGCGCTGGCTCAGCAGCAACGGGAGGCCGAACAGCGTCTGCAAGGGGGAAATCCCGGCGGGGCGCCTCCGTCAGCGGTCCAGCCTCGTCCTCAACCACAGCCTCAACCCGTGAATCCTGGTGTCGTGCCACCCGCCAATCCGGCGGGTGCACCCAAGTTCTCCGGCGCGGGCATGGTTGTGCCGATGACTCAGACATTTCCAGGAGGTCCCCAATATGCGCTGGTTGCTCCTGGCGGCAGGCTCCTGGCGTACCTGATCCCGGCGGCAGGGGTCGATCTGAAACGAGCGACCAATCAGTCGATGGGGATCGTGGGAGAGCGGAACTTCAAGCAGGAGTGGGGCGCCGACGCGATCATGGTGCGGGGTCTGCAACCCGTCCAGCTTCGCCCCAGCAACTGAGGGATTTGATCCCGCCCGGCGGCGCCCGTCAAACCGGGAATGGATTTCGTTCTGCGAACCCCTGCTGGTGCCAATACGGATAGGCGAAGGGACGAAGACTCGCCGCATCCAGTTTCGCGACTTGATCCGCGGTCAGGTTCCAGCCCACTGCACCCAGGTTCTGACGCAACTGCTCTTCGTTTCTGGCGCCGATGATCACTGTTGCCACCGTGGGACGTTGCAGCAGCCAGTTCAGAGCCACTTGCGGAACGGTCTTTTCGGTTTCCGCCGCGACGACCTCCAGGGCATCGACCACCTGATACAGGTAGTTTTCATCCACCTGAGGTCCGATATCCTTCACCAACTGGCTTTGAAGTCGACTCGACTGCGGAAGCGGTTGACCTCGGCGGATCTTGCCCGTCAATCGCCCCCATCCCAGAGGACTCCAGACGACCGCGCCCACCTGCTGATCCAGTCCCAGCGGCATCAGTTCCCATTCATAGTCGCGACCGACCAGTGAATAGTAGGCTTGATGAGCCACATACCGTGGCCAACCGTGTCGGTCTGAAGTCGCCAGCGACTTCATCAGGTGCCAGCCCGAGAAATTCGAACAACCGATGTATCGAATCTTCCCCTGACAGACGAGGCCCTCCAGAGTGCTCAGGGTCTCTTCCACGGGGGTCATGGCGTCGAAGCCATGCAGTTGAAACAGATCAATGTAGTCGGTTCCAAGCCGCTTCAGGCAGCCTTCGACAGACTTGATCAGATGGAATCGTGAAGATCCCGCATCGTTCGGTCCGGTGCCTGCTCGAAAGGTCGCCTTGGTCGAAATCAAAACCTGACTGCGGCGTCCTTCGATGGCTTTTCCCAAGATCGATTCGGCAGCGCCATCGGAATAGATGTCGGCCGAATCGAACATGTTCAAACCGGCTTCAAGGCAGATGTCCACGAGTCGACTTGCTTCCGCAACATCGCTCTGGCCCCACGCCTTGAAGAAGTCATTGGTGCCGCCGAAAGTCCCTGTTCCCAGGGTCAGGGCCGGCACCTTGAAACCAGAACCGCCCAGCCGCCGATATTCCATGACTTCAAATCCTACTGAGGGCAGTGCCCTCAACCCAATTCGAGCTACCGCTCGGAAGCTGCAAACGCCGCTCCCGTTGGTCGCTGGCGAAATGATGCGCGCAAAGGGCTCTCATCCCATGACAAAAGAACCTGACACGTCCTCCGCCGGTGACCGCATCCCCTCATTGATCTCATCGAGGGACTTTTACTTGCCAAGTCCCTTTTCAGCGGCCTTTCGGACTCCTTCATCCGGGTCCTTTGCCGCAGCCTGCTTCAGGGCTTCCTGCACGGCGGCGGAACCCTTGCCAATTTCACCCAGGGTCTTGGCGATCTCTGTTCGGACGTCAGGTCGGGGCGATTCCTGCAAGGTTTGCACCAGCAGCGGAATCGCGGTCTGGATCGTTTCCGCATCGGGCGTAATATGGACCAGTGCCCAGGCGGCAACCGACTGGTCGCGGCGATCGCGGCTCTGCAGCAACCGGCGCAAAGTCGGAACGGCGGACTTGGCGCCAGGCCCAACCCGGCCCAGGGCATATCCCGCGGGCTGACGAATCGCGGGATCACCATTGCCCAGCAACGCCGTCAGGTCGGAAACGGCCGGTTCGCTTGCCGCTCCAATTTCAGCGAGAGCAATGATCGCTTCCCGCCGAACATCGGGAATCTCGTCATTCAGGGCCTTTTGCAATTCCTTTACGGCGCCACTGGCCTTGGCGCCCAACTTGCTCAAGGCCTGCGCTGCTTCTCGACGGACGCGCGGGCGATCTGCCGACAGAGCCGCGGCCAATCGCGGAACCGCAATCGTCGCGTACTCGGAATTGTCGGGATCGAGTTGCAGCAGCGCCCAGACACTCGCCAGTCTGAGCATCGGATCTTCGGCATCCAGGGACTTCTTCAATGCATCCGCAGCATCCTTTGAACCAATCTTTCCCAACGCAAAGGCGGCCGAGCCGGGAAATGTGAAGGTCTTGTCGGACAGCAGCTTGATCAACTCGGGAACCGCGGGCTTCGCCGCAGGACCAATCCCCGCCAGAGCCAGCACGACTTCTCGACGGAACTCCTGATCTTTCGAGTTCAGCAACCCAACCAGGCTTGGCACCGCGGCGGCGGCATCAGGACCAATATCCCCCAGGACATTCGTGGCCAGCTGCTGGAAATGAGCAACCTTCAGCTTCTCAATCAGCACGGGAACAGCGGCTTTTCCCAGTCGGCTCATGGCTCCCGCGGCCGCAACGGTAACCGATCCGTTCGCGTCATCCAGGGCCGCCACCAGATCCGCCAAGGCCGGGGCCGCGTCGGGGCCGATTTGTCCGAGCGCGTTGGCCGAATTCAGCCGCACAAATTCATTCTTGTCCTTCAGACCCTTGGCCAGGCTGGCGACCGCGCTGGACGCGGCGGGGCCAAATTCACCCAGTGCCGCGGCAGCATGAATCCGAACGGACGCCTTGTCATTTTGAAGTTTTTTGATCAAAGTCGGGACCGCTTTGGCCGGTTCGGCATGGATGCGGCCCAGGGATCGCATCGCGTGCCAGCTGACCTCTTCGTTGTGTGAATCCACGGCGGTCAGGAGTGCGTCGACAGCGCCGGCCGCATCGGGTCCGATGGCGGCGAGTGCATCCGTGGCACGAATTTTCGCGGGGTCATTCGATCCTGCCAGCACCCCCTGGAGCGGCGCCACGGCAGCCGGACCAGCACTCGCAAGTCCCTGCACGGCTTGAGCGGCCACACCCGGCTTTTGTGACAATCCTGCGATCAACACAGGAATCGCGGCAGAAACTTCGGCCTTGTCGCGAGCTGCGATCACGGCAATCGCCGATGCAGCGCTGACACTGACAGCAAGGTCTTTCGCCGTGAGCATGGACTTCAATTGAGGCAACGCGGATTTCGCGTCAGACCCAAACAATCGCAATGAATCGACCGCCGCGTGCTGCAGAATGGCGTCTTTATCCGTCAGGACTTTGATCAACGCGGGAACAACCTGCGCCGCATCGGCATTAATACGTCCCAGGGCCATCACCGCTTCAAGCCGCAGACCCAGGTCGTCTTTGCCCAGTGTCTGAATCAATCCGGGAACTGCCTCGGCCGCTGCAGAGCCCATTTCTCCCAGGGATTGTGCCGCTCGAACCTGATCGTCCAGCGAGCCGGTCGCCAGCTGTTTGGTCAGCACGGTGACCGGAGAATCTGCTGCAGATGCGATTCCGAATGTCGATGCGAACATCGCCGCGAACAGAAACCGATGCCATCTCATGTGAAAGCTCCCTGAAATCCCGTCAAAGCTTGAAGGTGCGATGGTTGCTGGATACAAATGGATCTAGTTGTTCTGAAGAATGGAGTCGGGATTCTATCGAAGCAGGACGCATGGATGCCACTGATCCCGCCCGGGCATTTCCAGATTCTTTTCAGCATTCATTCGTCGAGCTTTAAACCGAAGAGCTTTCAACCATAAACTGGTGTTGAACTCGCGACTCCTGTCGCAGGCACACAGAAGGACAGCCAAGATGAAACGCGTCGCGCTTGCCCTGTTGATCACCGTCAGCGCCCTGACCTGCATCGAAGTCCGGGCGCAGTGGTATGCGCCCCACGTCGGATACGGTTATGGCGGCGGGTATGGTGGCTGGGGAGGGGCGACGACACCCGCATCCGCGGCGGGTCATGCCATGGCCGACATGACCCGGTCCCAGGGGATGTACAACGCGATGACCTCCGCCGCCATGGTCAATGTGGAAGATGCGCGCAGCAAATACATCGCGAATCAGAAGCAATGGACGGAACTCTACCTGATGCGGCAGCGCGTGCTCAGTGCGCAACATGCTGAACAAAAGGAAGAAGCTCGTGCCCGCAATGCCCGCATGCAGGAGCAACAGGCGAATAATCCTTCGACTCTGCCACCCCGTTTGACCAGCAGCGAACTCGATCCCTCCACTGGCAAAATCAACTGGCCCGCGGCTCTGATGCGCGATTCCATGACGTCACAGCGCCTGGCCGTGGAAGCCTTGTTCACCTCGCGGGCACATACCGGCACGACTTCAGAATTGTCCGAGACAATCGTGAGGCAGGTCCGCGCCATGCAGGATGAACTCCGGAAGAACATTCGAGAGATCGTGACGCAGGAATACATGGAAGCCCGCCGATTCCTCGACCGCCTGTCACTCGAAGGACGCTTCCCCGTCAGTTGATCGTCAACCAGATCCGTTCCAAAGCTGACATGCATCCGAGATGCGTCTGAATCGACCGGAACTTGATGGCATGTTCTTGTGGGCATGTTCGTCATGCCATGGGGGTCGCTGAATGTCAGTTCCGACCCGCAATGTGCGATCTCCATTTCCGCTCATCGTCGAACTTGTCTCGAAGTTCAAGCGGGCGACGCTCGATTTTATCTACCCGCCGAACTGTCTGCTGTGCCAGGTTGAGCTGCCCGCCAACGAGGGGCGAACAGGCGATGCGTCTGCGCCGTTCTGTCTGCCCTGCCGATCAAAGCTTGCGACCCCGCAGGGAAACGCCTGTCGGCGATGCGGCGCTCCCGTTGGACCTTTCACCATCGCCGAAGATCACTGTATCCTGTGCCGCCGTGAGAACTTCGCGTTTGACGAGGTGATCCGGTTGGGGCTCTATCGGGATGAATTGCGTGTTGCCTGCCTGACCGCCAAAAACCCCGGAGGGGAGTTCCTCGCGGTCACGTTGGCGGACCTGCTGTTCGAATCTCAAACCGCGTCACTGACGGGTCAGAAATGGGATGTCGTGACCGCAGTTCCGGAACACTGGCTGAAACGAACGGTTCGACCCCATTACGCGGCGGAATCCCTGGCCCGGCGGATTTCGACCCGGTTGAACGTCCGACTGTCGACCGGTATCCTCGCCAAGGTCCGTTGGACTCCCAAGCAGGCCAAGAGTCCGCCGGCACAGCGGCGGCTGCAGCAGCAGGGGGCCTTTCGTGCGGCGAAATCGAAACTGCAGGGGCAGTCGATTCTGCTGGTGGATGATATCCTGACCACCGGCGCCACTGCCGATGCTGCCGCCAGAGAATTGAAACGAGCTGGCGCCAGTCGAGTCGTTGTGGCGGTCATTGCCGTCAGTCCGCCACGCGCATGAATGGCAGGCCGTAACTCATCCTCAATTCCTGTCAGGATGTCTGACTTCGAATTGAACGCATGCAGGAGATGAAGCTTCGTGACAGTGTCGCAGACAATTCGGATTGCCACCCGGTCCAGCAACCTTGCCTTGTGGCAGGCCAACCATATTGCCGAATTGCTTCGCCATGCAGTTCCGGGGATCTCTGTCGAACTGGTCCATGTCTCAACAATCGGCGATCGCGACCAGGTCGAACGGTTGCGTGATATTGGAAGTTTTGGCGTCTTTACGCGAGAAGTTCAAAACGCGGTCCTGGACGGTCGAGCTGACGTGGCCGTCCACAGTCTGAAGGATCTGCCGACGGAATCCGTTCCCGGTCTGGTTCTGGCCGCTACCCCCGCGCGCGGCGCCACGGCCGACGCGCTTGTCCTTCCAACGGGATATGTCGGCGACAAAAACCTGGCAGGTCTTCCACAGGCCGCCCGAGTTGGCACGGGAAGCCCGCGTCGTCAGGCGCAGTTGCGATTCCTGCGACCGGATCTGATCCTCAGCGAAGTGCGTGGCAACGTCGAAACACGCCTGCGCAAGCTGGATGAAGGCCAATACGATGCCCTGGTGCTGGCCACCGCAGGGCTGACGAGACTCGGATTGGCCGGGCGAATTTCCTGCGAACTGGCGCCGCCGGAAATGTTTCCCGCGGTCAGCCAGGGGGCTGTCGGAGTCGAATGCCGGGCTGATGACAACATCGTCCGTGATCTGATGACGCTCATCACCGATCAAAACACGTTGGCCGCCGCGACCGCCGAACGCAGCCTGCTCAGCACATTGCGAGCGGGCTGTCATGCTCCCCTGGGTGTCGCCACATCCCGTCTTGAGAATTCTCTGCAACTGGACGCGGTCATCCTGTCGCACGATGGAACCCAGCGCTGGATGGCCAGTTCGTCGGCGGACGCGGGCGATGCGGTTGCACTCGGGCAACAGGTCGCTCAACTGCTGCTGGATCAGGGTGTCGACAAGGTGCTGCGCGGCGCTTGATGTATTGATCACGTCCCGCATTTCTGGCGACGATGGTTCGAATTTCGTTACTCGAAATCCACCTCTTTCACTTCGCCCGCTTGAACTTCAACGGTGACCGACGACAGTCGCTTGTTCGTCAGCCCACGGCCGTCCGGCAATCGTTCGAGTTCGCCGAGCAGGCTGACGGTGTATTTTCCCGGACTCAAATTCGCGACTTCGAATTCCTTCTGTCCCGGCTTCAGGTTGACCTGCAATCTTCGATCCAGCCCCTCTTCATGAGGTGAGACTTCAACCTGTCTCGCCTTGGGAAACTGTACCAAATCGATTGTTCCAGTCACTCGAGCCGGGGCAGGCAACGTAATCGTCAACAGGTTTTGCTCGTCCAGTGCCTCCAGATGATCGACTCGGCCGCACGCGACAGTGTCGCCCCACCAGGCAAGCTCTGCCTCCGCGTCACGCGGGATTCCTGAGAATTCAAACTGACCATCCTTGTCGGTCGTCCCAGCCAGGTATCTCAGGACTTTAGACTGTTGAGCCATCTGGCCAGACTCAATCATGTGCCAGTTGAACGGAAACTGAGACCGCTGATTCGGGTTGCGGTCCCGGGCGGCAAACAGTCGCAGCTGAATGCCAACAACCGGCGCTCCATTGGAATCCACCAGTCTCCCACGGTATTTGCGGAGAGTCGCAGGGTCGATGGGACTCAACTTGAATTCGATCTCTTCCGCCTTGTCGGCACGAACGACAACCACCCGTTCGACGACGGTCCGTTCGTATCCGTCAGACTCGATCATCACCTGCAGCGCCATTCCCGTTACCAGGTTGGCCAGCTTGAACTGGCCAGTATCGGACTGAAATGCCTGACCCGGCTTGACCCATTCGGATGGCAACGTGGCTCGCGGGTCACCCGGCTGTTGCTTCGGTGTGAACGTGATCTGAACATTCATCGTCCGCACCGGCTTTCCCGTGACCTGATCGATCACCCGGCCCAGGATCGCGCCCGAGGGAATCATGTGGACTTCCACGGTGTCGGCCTCGTCCAATGGCAGCAGCAGTTCATTGATCTGCGAGTAACCCGACTTGTTGAAGGTGAAGGGACAATTGGCGGGCAGCGAGTCAAACTCGAACAATCCCTCCTTGTTGGTCATCCCCTTCCCCCCATTTGAAAATGCCTGATTTCCATTCGCGAAGTAGACCGTGACCCCCTCGAGCGGGTTTCCGTCATCATCGGTGACTCGCCCCCGGATGCGGTGACCTTCGCTCATGGTGATGGTCACTTCATTCGGTTTCTCGGCCGGCCCAGGCTCGACTTTCATCTGCTTCGGTGCGAAGGTCCTGGCCCGCAGCATCAATTCCGTACCAGCGATCCCCGGATAAAGGTTATCCAGGCGAAATCGCCCCTGCGCATCGCTCGTCGTTTCGCGAATTTCACTGGAGGAACGCCCCATGTTGATCAACACGGCCCCGGCAATTGGCTGGCCCTGTTTGTCCTGAACGATCCCCGTAATTGTTCCTCCATGAGGCCGCGGTGTCAGGGTGATGTTGAGGTCCTGTCTGGGGTTTGCCAATTGAACGGGGATGTCCTGAGGCAACCAATCGAGTTTTGAAGTGCGCAACTTCAAGCCAATCGCGATCGGAATGTGATTGAGCTTGTAGGCTCCACTGGCGTCGGTCGTCGTCCACGCCACCTGTCGCGATTCTCCGTCGATCTGCACGCCGACGCCGACTCCGGCGACCGGCTTTCCGGCCGGATCGCGGATGACCCCCGCCAGATCCCCGCCGGGGCCGAGTTGAAACTCAGCTTCCGTGTCCTTGCCATTCTCCAGGTTCAGCCAGCGCGATTGCCTCGCATACCCGGCCGCCCACACTTCAAACATCCATCGTTCTGGTGTCAGAGGCTGTACAACGACCGGTTCGTTTCCCGCCGATTGAAAATCGCCGACGAGGTCACTCCATGAGAGGTGAACTGTGGCATCGGGAATCAATTTTCCGGTCGACTTGTCGATGGCGCGGACGGTCACTGCAATCCCATCTGCCAGCAGTAACTCAACAGGCGGCGACGGCGCGGCCCCTTCTTCAAGAATGACAACTGCCCCCTGCTTCGATTTCTTGCGTGACGTCAATCGCCCCTGATTCGCCCAGACCCGATACCGGCCTGGCCCCAGCGAATCAAACGAGAATTTCCCCTCCGAGTCGGCGCTGATCTCACGCAGCGGCAGCAATCCAATATAGACGTTCTCTCCCTTGGGTGGCGGGGGAAGCAGGATGACCTTCGCATTCGCGGCGACGGCCCCACCTTTTTCAAACTGCACCTGCCCCGTGATTTTCCCAGTTCCCGTCTCCGCGGGTTTTTCCACCTTGCCATCGTCAGCGTTCGATTTGGTCGCGGCTGGCTTGAGATCCTCGGCCATCGCTAAGCGATTGGATGCCCAAAGCCCCAGACAGATTCCTGCTGCCAGCAAGCCAACACCCATTGAGCGGGCGGCAATGAGCGGGTTCAAAACGCCACGAAATTTCAAGAGGCCGTCAACCCGCACCGACACCCGTGGGATCATTATCCGCTCCTTCGAGCTGGAGAAACTCATGACAGAATACGTCTGGCCGTAGCAAGTCGCGTGCTGCTGACCTACACAGAGGTAACAATTCTGATGCGGAAATCATACGAAAAAATCGTCAACTTCCGTCGGATGCGTCCCGGTCACGACGTTTCGCGGAACCATGCTGGCACTTTCTGCCAGCGAGTCCATCCATCCCTGGACCTGCAGCGCGTCGTGATAGGTCGCTCCGACAGGAACCGGCTGCAGCCCGCGAACAACTCGACAAAATGTCCGCAATTCCTCGGCCATCATCCCCGTCGGTCCGCTGGATCCTGTCCGGATTTCCAGCGCCAGCGGCCAGTTCGCGGAATCGTCCCAGACTTCGATCGGACGCGGGTTCGGCTGAATTCGAGCGGACCAGCCGGCGCCAAACACTTCCATCCGGTCAAACCCGCGCGGCGCCATTCCGCCGGGAGTCAAATATGATGCTGTGAATGTGGCGAGCGGTCCCCGGGCCCACTGCAACTGAGCGTGCGCGACATCAATCGCTCCCGACTCCGTGCGATGGTAACAGGCCTGAAATCGCGCAGGCTCGGCACGATTCATCAGCACTTGAACCGAATACAGGTCGTGAACCATGGCGGCATATAACGGGTTCTCACCGACAAAGTCTGCCACAATCGTCGCGGGCCGATGCCTGACGCAATCGACGAAACTGAGCGGCCCGCGTCGCGCCACTTCGTCTCGCAACTGCTGAAATTCGCTGTTGAACAGGACGATATGTCCCAGCATCAGATTCCATGAATCGCTGGCCACCAGCGGAAACAGACTGCAGGCGTCCTGGAAGTTGTCCGCGATGGGCTTCTCCAGCAGGACCGTTTTTCCCGCCTCCAGTAACGTGCGAGTGACTCGGACATGCTCGGCGGTCGAACAGGCGACGACCCAGGCCTCGGCGCCCGATTCCGCGACCGCTTGATCCAGGTTCGTCCATCCCGGGACCGTCGGCAACTCCGCGGCAAACCGTGCCAGACTTTCCGGACGGCGCGCGACCACGCCCACCAACTCGGCCTCCGCCAGGCCTGACAACGTCAACGCATGCAAACGGCCGAAGCGCCCCAGACCAATCACCCCAATCCTGACCGGTCGTTCAATTCGTGACATTGGCATTCGATCCGCAGCGGGAATCTTCGCGTCCGATCGGCCGCACGAAGCAGGTTGAGGGCGCCGCCCTCATCAGGGGATGATGTAGCCGATTGATCGCAATTGAGAGGTCAATGCCATGAGCGGCAGGCCAATGATCGCGGTGTAGTCGGCCGTCTCGATTCGCTCGAACAGAGTGATCCCGCGTGACTCAAGCTTGTACGAGCCGGCGCAGTCCAGTGGCTGATCCGCTTCGACATAGCGCTCAATCGCCGAAAGCTCGAGGGTTCGCATCGTCAGCGTCGTGATGTCGACGTGGGTCATCAGACGACCTTCATCCCAGACGGCCACGGCCGTCGCCAATCTGTGAGAGCGGCCCGAAAGCTCCGTCAATTGCTCAACGGCCCTCTCGACCGTTCCCGGCTTGTCCAGGAACCGACCGTCCAGTTCGACCACCTGGTCCCCTCCGATAATCGTATCCAGAGCGGACTCGGGAATCAGGCTGCTCACTTTCTCTGTTGCCAGCATCCGTGCCAACCCCGCGGCCCCGGGGTACGGAGTCTTCTTCAACATGTCTTCGTCACAGCGAGGGGACTTCTGAACGAATGGCAGCCCCAAACGCTCAAGCAACTGTTTCCGATATGGTGACGTGCTGGCCAGGACGAGTCCCATAGGTACCGTTCCTTCCTTAGGAGAATCGGAAATCTGAAAGAATTGATGTGACCAGGTGAAATTGCACGTCGTCGCCACAGACGGGATGGCAAAAGAATAACCATTCCCGATGCGAACGACACCTCAGATTCGGGAATCCCGAAGTGAGAATATAGTCTTCTATGAACCAATTGCGGTGATTTGTTGGTGCGAATTGCAACACTGGCTGGCAGGTTGTGTGACGTACAGGGATTCCCTGAAGGCTGCGGATTCTACGGGCCCGGTCGAGAGAACCGATGGCGACGAATGGGAGCGGAATGCGATCCGTTCCGAAAATCCGAGCTGACGAGCTTCCAACTTGGTCACGATTGATTCGCCCGGGGGAGTCAGATTGGTACAATCCAGCGAGCGTTCATTTGCGATCTTCTTTACTTGGATTTTGACATGACCGACCGGCGCAACCTGTTCAACAAAGTCTGGGATCTTCACACGGTACGCACCCTCGCATCGGGGCAAACGCAACTGTTCATCGGACTGCACCTGATTCACGAAGTGACCAGTCCTCAGGCGTTCTCGATGCTGCGTGACCGGAACCTGACCGTGATGTTTCCCGAGCGAACGCTGGCGACGGTCGACCATATTGTCCCCACCGATATTCAGCTGCGTCCATTTGCCGACGAACTGGCCGAAGAAATGATGTCGGCCATCGAGAAAAACTGCCGCGACTTCGGGGTTCGCCTGTTCGACCTGAAGGACAACCGGCAAGGGGTCGTTCATATCGTCGGGCCCGAACAGGGATTGACGCAACCCGGGATGACGATCGCCTGCGGTGACAGTCACACCAGCACGCACGGCGCGTTCGGCTCGATCGCATTCGGCATCGGCACCAGCCAGGTGGCGGATGTGCTGGCGACCCAGACTTTGGCCCTCAGCCGCCCGAAAGTCCGTCGCGTCGAAGTGACAGGCAAGTTGCGTCCCGGCGTGTTCGCCAAGGACGTGATCCTGCACATCATCCGCAAGCTGGGCGTCCAGGGTGGCGTGGGCTATGCCTACGAATACGCCGGCGAAGTCTTCGATCGGATGAGCATGGAAGAGCGGATGACGGTCTGCAACATGAGCATCGAAGGGGGGGCTCGTTGTGGTTACATCAATCCCGACCAGACCACCGTCGACTATATCAAGGGCCGACCGTTCGCTCCGCAAGGAGCCGACTTTGACCGGGCTGCCGCCTGGTGGCTTGGCCTGGCGTCTCCCGCCGATGCCGAATTCGATGACAAGGTGACGTTCGACGGCAGCCAGATCGAGCCGACTGTCACCTGGGGAATCAATCCCGCTCAATCTGTCGGTGTGACCGAACAACTCCCCGCGCTGGCCTCCTTCTCCAGCGACGATCAGAAGGGAATCAGCGACGCGTTCGCTTACATGGATCTCCGCGAACAACAGCCAATCCAGGGCGTGAAGATCGACGTCGCATTCATCGGCTCGTGCACCAATGGCCGGATCTCGGACCTGCGTGAGGCGGCGGCGATCGCCCGTGGTCGAAAGGTGGCGGCCGGCGTTAAAGCCCTGGTGGTTCCCGGCTCGCAACTTGTCCGTCAACAGGCCATGGCAGAGGGACTCGACAAGATCTTCGAAGACGCGGGATTCGAGTGGCGTGCTGCCGGGTGCTCCATGTGCCTGGCGATGAACCCCGACAAGCTGCAGGGCCGCGAGGTCTGCGCCTCCTCCAGCAACCGCAACTTCAAAGGTCGCCAGGGAAGCCCCACCGGACGGACGCTGCTGATGAGTCCCGCGATGGTCGCCGCCGCGGCCATCAATGGCTGCGTCAGTGATGTTCGCTCCATGCTGTAACGATACTCCAGGTTCCTGGCGACGGAACGATCCGGATCGTGCAGGAAACTCGCTCAGGAATGACCTCGATCACAACACCAGTTCGCAGCACTCAATCCTGTCGAACTCGTTCACCCGAACACCGCCCCATGTCAGAGAAGGCTTTTGAATGAAACAGATCACCGAAGTGACCGGCACCGGCTTGCCCCTGCTCCTGGACGATATCGACACCGACCGGATCATCCCCGCCCGTTTCCTGCGCTGCGTCACGTTCGACGGATTGGGCGAGCATGCGTTCGAAGACGATCGGCAGCAGGATCACACTCACCCGTTCGATGATCCGCACTACCAGGGAGCATCGGTCTTGATCGCTGGCCGAAACTTCGGCTGTGGGTCATCGCGTGAACATGCTCCCCAGGCCCTGATGCGCTGGGGCATTGAAGCCATCATCGGAGAATCGTTTGCCGAGATCTTCTTCGGGAACTGTACGACACTGGGCGTTCCCTGTGTTTGTGCTTCTCGCGCGGACCTGGAGCAATTGACGGCGCTGGTGAAGGCCGAGCCCGAATTGCCCGTGACCGTCGATCTGAAGAACCATGCGGTTCGCGCCGGGCATCTGAATGTCCCGATCAAGATCCTGGACAGTGCTCGAATTTCATTGACCACCGGAAAATGGGATTTCCTCGGCCAGCTGCTCGAAGGAGCAGACGCCGTCAAACAGACTGCGGCATCGCTTCCGTACGTGTCCGGCTTCAAGGCGTAGTGTTTTGGCAAGTGTGAAGGTTCCACTTCAACGCGAGTAACGATTTTCCAGACGCAGATCGAATTGGAGTCGACGTAACCGTTCTCTGGTTGGGGACTGACGCATTTTCACGGCGAAAAACAAACGGCTTCCACGGACGCGATAAGACTCCGAAGCGCCATTCGTCCGTGAAAATGGGTCTGTCCCCCTCGCTTGCCCGTGAACGGTTACGAGTCGACTGATCTAGGGGCTGCCCAGGGACGTTTCCCTGAGGACCAAAGGTCCGGCCAATCACCCAGCCAGGGCTCAGAGACGCCATGCGGCCCTGGAAACCGACTGGATTGCGTTGGGTGCCAC
>Ga0265327_10002953_pt1 | contig 16998 bp, 15 predicted proteins | sample 41621metaG_FD_202089 | JGI IMG/M metagenome (GOLD analysis project Ga0265327, IMG submission 202089) | Rhizosphere microbial communities from Carex aquatilis grown in University of Washington, Seatle, WA, United States - 4-16-21 metaG | ecosystem: Host-associated > Plants > Roots > Rhizosphere... | reverse complement strand
GCTTGCGCCGCACCATGACGCGAAATTTCTGTGGAGCCGCGCCAGGTCGTTCGAGAAATTCCCAGAGCAGACGGTCCTTAAACTCGACGAAGGCTTCCCAATCTACGCGAGGTGTATCGCGGGCAGGCTCTTCCACCAAGGCGAGCACGGGTTGTTTCAGGACGCCTCCGCTCAACTCAAACATGCAGTAGGGCGTGCGACCATTGGTTTTCGCGTAGCGCTCCTTGAGTTCAATCTGTCCGACGCGCACCGGCCCATCCGGGCGCGACTTGTAATACTTCTCCATCAGGGGGCCGGTATTTCCCGGCTTTTGGCAGTATTTCAGCCGCTCCTGCCAGTTCGAGGCAAAGAGGAATTTCTTGAGAGCCTCCGTGGCAGGACGTGCCGCCGCAGTGATACGGGACTCCGAAACCTTGGGTTGTGGCGTGGCGTCAGCGTTGGCATCGGCCGGTGGCGGCAGCGTTTTGTCGTCGGAAAGTTTTTCAGGCGACGGAGAAACGGTCGGACTGCTGGCGGAATTATCTCCCGGCACAGGCGGAGGAATGGGTGGAACAAACGCTTCCGTTTTCGTCATCACTGGCGCGGTGGCCACCACAATCGGAGCTTCGCTCTCAGGCTCCGGTTTCACCGCAGCGACGGGTGCAGGTGAGGTGGGTGCGGGTGGCGGCACCGGTGGAATGAAAAGCGTTCCGGGGCTGCCGTCCACCCCAGGCAGCGGAATCGGCGCTGGCGCGCTACCTGCGGTCGAAGGCATGAGCACCGGCAGCGGTGTCGCAGGCACAAGCGGAGCGGAAGCGCGATTCTCTTCCTTCAGAGGAGTGGGTGGGACGGGAGATGGAGCGGGTTTGGAAACGTCAGCCACCGCCATCGCTTCTTTCTTGTCCGGTGCCGGTTTGGGCTTTTCGGTTTCTACCGCAGTCAGCGGCGCGGGAGCGGTGGATTTGGGTTCCGGCGTGGGGATGGGCGCTGGGGATGGAGGCGCGGGTACCGTACTTGCGGCGACGGCGGCCTCTTTCTTAGGCGTTGGTGCTGGTGCTGGTTTGGTTCCTGGTTCTCCGGGTTTGTTGATGGAAATCGTGCTCGGCGCGGGCGAGGTGGGGAGATCGGTGAGACCAGCCAAGGTGCCGGGAGGAACCGAAGGGATTGGCGCGGGCGGAGCTGTAGCCGGCGACTGGGGATTTGCGGAGGTGGGCTTTTCTTCGAGGGCTTTTTTGTCCTCTGGCTTGTTGGCGGCGGAGATGCTGGGTGCCGGCGCCAGCGTTTTTTCCGGTGGAGGTTCCGGCTTGGGCTCCTCCTTCTTGGCGATGACGGGAGGTTCTTCTTTTTTCGGTGGCTCCTCTTTCTTTGCAATCACCGGCGGCGTCGTGGGAAGATGCTGGCTCGTCTCCCCTTTGTTCTGCTGGGCCTCCGTTTTGGCGGGTGCATCGGACGCGGGTTTGGGCTTGGGGAGAGGATGGGCTTCTGTTTCCACCTGGGCTGGGGTGTACCACCACTCCTTGATCTCACTCCAGAAGACCCAGAGCGTGAAGTCCACGATCACAATCAACGAGATTCCCACCGCGCCAATCAAACGCCAGCGGCGACGGCGTTGACGTCCCGGCAAGTCTCCCAGGTGCATCAACCCCACGCCAATCGGCGCGCCGCCCTGTCGCGTGGTGTGCAGCGCTTGGGAAGTGGATTGGCGCTCCAGCACATGGCCCATGCCGACGAGTTGGAGTGCGTCCTCCGCTTTTTCGTGCTCCGGTTCGGGGTCCAAGGAGGGCAGTGTCCACTTGGGAGCGGACAACACTTCCTCCGGAGGGGGCGCCTCTTCTTCCGCTTTCGCCTCCACGGCGGGTGGCGGTGAAGACGGTGGTGCGGGAGGAGCGATTGATTGTGGCTCTGGAAGCGAAATGGGAGGCGGACCGAAGGGCGCAGGTGCATCGGGCACCTTGGCCACCATCTTTTTCAGCTTCGGCGCTTCCTTGGGAGGTTCGGGCGGCGCAGGAGGGGCTGGCGGAGGCGATTCCGGGAGCGAAGGCTCCTGCTTTAGCGGACCACCAAGGAAGTCATCCAGCAGAGAGGGGCGCAGTCCATGGAACAAATCCGGCTGTGCCTCGGGTGGCGGAGCGGTTTCCGCGGCTGCGGGGGGCGCAGTCTTTTTCTTGGGTGCTGGGATCTTTTCCGCCGGCGCAGGCGGTAATGACGACTCCTCACTTTCCAGCGGCGCCGTGATGACCTCCTGGCATTTGGGACAGCGGTCGCTGCGCCCGCCCATGGAGACAGGCACGGCAAGCCGTGCCCCGCAGTTATGGCAGGCGAATCTGATGAGTTGACGCTTCACAAGGCCTTGTGAGATGACCGCCGCATTCTAACGGACATTAATAATTCCGCCAAAAAAATCCTCATCCTGTGGGTGATTGGTCAACATGGGCGCGAGATCCATCCTTTCCTGTTTGCCCCAGACCATCCTCCGCGCCAGAATTTCTGCGGATGAATTTTCTCGCCGATGCAGCACCTGCGTTTCATGCCTACGGCGCGGAGCATCTCACAGTGCTGGGCATCATTGTGGGTTTCATCACGATCCTGGTCTGGCTGACCCGCCACGGCTGGGAGCGCAGCGCGCGAACGCTGGAGATCGCGCTGGCGGTGGCACTTCTCCTGTGCTGGCCGGTGAATGTGCTCGTGGCCTGGCAAATGGGAACGCTCAATGCCACGAATTCCCTGCCGCTGCAGTTGTGTGATCTGGCGGCCATCATTGGAGGCATTGCGCTGTTGAAGCGCGGACAGGAGATGTGCGAGCTGCTTTATTTCTGGGGACTGGCGGGGACGCTTCAAGGGCTGATCACGCCGGCGCTGGGTGTGTCGTGGCCGCATCCGCGGTTCATCATGTTTTTCATCCTGCATGGCACGGTGGTGGCGGCGGCGTTGCAGACTGTCATCGGCAGGGGGATCATTCCAAAGCGGGGTGCGGTGCGCCGGGCCATGGGGTGGATCGTGGTATATGCGCTGGTGGCGGGAGCGGTGGATTTCGTGCTCGTCCACATTTTTCACGACAACATTAACTACGGCTTCCTCTGCGCGAAGCCGCCCACCGCCAGCCTGTTGGACGCGCTGGGAGACTGGCCGTGGTATCTCCTTTGGCTGGTGGGCGTGGCCGCGGTGTTTTTCAGCCTGCTGAATTTGCCGTTCGTGATCCGGCAGAGAAGGGAAGGGAAGAAAGCGTGAGGGATGATGCGAACTGTGCCGCCCAAGGTTCAAAATTCAAACTCCAAGGCGTGAAGCCAAGGAATGGGCATCACATCAATAGGGGCGCGGGCACTCCTGCCCGCAACGAGCTACCTCCCGCTTTTTTCATCTGCCACCCTTCCTGTTTGGAATTTGATCCTTCCTTGAATCTTGAGCGGTTGGGATTTGGAGTTTAACAAAAAGGCGGTTCCTTTCGGAACCGCCTTTTTGTTGGTTGCTTGGAGTGACTGAAAGTCGTTCCGTTTAGGCGAAGAGGTCCATGATGGGCTGGCCCTTGTCGGCGACCACGAAGGGGCGCTTGCTGGGGGAGTAAACCACCTGGTTGAGCGGAAGACCCAGCGCGTAGGCGATGCTGGCGTTGAGGTCCGGGATGAGGACCTTGTTCTCTTCCACTTCGCGGCCTTCCTTGTCGGTCTTGCCGTAGGTGTAGCCGCCTTTTACGCCGCCGCCTGCGAGGACTGCGGAGAATGCCTTGGGATAGTGGTCGCGGCCCACGTTCTGGTTGATCGTGGGGGTGCGTCCGAATTCCGAGGTGAGCACGATGAGCGTTTCGTCCAGGAGGCCGCGGGCGCTGAGGTCCGCGATGAGGGCGGCCATGGCGCGGTCAAGGGTATCGCACAGCTCCGGCACGCGTACGAAGTTCGCCGTGTGGGTGTCCCAACCGCCGAGGGAGACTTCCACGAAGCGCACGCCGCGTTCCACGAGGCGGCGGGCCAAGAGGCAGCCTTGGCCGAAGGAGTCCTTGCCATAGGCCTTGCGAAGCTCGTCGGATTCTTGCGTGAGATCGAACGCCTTCAAATCCTCGCTCTTCATCATGGCGATGGCGTGGTCATACATGTCCGTGTAGGCCTTCACATTGCGGTGCGGGAAGGTCTGGCGGAAGTCGCCGTCCAGTTCATCGGCAAGGGCCATGCGGGCGTTGAAGCGCTCTTCGGTGAGGCCCTTCTGACGCTGCACGTTCTTGATGCCGTTCTCCGGGTTGTTCACGTAAAGCGGGTTGTACACCGCCGGGAAGAAACCGGCGCCGGGGTGGCGGCTGTCGTTGCCCACGTAAACAAAGTTCGGCAGGGTGCTGTTGCCACCGGGCTGGAACACATTGAGCCAGGCGCCCATGGAGGGGTGGCGGATGGTGCCACGCAGCGTGTAGCTGGTGTGCATGAAGTAGTTGCCCTGCTCATGCGCGCCTTGAGTGGACGTCACCGAGTTGATGACGGTCAGGTGGTGCGCCTGCTGGGCCACGAGCGGAAGGTTTTCCGAGATGCGCACGCCATCGGCGCTGGTCTTGATGGGCTTGGTCGGGCCCGCGGTTTCCACGCCTTCCTTCGGATCCCAAGTGTCCATGTGGCTCTGGCCGCCGGACATGTAGAGATAAATCACGTTCTTAGCCGTGGCGGCCTGCTTGGCCTGGGAAGCATCGGCAAATGGAACGGCGCCGGCCTTGCCGGTCATGAAGGCCGGAAGGAGACCGACTCCCAGAAGGGAGCTGGCCGTCTTGGCGACGAAGGAGCGGCGGGTAAGTTCGCCGGCATGGTGGAGGTGTGACGACGGGGTGTTCATGGCAATGAATAATGAATTGTTGGGACCGGTGAACTTGGATGATTACTGGATGAAGATGAACTGTTGGGTGTTGATGAGAGCGTAGATGAGGTCTTCCATGCTGCTGAGGCCCTTGTCCTGGGCTTCCAGCCAGATGCGCTTTTCCTTGTCGGTGGGCTTGCGGGAGAGCAGGGCCAGGTAGGCGGCCTCCACCTTGTCATCAGGATACTGCGCCTTGTTGATGGTGAGCATGAGCTGCGAGTAAGGCTCGATGACCTGCGGGAGAAGCTGGCTGTTCATGAGCACCAGCGCCTGCGGCACGGAAGCGTCCGAGTTGCTGTTCTCCACGAATTCGCGGTCGCTCTGGCCGAACTCGCGCAGGTAGTGGCCGCGCGGGGCGGGGCTGTCCAGTTCCGCGGAACGCAGCCAGTTGCGCTGCTGCTGCTGACGGTAGCCGACATAGCCTTTCTGCTGCTTCTCGGCGATGCCGAAGTAATTCGCCTCATCGAGAATGATCTTCTTTTGCGCCTCGCGCTCCGCGTTGAGCTGATCTTCCGTCTTGATGGGCTTGTCGTAGCCGTCGATGTGGATCTTGGCCATGTTGGTTTCCACGTCGCCACCGAGCATCATCATGGTCATGCCGGGGGTTGCCGCAGCGCTGTCCGCGGACGCCACTTCAGGGGTCTTGGTCGGAGCGGCTTCCTTCTTGCCAGCCACTTGGGAGGCGAGCTTCAGTACCGCAGGCACCACGATGTTGTCGTTGACGGACTTGAGTGCATTGCGCTGCAGGTCGTTCGACTCCTTGCCCAGCGCCTTGACGGTTTCCTTGTCGTCATTGGCGCGGGCTTCGGCGATCTTGGCCTGTAGTTCCTTCAGGTGGGAGGCCTGTTCCTTGTATTTGACCGCAGCCACTTCCGCTCCCTTGAGCAATTCCTCGGGCGTCAGGGTTTCGAACGCGTCGTTGAGCTTGCGGGAGCCAGCCAGGCGCTTCTCGGCGGTCTCACGTGCGGTCAGGTTCACCATGTCCGGCGTGGGATTGATGAGGGCGACAAAGGAGTCCCACATCTGTTCCGCGGTCATGCGGCGCAGAACGGGGCCAGGGAAGTGGTAAACCACGCCCGCCGGGACTTCTTCGCGGCTCACGCTGCTCTGGTAGGTCTGGGTGTTGAACAGGATACGAAGGTAGGCCTTCATGTCGTAGTTCTTGGCGATCATGAGCTTCTCGAGGTGCTTCATGAGGGCCGGGTTCATGGCCACGGTGCTGTCCATGAGTTCGTCCACCGGCTCGATCAAGCCCATGCCGAAGACCTTCTTCCAGAGGCGGTTGGCGACAACGGTAGTGAATCGGGGATTGTCCGAGCCGGTCATCCATGCGGCGTAAGCCTTCAGGGAGTCCGCGCCCGGCGGGCACTCGATCGGCTTGCCGAACATGGTGGCGGCGCCCACCACAGCCTTGGGCTTGGCATCGGGATACTTGTAATCATGGGGAAGCTGCAGCTTTTTGTCTTTGTAGTCCAGGCTCGTGTAGCGCAGCGGATCGCGCAGCCCGCGCTGGATCGCCTCATTCACGTGCCGGCCTTCCTGGCGCAAATCCTCCATCTGCGCCGTCAACGCCGCATCCGGCTTGCCACCCGCCGCCTTGACCTTCTGGCGCAGTTCGGTTTCGCGCGCCTGCATCAGGTCCCGCACGCCTTTCATGGGGCCGCCATAGTAATCATTGGTTTCCACCCCGTAGGTGAAGGCGGCCATCTGGTAGAATTGCATCTGGCTCCACTTGTCGAAGGGGTGGTTGTGGCACTGGGCGCACTCGACGCGGGTGCCAAGGAAGATGCGCACCGTCGTCGCCATGTTGTCCAGCGGCATGCCGCGGTCACGCATGTAGTAGCCGATAGCGCCGTCATCCCAAGCCTTGCCCTGGGCGCTGATCATGTCCCGCACGAATTGGTCGTAGTGCTTGTTGGAGCGCAGACTGTCCTTGATGAACTTGGTGTAGGCCACGCCGGTCACCCCACCGAGCTGCTGGCCAGCGGTCTGAGCCCGGAGGATGTCCGCCCAGTAATTGAAGAAGTGCTGCACGTAGCCTTCACCGGAGAGGAGCTTGTCGATCAGCTTGGCGCGCTTGTTGGCGTCCTTGGAGCCAAGGAACTCCTGGGTCTCGCGCTCGGTCGGGATGCGGCCCACGGTGTCCAAGTAGATGCGCCGCACGAAGACGTCGTCCGGGGCGGGGGGATTGGGTTTGATGTTGTTCGCCTTCCAGTCGGCGGCCAGCAGCGTATCAATCTCCTGCGATTCCGGCAGGCGTGCGGCCGCGGGTTTTGGGGCGTTGGCGGCATAGGTCAGGCCGGTGGCGCTCAAAAGTCCTGCGAGGACGAAAGTCAGGGTGTTCCTTTTCATGGCTAACCAAAAAACGTGCATGCGCCTTCATATTTATCATTCCGCCCAAATATAACGCGGCCTTTCTGGTTACGTAACCAGCTTTGGGAGAGGGGTGCGGCAGAGAGATGCTTAGGTATAGGACATCTTGGTATATCCTGCCAATCGCATGGAGCCTATACGACACATCGGTCATCTTCCACAGCGGGAGAGAATGCAAGAAATCGGGTGCTGACAGATAACAGGCGTCCCTCACGCATTCCCATCATGCTTCCAGCCACCATTTTCTTTGAGGAGCCGATATTTGCAGGGCTCAATGGTGCCGTTTCCGTAGCGCAGGTTAAAGGTGACGGTGGCCACCTCTCCCGTCATCTCGACGCCGAGGATCTCCACAGCCACTCCACCGGCTTCTTTGATCTTGGGTGTCTGGGCTCCAAAGGTGCTCTTCACAGTGGCGACGCCGCCTTGGGCGCCGATGTACCTTTCGGTGCACAGCTTCGTGGCATCCTCGATCTTCCCTTCCTGAATCCGGGCGAACAGTTGCCGGATGGTTTCCGCGGGAGCGGACTTGTCAGGCGAGGACGATGATGTCGACGGCTTGTCGCAGCCCGGAAGGAGCAGCAGCAGGACACCGAGGAGGAGGAACAATTTGGAGCGGTGTTTCATGGCACGAAGGATTCATCCAGAGATCGTGAGCCAGCCCATGCCTGCGGGTGCCACGGCAGTGTTTTTTCCAGCGCAGCCCTAAATGATGACCATCCTCCACATCCCTTGCCAATCCGCCCCTCCCTCTGCATCGTAATCCAAACTTACCCCTTATGAAACTCGTCTCCTGGAACGTCAACGGCGTCCGTGCCGCCATGGATAAAGGCCTCCGCGACTATCTTCGCAGCGGCGATGCCGACATTGTCTGCCTGCAGGAAGTGAAGGCGGAGCATCACCAGGCGGGGCTCGACTGGCTGGAAGGATATGAAGTGGTGTGGAATCCCGCCGTGAAGAAGGGCTACTCCGGCACGGCGGTGCTCTCCAGGTTGCCCTTTAAGAATTTCAAGCTGGGCATGGGCATTGCCGAGCATGACGCGGAGGGGCGCGTCATCACCGTGGAGTTTCCGGACTTCCACCTCGTCAATGTTTACACGCCCAATTCCCAGGATGAACTGCGCCGGCTGCCCTACCGGCTGCGCTGGGACGAGGCTTTCCGCAAATATCTGAAGCGGCTCGAGGATACCAAGCCGGTCTATGCCACCGGCGATTTCAACGTGGCGCACCAGGAGATCGACATTGCGCGGCCCAAGGAGAACCGGCGAAACGCCGGATTTACCGACGAGGAGCGTGAGAGCTTTGGCGAATTGCTGGCCAGCGGATTCGTGGACACCTTCCGCCATTTCACCCCGGACCCGCATCATTACAGCTGGTGGAGCTACCGTGCCGGGGCGCGAGGCAAAAATGTGGGATGGAGGATTGACTACTGGCTGGCTTCCGAGGCCATGAAGTCCAAGCTCAAGGCGGCCCGCATCCGCTCAGACATCTTTGGCTCCGACCACTGCCCGGTAGAGTTGGATCTCTAGTCCACCCATAAAGAAAAAGGGCGCCCGTTTTCACGAGCACCCTCCAAAAGCAATTTTGGCCTCAGGGGGTAATTACCACGTAGCCGCCGGGACCACGGCGGTAATAAACGCCCTCGTGGAGCCAGACGTGCTCACCGCGCCACCAAACACGGCGGGCGCCGGGCGGCAGAGCTCTCAGCGGACGGGGACCGGGACCGGGATGGACCACCCGAGGGCCAGGTCCGGGAGGACCGGGCCGCGGCGGTGGCGGCGGGCCCCACACGCAGGAAGACAGGGAGATGCCAGCCAGCGCCACGCAAAGCGCGCGCGGGCCGAAGACGTGAACAGGGGAAGTTGGGAATTTCATACGTCGCTGGAAGTGATCCGACGCCGGGACGCGGCCGACAATTCAAAAAAACTTTATGTTTCTTAAGGATTTTGCTCATTGGGTCTCGTGGGGGTGGGTTGGCCAGACTGACAAGCTTTGGTTTGCCAGAAGAGAAGGTCTCTCGGCGCTACTCACCAACCAAAAAAAAGGCGGGCGTGACTTGCGTCACGCCCGCCAGGGGGTTGGATTTAGGTTGGGGTTTTTAAATCCGGGAAATTACCGGTGACCATGGCTGCTGCTGTGTCCGCTGTGACCACTGTGCCCGCTATGGGAGGAGCTGTGGCTGCTGTGTGAGGTGTGGGAGCTGTGGCCATGGCCATTGCTGCAGGTACGGCCATGGGAGGAGGTGTGGTGACCGCGGGTGCCGCAGGTACGGCCACGGCCGCCACGGTTGCCGCAATGAGACTTCTTGTAGCCATGACCGCAGTGGCGGTAGTAGCAACCGTTGTGGTACCAGCAGCGTTCGCCACCGACATACACCGTTTCGCAGCCCGAAGGCAGGTAGGACACCATTTCTTCTTCGGAGTCGTCATCGACAATGGCTTCTTCTTCCACTTCGGTTTCGATCACGCGGCGTTGCACGACCGGGCGTTCCACGACGTTGACGTATTCCGTTTCAGGAGCGGCGTCGATGCAGATGTAACCGCCGGTCGGAGCGCAGCGGTAGTAGTGGCCGCCACCGTACCAGCAGCGTTCGCCGTGGAAACGGGTGGAGCGGCAGCCGCGGGGCAGGTGGCTGCAGGTGCGGCCATGGCCGTGGCCGGTGGAGCAATGACCACGGGAGGAACTGTGGCCATGCGAGCTATGACCGCTGGAGCAGCGACCATTGCTGTGCGCGCTGGCGGAGGTGGTGCCGAAGGTGAAAGCCAGGCCGGTAAGAGCGATGGCGCCGATGGTGGAGAAGGAGGAGATGTTCATAATGCTGGGTTCATGTCGCGCTCCCACCGGTCGTGACAAAAAATCGGAAAAAATTTTCAAGACATGGAAAAAAAGAGCCCCCGCGTTTCCGCGGAGGCTCTACAACTCCTTGAATATGAATAATTAACAATCGAACAGTTAGGCGACTTTCCACTCGCCGCGATATTCGCGTGAGAGCCATTTGTCGTCGCCACCGCTGATAAATTTGTGTTCGGTGGGGTTCCACTTCACGTGCGCGCCGTGGTAATACGCGAAATTCATGAGGTGGCAGGCGATCGCGCTGCTCGCGCCGATGCCCACATCGCACACGGGTTTTTCGCGGCTCTTCACGCAGGCGAGGAAGTCCTGAATTTGGTCTTTGCTCTTGTAAAGTTTCACCTTGGCATCGCCGAGGTATTCGCGTTCCGCCAGCGTGTATTCGCGGGCCAGGCTCGTGCCCTTGTCCTGGTCCTTGTCCCAGAAGCGGAATTTCTTTCCGTCCTTGCGGGCGAACTCAAACTTGCCGCGATTCACGCTGATCTCGCCGTCCGTGCCGTAGAAGGTCACGCCCTTGCCGTTCACATGCGTGAGCACCACGCCGTCCGCGTAGATGAGCTGCGCGCCGCGCGCCTTGGGGCTTTCCCAATCCTTCGGCGGCACCACTTCCACCGGGCCGTTTTCGTCCATGCCAAGGCCCCATTGGGCGATGTCGATGTGATGGGCGCCCCAGTCGCAAATCATGCCGCCGCCGAATTCGCGCACCATGCGCCATGCGGGGAAATGGTTGTGCACGCCGCGCGGGCTCAGGATGGAATTGTAATGCACAAAGGGGCCGGGACCACACCAGCGGTCCCAATCCAGGCCAGGCTGCATGGTTTCTTCCGGAAGATTGAACGGCACGGCGGGATCGCCAAAACTGGTGTCGATGGTCTTGATCTTGCCGATCACGCCGTTGCGCACCAGTTCGCACGCCACGCGGAATTCCGCCATGCTGCGCTGCATGGAGCCGGTCTGGAGCACGCGCTTGTTCTCGCGGGCCGCGGCCGTCACCGCCAGAGCTTCGTGGATGTTATGGGTGAGCGGTTTTTCGCAGTAAACGTCCTTGCCGTGCTTCAGCGCGGAGATGCTGATAAAGGCGTGCCAGTGATCCGGCACGGCGATGCAGACGGCGTCGATGTCCTTGTTCTCCGTGATCTCGCGGAAATCATTGACGGCTTTGCAGTCGCTGTTGCCGTATTCCTTGTCCACACGGGCCTTGGCGGCAGTGCGGCGGTCGGTGTCCACATCGCAGACAGCGACCACATGGACTTCGTCCTGGCGAATGAAATTGCCCAACAAACCACCCATCTGCTTGCCGGTGCCGATGAAGCCCATGCGGAGCTTGGCGTTCGGGGAAACCCCTGCGCTCCAGACATTGGAGGGGAGGATGAAAGGCGCGGCCACCGAGGCGGAGGCGGCTTGCAGAAAACGGCGGCGGGAAGGGTGCGGATGTTTCATGGGCGGCCTACCATTACGCAGGCCACCCATGCATCTTGCAAGCCCAAAAAGGGCGCTTCGCGAAGAACTTAGCGGGCCTTAGGCAGCGGGCGGCAGCGGCGCCACAGGAGGAGCACCCGCCGGAGGTTCCGGAGTGGTGAGCTTGGGGCTCAGCGGAATGGCTTCGAGACCGCGGGTGAGGGAGAGCTTGTAGATCTGGTTGCCCAAATGCAGGTGCATGAACATCATCGCGGGGATGCAGAAGAAGATGATCAGCGCTCCGAGGCAGGGAATCATGCCCGGAATCATCAACGCCACGCCCACGGCAAACGAGAACAGAAAGGCGAGCAGGATTTCCTTCCACATGGCGGAAGCGAAGCGTTTGATATAGCCGAAATTGAAGGCTGGAGCGAAGTCCTGCATGCGCGCAGCGCGCAGATAGATCGGTGTCATCACGACGGAGACCACCGCTCCGATTACGCCCACAAAGGCGAGCACGACCAGCCCGGCAAGGATGCTCGTGAAACCCGAGGCGTGCCGGCCCATGGCGCTGCCGAGAATGAAAAACACGATGAACTCAAAGATGAGAATAATGGGTACGACCACAATGCCGGCCACAATGCCCACGAGGAGAGGCCACAGGCCGCGCTCCAGGTTCTTGCCGAACTTGCCGAAGTCGAACTCCGGGAAGGTGACGTAATTTTCCTCCTGCCGTGCCCAGAAACCGGTGATCAACCAGCCGACGACGACCATGGGCCCCACAATGGGAATGAGGCAGCACACGCCGCCCAAGAGCAGGTTCATGACCCATTTGGGACTTTTGAAGAAATCAGTGATTGAGGCGATGTAATTCATAGGAGTAGAGCGGATGCTTGTAACAGTGAGGAACTTCGTGACGCAAAACTTGTGCCTTACAACCCTGCTTCTTCCTTGGTGTTGGCGAGGTGTTCACCCAACCACCCCAAGCTGCGGTCAAAACTCTTTTGTTTTACGCGAAAGGCATCTTCATCCAGCGGCTTGATCTTTTCCAGATCCTTGCGGCAGTAGTCGAGCTGCTGGTGCAGCGATTCCACGCGCGTCTTGAAATATTCCCGTCCGGAGACGGGCGCGTCCGAATCCGCCAGCGCCTTGATCTCCGCGTCCATGGCCTTCATGGCGAACTCCGCTTTCTTCGTGTATTCCTCGCGGTCCACCTTGAAAAGGTCCTTGGTGTGGGTCCAGAGGCTCTTGCTTTCCTCCTTGGCCTTGCCCGCGGCCTTCTTCGCTTCGTCCATGAGTTTCTCCAGGACATCGCGGGCCTTTTCCGAAGATTTCTTGTCCTTTCCCGGCTCGTCCGCAGCGCGGAGGGGAAGGAGACAGACGCTGGTGGCGGCCAGCAGCGCAAACAGCAGGGGAACCGGATGACGCAGAGGTTTCATGGGGTCGGGCAGATCATGGCAAAAAGAACCGGGGTGCGCGAGCGCAATTTTGGATCTGCGGAGGAAAGCGGGATGCCAACGACACTTTTTTGCAACCGGACGCCTGCTTCTCCCAATGAATGAGCAGACATCACCTCATCTTTCATCTTCATTCCCACCATGAATCGATCCGTTGCTCTCAAAACCCTCGGCGCGCTGTTTCTCTCCTCCCTTATCACTGTGCCGCTTCAAGCTGCAGACAAAAAGAAAAAAGGTCCCGGCAAACCTCCGGCGGCGCGCAGCCGGATTGAGTTCGTAGCGGACGTGGGCAGCGACATGAATGATTCCGTGCTCGCGCCTCTGGACAAGAAATTCGCGCGCGACATCCGGCCCAGCCTCATCAAGCTGCGGGACGACCTGCTGGATGAGGCGAAGTTCAAGCCTGCAGCGAGCCCCGCCTGCTACGATCTGGCCGTCCGTTTGGTGAATGCGTGGGTGTCTGCGCTCCAGGAGCGGGAAACACGCCGGGCCTCATTGGGGTTGGCAGCGCCGCCCGCCAGCGACATGGCCCACGGCAAGAAAACCGTGCTGCACTACCCGGACGACATCCTGACTTTCCGCCGGGAGGTGAAGGAAGCTCGGGAGTTTCGCGCTACGGAGAAACAAAAGAAGAAGTTTTTCCACGACGCGGACATCAACAGCTGGCGCCTGCGCACAGAGGCGCTGCGGCCCGATCTGGAGAAGCTCTACAGCCGGTTTCGCGAGGCGCGCCGGCAAAGCTGAGGCGACGCGGCTCACGAGTTTTCCACCTTTGGCCACCACCAGACCAGCGCCGCGCACACAAAGAGGCAGGCGTCCTTGGCGAGACCACCGTAGGGGTCGTGCAGCGCCGCGGGATTGGTGCCGATCACCAGCACCATGAGGATCAGCACGGACAAGGTAGCCACCGCGGCGGCGAGTTTTTCCCAAAGACCACTCATGATGCCGAGCCCGGCGAGGATCATCGCCGCGCCCAGCCAGAAAAGTGTCTGCTCGGGTGAAGCGATCCACCAGCCGCTCTGGCGTACCATTTCAAACTGGGTGGCTGAGGGGAAGAGCATCTTGGGTACAAGGCCTTCCCAGACCCAAACGAAGCCGAGGGAGAGCCGTGCGGCGGTCTTGATGCGGGCGAGCGTCTTCAGGGTGTGGGACGTGGAGTTCATTGGAACGAGGATTTAGGAATTGGAAATTCAGATGAAGGTGGGGCGGCCCATCCAGACTTCGTTGACGCCGGGGGAGTAATTGGCGCCGACGAAGCGGGCGCTCTTCGCCCAAGCGCCGGTGAGAGGCAGGAGGGTATTTTCCGTGATGCGGACAAGGGCGCTGCACTGCGGCCATGGCAGGTGCCAGATGCGGAAGCGGCGCTTCATGCCGTGCCATTCCGTGAAGGCGCTGTAGCGCTCCATGAGGAATTCGGTCAGCGATCCCGCTTCGCAGCGCGCGAAGTAGCGGGAGACATTGGCTTCATAGTGCAGCGCGCCGCAGCCGCCATGGGCCACCACCGAGCCTGAGACGTGGCCGCGTTCATGATGGTGTTGGTAATCGAGCGCGCCAAGCCGGTAGGGCAGACCAAAGAAGGGGCGTCCCATGGCCACGCTCAGCCGGTTGGGCAGCCATTCGGCGAGGAAGAAAATGCCCGGCTCACCGCGATGCGTAACGTAGGTGCGGACGTTGAGAAACGCATGGGTGGCAATGGGGCGAAACAGGGCCTGGGTCCACGCGCCGCCCCACCAGGGTCTCATGTCCCGCATGGTGAATGCCACCGCGCTGATGTAGGCCTTGTCTTCGCGCAGATCGAGATCAAAGGGCACGAACGGCTGAAGCACTTCGGGCGGGACTTCGTAGTGCATCATGAGCGTGCGGTCCCAGTCGGCGAGAAGCAGCGGATCACCCCGCGTGGCCAGCAATCGCTCCCGTCCGGCGGCATTCGGCAGCCAGGTGGGACGCTCCGCTGGTGCTTCCGTTTTCATGACTCATGGCTGAAATGCGGCGATGAAGTAAACGAGGGTCCATGCGCCGTATCCGAAGAACACGGTCCAATGGATGACGGTGCGGGCGCTGTTTCCGCGCCAGTGGGAGCTGCTGTAGTGCGTCCACTGCATCACGGTGCGTAGTCCCCAGAAGAAGCCGATGGCCGCGCAGAGCCAGCGCGCGAGCGGGGCGGGATGCGCGGCCATCTCCGGCGCGAACTGCCAGGTGAGCACGGCCCAAATCACCACCGTGAGCGCGATGAACCACCCGTGGATTTCAAACACCTGCCGCACCAGCAGGGACATGCGCGCCACCTCCGGTTTCCAATTCAGAATGCGCGACAGGCTCAAACTTAGTCCTGCGAGCGCGATTTGGGTAACGGCGGCGATTCGCAGCCAGAGTTCGAGGTGGGCGAGGGTGAAATGAGAGAGCGTGTTCATGGATGAAAAGTTCGGAGTTCGGAGTTCAGGGTTCAGCGTTGGAGCGCGCGGCAAGCAGGTCCCGCAGGGCCTCACGCATCTTGGGGAAGCGAAATTCAAAGCCGCCCGCCGTCAGCTTGCCTGGAATCACGCGGCGGCTTTTGAGGATGAGTTCTGTTTCCGTGCGCAGAAAGAAGGCGCCGATCTCCAGCATCCATTCCATGGCGGGCAGGCCGAAGGGCGCGCCGACGCTTTCGCGGAACAGCCGCATCATCTCCGCATTCGTCAGCGGATGCGGCGCCGCGAGATTTACCGGTCCGCTGATTTCCTCGTGGACGATGAGCCACTCTACCGCGCGGCAGAAATCCGTTTCATGCAACCAGGAGACGTACTGCTTCCCGCTTCCCATCCGGCCTCCGAGGCCGAACTTCGCGAGGCGGCACAGCACGGGGAGGACACTGTTGGCCGCATGACCCAGCACCATGGTGGTGCGCAGCGCGATCTTGCGGGTGCGTGGCGTGGGCGCGGCGTTGAAGGCGTCTTCCCATGCGTGAACCACGCTGACTGAAAACTCATCACGAGCCTCGGGGGCAGGGGTGAAATCCGTTCCCGTTTCATCCCATGCCGGTCCAAACGTGTGACGATAGAGCGTGGCCGAACTGGCATTCAGCCAAACCCGTGGTGGCGACGCACAGTTCGCGATGGCCTCGCCAAGCACCTGCGTGGGTTTGACGCGTGAGTCGATGATGACGCGCCGGTTGGCAGCCGTGTAACGGCAGTTCACGGAACGTCCCGCGAGATTCACGACCACCGCGGCGCCTTCCAACTCGCGTGCCCAGTCGCCGAGAGATTCTCCGTCCCAGATGACTTCGCGCGCATGCTTGTTCCCGGCGTCTGCATGGCGCGTGAGCACCACAACCTCCCATCCGAGCGCATGGAAATGTTTTGCGAGAGCCCGGCCGAGAAAGCCGGAGCCGCCGGCAAGAATGATTTTTTGAGGGTTCATGGTCGTGTTAGGCAAAGAGATGAAGTGCCGCGATGGCGTAGATGCCGGTGAGGAAGAGGAAGGCCAGTGTGAGCATGTGGTCGCCCAGCTTGAGCCAGCGGTTCGTGAGGTAGGGCCGTGCGTCGAAGATGAAGAGCTGCACGAAGAGCCGCGCACCCCAAAACACGGCAATGAAAGCCGCCAGCGAGCGAGCGGCGAGTTGACCCGCGGCCATCTCGTGGGCATTGAAAAGTGTCAGCGTACCCAGGCCGATGATGGTCAGGACGATGAAGACGCCATAAACCCAGAAGAGCGTGCGCAGGAAGGGCGGCAGGGACTTGAGATTGGTTTTCCAATCCAGGACTTTGGGCACCAGCGCGGTGGCGCTGAGGATGGCGAAGTGGCCGAGGCCGGCGAGACGCAGGCCGTTTTCGAGGGTGAAGAGTGGGTTCATGACAGGGCTCCGATGGCGTGGAAGAAGGGAATCATCACCCGCTCCACGAACGGGGGATGGAAAAGGAAAAAGGCTGGCAGCACGGTGAAGGCGTGGGTGAAAAGCCAGCGCGGCAGCCGCGCGGTCGCACGGACGTTTTTGAAGACGCGGCGCTCGAGCGTGATGCCGAGGGCTTGCAGGAGGAAGTAGGCGGTGGGCAAGCCATAGCCGCCGCCCGCGGGGAGGCTGATGACGAGTTCATGCGCGAGGCCTGATACCGCAAAGGAAGTCCAGAGCGCGACCCCCATG
>Ga0265327_10002952_pt1 | contig 16998 bp, 13 predicted proteins | sample 41621metaG_FD_202089 | JGI IMG/M metagenome (GOLD analysis project Ga0265327, IMG submission 202089) | Rhizosphere microbial communities from Carex aquatilis grown in University of Washington, Seatle, WA, United States - 4-16-21 metaG | ecosystem: Host-associated > Plants > Roots > Rhizosphere... | reverse complement strand
AGGAGTGGGTGACGATCAGCGCCGGGACTTGCGCGGCGGCGATCGCGGCCGCCAGCTGCTCTGCGATGTGGCCGCGGGTGCTCGGGTCGAGCGCAGACAGCGGCTCGTCGAGCAGCAGCAGTCGCGGTTCGCTGGCAAGCGCGCGGGCGACCGCGACCCGCTGGCGCTCCCCGCCGCTCAGGCCTCGCGGCTTGGCGGCGGCCAGGTGATCAATGCCGATCCGCTCCAGCAACGGGTCGACGGGTATGCGGGCTCCATAGGCGACGTTGCCGCGGACGCTCATGTGCGGGAACAGCGCGTAGTCCTGGAAGACGAACCCGACCCCGCGTCGATTCGGCGGGGTGCTGCGCTTGCCGTCGAACCACAGCTCGTCGCCGCACGAGACGCGGCCGGACGCCGGGGTCAGGAGTCCGGCGATCAGCCGCAGCAGCGTGGACTTCCCGGCTCCCGAGGGCCCGACCACCGCCGTCGGCGCTGCCGCCTCGACCTCGACGTCCAGCGTGAAGGAGCGGAGCGGATAGGTCAGCCGGGCATGAAGCGAAGCGCGTTCCCTCGAGCGAGCAGTTTCACCGACACCAGCACGATCGCGCTGACGGTGATCAGCAGCGCCCCCAGAGCGAGCGCCTGGTCGAGGCCCTGCTCGAGGCCGAGGTAGATCGCTATCGGTGCGGTCTCGGTCCTGCCCTGGAGGCTACCCGCAAAGAGGATGGTGGCACCGAACTCGCCGAGCGCCCGCGCCCACCCCAGGGCAGCGCCGGCGCTGAGGCCGGACAGGGCGACCGGCACCGCCACCCGGAAGAACGTCTTTGCCGGCCCCGCGCCGAGCGTCCGCGATGCTGCCAGCAGGTCGGGGTCGACGGAGCCGAACGCGGCAATCGCCTGCCGCACGTAGAGCGGGCTGGCCACGAACGTCATCGCCATCACCACAGCTGCCTTTGTGAACGGCAGCTCGATCCCCAACGCGCTGAGCTGCGAGCCGAGCAGCCCGAACCGGCCGAACGCCATCAAGAGACCCAGCCCGGCGACGGCCGGTGGCAGCACCAGCGGCAGCTCGAACAGCGTCGTCAGCAGCGTCTTGCCGGGAAACGACGTCGTTGCGAGCACGAACGAGATCGGCGTCCCGAAGAGGATCATCAAAGCCAGCGAGATCGTGCTCGTCTCGAACGAGATCTTGAGCGCGGTCCAGGCGCCCGGCTGCTGGAGCCCGTTGCGCAGGCTGCCCTGGGTAAAGATCGCGATCATCGGCAACAGCAGGAATGCGACAGCCACCGCCGTGAGCAGGACGACCGTTAGCTGGACGGGGGCGCGCCGAAGCCGAGCTTCTTCAACACGGCCTGCCCCGTGGGGCTGAGTACGAGGTTGATCCACCATTGCGCCGCCTCTTTGTTGGAGCTGTCGGTGAGGACACCGATCGGGTAGGTAGCCGTCGCCTGCGCGGCTTCCGGAAACTTGACCTGCTTCACCTGGTCGCCTGCCGACAACGCGTCGGTGATGTAGACGAATCCGGCGTCGGCCGCGCCCGTCGTGATCTTGGCGAGCACGCTCTTGACGTCGACTTCCTTGCTGACGATGTTGAGCTGGCTCTCCTTGATCCCGAGGTTCGCCAGCACCTGCTCGGTGTAAGAGCCGACGGGCACGGTGGGATCGCCGATCACCAGCTTGGGCTGCTTGCTGACGAGGTTGTGGTAGGACGTGATCCCGGCCGGGTTCGACGCCGGAACCACGATCACGAGGGTGTTGGTGGCGAAGTTCTTGGTCGGGCCGAGCAGGTTCTTGCTCTGCAGCTGCTCCCCGTACTTGGTGCTCGCGCTGGCGAACACATCGGCCTTCTGCCCGGCCTCGACCTGGGCGGCGAGCTGGTCGGTGCCATTGAAGTTGTTGACGACCTTCCAGCCTGGGTGCTGCTGCGAGAAGGTCGTGGCGAGCTCGGTGAACGCGCCGGTCAGCGACGCCGCCGCATCGACGGTGAGGGTGCCTCCGCTGCGGGTCGAGCCCCCGCTCGAGCTCGACGAACTGCTGCCACATCCGGCCGCGAATCCGACCAGGAGACACGCGGTGAGGAAACACTTGCCCAGGTAATGCATATGCATACAGAGATGGTACCGGAGCACCTACCCAGGTGTCGACACAACCGACAGCGTCAGGCGGCGTGCGACTCGACCAGCAGCTCCACCTCATCGAGCTGCTGCAGCGCTTGGTCGCCGACCAGCGTGACGTGGCCGATCTTGCGGCCGGGCCGAGGCGCCTTGCCGTAGAGGTGGAGGTGGGCCCCGGGAAACGCTGCCAGGGCGTCCGTCGACGGTGCGCCTCCGATCAGATTCACCATCGCCGAATCGGCCACCGCTTCGGTGGCGCCGAGCGGCAGTCCCAGCACCGCGCGGACGTGGTTCTCGAACTGGCTGGTGACGGCCCCGTCGATCGTCCAGTGCCCCGAGTTGTGCACACGGGGGGCGATCTCGTTGGCGAGCAGCCGGTCGCCGTCCGCAAACAGCTCCAGCGCGAGCACGCCCACGTAGCCGAGCTCCTCGAGCAGCCGCTGGGCATAGGACTCGGCGCGTGCCACCAGCTCGGGGTCGAGCCCCGGCGCCGGCGCCAGGGTCGTTCGCAGGATCCCGCCCTCGTGCCGATTCTCGACCACGGGGTAGCAGGCGACCGCGCCGTCGGCGCCGCGAACGGCGACCACCGACAGCTCGCGGTCGAACGTGATCAGCTGCTCGGCGATCAGCGGCACTCCACCCAGCGACTCGAATGCGCCGGCCACCTCGTCCCACGTGTGGAGCACGCGCTGGCCCTTGCCGTCATAGCCCAGGCGCCGGGTCTTGAGGACGACCGGCAGCGGCACCCCGTCGAGATCCCACTGGCTGTCGACGGGCCAGAAGTCGGGCGTCTCGATCTCCAGCCGCGTGAACAGCCGCTTCTCGGACAGCCTGTCCTGGGCGACCTCCAGCGCCGCCGACCCCGGGCGTACCATCGCCCCTGCCTCCAGCCGGGCGGCGGATGCAGCCGGCACCGACTCGAACTCGTAGGTGACGACATCGCTGGCGGCCGCAAGCCGGTCGAGCCCGTCCGGGTCGTCGTAGGCGCCGACGATCAGCTCGCCGGCGGCTCCGGCGCAGGCCTCGGGCGAGGGGTCAAGGAAGGCGCACCGGACGTCCAGCGGGATCGCCGCCAGAGCGAGCATCTGGGCGAGCTGGCCGCCGCCCAGGATCCCCAGCCGCGTCATACGGCGGGGTCGGGGTGCTCCAGCACGGCCGCCGTCTGCTTGCTGCGGTGCTCCTCCAGCCGCGTCCGCAGCTCCGGCCGCGAACCGGCCAGGATCGCGGTCGCCAGCAGCGCGGCGTTGACGGCTCCGGCGCGGCCGATCGCGAGCGTGCCGACCGGGACCCCGGCGGGCATCTGCACGATCGAGAGCAGCGAGTCGATTCCCGACAACGCTGCCGACTGGATCGGCACGCCGAGAACGGGCAGGCTGGTCTTGGACGCGCACATCCCGGGAAGGTGCGCTGCGCCGCCCGCACCGGCGATCAGAACCTCCAGGCCGCGGTCGCGCGCGCCGGCCGCGTACTCGAACAACAGATCCGGCGTGCGGTGGGCCGAGACCACCCGCGTCTCGTGCGAGACGCCCAGTGCTGACAGGGTCTGGGAGGCGTGGTTCATCGTCTCCCAGTCGGACTTGGAGCCCATGATCACGCCGACCAGGGGTGCCGGGTCGCTCATGGGCGGACACTACACTGCGGGTCAGTGACTGAGGTGGGCCACGTAGCGCCGGCACCGCCCGGCGGACTCACCGAGGCCGAGGCGAGCAAGCGGCTCGCGGCCGCCGGGGAGCGACCCCCGCCGCCGACCAGCCGCTCGTACAAGAGCATCGTTCGCGAGAACACGCTGACGTTGTTCAACCTGATCCTCGGCGTCGCGCTGGTGACGATCCTGATCGCCGGCCGGCCGGCTGACGCGCTGTTCGCGTTTGTCCTGGTCGGCAACGCCGGGATCGGGATCGTCCAGGAGATTCGCGCCAAGCGGGCCCTCGACGCGGCCGCGCTGCTGGTCGCACCCCGCGCCCGCGTGATCCGCGACGGCGCCGAGCGTGAGGTGGGCGTCGACGACGTGGTCAAGGGCGACCTGATCGCCCTCCGCGTGGGCGACCAGGTGATCGCCGACGGCGTCGTCGCGGACGCCGTCGGGCTCCAGCTGGACGAGTCGCCGCTGACCGGCGAGTCGCTGCCGGTCACCCGTGAGCCGGGCGACAGGCTGCTGTCGGGCTCGTTCTGCGTCGAGGGCGCCGGCCGCTATCAGGCCGAGCTGACCGGTACCGAGAGCTATGCCTCCCGGCTGCTGGGGGAGGCGCGCCGCCACAACGCCCAGCGCTCGCCGCTGGAGATCCAGATCAACCGCCTGCTGAAGGTGCTGGTGGCGGTCATGATCCCGCTCGGCGCCGGGCTGATCATCCAGCTGCGGCGGCATCACGTGCCCTTCAAGGACGCCGCAGGGACGGCGGTGGCCGGCATCGTCACGATGGTGCCCGAGGGGCTGATCCTGCTGACCAGCCTGACCTTCGCGGTGGCGGCCGTTCGCCTCACCCGGCGGGGGATGCTGGTGCAGTACCTGAACTCGGTCGAGTCGCTGGCCAACGTCGACACGGTCTGCCTCGACAAGACAGGGACGCTCACCGACGGCGGTCTGGTGCTGCACTCCGTCGAGCCCCTGGAGGCGGTCTCCGAGGACGAGGTTCGCACCCTGATGGGACGCTACGCGGCGGCCGCGGCCTCCCGCAACGCGACGCTGGACGCGGTCGCCGACGCGCTGCCCGCGACGCCGGTGCAGGCCGAGCAGGAGGTGCCGTTCTCGTCGCGCTGGAAGTGGAGCGCGCTCCGGCAGGCGGAGGGCGGCTGGCTGGTGCTGGGAGCGCCCGACGTGCTCGCCCCCGGCGACCTACCGGGCGCCGCCGATCACGAGGCCGCCGGCCGGCGCGTCCTCGTCTTCGGTCGCGCCGATGACGTCGAGCCTCCGGTGGACGGCGCCACTCCGGCCACGCCCCACGTCCAGCCGCTGGCGCTGGTCGTGCTCGAGGAACGACTGCGGGCGGACGCGCGGGACACGATTGCGTACTTCGAGAAGCGCGCGGTCAGCCTGAAGGTGATGTCGGGCGACTCGCCGACGACCGTCGCCGCCATCGCCGAGGCCGCCGGCGTGGCCGTCGGCGCGAAGGTCTGGGACGGGCGGGATCTGCCCTCCGATCCGGCCGACCTGGGCCGCGCGGCGCGCAACGGGACGGTGTTCGCCCGCCTGACGCCCGACCAGAAGCGTGCGCTGGTCGACGCTCTGGCCGAGTCGGGCGCCTACGTGGCGATGATCGGCGACGGGGTCAACGACGTCCCCGCCATGAAGACAGCCCGCCTGGCCGTGGCCCTGGGCAGTGGCAGCCAGCTCGCGAAGAGCGTCGCCGACGCCGTGCTGATCACCGACCGCTTCGGCGCGATCCCGGAGGCGATCGGAGAGGGCCGCCAGATCATCCGCAACGTCCAGCGCGTTGCCAAGCTGTTCGTCACCAAGTCGGTGTTCGCCGCGTTCGTGATCGTCACCTTTGGGATCACAACCGCCGCCTTTCCGCTGCTGCCCCGCCACCTGACGCTGGCGGCCACCTTCACCGTCGGCATCCCCGGCTTCGTGCTCGCGCTGGCGCCGGGGGAGGCGCCGCCCGAGCAGGGCAGCTTCCTGCGCCGGGTGGCGGCCTTCTCGATACCCGCCGGGGTGGTGCTGGGAGCCGCCACGCTGGCGGCCTACCTGGCGGTCGCGCACGTCCGCAACTACAGCGTCGACGGCGGCCGCACGGCGGCCGTCACCGTCTTCATCGCGATCGGCCTCTACCTGTTGCTCGCGCTGGAGGCCGACCGCATGCAGCAGAGCCGGGGCTACGCCTCGACGGTGGTCGCCCTGGCGGCGGCGCTCGGAGGCGGCTACCTGGCCGTGTTGGGATCGTCGCTGGGCCGTGAGTTCTTTGCGCTCACCGTCCCCAACATCTGGGAGACGATCGTCATCGTCGTCAGCTCGGTCGCAGGCATGTGGATCCTGTCGCGGCTGGGGCTGTCGCCTTACGCGAAGCCGACCCCGCCGCCGCTGCTACCTCCCGGCGGGGCGACCGGCTAGATCGACTCGACGCGGCGCCGGCGGCGCAGCCGCGGGCGCGACTCCAGCCAGCGTGCGAAGGCGACGGCGCGACCCGGCTCGGGAGCGGTCTGCACCAGCTCCTCGACGGAGTTAGTGCGGGCCACGGCAGCCGGCACCGGCCGGAGCCGGCGGGGGCGGGCCGGGGTGGCCGGCAGCTCGCCGACGACCAGGGCGATGTCGAGCCGCTCGAGCTGCCCGCGGTCGATCAGCGCCTCGGCCAGCCTGTCGAGTGCGGGGCGGTACGCCGAGAGCAGGGCAAGGGCGTCACGGTAGGCGTCGGCGACCAGCCGCTCGACCTCCTGGTCGACGATCCGGCGGGTCTCGTCGCCGAGCCGCAGCTCCTGCCCGTGGGCACGGTCGATCAGCTGTCCCAGCCGCTCCGAGAATCCGAACTCGGTGACGGCGCGGCGTGCCAGCATGTTCACCTGCTGCAGGTCGTTGGCCGCGCCTGAGGAGATCTCGTTGACCAGCAGCTCCTCGGCTGCGCGGCCGGCCAGGATGCAGATCATCTGCTCGTGGACGAACCGGCGGGAGTGCAGGGCGCGGTCGGTCTGGCCGTAGACGGCGAGGCCTGCGGCCTGGCCGCGCGCGCGGATGGTGACCCGCTGCGCCTTGTCCTGGGTCTCGCACAGCTCGGCGGCCAGCACGTGGCCGGCCTCGTGCCAGGCGACCAGCTTGCGCTCATCGTCGCGCATCGACTGGCTGGCCCGCTCCGGCCCGGCCAGCGCGCGCAGGTGCCCCTCGCGCAGATCCTCGTCGGTGATCGCGGTGTGCTCGGCGCGGGCGGCGACGATGGCCGCCTGGTTGAGCATGTCGGAGAGCTGCGCGCCGGTCGATCCCGCGGTGTAGTCGGCCAGGTTCTCGAGGTCGACGTCATCGGCCAGCGGCTTGTTCTCGGCGTGCAGGCGGAGGATCGCCAGCCGTCCGTCGCGGTCGGGAGCGTCGACGCGGATCTGCATGCCGAACCGGCCCGGGCGGAGCAGCGCCGGGTCGAGCAGATCGAGGCGGTTGGTGGCGGCGATGCAGATCAGCCCGCGCCTGCCGCTGAAGCCGTCCAGCTCGACCAGCAGCGCGTTCAGGGTGTTCTCGGACTCCTGATTGGAGCCGGCGGTGGCGTTGCCCGCCCGCCGCCGGGCCACGGCGTCGATCTCGTCGATGAAGACGACCGCGCCCTGCTCGCTCTTGCGTGCCCTCGAGAACAGCTCGCGTACGCGCTTGGCGCCCACACCCACGTACATCTCGACGAAGTCTGAGCCGCTGGAGGCAAAGAACGGGATGCCTGCCTCGCCCGCGACCGCCTTGGCCAGCAGTGTCTTGCCGGTGCCCGGGGGGCCGTGCAGGATGATGCCGCTCGGCATCTTGGCGCCCAGCGCCTCGAAGCGCTCGGGCGAGCGCAGGAAATCAAGGGTGTCGGAGAGCTCCAGGACGGCCTCGTCGCAGCCGGCGACATCGGTGAACGAGACGGCGGGTGGCTTCTCTTCGACAGGCGGCGCAGCGGCCGCCTTCCGCTCGCGACGGCGGGTCTGGGTCGCTGCGAACACCACTCCGGCCATGACCAGCCCGAACAGTCCCAGCGGCAGCAGCAGGGCCCATCCCGAGGAACTGCCGCCGGACGCGGCGCTGGGGTTGGCCGGGCCGCCGGTGACCGTCCCCACCGTGACCTGGGCGCCCGACTTCGCGAGCAGCTCCGGAAGCTGTGTGTCCGAGGCCGGGTAGGCGACGGAGTGGGTGGTGCCATCGGTCAGCGTTACCTGGACGCGGCCGTCGATGTCGTCGAGCACGGCGCTGCGGACCTGGTGGTCGTTCGCCGCCTGGATCAGCTGGGTGTAGCCAAACTGGCCAACGTACTTGACAGCCAGCGCGGGAGTGGCCGAGACGAGGAGAGTGGCGGCCGCGAGGAATGCCGAGATCGTGCGAGTGCGGGTCACCTCCCATTGGTCGTCCGCGCGGGGCATCTTCTCGTCCCCCGTTCTGCGGATACTGCGAGCCGCATTTGGGGGAGGTCGCCTCCCGTCGAGCGGTACCCGGGCCCGCGGTATTGTGGTCCCCGGATGCAGATCCGACCGATCGAGGAGCCCGAGATCCAGCCGCTGGGGGAGCTCATCGTCAGCGCCTACAGCTCCCAGGGGCCGTTGTCTGGTGAGTACGCCGAGACGCTGCGCGACGTCGCCTCCCGTGTGCGCGAGGCATCCGTGCTGGTCGCCGTGAACGGAGACGGCCGGGTGCTGGGCGGCGTCACCTACGTTGATAGTCCAGACAACGTATATGCAGAGTTCACGGCACCCGACGACTCGGCGTTTCGGATGCTGGCGGTCGATCCGACCAACCAGGGCGGTGGCGTGGGGCGGGCGCTGGTGGAAGCGGTGATCGAGCGCGCCCGGCAGGATGGCAAGCGGCGGCTGACGTTGCTGACGGCGCCGTGGATGGAGGCCGCGCACCGGCTCTACGCCAGGCTTGGCTTCGTTCCGGCGCCCGAGCTGGACAAGGTCGTCGAGTCGGGCCTCCGGCTGCGGGGCTTCGCCCTCGAACTAGATGATCCAGCGAACGACAAGGGGTAGGTATGGCAACTGTCCGCGAGCTGCACCGTCCGGTGGAGCTGATTGAGAACGAGTGGGTGACGCTGTCCGACGGCACCCGGCTGGCGGCCAAGATCTGGCTGCCGGAGGGCGCCACCGAGAATCCGGTGCCGGCGATCTTCGAGTTCCTGCCCTACCGCAAGGGCGACGGCACGGTGATCCGCGACGAGCTGCGCTACCCCTACTTCGCCGCCCACGGCTACGCCGGCGTCCGCGTCGACCTGCGCGGCAGCGGCGAGTCGGACGGGATCCTCGACGACGAGTACAGCCCTCAGGAGCTGGCCGATGCCGTCGAGACGATCGCCTGGATCGCCGGCCAGGAGTGGTGCACCGGCTCGGTCGGCATGACCGGCATCTCGTGGGGCGGCTTCAACGCGCTGCAGGTGGCCGCCCTCCAGCCGCCGGCGCTGAAGGCGATCATCACGCTCTGCTCGACCGACGACCGCTACGGCGACGACGTCCATTACCGGGGCGGCGCGGTGGAGGGGCTGGACATGCTGCACTGGTCGGCCTACATGCTGATGGCCAATGGCCAGCCGCCCGACCCCGCGCTGGTCGGCGAGCGCTGGCGCGAGATGTGGCTCGCGCGGATGGACGCCAACGAGCCGCTGGTCGCGACCTGGCTGGCCCACCAGCGACGTGACGCCTACTGGAAGCACGGCTCGGTGTGCGAGGACTACTCGGCGATCACCTGCGCGATGTATGCGGTGGGCGGCTGGCAGGACGGCTACACGAATGCCATCCCCCGCCTGCTTCAGAACCTGTCCTGCCCGCGCAAGGGGCTGATCGGCCCGTGGGGCCACAAGTTCCCGCACACCGCCACGCCCGGCCCGGCGATCGGCTTCCTGCAGGAGTCGCTGCGGTTCTGGGATCAGTGGCTGAAGGACGAGGAGACCGGCGTCATGGACGAGCCGATGCTGCGCGCCTACGTGCACGACAGCATCCGGCCGCAGCCGACGTATCCGATGCGCGCGGGCCGCTGGTTTGCCGACACCGCCTGGCCGCCTCCGTCGGCAGCGGAGCGCAGCTGGCACCTGAATGCCGACGGCCTGCTGGGAGATCAGCCCGGCGCGGCTGCGGAGCTGCGGGTGAGCGGACTGCTGGCGACGGCCATCGCGACGTCGGGCACGTGGTGTGGCGAGGGCGCGGCGGCGGATTCGCCTGGCGACCAGCGCACCGAGGACGGGGCCTCGCTCTGCTTCACGTCGCAGCCGCTGGCAGAGCCCTTGTCGTTCCTGGGCTTCCCGCGGGTGGCGCTCGAGCTGGCGAGCGACCGGCCGGTCGCCGGCCTCTGCGTCCGCCTCTGCGAGGTCTTCCCGGACGGCGCCTCAGCGCTGATCAGCCGCCAGATCCTCAACCTGACCCACCGCGACAGCGACGAGCACCCCGAGCCGATGGTCCCCGGCCAGAAGACGAAGGTCGCCGTGCAGCTCGATGCGAACGGCCACCGGTTCGCCGCCGGCAGCAGGATCCGCGTGGCCATCAGTCCCAACTACTGGCCCTGGATGTGGCCGGCGCCCGAGCCGGTCACGCTCACCGTCTTTGCCGGCCCGGGGTGCACGCTGGAGCTGCCCGTGCTGCCGCAGAGCTTCCCGGAGCCGCCGCCGTTCGAGGAGCCGGAGATACCGCCGCCGCTGCCGTATCAGACGCTGGCGGTTGGAACGCCGTGCCGCGAGGTGACGACCGACGCCGTGGCAGGGACGACGCGGATGCGGTTCCTGTGGGAGTCGGGCGACGACGTGCTGCTACCGACCGGGATGCGCAGCAAGTTCGAGAACGAGGCGGTCTACTCGATCAAGGAGGGCGAGCCGCTCTCTGCGTCGGTGACCGTGATGATGGCGATCGAGTTCGAGCGTGAGGAGCGTGACTGGATGATCCGAATCGAGACGGTCAGCGAGATGAGCTGCGACCATGACACCTTCCGGGTCACCGACCGCCTCGACGCCTTCGAGAACGGTGCGCGGGTGCGGGCTCAGACCTGGCACAACGAGATCCCGAGGGACCTCGGATGAGCGGCCTCGATGGAAGGGTCGCGTTGGTCACCGGCGCCGGCCGCGGCATCGGCCGGGCCACGGCGCTGCTGCTGGCGTCGCGCGGCGCGAAGGTGATGGCGACGTCCCGCAACCAGGCGGAGCTGGAGGCACTCGGCGGCATCGACTGGGTGACTGCCGACCTGGCGGCCGATGCCGACCGCGAGCGGATGGTTGCCGAGACCGAGAAGCGGCTCGGCCCGATCGAGCTGCTGGTGAACAACGCCGGGCTCGGGTCGGCGCACGAGCGGCGGATCTGGGAGCAGCCCGCGGAGGTCTGGCGGCAGACGATGGACATCAACCTGGATGCGCCGTTCGACCTCTGCCGGCGGACGGTCGGGGGGATGGTCGACCGGGGCTACGGCCGGTGCGTGTTCGTCGCATCCACGGCAGCGAAGCTGGCGGAGACCGAGGGCAGCGCCTACTCCGCGTCCAAGTCGGGGCTGCTCGGACTGATGCGCTCTGTCGCCCAGGATGCGGGGCCGCACGGCGTCACCTCAAACGCGGTGCTCCCGGGATGGGTGCGCACCGAGATGGCCGAGCGCTCGGCCAGGGCCGAGGCGGAGGCGCGGGGCATCACCACCGACCAGGTTTGGGCGGAGCGGGCGTCGCTCTATCCGCCCGGCCGCGTCCTGGAGCCGCAGGAGGTCGCCGAGATGATCGCCTTCCTCTGCACCGAGGAGTCGGGCGGCGTCAGCGGCGAGTCGATCACCGTGGCGCTCGGTAGCCCCTGGTAGCTCGCGACCGGTACTCCTCGGCTACGCAGCCGGCCGCTGCGAGAGCCGGGCGAAGGCCGCCGGGATCTCGTCGGCCGGTAGCGGGCGGGCGAAGTGGTAGCCCTGGCCCTGGAGGCAGCCGTTGGCGACCAGGAACTCGCGCTGGGCGAGCGTCTCGATGCCCTCGGCGAGCGGCTGGATGCCGAGGTTGCGCGCGAGCTGGATGATGGCCAGCACGATCGACGCGGCATCCTGGTCCTGGGGCAGGTCGCGCACGAAGGAGCGGTCGATCTTGAGCGTGCTGACGTGCATCTGCTTCAACCGCGAGAGCGAGGAGTAGCCGGTGCCGAAGTCGTCGATCGCAAGCTGGATGCCGAGCTCGGACAGCTCGTGCAGCACGCGCTGGGTGCGGTCGGGGTCGGTCATCGCGGCGGTCTCGGTGACCTCGATCATCAGCTTGCGCGGGTCGAACCGATGGCGCCGCACCGCGGCTGACAGCTTCGGCACCAGCTCGATCTGCCAGAGCACCGGAGGCAGGTTGATGGCGACGTCGATGTCGATGCCCTGGTCGTGCCACTGCTTGGCCTGTGAGATGGCGGCGTCCATCACCCAGTCCGAGAGCGGGCCGATCATGCCGATCCGCTCGGCCAATGGGATGAAGTCGGAGGGCGGCAGCAGGCCGCGCTGCGGGTCGCTCCAGCGGATCAGCGCCTCGACGCCGATCATCGTGTCCGACCGCAGGTCGAGCACCGGCTGGTAGTGGAGCAGGAACTCGTCGCGCTCCAGCGCGCGCCGCAGGCGGCTCGACAGCGAGAGCTGCTTGCGGGCGTCTGCCGGCATCGCCGATGGCTCCGGCTGCACCCCACTGCGAGACGAGCGGCTGCGTTCCACCGACGCGCCGGCCTCGCGGATCAGGCCGTCGACGTCCAGGGCGTCACGCGGGCACACCGAGTGGCCGACGGTGACGCCGACGAACAGCTCGATGCCGTCGATCTCGAACGGCGCCTCGAGGGCCATCTTGATCTGGCCGCCGATCGCCTGCGCGATCTGAAGGGCGTCGGCCAGGTTGGAATCGGTGCGGCCGTCGCTGGTCGGCTCGAGGTCGGCGATCAGGATCAGGAACTCGTCACCGCTCTGACGGGCGACCACGTCGGCGGCGCGGGTCACGCGCCGTAGCCGGTCGGCGGCCTGCCGCAGCAGCTCGTCGCCGGCGGCCAGCCCGAAGCTGTCGTTGACCAGCTTGAAGCCGTTGATGTCGACCAGCAGGACGGCGACCACCAGGCCCTGGCGGGCTGCGCGGGCCAGCGCAAGCTCGAGGTGCTCGGTGAACATCAGCCGGTTCGGCAGGCCGGTGACCCCGTCGTGATAGCTCAGGTGCTGCACCTGTTCCTCGGCGTGGCGGCGGGCGGTGATGTCGCTCATCACGGCGACCCAGTGGGTAGTCATCCCGTCCGAGACCACCGGCGACAGCGACACCTCGTTCCAGAACGCGGCGCCGTCCTTGCGGTAGTTGACGAGCGTGGCCTCGTGCTCGCGGCCCTCGGCGATCGCCTGCTTGACCTCCTCCACCGTCGCCTGATCAGTATCGGCACCCTGGAGCACCGCCAGGTTCCGGCCCACGAACTCGTCCTCGGCATAGCCCGTGATGCGCTCGAACGCGGCGTTCGCGTAGACCACCGGCAGATGCTCGGCGAGGGCGTCCATGATCACGATCCCGCTGTGGGCCGCGGCCAGCGCGCGGTCGTGCAGCCGCAGCGTCCGCCGCGCCGCCACCCGGCGGCTGATGTCGCGGAGGTAGATGGTGAAGGCGGCCGGGCCGTCCGTGCCGACCGGGGTCAGGGTCAGCTCGGCCGGAAACTGCGATCCATCGTGGCGGATGGCCGTGACCTCGAGCCGCGAGCCCACCGCACGGTCGGCGACATCCTCGGTGCTGCAGGCCAGCCCCAGCATGTCGCCGTGCTCGTCGGGGATCAGGGCGAGATCGAAGAAGGACGTGCCGATCGCCTGCTCGCGGGTGCGGCCGAATGCCTGCTCGGCGGCCGGGTTCCACTCAACCACCCGGCCCTCGCTGGTGATGGTGACGATGCAGTCGGAGGCGCCGTGGAGCACGGCCCGTGTCATGGCGTCGCTGCGGCGGGCGGCGCCGCGGGCCCGCTCACGCTCGATGTACTGGCCCAGCTGGGCGCCGACGGAGGCGAGCAGCGCCAGCCGGTGCTGGTCGGGCTCGCGGACGTCGGTGGAGAAGAACTCGATGGCGCCGACCACCTCGCCTGCGACGACGAGTGGGAACGCGAATGCGGTGTGCAGGCCGAGCCGGGCGGTGTTTCGGACGCGCTCGGAGCGTGCCATGCCGGCGACGTCAGGCACCCAGACGGCGCTGCGCTCGTGCCACGCGCGGCCCGGAATCCCGCTTCCCTCCGCAAACGTGGTGCCACGAGCGAGGAGCTCGAACTGGGTGGCGTCGATGCCCTCGGCGCTCCACACCTCGAGACAGCTCAGCCGCTGCGTCTCGCGGTCGACGACCCACATTGCCCCCAGCTGCCAGTCCAGGTAGGTGCCCAGCGACTGCAGCGCGCGAGGCGCGGCCTCTTCGAGGCTCGCGGACTCGGCCAGCGCATGCGTCGCCGCATCTTGTACGGCCAGGCGTGCAGCAGCTTGGTGCCCTTCCCTGGGTAGCACGACCCGCTAATCGGCTTTGTTACGAGGTAATTGAGCGTGAGCAGGGGGTCTCGCGTAGCATCGGGCGATGCGCCGGCTGACCCTGCTGATCGCCCTCCTGGTGATGTTCGACCTGGCGATGTTCTCGGCAATCGTGCCGCTGGTGCCGAAACTTGCCGCCACCCTCGGCCTCTCGAAGTTCGAGACCGGGGTGCTGGTCGGCGCCTACAGCGTGTCCGTGGTGCTGGCGGCGGTGCCGGTCGGCCACCTCGCAGACCGGGTCGGGCCAAAGCCGGTGACGCTGGTCGGCGCGCTGGTGATGGCGTCAGCCACCGTCCTGTTCGCCGTGGCGGGAACGTTCTGGGTCGTGCTCGTGGCGCGGGTACTGCAGGGCCTCGGCTCGGCGATCGCCTGGAGCGCGGGCCTGGCCTGGCTGGCCGCCCGGACGCCAGTGGAGCACCGCGGCCGGGAACTGGGATTCGCCAACTCGTCGGCCACCATAGGCATGATCGCCGGCCCGCTGCTGGGCGGGGCGGCCGCGTCGCAGTTCGGCGTCCGCGACACGTTTCTCAGCGTCGCGGTTGTCTGCCTGGGCCTGACGGTGTGGGCGGCGATCGAGCCCGGCGCACCGGCGTCGTCGCACCGCGAGGGCGCCCTGCGACCCGCCGTCAGGCTGGCACTCGCCAACCGGCTGATCGTCTACAGCATGCTGGTGATCGGACTGGTCTCGGTCGTCGGCGGCACGCTGCAGGTGCTGCTGCCGCTGCGGCTCAGCGACCTCGGGGTCTCGCAGTCGGCGATCGGCTGGCTGTACGCGGCCGGCTCGATCCTGGGCGCCGTTGCCATCTACACCACGGGCCGGGTCGGCGACCGCGTCGGCAGGCTGCCGCTGGCGCGCGTGGACATCGTCCTGCTGGCGGGGGCGTTGGCGGTGCTGCTGCTGGAGCTGGGCGCGGCCGAATGCGCCGCGATGCTGATCGTGATCAGCCCGCTGCTCTCCGTCCTGTATGGAGTCGGCTACCCGCTGGCCGCCGACGGTGCCGACCGGGCCGGGCTCGGACACGGGCTGGTGCTCGGCCTGATCAACCTGCTGTGGGGGATCGGTGCGGTGGTCGGCCCGGTGCTCGGCGGCGCCCTGGCCGGGTTGGCCGGGGACGGGGTCACCTTCGCGGCGCTGGTGGCCGTCTGCCTGGTCTCGGCGGTGGCAATCGGCCGCGGCATGGCCGTGCCCGACCCGCAACGCGCAGCGTAGAGTCAGCCCGGCGTGCGCATCCTGCTGCTCAGCAACATGTACCCCAGCCAGTCCCGGCCCGACTACGGGGTGTTCGTCGCCCGCATGGCCGACGCGCTGCGGGCGGCGGGGCACGAGGTCGACGAGGCGGTCATCCGCGACGACCGGCGGGGGCGCCTGCGGACGCCGCTCAAGTACCTGCGGCTGCTGGGCACGGCGCGGTCGCTGGCCCGTCGCACCAGCCCCGACGTGGTCTACGCCCACTACCTGGTGCCGACCGGTATCGTCGCCGCCCTGACCGGGGTGCCGTTCGTGGTCACCGCCCACGGCGGCGACGTCGAGAACGCCCGCGGCAGCCTGCCGCTGCGGTGGGCGACGCGGTGGGTGATCCGGAGGGCGGCAGCCGTGATCTGCGTCTCGGAGTACCTGGCGCTGCGCCTGCCGGAGGCGCCCCAGCGGCTGGCGGTGATCGACTCCGGCGTCGACACGCACCGGTTCGCGGCGGCGCCGCGCCACGCCGACGGCGGCCCGCGGTTCCTGTTCGTCGGCTCGCTGACCGAGCGCAAGAACGTCGATCGGCTGATCGACGCCTTCGTCCGCCTCGGCGAGGGATCGCTGGTGGTCGCCGGCAGCGGGCCGCTGGAGGAGGAGCTGCGGTCGCGGGCGGCGCCCGGCGTCCGCTTCGCCGGCAGGCTGAACCGGGACGAGGTCGCCTCGGCGCTGCGCGATGCCGACATCCTCTGCCTTCCCAGCATCGTCGAGCCGTTCGGCCAGGCAGCCCTGGAGGCGCTGGCCAGCGGGCGGCCGGTGGTTGCCACCAGGGTCGGCGGGCCGCCCGAGTACCTGACCGAGGCGTGCGGGGTGCTGGTGGATCCGCTGGACGTTGACTCGATTGCCAACGGGCTGCGACGCGCGATGACACTCCCGGTGCCGTGCCCGGCCGCGCTGACAGTTGCCCGCGAGCACGATGTCGACCGCCAGGCGGCGCGTGTCGCGGAGGTACTGCGCGCGGTATCCTCCAGTCACGATGACGGGTAGGCTGGCTTGACCGCGCTCGTCTTGGGGACTGTGGTCGCGGTGATCGTCGCGCTCGTGGTGTTCGATGCGCGGCGACGGGCCGCGCGCATCCGGCTACCCGCTGTTGTCAGTGCAGACGAGCTGGGACTGCCTGACCTGCCGCCCGGTGGCGTCCTGCTGCAGTTCTCGTCCCCGGCCTCGCTGCCCTGCCGGGTCGCGCTGAACCGGCTGGCAGCCGTCGCCGCTCCCTCACAGGGCAGGGTGCGCGTGATCGAGATGCAGGCCTACCGGCGCACCTACCTGGCCGAGCGCCTCGGCGTCCGTTCGACGCCGACCATCTACTTCGTCGGGTCCGACGGCGTCGTCCGCTGGTGCTGGTCGCGCGCGCCGGAGCGCTGGGAGCTGCTGGAGCTGCTCGGCTCGGGTCAGGCGCCGGCGCCGGCCGTGCTCAGGTAGAAGTCGTTCGCGTACAGGTCGGCGACCTGGGCCAGCTCCTCGGCGGTCAGCTCCGGCGTGTCCGGCGCGGCCGCGAACTCCTGGAGCTGCTCGGACGTGTAGATGTTGGGCAGCACCGATGTGACCAACGGGTCGGCCAGCAGCCACTG
>Ga0265327_10002951_pt1 | contig 16999 bp, 6 predicted proteins | sample 41621metaG_FD_202089 | JGI IMG/M metagenome (GOLD analysis project Ga0265327, IMG submission 202089) | Rhizosphere microbial communities from Carex aquatilis grown in University of Washington, Seatle, WA, United States - 4-16-21 metaG | ecosystem: Host-associated > Plants > Roots > Rhizosphere >... | reverse complement strand
ATTAGTAGACTCTTGCGCGAAGGCAGCAGAGGCGGCGCTGGCAAGGACTAAAGAGATTGGCAAACTCCAGTTTTCGGTCATAAGCACCAGTTTCCAGACATGATTAACGCGGCTACCGTATACCCCTCCCCCCCATATTGGGTCAAGCAGCATTTTGGAGTGGCGTATCCGGGGAAAAATGTTACAAGTTTTGCCATGAAGGTCAAACATACAAGACCCGGCTTGGAAAAACGGGCGCTCATTGTCCGCTTGCGCCGGATCAAAGGCCAGGTTGAGGCGCTTGAAAAAATGGTGGAAGCCGATACCGAATGTGCCGACGTGCTGATGCAGGTGGTCTCCGCCCGCCGCGCGCTGAAATCTTTCAGCGAAGAATTAATCGGCTCGCATTTGCAAGAGTGCATTGAAAATGCCAGCAGCCAGCCGGAGAGCCGGCGGGAGCTGCGTTCCATGCTCGCTGTCTTGAAACGTTACGCCGTCTAAAAAATCATCCTATGCCAGCTACAAAAAATTCAGAAAGCCAGCGCTCGGCTGACTTGATCCGCGATGCTGCCACGGGTGAAGTGCCAGACATCCTAACCCGTCTCAACACCACGGTAACCGGCCTGACTGAGGAAGAAGCCACGGAACGTCTGGAGGTATTTGGCCCCAACGAAGTGGCGCAGGAAGCCAAGCACGGCTGGCTGTGGCGGCTGTGGATTGCCACTTTAAATCCGCTGGTTATTTTGCTGTCCATCCTCGCCATCATCACCTTTGCCACGGCGGAAGAGGCGAGCGATTACATTGGCGGCTCCGTCATGGTGGCCATGGTGGTGCTGGGCCTGTCATTGCGTTTTGTACAGGAAACCAAGGCTGACAATGCCGCCGCCAAGTTGAAAGCCATGATCAAGGTCACGGCCACCGTTTTGCGCAACGGCGAGGCCAAGGAACTGCCCATTGGCCAGCTCGTGCCGGGTGATATCATCAAACTTTCCGCCGGCGACATGGTGCCCGGAGATGTGCGTTTAATTGCCGCCAAAGATTTGTTCGTGATTCAAGCCACGCTTACGGGCGAATCATTGCCCGTAGAAAAAACGGATACGCGTGATACCCGCACCGGCATCCAGGCCATTGAACACAATAATCTCTGCTTCCTCGGCACCAGCGTGGAAAGCGGCTCTGCCACGGCGGTAATTGTGGCCACCGGCACCCAAACATATTTCGGCAAAATGGCCAGCAGCCTCGCCGGCCAGCATACGGAAACCGCCTTCGATAAAGGCGTAAAGAAATTCACCTGGCTGATGATCTCCTTCATGGTGGTCATTGTGCCGCTGGTTTTCACGCTCTACGGCATCACCAAGCATGATTGGAAAACCGCGTTTCTGATTGCCCTGGCCGTGGCGGTGGGGCTCACGCCGGAAATGTTGCCGATGATTGTGTCCGTGTGCCTTTCCAAGGGCGCGCTGGCGATGTCCAAGAAAAAAGTCATCGTCAAAAAACTGAATTCGATTCAAAACTTCGGCGCGATGGATGTGTTGTGCACGGACAAAACCGGCACGCTGACCATTGACCACGTCATCCTGGAAATCCACTGCGACGTGTTTAAGAATGAAAGCGCCGAGGTTTTGCGCGATGCCTATCTGGTAAGCCATTTTCAAACCGGCCTAAAAAACGTGCTCGACCGGGCAGTGCTCAAGTATTCGGAATTGCACCGTGAAATGGCCGTTGAAAAATTCAACAAGGTGGATGAAATCCCGTTCGATTTTTCACGGCGCATGATGTCGGTGGTGGTGGAAGGCCCGGATGGGCAGCGCCAGTTATTGACCAAAGGCGCTCCCGAGTCTGTCTTCAAGCGTTGCACGCATTTTGAAAGCGCGGGCGAAATTTTCCCGATGGAGCCGATCTTGGTCGGCAACTTGATTGAGCAGGTCAACTCACTGAGCGAAGACGGGTTCCGCGTGCTGGCTATCGCCAATAAAAAAGTAAAGCCGCAGGCAGCTTATTCCAAGGCAGACGAAGAGGAACTCGTACTGACCGGCTATCTTGCCTTCCTTGACCCGCCGAAGGATACTGCTTCCAAGGCCATTTCCGCCCTGCGCCAGCATGGCGTGACCGTGAAAGTCTTGACCGGCGACAACGACCTCGTCACCCGCAAGGTCTGCACCGAGGTGGGCATTCACGCCGAGCAGATTATTTTGGGTAGTGACGTGGAAAAGATGACCGATGAACAATTGGCCGAGGTCATTGACCGGGTGGATGTCTATGCCCGCCTGTCGCCAGCGCACAAAAAGCGCGTGGTGCAGGCGCTCCAAAAGAAGGGCCACGTCGTCGGCTTCATGGGCGACGGCATCAATGACGCCCCTGCCCTGCGCGCAGCGGACGTGGGCATCTCCGTGGATAACGCGGTGGACATTGCCAAGGAATCGGCGGATATGATTTTGCTGGAGAAAAACTTGATGGTGCTGGAAGAAGGCGTGCTCGAAGGCCGCAAAGTGTTCGTTAACATCATCAAATACATCCGCATGGGTGCCAGCTCCAACTTCGGCAACGTGTTCAGCTTTGTCGGGGCCAGCGCGTGGCTGAAATTTTCGCCCATGTGGCCGCTGCAAATTCTGACGAACAATTTGCTGTATGATTTCTCGCAGGTGCCAATTCCCACGGACAATGTCGGCCCATCGCAAATCACCAAGCCGCGCCCGTGGCAAATCAGCGAAATCACGCGTTTCATGCTGTTCATCGGGCCCATCAGTTCCATTTTCGATTACAGCACATTTACGGTGATGTTATACGTGTTCAACTGCAACATGATTAAACTCGCCGCACCCACACCGGAATTAGCGGCGCACTTCGCTGGAATTACCGACCCCGATAAGATGTATGCCGCCGCGTTGTTTCACACGGGCTGGTTTGTCGAGTCGCTCATGACGCAGACACTCATCATCCACGTCATCCGCACCAACGGCATTCCGTTTGTACAATCGCGCGCAAGCTGGCAGCTCACCATGACCTCGCTGTTTATCATGGGCATTGGCGCTGCCCTGCCCTATACCCCGCTGGCCCTGCCGCTGGGCTTTGTGCCGTTGCCGTGGACATTTTGGCCCATTCTGGCAGTCACGCTCTTGTGCTATGTGGCGCTGACGCAAGTCATTAAGATGTGGCTCTTGCGTAAGAACTGGATTTGATTCATTACGGACCAAGCAAAACCGCCGCCCCACAAAATGGGACGGCGGTTTCTGTTTTATGCCTGGAAATCAGGTGTTAAAGGACTTACCGCAGCCGCAACTTTCCTTGGCGTTGGGGTTGATAATTTTAAATCCGCCGGCGGTCAAGTCATCGCTAAAATTCACGACCGTGCCGCGGAGAAATTGCACGCTAATGCCATCCACTACTACGGTGACGCCTTCCTGTTCAGAAACAAAATCGCCATCGCGCTGTTCATCAAACACCATGCCATATTGCATGCCGGAACAACCGCCCTGCTCCACAAATACACGAAAGCATTTACCGGCATTTTCGGGCTGCTTTAGAATATCCTTAACCTCGGCCGCCGCGCGCGGCGTCAAGGTCAGAATGGTCTCGGTAGTCAATGTCATTAAAACAGGTTAAATTCAATCTGGCTCCAAGTCAAATGACCTCAGAGCTTTGGGGAGCGTTTCAATTCCAAGGAATCCTTCAACTGGGGAAATAATTCCTCCAGACGGGAGATAAAATTGTCCAGGTCACTTGCCTTGAGCGCACCGTTTTTAGGGGCCAGCGCGAGTATTTGCAGGCCGGCCTTTTTGGTCCAAAATTCGCTCTTGGTTTCGTAATCGGAGTAAAATGCGTTCTGATAACTCTGAAGCGCCAAATCAAGCAATGCCTTGCGGTCATCACCGCCAAGTCCCTCGGCTTTCTTCTCCAATACAATGCCCAAGCCAACCAGCGCCCGGGCACGGAGTTCTTCGCCGGCAGGTGGTAAATTGGAACTGGTCAGGACGGGAGAATTTAAAGCCTGTAAAAAGGCATTGGTGGCCGCGTCGAGCGCGCCCATCTGTAAATTGCAATCCGCCGTCTCACACCAAGCCATGGCCCCTACTAAATTGGTAGCTGCTTTGGGAGTCAGTTGCGCCAGATAATTGGTGGCTTGCTGCAAGCTCACGTTATTGGTGTCGGAAGACGCCATCTGCCGCAAGGCCTCGCAATAGCCAAAGACAGCTTGATCATGTAAATCTTCCGGACAATTATTGGTCATCAGTCCGACGAAATACCGGCTGGCATCAGTGGACCCAGCCCACCCCAAAGCCGCGCGCCCGGCCATGAGCTGGGCACGGTCGGCCAGTTCGTTGGTCGGAAAATTTTGGAAAATGAGCTGATAGTTTCGCTCCGCTTCCACAAAATTAGTGCTGCCCAGCCGGAAATAATGGTCAGCCACCCACCAATAGGCCAGCGGGGTCAGCGTATTGTTTGTGTATTCATTTAGATAATTGGTAAACAGCTCAAACGCCCGCTGCTCATTGCCAGACTGGGAGATGGACCAGTTTCGGGCGTACTCCACTTGCGGCCGATAGTCGTTGGTGGGAAAAGAGGTGAGCCAGGCTTGATAATTAGTAACCGCCGCGCCCCAATTTTGTTCCCGTTCGTAGGTCCGGGAAATGGCAAACACCACCTGCGGCAGCAATACGGAATTGGTGTGCTCAACTTCAAACCGGGCAAATAATTCACGGGCCTTGGCGGGCGATGCGTAATCTGAAACTCCCTGTCCCGCCAGCAAAAGGCTGCTTTCGGCTGGCGCATTCGTTAAAAATTCGCCGAGCAACTTGTTCATGCTTTCTTCAGCGCCAGTGGCGTCATGCAGCGCCAACCGCACGCGGAGAATTTGATAGAGCGCCAGCCCGCCGAGCGAATTAGCCACGTGCGGCAAGGCGGCAAACTCCGTCAGTACCGCTTCATAATTCGTCTGCGCGCCGGTAAAATTATTCAGCGCAAACTGGGCATCGCCCATCTTGAATCTCGCCACCGCTAAATCCTCCGACACCGGCTGGGCTTGCAGCAGTCTGGCCGCTGACTGAAAATCATTGAAGCTGTCAGCATAATTATTTGTCAGCCAGAAACACCAGCCGCGATCCAAATACGCCTTGCCGGCCAGCGGACTATTCGTATAAGTGTTGAGGAACTGGTCAAATTTTGACTGCGCAGTGGCGAGCCGGTTGTTGGTGGCAGCCGGCTGGGCAATGTAATCTTTTAAGTACAGTTCACCGAGGGTCAATAGCGCAATTCCGGCAGCTTGGGCATTGGGAAATTTTGACAAAAACTTTTCCAGGCCGGTTTCAGCATCTACCAGATTGGTTTGTACAATGGCCAACTCTGCCAGTTTCAAAACTGCTTGCTGCTGCTGTTCCGCAGGCACCGGATTCAACAGGTTTTCCTGCCAGGCAGCGGCGGCATCGGCCAAGCGCCCCTGCTTCTCCAAAATGCCCGCGTGACTGGAAACACTTTCGGCCAGACTGGATGCCCAGAAGCTGCCATGACCTAAACGGGCAATCTGGAGCATGTTCGTGGTCGCTGCGAGTGCCTGGTCAAAATCATTGCGGCCCAGATTAGCACGATAAAGGAGGTCAGCACGCTTCCAGTCCTGCTCCAGCCCAAGCTTGGCGTGGCTCAACGGCCCCAAAATCTGAACCGCCCCCGCAAAATCTCCCTGGTTGCATTTGGATTCAGCCTGCAAAAGATAGCCGTTGGCAACCTGTTCATTGGTTGGCGCAAACTGCGCCGCATGTTGAAACAAACTATTCGTAGCCCCCAAGAGCGCATCCACCTTCGGCCAATCACCCAGTTTGCCATAGGCGGACGATGCTTCGACAACCGCGTTTACAGCCAGCGGCGACTTCGGAAAATCATCGGCCAAAGTGGTAAAATTCTTGGCGGCATCCGCCAAGTTTCCCTCGGCATACTGAGCCTCAGCCAGCCAGTAGGCGTATTGGTCGGCCAAATCTGCTTCTTTGGCTTTTTCCAAATTATCCGGATCGGACAACTGATTCGCCGCCGCCGGGTAATTGCTGAGATAGTATTGCGACTGCGCTAATAGCAGCACTGCAGCCGGCGCATTGGTCGATTTGCGGTAGAGTTGCAGGTATTGATTCAGCCGCGTTTGGGAAAGCGAATAAAATTTATCCTGAAAAGCCTGAACCGCCGCGTCATAAGTGCGTTCTTCACGCGTCGCGGCCAATAGCTGTCCACCGCCCAGGACGAGCGTGAACCAGACAATGAACCAACGCCTAAAAAATGCCATGCGCCCAATTTAAACGACGCAGTGCACAGAAAAAAGCTGAAATGAAAGCATCGCGCAACTTCGATTATTTATCGCTGTGAGCCGCCTGGATTTCGTGTGCGGTCTCCGTAGACATTTTTTGGATTTTTTCCATCATCGGCCCCATGCGTCCCTGCATGACCGTCATGGTGTTTTTCATCAGTTCCGGTTGCTTGGCCACAAATGCCTGGCCAGCCGGCGATTGATAAAAAGCAATCAGTCCATCAACCTCTTCCTGCGTGTAGGTTTGCTGATATACCTGGATGAAATCCGGTTTTAATTTATCCCAACTAAGTTCTTCTTTTACAATGGCCAGAATTTTGGTCTGCTGCTTGTCCAGGATGGCCTGATCCGCGGCACTGACAGGTTGCCCTTTCATGACTTGCTTCATGCTCGCCTTGGTCAGGTTGTCCATCTGCGAAAATGCGGAATCCATCAATTTGCCTGCCTGGGATAATTCGAGCAGCTTTTCAACCGACTGTTGCGTCGGCGGTGCGGCTTGAACAGAGGTTGCAAAAACAAGGATAAGGGCCAGCAGAGAAGCATAGAGGATTTTCATATACCAAGTGTGCGCCGAACCGCCAGACAGTCAAATTAAATACCACCGCACCAGCATTCCCAAAATAAGCTTGGCCTATGATGATTGCGCCAATAGCAAAACTGCCGCCCAGCTTTTCAGGCCAGCACACTTTTCAAGTAATGCCCGGTATGGCTCGCGGGATTATGGATAATTTTTTCAGGCGGACCTTCAGCCACAATTTTTCCGCCGCCACTGCCACCTTCGGGACCAAGATCAATAATCCAATCAGCAGTTTTAACCACATCCAGGTTGTGTTCAATAATCAGGAGAGTATTGCCGGCATCGCGCAGCTTGAACAACACTTCCAATAATTTGGCCACGTCGTGGAAGTGCAATCCGGTCGTTGGTTCGTCCAAAATGTAAAATGTCTTGCCGGTGGCGCGGCGGCTGAGTTCGGTGGCTAGTTTGACGCGTTGTGCCTCGCCACCGCTCAACGTGGTCGCTTGCTGCCCCAGCCGGATATAGCCCAAGCCAACCTCCGCCAGCGTCTCCAGCGGATCGCAAATCTTTGGCACGGCGCGGAAGAAATCCACGCCTTCAGCCACCGTCATGTCCAACACATCGGCGATGTTCTTGCCTTTGTAAGAAATCTCGAGGGTTTCCCGGTTGTACCGTTTGCCGTTGCATGCCTCGCACGTCACATAAACCGGCGGCAGAAAATTCATTTCAATCTTGAGAATGCCGTCGCCCTCGCATTTTTCACAACGGCCGCCTTTTACGTTGAAACTGAACCGCCCCGGCTCATAACCACGGACTTTGGCAGTCGGCAGCTTGGCAAACAAATCGCGGATGTGATTAAACATCCCGGTGTACGTGGCCGGATTGCTGCGCGGGGTACGGCCAATCGGCGATTGATCAATGACAATCACCTTGTCGAGACTTTCAAATCCTTTTAGCGCACGATGCTCGCCGGGCCGTTCCTTGGAACCGTAAAATTTACGGAACAGCGCGCGCTGCAAAATATCGCTCACCAGTGTGCTCTTGCCCGAACCGCTCACACCAGTGACACAGGTAAATGTGCCAAGCGGGATGCGTGCGTCTATGTTTTGCAGGTTGTTCTCCGTGGCTCCCAAGATTTCAAGCCAGCCCTTCTCCTCGGACGGCGCAAGGCGTTTTTTCGGAACGGGAATATTTAATTCGCCGGTCAAATATTGTCCGGTAAGCGACCGTTTATTCCCTAAAATTTCCGGCAACGAACCCGCCGCCACCAATTCACCACCATGCACACCTGCGCCCGGCCCCAAATCCAAAATGTAATCTGCGGCGCGGATGGTGTCCGCATCATGCTCCACCACGAGTACGGTATTACCCAAATCACGCAATCCCTTGAGCGTAGCCAGCAAGCGGTCATTGTCGCGCTGATGCAAGCCGATGCTCGGCTCGTCCAATACATACAAAACCCCCACCAAAGCCGCGCCAATTTGCGTGGCCAGCCGGATGCGTTGCGCCTCGCCGCCGGACAACGTGCCGCTCTCACGGTCCAGCGTGAGGTATCCCAAGCCAACGTTCTTGAGAAAGCCAAGCCGCGCGCGGATTTCCTTGATGACTTCGCCGGCAATTTTTTGCTCAAACTCGGTCAACTTGAGGGTGACGAAAAAATCGTCTGCTTTTTCAACCGACATTCCGCAAATATCCATGATGGACAGGCCGGGAATTTTGACCTTGGACTTTTTATTTTTGAACTGCGACGAATATTCATCGCCCCCGAGTGTCACCGCCAGAATTTCCGGCTTCAACCGCCGGCCCCGGCAAACGTCGCAAAATTGCGGGCTCATATAAGCCTTGAGCCGGTTGCGAATGAATTCACTCTCGCTTTCAGTGGCAAGCCGCTCAAGGTTCGGTAAAACGCCCTCAAACGGACGGTCAATGCTGCTGACCTTGCCGCCGCGCCAAAATTTAAACTCCACATTGTCGTCGCCCGAGCCATTCAACAGCACCGTTTTAAAATCTTCCGGCACATCCTTCCAGGGCGTTTCCAAGTTGACGTTGAAATGTGAGGCCACGGAGCGCAGCATGGCCTTGTAATAAATGTTCATGCGCTTCCCGGCACGACGCCACGGCTGGATGGCACCGTCCAGCGGCAACTCAGGATCAGGCACTACCAGATGCTCATCGAAGACCATCTTTTGGCCGAGACCATGACAAACCGGACAAGCCCCGGCTGGCGCGTTAAAAGAAAAATGTTTAGGTGTGGGCGGGTCGTAACTTTTGCCGGTGGCCGGCGAACACATCTTGTTCGAGTGCAACGTCTCAATCCACGCATCCGCGGCTTTCGCTGGCTCGGCACTTGCGCCGGCACCGTTCTTGGGAGTTGAGGATTTCGCACCATCAGGCAACTGGTGCAAGGTGAACATTACTCCCTCACCCCAGCGCAAGGCCGTCTCAACGGAATCGCCCAAGCGAACCCGCACTTTGTCATCCATCACCAACCGGTCCACCACGGCTTCAATGTTGTGAAATTTCTTTTTATCGAGCTTGATGCGCGCAACATTCTCGCCCAACTCGGCAATTTCGCCATCCACCCGCACGCGTACAAATCCTTCCCGGGCCAGCCGCTCAAAGACGTCGCGAAATTCGCCCTTTTGACGGCGCACCACCGGCGCAAGCAAAATGACCTTGGTTTTTGGTGGTAGCGCCAGGATTTTATCTACAATCTCGCTGGTGCTCTGGGTGGAAATCGGCACACCCGTATCCGGACAGTGCGCGTGCCCAATGTGCGCAAACAGCAGGCGCAGGTAATCGTAAATTTCCGTGGTGGTGGCAATGATGGAGCGCGGGCTGCTGCCCGAGCTGCGCTGTTCGATGGCGATTGCCGGTGACAAGCCTTCGATGAAATCAACATCGGGCTTTTGAAGCTGGTCTAGGAACTGGCGGGCATACGCCGAAAGACTCTCGACGTATTTGCGCTGGCCCTCGGCGTAAATCGTGTCGAACGCCAGCGAGGACTTGCCGCTGCCGCTCAAGCCCGTGACCACCACCAGCTTGTCGCGTGGAATCTCCAGCGTGAGGTTTTTCAGGTTATGCTCACGCGCGCCGCCAATCTTAATAAACTCTTTGCTCATGCCGTAAATTTCTCTTTATGCCGAAAGATGGAAACTACGCCACGTCTGAAAAAAAGCAAAGCCAGAGTTTATAAACGCTCAAATTTCCAACAAATGGAAGGCACCCACAATACAACCACGTGGCACCTGACCGAAGGCCATTAATTGACTACCCATGACCGCCTGCTCATACAACCCGCGTTATGGCAGGAGGATCAACTGATAGAACTTCATCAGCATCAATGGCGTATTGGTATCCGTGAAGCTGAAATTACCGGTTGGCGACGTAACGGTGCCTGGGAATAGCTGCCAGTTGGGCGGAGCCAAGTTGGTTGTCCAACGTACCTGGAACTGTTCGTTGGTTGTCCCGGTCCATTGGAAAGTCACCCCACCGGTCCCGACATTGATACTGCTGATAAACGGAACTGGATTCACCACAACCATAAAGGTATTGACCGCGCTTTGAGGCGGAACCCCGCTATCAGTGACGGTGGTGGTAATGATATTGGTTTGGCCAACGAACGACACATCCGGTGTCCAAGAAATAACGCCCGTGTTGGGATCAATCGTAACGTTGGTGCCAGCGAGCGAGTTGGTTACGGAATACGTCAACTGTTGCGCGGGAACGTCCCAGTCCTTGGCGGTATTGGTAAACGTAAACGGCACCGACGGACTCACATTGAATATCGTCGGGGAATACAGGAAGAACGGTGCCGTATTGGCCGGCGAGTTCAACAACTCCAGACGATAGAAACGGGTTGGCCCAAAACCACCGGTCTGCGAGCCGTCGTCAAAGTAATTAAACTGGCTGTTGGTCGGGGAAATGAACAAATCAAAACTAACAACGCCGTTGAACGCATTCCAGGTTGTCGGCGTCAGCGTCGGCGTCCATTGCACGTGGAACTGATAATTCGTAGGCGCAAACCACGTAAGCAGGTAGCCATCGAACCCACCAATATTGGTGTGGGTGACGCTAAAGATATTGAAATGTGGTATCACCAGATCGAAATCCACCTCGACCGCATCAGTGATCGGGAAACTATTGGTATTCTGCACCCCCAGTAAGTACCGGGTGCCAGGAGCCAATAAGGGCACTGTGTTTGAGCCAAACAAACTTGAGCCACCCGTTGAATTGGCCAGCAATTCCACGTCACGGGGGCCGGTAATCGTTGGCGGAAAGTTCGTCGTGTACCACAAGTTCACCTGCGCGCTGGCAAAACGCAGGATATTGGTGGCCCAATCCGCATAGCTCGGCACGTTCACGATAAACCAGCTAATACTGTTGGAACCAACGGTGTTAGTCAGCGACTGGTCATTTATCAAGCTCGGCAGAACATAGACCCGGAAACTGTTCATCGCCGTCAGGTTGTGGCCCACGTCGGTCACTACCGTGGTAATAACCACGTTGGTCGGGGCCATGTTCGTGGTCGTGGGCCAGGTGATGATGCCGTTGTTATTGATAGCCGCGCCGGCGGGAGAATTGGTGAGGTAATAAACCAATGTCGGACTGGTATTGGTATCCGTTGCCGTGTTGGTCACTACGAGTGTGGCACCGCCGGCAATATATTGATCCGGGATGGCCGGAAGTGACAATGCCGGTATGGCCAGTGCAAAATTGACTTCCAGGGCGTTGGTAACCGCCACGCTATTCAAGTTCTGCACGCCGAGGAGATAAATTCCACCCGGCACAATGTTGGTGGGGGCAGTGGCAAGGTTCGGATTCAACACGCTAACACCACTGAGGGCATTCACGAGCAACTCCGCATCAGCCGAGTTCGTTATCGACGGCGGAATATTGGTACTGAACCAAAGGTTCACTTGCGACGAGGCAAAAATTAGTGAGTTGGTGGCAAAGATGGCGTTGGTCGGCACAACCACTGCGTACCAATTAATGCCATTGGGGCCAACAACGTTGGTCAACGGCGGTCCCGGCGGCAGCGGTGGCACAACATACACACCAAACGTGTTCGATACCGTGAAGGATTGCGTATTAACAGCCCAAGGATTGGTATCCGTAACCGAGGTGGTGAACAGATAGTTGGTGCCTGCCTGTCCAGCTGTCGGAGTCCAGGTAATGGTGCCATTGGTGTCAATTAAAGGCTGGTTTGCACCCGGTACGGTGGTTACAAAGGCGTAGGTCAACGAATTGGTCGGTATGTCTACATCGGTAGCCGCATTGGAGACCACCAAGGAGTTGGTCAGGATAACGATTTGATTCGGAATCGACGGCAACACCGGCGGCAAGTTTGATTCTTCGACAATGATAGTAAAGGTATTGGTCACTATAAAGGCGCCGTTCGACACACTGACCTGCACTGAATTAGTGGAGGGCCCTTGCGTTTCCGTGGGCGTCCAGTTGATAACTCCGCCCGCAAGGCTTACGCCTGAAGGTGCGCTGACGAGCGCGTAGGACAATGGCAACGGTGGCGAATCCAAATCCGTGGCCAAACAGGTAATCGGCACAATCGGCACGGTCTCGAGGTTGGTGATGACCGTCGTATTGGTCGGATAGACAAACTCAGGCGGCAGGATGTTTTGCAACAGGCTAATCTTGGCTGTATAACAGGTTTCGCCCGCAGGATTGATGTTAACCGCAGCCATATACCAATCACCCGCAGCGAGTGGCACCGCCACGGAATTAGTCAGCACCACAATTTGTTGATTGCCGGGCGCAGGCGGAGCATTGGTGGAATAATCGTAGCTGGACAATGAAGGCAACGGCAATCCGTCGCGCACCACCAACGCCATGGGGCCAGACGGATTATCGATTTCAAACAGCGCACCATAATCGTTGGTAGTCACCGTAATATGGTAATAATCCGAGCCAGCAGCATTGCAATTGGTATACGGCCGATCATTGGTGAGGGTAATGATATTAGGCGCGGAGTTGGTAATGATGGGTACCGCGCTGACGACCACGCTCACCGGCACCGGACCGAAATAAGCTTCCGTATCCAAATTGGTCACGTAGAAGCTAAACGATGCATAACCAAAATAATTGGTGCCGCTGGAGGCAGCGTTGGTCGGTGTGAATACCGCAATGGTATTGCTCCAAATGCCAGTATTGGTTACGGAACCAATCACATTGGTCAGATATACCGTGCCGTGAATATTGTTGGTCAGGAAGAAACCCAGTTTCCCGGACTGGCCGCAAAGCTGGTACAAATCCACCGCCACAGGATTGGTGACCGTGGTAAGTGCATGCGGCGCGGCGAGCCAGTTATTGTATTCTTCAAGATCGGTATAACCATCGCCATCACGATCATTGTTATTGCTGGGCTTGAACACCCAATTGGTGGTAAACGTATCCTCCCAGAAGTCCGGGATGCCATCCTGGTCGGTATCCAGATAGGTCAACGGAGCACTCATGATTGCAACGTATTGCGCATGGATTTCTGACGCCGACAAATCCCGGTTGAACACCGCCATCTGATCCATTCCCCCATAGAATACGTTGTGGGGCGCTGCCAGTGAAGCCAAGTAAGTGGTAGCACCAATCAGCATATATCGGGCAGACGTCTGAACCGTAAAACTACCAAAGTTCGTTTGTGCCACCTGAACGCCATTGAGATACATCTTGGCCAAGCCGGAAGCCCGGTTATAAGTCACTGCAAAGTGTTGCCACACATTAGTGACCAACAAATTTAGCGGAGAATACATTAAATGAAGATTGCGACCCGTGTCTATAAAGTCCGCATATAACAACCCCAGCCCATGACCGGATGGGTCAAATTCGTGAATCGCCACTTCCGATTGCATGTCTGAACCATTATTTGAGGGAACAGCATTTTCGTACCGGTAGACAATCATGTCGCCATTCAGGAAGGTCGTAGGCTTAATCCAGCCTTCCCAGGTCAAACCATTACCTGCACCAACGTCCAAGTTGGAAGTGGTGTTGACCACTATGAAATTGTTATTGGCATTGGTATTGAAATTAAACGCCTGACCCACGACACCCGGCCCATAGGCCAGCCCATTTTCCGCCGTCCCGTTGTTGGCACCGACGCTATCCAAGGTATTGCCTTCACCCTTCCACAAGGCCACTTCGCCAGAAACCTGCGGGGGCTTGGAAATCAAGCGGCCCGTCTGGTAGCGCACATTGCCAGCAATGTTGACATCCACTGAATCGCGCAGCCCCATGTTAACGCCGGCAAAAGCCAGCACGCGCTCGTAGGCGATGTAAGCTTCATCCACAGGAACCGGCGGCATGGGAAACTGGCGGCTGGATGGCGTGTAATTATTCGTAAACATACCCCAGCCGGTATTCGCGCCGTTAAGCACCCCGTTGTTGTCGCTGTCAATAAAGTTGTTGGTCTGGAAAATCCAGGTCGATGTTAACGCATTTGTGGTGCCGCCGAAAAAGGCGATGTTGGTGATATTATAATTATTGGCCGAGGCAATGGCCGTGTCCGGGCCGGCGATAAGATAATTGCCAACATAATTCAACTGGTTGGTGCAACCGGCGGGATTATAATCCAAGTCATTGGTTCCACCACTCAAACCAGAGCGAACACCCCAGTTGTAAACGACGTTGTTCTCGAAATCCAAAGTGAGGTTGTCACCCAACCGCGGGCTGCCGCTATAATTATCAGCATACAAGTTATGCTGGAAAGTCAGCCCACCACCACCATAACGCAGCAATGAACCAATCGGCGGAGGATTATTGGTGACGTATAAACTATCTGCCATGATGGACCATTGAACCGTCACATTGGTCGAGTTGAACACCGACACCAAATTATCCGAGGTCCATTCTGCGGAAACGTGATCCAATATCACGTTGGAAGCATTCATGAACTGGAATGAATCATCAGCCGCGCCCCGGCGGAAACGAATATCACGAATAATCACATCATGCACGTTGGTGACCGCCGTCATGTTTCCCCCGACGGTAATGCCGCCGAGTGACGTCTGCCCCGCAATGGTCAGATTGGAATTGGTAATCACCAATTCGGAGGCAAGGTTGATGTTGCCGGCAATGTCAAATACCACCGTACGATTCGGGGCACTGACAGCCGCACGCAATGAACCCGGTCCTGCATCAGCATTGGTCGTTACATGGTAAACACTACCGAAGCGTCCGCCCACCGTCCCCTGGCCCGCGCCTTGCGCATCCGGGAAGGCCGGGAAATACAAGTTGGTTTGAACCACGGCAATCACCGTGAAATTGATCATGCTGGTCTCGTGGTTGGGCACGCCGAGATACCAATCCGTCGCCAAATTGGTCAACGCACTGTTTGTGTATATGAGAACCAGTTCGGGAGTGCGTCCGCCATTCTGGCTGGTCTGGTAAAACGGCGGTGCCAGCGGCAAGGCATTCGTTTGAATGGTCAAATCACCGTTACCGCTCAGGTTGTATACTTCAAAGCGGATTCCCTGAATGTTATTGGTCACCGGACCAGCCAACCCATTGGTGGCATGGAAGCGGAAGAAATTTGTCAACGCGGCACCCGGCCCAGCCGTCCAATTGAAGGGCACGCCGTTGGTGAGGTCGATATATGACGGGACGCCATTGCCCAAATCCAGTTCCTTGGCCAGCACTGAATAGTTAATGTCACCGCTGTCGCGTTTAAACACGCCCATATACCAGCGGCCAGGCGTCAACAAAACGGGTGTCGGGTTGGTTGTCGAATTGAGCAGATAGATGTTCTCATCAGCGTTGCTGAAGTTGAAACTGCCCACATCCGAACTTTGCAAATCCGGCAGCGGCACTCCTTTGCGAATAACGAGGTCGGCATTGCCGCTGAGCTGCAACAACTGGAACGTAGCCTCATACGCATTTGAACTAACATCAAACGAGAAATAGCGGACGGTATTATATTCGTTGGTGTTCAGGTCGCTGGTAAAGGGCACGCCATTGGTCAACCCCACGATGTCATAATCCACAGCCAGGCTTACATTGGCCGCATGTGCACCGTTGTTCCTGACACCGAGATAATAAGTAGAACCCCGCGTCAGTTGTAATTGGGGCAGAACCGGATTAACCGCTAGAACCGGCGAACCAGCGCCGCTGGTTTGTCCGGTCAGCAAGGTGGAGTCGGGCGCGGCCCCATTGCCGGGCGGATTGGCAGGCATGAAATAGAGGAGATCGACCGGCAATGTGGAGGACACCAGCACGTTGGTGGCGTAATGCGCCCAAGCTGGCACGGTCACAGAATAATAGACGGTCTGGCCAGAAGCCACCGTGGTGGCCACCGGCATTTCCGGCGGCAATGAAGCGGAAATAACCGCATTGGATACCAGCACAAATGACAACTGCCAGTTGACCAGTTGATCGACGTTGGTCACGTAGGCTCCTGCGCGGGTATCCCACACTTGCAATGTCCAAGCACCGTTAGCGGTATCGCCCGTGAGAGCTTCCAGTTGTTGTTCAGGCAGGTAATAAAGATTGGTCACCGGGGCTTCTGAAACGGCAAAGGAGTCCAACAGAATACCGGGCTCCAATCCCGAGATGGTCAAAGGCATGGAGTTCGACTTCGCGGTAAACGTGTAGCTATTGACCGTCCATTGATTATTCACACCATAAAGAATGTTGGAATTTGCCCCGAATGTGACCAACGCCTCGGCCAAGCCAACCGAGGGAGTCACGGAAGGATCAAATTTGCCAATCAACCGGTTGGTGGTGTCTGCCGACACGTGATAGATGGCAGAAATTTCCGCCAGCGTCAGCGCACGTGAATAGAGGCTCATTTCATCCATCTCGCCGCCGTAATAATTATTCGTGTACCGGCTCATATCCCAGCCGATCAGCACGTCGCCATCAGTCTTGGGTACAAAAACACCGAGGTTGGTTGAGGCAACATTGGTACCGTTCAAGTACAACGCGGCAATGCCTGAATTCGTATTGTAGGTCAGCGCCACGTGTTGATAAACATTGGTGGTCAGCAGGCCAGGCGCGGAGAAGATTTCGTGCGACACATAATTGGTATCCACGAGGTTGGCATACAAACAACCTTGCAGATAATTGGTAATGCCAGGCGTGTTATTGGTACCGGAAACCCAGAACTGCACGCCGTTGGTGGGAATGTTGGCAACTTCCACCACGCCGAAAGACTTGTTGGTTGCGCTTGAATTACAAATCAAGCCATTGTCGTTCGCCAACGCCCAAAGACCAGG
>Ga0265327_10002950_pt1 | contig 17005 bp, 10 predicted proteins | sample 41621metaG_FD_202089 | JGI IMG/M metagenome (GOLD analysis project Ga0265327, IMG submission 202089) | Rhizosphere microbial communities from Carex aquatilis grown in University of Washington, Seatle, WA, United States - 4-16-21 metaG | ecosystem: Host-associated > Plants > Roots > Rhizosphere... | reverse complement strand
ATCACCGCGATGGAACGCCGAGCCAGTTGATGGTCAAATCCGTCAACAAGCTCGCTGCCGCCAAAATGCTCATCACCCTCCTCGGCTGGAACAAGCCCGAGCCGGACCCGGCGGAAGCCGAGAGGGAGGCCGCGTGGAAAGCGTTCATCAAGCGCGCCGCCGCCGAACCCCAGCCCTGGGAACTGGAAATGCAACGCCGCGCCGAACGGGATGCCGCCGAAGCGCGCGCCGCCGCCCAGAACCCGACCACACCAGCCACCACTCCCGCGCCAGGCTCCGAATCCCATCAGTCCTATCAGTCTCATGGGTCCTCTGAGTCCTATCCTTCGACTTCCGACCACACACCCGTCCTCACACATCCCCCCACACTCGGCCCTCCTCCTCCGGGTTACTCAAACGAACCCGCACCCTATCAGGAATGCGAGCCGCCATCCCCCTGGGACAAAAGCGGCTTCAATGGCCAGGTCCGAGCCGTCGGCGGCTTCCGGCGACCTTCCTGACGTCCTCTCCCAGTCAGGTCAGGTTCTATCTGCCGGCGCGATCATGGCTTGGAACCGCCCGATTCCTCTTCCGACCTCCCTTCCTGCGTCCTTTTTCGCCTTTTTGCGGCTGAATCTTCCCTTCCACCCCCGAGCCCTACGAGCAAAAAGCCCGGCTAAAAAAACCACCCAACCCTCTGAATTCGTGTCCATTCGTGAAATTCGTGGTTTCAATTTCGCCGAGATGGCCGTCTCCCCAGCGGCCTGAGCGTCTCCCTTCTTGCGTCATTTTTCGCCTTTTTGCGGCTGAATCTTCCCTTCCACCCCCGAGCCCTACGAGCAAAAAGCCCGGCTTAAAAAAACCACCCAACCCTCTGAATTCGTGTCCCTTCGTGAAATTCGTGGTTTCAATTTCGCCGAGGTGGCCGTCTCCCCAGCGGCCTGCGCGTCCTTCTTCCCATCCGTGTCCATCCGTGGTTCAAATGCTTAAATGGAGGAAAATGCCCCGCTCTCCTGCGGATTGCTTAACAAATGCGTATTTTCACAAAACACTACCGGTGGCCATTTGCGCGACAAAAGAACACCACATCTAGTGGATGAAGCGGCTGTTGGATTGCATCTGCCACCAGCCGCGGTAGTCTTTCGACACCCCATCCCTCTTCGGGGCAACCCTTAACCCTCCTGTCCGGATGTATCTAAAGACTCTCGAAATCCACGGCTTCAAGTCCTTTGCCGACAAGACCCTGATCGAGTTCGACCGCGGTGTGACCGGCATCGTCGGCCCCAATGGCTGCGGCAAGTCCAATGTCGTCGATGCCATCCGCTGGGTGCTCGGGGAAACCTCCGCCAAGGCCCTGCGCGGCGGCGAAATGGCCGACGTCATCTTCAACGGCACCGAACGCCGCAAGCCACTCGGCATGGCCGAGGTTACCCTCACCATGGCCGACTGTGAAGCCGCGCTGAAGGTGGACTACAACGAGGTTTCCATCACCCGCCGCGTCTATCGCGACGGACGCTCCGAGTACCGCATCAACAACACGCTGTGCCGCCTCAAGGACATCCATGACATGCTCATGGACACCGGCATCGGCCGCACCGCCTATTCGATCATGGCCCAGGGCCAGATCGACCAGATCCTCTCCTCGAAGCCGGAAGAGCGCCGCATGGTCTTCGAGGAGGCCGCCGGCATCACCAAGTACAAGCGGGAAAAAAAGGAAGCCCTCCGCAAGCTCGAATACACCGAGGCCAATCTACTCCGCGTCTCGGACGTGCTCGCCGAGCAGGACCGGCGCATGAATTCGCTCAAGCGCCAGGTCGCCAAGGCCCGCCGTTACCAATCGCTCGCCGGCGATGTCCGCATCCTCGATACCCACCTCGGTCACAAGCGTTTCGTGGAAATTACGGGGGAACTCGGTGAATACAAGACGTCCCTCCGGGGTCTCGAAGTCCGCGAGACCGAGATCGAACAACAGCTTCCCGCCCGCGAGGAAACCGTCAACGAAGCCCGTGCCGCGGCCCGCGCCTTCGAGGGCGAGCTCGCCGAACTCCGCCAGCAGCTCAACGAGCACCGCAACGCCCTCTCCGCATCCGAAGGCCGCATCGCCTTCAACGAGGAGCGCAAGGCCGAGCTTGAAAGCCGCATCCGCCAGAACCACGAGGACATCGAGGACACCCGCGAAAAGCTCGCCCGCCAGGAGTTCGAGTTCATCTCTGCCAATGAGGAACTGGAGTCGCTGACCCGCCGCATCATCGAGCAGGAAGGCCAGCTCGCCGAGCACGAGGAGCGCAGCCGTTTCTCGAAAGCCGAGCGCTAAACCATCGAGTCGAAACTCCGCGAGTCCCGTGGCGAGGCCAACCGCACGCAGACCATCGTCGCCTCCAACCAGGCACGCATCGAGTCGGCCATGTCCCAACTCGAAGGCACCCGCGAACGCGCCCGCCAGCTTGGCGAGGAGGAGCAGCGCCTGTCTCTTGAGCTCGAAGAACTCCGTGCCGAGCAGGCCCGCTTCAGCGAGGAAGTCGCCGTCAATTCCGCCCGCATCACCGAGTTCGAGGAAGTCTTCCAGAAAGCCGAGCGTAACTTCCAACACACCCGTGGCGATCTCGATGCCACTCGTGCGGCGGCCGCCGATGCCCACAAGATCCTCGCCCAGCGTTCTTCACGCCTCGATGTCGTCCGCCAGCTTGTCGCCAGTGGCGAAGGCTTCGAAAAAGGCACCCGCAGCGTCCTCGGCGGGCTCGATGAACCGGACCGTTTCAAGCCCGGTCTGTTAGGCGTGCTCGCCGGCCTGATCGAGGCGGACAATACCTGCGCCCGCGCCATCGAAGCCGCCCTCGGCGGTCATCTCCAGGCGGTGCTCGTCGATGACGCGAAGCTGGCGGAGGACATCATCGGCCGCTTGGCGGAGAAGAAACTCGGCGTGGCGGCGGTGCTTCCCACCGAGTTCATCGGCCACGCCGCCGGCACCCAGATGCAGTCGCTGCCGGAAGGTGCCGTCGCTTGGGCGCTTGACCGGGTAAAGTCGGATAACCGCATCAGCGGCGTGATCGAGCGCCTGCTCGAAAACGTCCTCGTCGTTCCCGATCTCGCCACCGCCATCAAGCTCCGCCGTTCGCTGCCAGGCACGACGTTCGCCTCTCTCACTGGGGAGTTGCTCGGAGCCGAGGGCGTGATCCGCGGCGGTGTCGCCGGCGATGGCAGCGCTTCCGTCCTCGAACGCCAGAACGAAGTCCGCTCGCTCGAAATCGAAGTCGCCGAGCTCACCCGTGCCGAGGAAGAAGCCAAGCTCCGGGTTCAGGAACTCGAGGCCGCGCTCGCTGAAGCCCAGGAGGAAGTCGAGGTCTCCCGCGAGCGTCTCCAGCGCCAGAAGGTCGAAGTCTCTACCCTGCAGGGCCAGCTCAGCCTCGCCACCCGCGAGGTCGAGAATTACGAGACCAAGCTCGAAAACGTCCGCTGGGAGCGCGGTGAACTCGACCAGCGCGAGCGCGCCGCCGCCGAGGCCCGCGAGTCATTGGAAATCGAACTCGCCTCCGCCCGTGAACGCCTCGAAGCCCTCGATGCCGACCAGCGCCGCCTTCAAACCGAGGCCGATGGGGCCGCCCGACGCGAAGCCGAATTCGCCGAAGGCCTCAACGAACTCCGCACCTCGCTCGCCGTCGAACGCCGCGCCAAGCAGGCCGCCGAAGAACAGCAGCGTCCGATGGAAGCCCGCCTCGCCGAACTGCGCGAGGTCAGCCTGCGCCGCGAATCGGAAATCGCCGCCTTCGAGCAGCGCATCGAAGCCGCCACCGCCGAAAGCGCCGCCCTCGCCGAGCAGTGCGAGACCCACCGCTGCGAAGCCGAAGACCTCCAGGTCGAGATCGATTCCCGCGCCTCCAGCCGCACCGGCCTGCTCGAAGCGATTGAGCAAGCCGAGTCCGTCCTCGGCGATCTGCGCCGCCAGCTCTCCCGCGTCACCGAGCAAAAGGGACGTGAGGAAGTCGCCTCCACCAAGCTCGAACTCCGCCTCGAAAGCCTCGTTCAGACGGTCCTCGAGCGCCACCAGATCGAACTCGCCACCTTCGAGCCGGATGCCCACGCGCTGCTCCAGTGCATCGCTTCGCAGAAATCCCAGCAGGCCCGTGGCGGTCGCCAGATCACCATCGAAGGCGAGGAAGACGAGATGGAAACCGTCGTCGTCAACGCCACTGCCGAGGAGAAGATGGAAATTCCGGGAGACATGACCGGCGAGCCCGATTGGAACTTCGTCGAATCTATCGTCGGCGACCTCAAGCGCCGCCTCGATTCGATGGGCCCGGTCAACCTCGATGCCATCGAGGAATACGAGGAACTTGAAGAGCGGAACACCTTCCTCCGCAACCAGTACGACGATCTCCAGCGCTCCAAGGCCGAGCTCATGGACGTCATCGAGCGCATCAACGAGGAAACCAAGCGCCGCTTCAGCGAAACCTTCGCCCAGGTCCGGATCAACTTCCGCGACATGTTCAAGGAACTCTTCGGCGAGCAGGGCAAGGCCGACCTCATGCTGGTGGATGAAAACGATCCGCTCGAATCCGGCATCGAAGTCATCGCCAAGCCACCGGGCAAGAAGCTCCAGTCAATCTCGCTGCTCTCCGGTGGCGAGCGCTCGATGACCGCCGTCGCGCTGCTGTTCTCGATCTACATGATCAAGCCCAGCCCCTTCTGTGTCCTCGACGAACTCGATGCCCCGCTCGACGAATCGAACATCAACCGCTTCGTCAAGGTCCTCGACCGCTTCATCGACAATAGCCAGTTCATCATCGTCACCCACTCCAAGCGCACCATGGCCCGCGCCGACGTGATGTATGGCGTGACCATGGAGGAATTCGGCGTCTCGAAGCCAGTCGGCATGCGCCTCACCAGTTCCGAGAACATGGGCAAGAACGAAGCCAAGACCGCCGCCCAGAAGGCCGCCCTCAAGCTCGACGCGTAAGCGAACATTTTCCGACAGGAGAGGGGAGGAGTGCAGCGCAAGCCCGAGTGGGCCCCACCGCTGCACTCCTCATTTTTTACAGACGAACTGGGCGCCGCTTCACCACGTGGCAGGTTGAAAACTTACGCTACCGAATCTCACCAGCCATGCCGGGCTGTCCGGATGGCCGGTTTCCCAACCTTGGTGCGCAGCGGAGTGACCGCAAGAAGGTGGTCGGGCACCCCTGCCCGACCACCAGCTCATTGCACGTACCCCGGAAATTGATTTGGCCAAAGCCCGCCCATCGATGCGGCTCGTCTCCTTTCGTCCGAAACTCTATCGGTCGGTCAGCGTGCTTCAGGGAATAGTCACCTTGAGGCGGGCGAACAGGGTTGCCTGGCTGCCCTTCGGAATGGTCACCGTGATGGTATGGGTGCCGTTGCCGTTGTCCACCGATCCAATGGTGCTGTTGGAGCCGTTCACCGCTGTGGTCCACGAGCCGCTGGCCAGGGAGGTGCTGAATTCCACCGTCGGATTGAGGTAGGCGGCATCATCGCGCTCGATGAAGGTGAATACCAATGAGGCTCCGTCGGCAGAGACCGTCGGCAGGTTGGCTCCCGAATCGACAGTCGGGTCGCCATTGGTCACGAACTCAAGAATGTTCGCAATGCCGTCGTGGTCCGGGTCGGACTGGGGATTGGTATCGGTCAAGGCGGTGAAGGTCGCTGCCCAGGTGCTGTAGCCGGTGGCTTGGACCAACCTGATCTGGCCGGTGGTGCTGGTATCCACCACATAGCCGCTTGGCAGACCGGTGATGGTCGGAGTTCCGGCGAGCGTTCCGGTGTAGGTGGCGATGGTATAGCTGGATGCAGTTGCGGGATTGACCGGGCTGAAAGCGATCGTCGCCCCTGCGCCAAGGGTCAGATTTCCGGTCACCGCGACGGAGTCGGCGGAGGCACCATCGATCTGGCAGACGTAGGTGCCGTTCAAGGTGGCTGCGCCCACAGCCAGGATGCCGATGCCGCTGCCTCCTGGAGCAATCGAGCCGCCGGAGTTCACGGTCACCGAGCCACCAATGCCGCCGGTGCCAGCCAGGGTGCCGGTGCTGGCCACGGTGAAGGCGCTGCCCGTGCTGGTACCATTGATGACCAGGGTGCCCCCGTTGATGGTCGTGGTGCCAGGGTAGCTCAGCGCGCCACTGAGGATCTGGGTGCCCGTTCCGGTCTTCACCAGATTGTAGGAGGTGGCCTGGCCGGTCATGGCTCCGCTGAAGTTGCCGCTGCCATTGCCGTTTCCAATGGTGAGCGTGCCGGGGAAGCCATTGTAGGACTTGATCACCATGCCCGAGCCATTGAGTGCGTTGATGGTCAGGCCATCCGTGCGTATATCCAGTTTGCCGACGGAGGCGATGTGGATATTGAACGTGTTGGAGGCGCTGGCGTTCGGCGAATTATTGGACAGCATGCCGTTCTGAATGTCCACGGTTCCGGTGAAACCAGTAAAGTCCTCAACCTTCAAGGCGATCGATCCGCCGCCGGTTACATTCACCGTGCCGCTGCCTGTTGGCGTCCAGCCGTTTGTCTGGATGACATACCAGTCGGCGGAGTTGGCATTGGTTCCGTGGAGTTCGAGCGCGCCGGTAGCGCTGATCACGGTCGCCCCGATGGCGGTTTCGAGGTACTGGGTGGTCTGTGGCGAGAGATCGATCTTCATGGTCGCACCGCTGGCGATCGTCTTGGTGCCGCCGTTCAGGGTCCAGGCGAGATTCCCGGGCATCTTGAAGGTGAGGGTGCCTTCATTGATGGCGGTGTTGCCGGTGTAGCCGACGCTTCCGGCAAGAATCAACTCCCCGGCACCAACCTTGACCAGGCCCTGGGATCCGGCCAGTGACGCCAAGACGGTCGCCGCATTGTTATTGACGGTGATTGTGGGCGAGCCGGATGTGGTGGCAAGGGTCAGGGTGTTGCTACCCGAGGAACCGAGGGTCCAGTTGATGGCATTGGAGTTTCCAAAGGTCATATTACCTACCGTCCGGTTGCCATCGACCGTGACGAGGGTATCGGCGCTTTGTGGCGTCGAGTAGAAGTCGACCGAGACGCCGGTGGCATCCGGGATGACGGTGTTCAGCCAGTTTGAAGAATCCGACCACGCGCCATTGGTGTCGACGCTCCACGTCGGCGTGGTGACCGTGTGGTAGGTGGCGGTCGAGACCGGGCTGTCGGTATTACCTGACTTGGTGGCGTAGGCGTTGATTGTGACGTTCGAATTGGTGGGCACCACGATCCCGGAAGCCGGGCTGCTCGCGGTCAAAACGGTTCCCGAAGTGGTCGGATCGCTGCCATCCATGGTATAGTGGATGGTCGAACCCGCATCCGAAGTAATCGTCACTGATTGCGCGCCGACGTAGTTCCCCGCGAGTGGTGAGAAGAAAGGGATGCTGGCAATCGGTGTCGCCTCGACCCTGATGGTTCCATCGGTTGCCAAGGTGGTGGTATTCCAGAACAAGCCCGATGGCAAAGTAGGCAGCACGAAGCTGGCGAACGTACCGCTGAAACCGCCGGTGGTCGAAAGCAGGGTGAAAGTGTCACCCAAAGCCAGAGTATCTCCGGTAGCTGTGACGGTCAGGGTGCCGCCGAGGACCACGGACGCGGCCCCAGTCACGGAATCGCTGCTCAAGGTGCTTCCCGTCTTCTGGATATCGAACGAGGAATTTCCTGCCAGAGTGAGCGCACCGGTGGCGGTGAGGGTTCCGATCGTGCCCGCGCCTGCGGGAGACAGCGTGGCTCCGCTCTGGACGGTGGTGTTTCCGGCCAGCGTGCCGGTGCCGGTCAAGGTCTGGCCTGTGGAAATGGCCGGAATGGCCAAGGTTCCGGAAGCCTGGAGGTCGATGATCGGGGATGCAGGAATTGAGCCCGTGATGGTCAGGGTCCCGCCGCTGATCACCGTCGAGCCGGTGTAGCCGTGGTTGGCGGCGGAGAGCACCCACTTCCCGGTGCCGTTCTTGACCAGGGTGGTTGCTCCGGTGCCGTTGTTGGGAATGGCACCCTGCAGGGTATTGTCATTCGTGTTGGTACCACTGAGAGTGAAGGTGCGCGCGTTGTTGCTGCCGCTGAGCGTGGGGGCACCGGTGAGGGTGAGCGCGCCACTGCCCGAGGCATCAAGGGTGGCGCCGCTCGTGCCGAGCGTGAAATTCCGATTCGTGCTGGCGGTGGTGCCGGTGTAGCGCAGCGTCCCGCCGTTGATGACGAGGTTGGCGGCGGCATTGGAGGAATCCCCGATGCTGCTTGTCGATCCGCCATTGGCAAGGGTGGTGACGTTGAGAACGCCTCCGCTGATGGTGGTCGTGCCGCTGTAAGAGCTATTCGCCGCGCTCAGAATCTGGGTGCCTGCACCTGTCTTCACCACATTGTAAACGGTGGCCTGATCGGTCATGGTGCCGCTGTAATTGCCGTCGCCGCCGCCATTGCCGATTGTCAACGTGCCCCCGAAGCCATTGAACGATTTGATCACGGGACCGGAGCCACTTAGCGCACCGATCGTATGGCTGTCCGTACGGACGTCGAAGGTGCCGCCAGCGGCGATGTTCAGGGCGTATGTGCCGGTGGCGCTGGTGGTGCTGCCTTGAAGGGTGAGCTGGTTCGATCCATTGATATTGATCGCGCCCGTGAAGCTGTTCAGCGCAGCCGCACTATTGATGATCACCGAGCCGCCACCGATGATGTTGATGCTGCCCACTCCACTCGCTGCAAGACCACTGACCACATAAAAGCCGTTGGCATTGGCTGCCGTGCCAGACAAATTCAGGGTTCCGTTAATGACGGTGGTGCCAAGGCTGGTGCTGAGGAACTGGGTGGTCTGCGTCGAGAAATCGACCTTCATCGTCGCACCGGTAGCAATCGTCTTGGTGCCGCCTCCGATCGTCCAGGCAGCGTTTGAAGGAGCCTTGTAAGTGAGGGGGCCTTGGTTGATCGCGGTGTTGCCGCTGTAGGAGGTTGGGCCGGTCAGCAACAGATCTCCCATGCCGGCTTTGGTCAGACCGGCGGTTCCGGCGATGGTCGAAGAGATCGTCGCGCTGATTCCAGTGGCGGCGGTGATTGTGGGGGCTGCCCCAGTGAACGTGAGAGTGCTGCCGGAAATACCGTAACCCGAGGTATTGAAGTCGATATTGTGAGCAGAAACCGTGTTCAGGCTGAGCGCCAGACCGCCCGTGCCGGGCGCTCCGAAGACCGCGTCGTCACCGCTGGTCCAGGTCGTTGGCGAAGTCCAGTTCGCGGTGGTGCCTGTGTCCCAAACATTGGTAGTGCCAACCCATGTATTGGAGGCCGCCTGGGTGCCAAGGGTCATGGCGAAGCTGAGGGTGAGAAGACTTGAGCGGAAATGGATGGGTTTGCGGAATTTCATGGGAACGGAGTTTTTTTGGGGCTGCAACGGAAGAGACGCGGGCTTTCCGCCAAAAAGACGGAGTCCCATCCCTACATGCGTATTTCCCCCCGCAGGTCCGCCAAAACTTTATCCAGCAGTTCTCCGTTTCGGAACCCCCGTCCGTAGCCCGGGCGTCACGGGTCGGCTTTCGTGGCAGGCACGAAGCCCTGGGCTGCTCATTCCTCCCCGACGACGCCCTCCGCCTCCTTCAGGAAGATGCGAACAAACCCCCAATCCCACCAACTTTTGTTGTGATTTTTGGGATCACTTTCGGGATGGGCCGTCATCAATGAGCGAGCCACCAGCAATTCGGCGCGGGCCCGGTTCAGGTCTCCGAAACGTTGGGCTGCCATTGCCGTGATGCAGTGAACGCTGGCATGGCGGTCCGCGAGGTAGGGATCGTTGCTAGCGAAGAAGCGATCAGTCCACTCAAGGGATTGGGCATAATTTCCCCGCCGGTAATCGTAAATAGCCAGGTCCAGCAATTGCCACGGCCTCAGGATTCCCGGGTTTTCGAGTACGCTCCTGCCCATCGCTGCGGCGTGGGGAGCGAGTCGATCCAGCGTGGCATTGTCCGCCGGACCAAGGAGCACGGTCATGAACAATTGCTGCAGGATATGTTCGGTGTTGTTGGAATCAAACCGGTTGATCAAATCGTTCTGCATTCGTTCAAATCCAGCAACATCGCCGCTTTCGATCAACGCGATCCCGGGACGTCCCAGATCGCCCGTCTGGCTGATTTGGTTCACCCCCACGACGCGATTGGCTTGCATCAAAAGGCCAAAGCACTGCACCGCTTGGGGCCATCGTTCATAGATCGCGTTCCAATCTCCGAGCAAACGGAATACGTCCGAAGCCTCCCGGGAGGGCTCAATTGTCGTCAGCGGATAAAGCCGCAACTGGGCATCAGCGTCTTCCAGCCTGCCCATGCTCAAAAGCACTGCCGCTTGCGAAACATATTCGCGGGCCTGGGCTTGCATGCGCAAGCGGCTTTCCTCCGCTTGGGAACGCTCTGCAAGGCCTCTCAAACGTTCCTGGTCTTTGAGCGCCGCCCGTTCCCTTACATACATCCAGGTCGAGACGCCCAGTCCTCCGAGCACCGCGATGGCGATCAATACGCCGGCGAAGCAGGCCATGCGGTTGCGCTGGATGAACTTCCCGAGCATATACCGCTTGCCGGGTTTGCGGGCGGTGACCGGTTGGTAATCGAGGAACCGCTGGAGGTCGGCAGCCAGACCGTTGACCGTCTGGTAGCGCCGATTGCGGTCCTTGGCCATCGCCTTCATCACGATCCAGTCGAGATCGCCGCGCAGGATCGACACCAGTTGTCGCGAGTCGGTGTGGCGTCGAGCCGCGATGGTCGTCAATTCGGTCACGGTCGTGTTGGCGACTCCCTTCGACGGCGCCGCCGGCTCGCGCTCGAGCAAGGTCTTGCGCATTTCCACCACGCCGGCCCTTGCCAGCGCCTCGCCATCGAATGGCTGGCGTCCGGTCAGCAATTCATAAAGCACCACTCCCAGACTGTAGACGTCGCTGCGTGTGTCGACATCGATCCCGCCCATCGCCACTTGTTCCGGGCTCATATAGGCCGGCGTGCCAACGAACTGGTCGCTGCCGGTCATCTGTGTTTTCCCGGACCGACGGCTGTCGGAAACCTTGGCGATGCCGAAATCGATCACCTTCGGAACCGCCACATGGTCATGCAGGGTGACGAGGATATTGGACGGTTTCAGATCTCGATGGATGATGCCCTTCTGGTGTGCATGCTGGATGGCATTGCAGACTTGGATGAACAGCACCAAGCGCTCGCGAGGGTCGAGGTTTCTTTCGTCGCAATAGGTCGTGATCCTTTCACCATCGACCAGTTCCATGATGAAATACGGTCGCCCGGTGGCCGTCGCCCCGGCATCGAGCACGCGCGCGATGTTCGGATGTTCCATGAGGGCCAGTGACTGCCTCTCGATTTCAAAGCGGGCGATAATCCCCTCGGTGTCCATTCCGAGACGGATGATCTTCAAGGCAACGCGGCGGCGCACCGGTTCCTCCTGCTCCGCTTCATAGACCACGCCCCATCCACCCTCGCCGATCCGCTTCACCAATCGGTAGTGGCCGATGCGCGTACCGGGGCCTTCTGTCGGAATTGGCGGCTTTGGAGAAGACACGTGGAGCGCCTCCGGGATTTCATCAAGGGCTTCTTCAGCGACGGAGGCCCGGAGCTCGCGGGCTTCGATGAAGAACGTGGTAGCTCCTTGCGCGGCTGCCAACAACCCTTCGATCCGCGCCAGACCTTCGGCGTCCCCGTGAAACGAGCGCCGCAGAAATTTCCGTCGTGCGTCGTCGTCTTCCAAACCCAACGCGGTCTCGAAAATTGCCTCGTCGATGTCCTTCGACGGGAATGACCGGGCGGGAGGAATCATGGAGCCTCGCCTTCCCGGTAATTTTCCTCCTCACAGATCATCTGATAAAGCCTCGCCTTCGCGACGGTCCATTGCCGTTCGACCGACCGCGTGCTGCAACCCAGCATCCGGGCGATTTCATCACTGCCCAAGCCGCTGAAAAACTTGAGGAGCACGATCCGCGCCGCAGCCGGATCGATCTCCTCGAGGCGCGTCAGGCTTTCATGGATCAGCAGGATGTGATTGCCCGGTTCCGGCACCATCAGGCCGTTCACATCGGTCGCCAGATTCAATTCGCCGGCCTGCCGTTTGTCCGCGGCCTTGCGCCGCGAACGGTCGACGAGGATCCGCCGCATCGCCAGCGCGGCGGCGCCAAAAAAATGCGCCCGGTTCTGCCATGCCACTCCTCCGGTGCCAGCCAGTTTCAACCAGGCTTCATGAACCAAGGCCGTGGGTTGCAAGGTGTGGCCGGCGGCCTCCCGCGCCATGCGCGCCGTGGCAAGTCTTTTGAGTTCTTCATAGACGACCGGCAACAACTGCTCCGAAGAGAGTTGCTCGTCATCATTGATGGAATCCGTAAGAAATTCGCTCACATCCACCCCTCCCTTAGGCTACCGGGAGCGTTGGTGGGAGGCAAGAATTTCATGGAAAGTGCCGACCGACGCCGGGGTTCGTGGCGTTCGTCAAGGGTCCTACCACAGTTCGCCGAACGGGGCCATAGTGAACATCCGATTTGGTGGATGGCTGCGCGCCAGGCTCGACCGGAGCCTTCACTCAACGCTGACCAATGAGTTTCTCCACAAGCCTCGGCACCATCTCCGACGCCGGCCCTTCGAGACGTTCGTCGAATTCAGAGGATCTGCCGGTTTGTGCCAGGTTCACTTCGACGGTGCGGGCTCCGTGAGCCGCCGCCGCCTTGAAAAACATCGCCGCTGGATAGACGAGGGCGGAGGTGCCAATCGCCACGAACACATCCGCCTCCATCAGGGCCGACCCGATCGCGTCGAGGTGGTAGGGCATTTCGCCGAACCAGACAATGTCCGGGCGCATGCCTCGCTTGTCGCCGCAGGCAGGGCATGAGTCCGCAACGCTCAGATCATCGTTGGGTTCGCAAGCACTGACATCCCCACACCAGAAGCAGCGCTTTTTCAGCAGTTCCCCGTGCATGTGCAAGAGGCGCCGGCTGCCCGCCCGGTCATGCAGGTCGTCCACGTTCTGGGTGATCAGGAGAAAGTCGTCGCCGAGATGGTTCTCCAACCGCACCAGCGCTTCATGCGCGGCGTTCGGCTTCACTTCGGCCAACTGCCGCCGCCGGAGATTGTAGAACTCGTGCACCATCGCGGGCTGGTTGCTGAAGGCTTCCACCGTGGCCACCTCCTCGATCCGGTGTCCCTCCCATAAGCCATCCCGGTCCCGGAACGTCTTGATTCCCGATTCCGCCGACACTCCTGCTCCCGTGAGAACGACAACCTTCACGGCTCAAGGGGAGACGTTTTGACCGCCTTCGGCAAGTCTGGGGGTTGCCCGCCCAAATCAAACGCGACCGCCTCCGCTACTTGACCTCGACGTTCTTCACCATCCGGTCGAGCACGCCATTGACGAAGCGTCTGGAATCGGTGGTGCCGAACCGCTTGGCCAATTCGATCGCCTCGTTGATCACCACCTTGGGCGGCACGCCGGCATGAATCTCGTGAGCCGCCAGCCGCAGGATCGCCCGGTCCACCGGGTCGATGCGCTCGGGCACGTAGTTGTCCACCACGCCGGCCAGGCGTTCGTCGATCTGCTCCTTGCCCTTCAGCACGGCATCGACCACAAGGTCGGTGTCATGGCGTAGCGCGGCCAGCTCGGAGCGGGACTCCCGAAGCTTGGCGAGGTCCGCCTGATCGGGAAATTTCTCGGGCTCCTCGACCATGCGCATTCGGTCGGAAATCCGCTGCAGGCGCCGCACGCTGGCGGACACCGCTTCCAGTTGCCCGCGCAGCACGGGATGATCCTCGATGCCTTCGAGGAATCGCTTCCGGCTGGCGGCCAGATCCCGATCGATCCGGAACAAGGCATCCAACGCGGCCGCAAAGGCGTCGGCCACCGCATCGTCGTCATCATTGCGCGGCAGGCGCTCGATCTGGTCGAAACTGGCGCTCCACTTCGATTCCAGCTCCGCGATTCGGCCGAGCTCCAGCTTCAGCCGTTCTGCTTCCAGATGAGCCGACAGGAACGCATCCGCGAGCGTTTTCCGCGACACGAACTCCTCGAGCCGGACTTCACGGCCATGGGCGAGGTGGTGCACGGTCCGGAACGTGGCGATCTGCAGATTGCGGCGGTCGGATTCAGTGATGAACTCCCAGAATGGCTCCCGCAGCGCCACCGGATCAGCTCCGCCTTCGAGATCGGCACTGTACAAAAACTGGATAACCGCCTCGCGGATTTGTCGGCGGCTAGGCATTGCGGCTGGAACGTACGGTAAGGGATTTTGGCATCGAACGGTCGAGTTCCATGAAAATGTCGATCATGCTTGCGGCGACGCGGGCGGCTTCACGGCCGCGGTTGAGGTTCGCGCCGATGCACCGGGCGTAGGCCTGTTTTTCGTCCGTCACAAGAAGAACTTCGTGAACAATCGGCCGCTTATATTCAATGGCGAGCTGCTGGAGCGCATCGGTCACCGAGGTGGTGATCTGATCGGCATGGTCGGTGCCGCCCTTGAGAATCAAGCCGAGGGCGATCACGCAGGCCGGCGGTTCGCGGTCGAGCACGTTTGCCACCGTCACCGGGATCTCGAAGGCACCCGGCACGCGGATCAGGTCGACGCGGGCCTGTGGCACCAGCACTCCCAGCTCCTCGACGGCATTTTCTACCAATGCGTCGGTGAATTGCTCGTTATACTTCGAGGCAACAATACAGATCCGGACTTTGGGTCCGATGATCCGGGGTCTTGGAGGCAGAGCCGACGACATGGGCGGGGTATGGAGGCAGGTGACGGAAATGTCAACCGGACGAAGGGGAGAGCCTACCCGCCCAATTAGCCGGAGGAAAGAGAAACGTGCGCCTCCCGCTACCCGATTGCCGGTTTGGTGGCACCGATCGGGCAGGGGAGGTGCTGCGAGCTGGTTACAGGATGTGGCCCATGCGCAGCTTTTTCGTTTCGAGATACTTCTCGTTGTGCGGATTGGACGGCAGCCGGATTGGGACCTGGTCGACGATTTCAAGCCCATAGCCACCGAGTCCGACGACCTTCTTCGGGTTGTTGGTCAGCAGCCGGATGCGGCGGATGCCGAGGTCGTAGAGGATCTGGGCACCCATGCCGTAGTCGCGCAGGTCGGAGGCGAAGCCGAGCTTTTCGTTGGCCTCCACCGTGTCCAGGCCGAGTTCCTGGAGCTTGTAGGCGTGGATCTTGGCCGCGAGGCCGATGCCGCGCCCTTCCTGCCGCAGGTAAAGCAGCACGCCGCCCTCCTGCGAAATCAGCTCCAGCGCGGTCGCAAGCTGCCCGCCGCAGTCGCAGCGCTTCGAGAGAAACACATCGCCGGTCAGGCACTCCGAATGCACCCGGACCAGTGTCGGCTTTTCCGGATCAATGGGTCCGCGTGACAGGGCCAGGTGGTGGGAGCCGTCGGTGAGCACTTTATAAAGGTGGCAGTCGAAGTCGCCGTAGTCGGTGGGCAGCACGATCGTCTGCTCGCGCTCCACCAGTTTCTCCGACTTGCGCCGCCATTCGATGAGCTGGGCGATCGTGCAGGCCTTCAGGCCGTGCTTCTGCTGGTAGGTGCCGAGCTGGCCGACGCGGGCCATCGTGCCATCGTCATTCATCACCTCGCAGATCACCCCGGCGGGCGGCAGTCCGGCCAAGCGCGCCAGATCGACGGCCGCCTCCGTGTGCCCGGCGCGCCGCAGGACCCCGCCTTCCATGGCCGCCAGCGGAAAGATGTGGCCGGGCTGGACGAAATCGTCCGCCACCACGCTGCTGTCGGCCAGCAGTTTCACCGCCAGCGCCCGGTCGGCCGCGGAGATGCCGGTGCTGATGCCGTGTGCCGCATCGACGGATACGGTGAACGCGGTCTTTTGTCCCTCGCGGTTGCGACGGGCCATTTGCGGCAGTTCGAGTAGTTCGACCCGCTCCTGGGTGATCGGCGCACAGATCAATCCGCGCGCATGGACCGCCATGAAGTTGATCATTTCCGCCGTGCACAGCGAGGCGGCCCCGATCAGGTCGGCTTCGTTTTCGCGGGAGGGATCATCCGCCACGATCACCATCCGTCCGGCGGCAATCTCGGCAATGATTTCTTCAATCGGACTGAATTCCAAAGCGCTCTCTGACACGCGGGAGACGTAGCCGGGGAATGCCCCCGGGACAACCGCGGATTGCAGGAAGCCCTCATTGACTGGTCGGGCGGATATCGTCCCTTGCACGGGTCGGTGGGATGCCCTAGATCCCCAGCCCGACATGCAGGCCGATTTCACGCTTTCCCGGGACCAGTTCATCGCCGCGAACTACCAGCTCAGCGCCCGGCCGCGGCGCATGGCGTCGGCCATCGCGGCGACGTTCCTGCTGATCCTTGGCGCCATTTTTGCCAATGGCCTGCCGCTGCCCGCCGCGATTGCCTTTTTCGTGGTGATCATCGCGGCAGGCGTGATCGTCCTGTTCCTGGCTGGCCCGCAGACGGTTCGCCGTCGCTATGGAAAGGTCTACGACCGGATCGAAAGCCTGCATTTGCCCGTCCACTGCACCTTCGATCCCGAAGGCCTGACGATGGAAACGCGAAAGGGGCGGCTTCGCCTGGACTTCGCGAAGCTCCACAAGATCGTGGAAACCAAGGGCTTCGTCTTCCTCTATACGACCCCGACCACCGCCCAGCTCCTGCCCAAGGCCGCGCTGGGAGAAGAGGCGCGGCGGTTGTTGGGGAAAGCGCCGGTGGCCCGCTAGAGGGAAGTCGATCAGCGGCTGGCACTTGGTTGAAAAGTTTGTTTCAAACAGTAGATCATTAAGATTCGTTAAATTCTTCTTGCGCTGTAGCAATTTTTTTGAAAAAAGATTGCCCGTATGAAGGCGACCTTGATGTATGCGACGCTGGCCCTGGTGCTTGGAACACCTGCTGCATTCTCCAAGTCCGAGGTGGAATCGCTCCGCGATCTCTGCTCGGCTCAGAAGCATCAGATCGAAAAGCTCTCGGATGAAAACGCCCGTTTAAAAGGCTCCAAGGAGTCTTCGAAGTCGACCACCATCAGCGACTCGGACGACAAGCCGTCGAAGTCGGGCACCTATACGGTGCGCAGCGGCGACACC
>Ga0265327_10002949_pt1 | contig 17007 bp, 18 predicted proteins | sample 41621metaG_FD_202089 | JGI IMG/M metagenome (GOLD analysis project Ga0265327, IMG submission 202089) | Rhizosphere microbial communities from Carex aquatilis grown in University of Washington, Seatle, WA, United States - 4-16-21 metaG | ecosystem: Host-associated > Plants > Roots > Rhizosphere... | reverse complement strand
GTGTCGGCGAAGGGCCCCCGCGAATCCAGGATCACATGGGCCGCGGCCATCGGGATCTGCGGATTGGTCTTGAAGCCCAGCAAGGCGCGATAGCGGGCGTTGGTGTCCTCCAGGGCGATGGCGGTGGCCTTCCACTGGCGCAGATCGGCGTTCTCGGCGCGCAGGCGGCGATTCTCGGACACGGCGCCGAAATAGTCGCGCACGTACTGGGTCGCCTGGCCGGTCCAGCGGCCGGGGGCGGAGATCGCCTGGCCTACAGGCGAGGCGGCGACGTCCGCTGCGGCGCGGCCGACTCCGATCACGCCCGATTGCAGGGTCTCGCGCCGGTCGCTGAGCAGCAGGGCGACGGCGGCCACGGCGGCCACGACCACGGCCACGCCGACCGTCCAGGTCAGGGGAACCTTGAGATCCTGAAAATGCCCGTCGCGATACGACACCGAAGTCTCCGGACTTCCGTCTCTCTAGAGCCTAACCCCAAGCCCCGAGTCGTCCGAATGTCTTCTAAGCCAGAGTGGATTCCAGGACGCCCTTCATCCAGCGCGGATGTTCGAGCACCTTGCCGCAGCCCAGCGCCACGCAGGACAGCGGGTCGTCGGCCACGGTCACCGGCAGGCCGGTGTGGTCGCGAATCTCGGCGTCCAGCCCGCGCAGGAGCGCTCCGCCGCCGGTGAGCATGATGCCCTTGTCGGCGATGTCGGAGGCCAGTTCGGGCGGGGTGGCTTCCAGGGCGACCTTGACCGCCTCGACGATCTGGTTGACCGGCTCGGCCAGGGCGTCCGCCGCTTGCTTCTCGGAGATGCGCACTTCGCGCGGCACGCCCTGCATCAGGTCGCGGCCCTTGACCTCGATGGCCAGCCCCTCGCCTTCCAGCGGCGCGCGGGCGGTGCCGATTTCCTTCTTGATGCGCTCGGCGGTGGTCTCGCCGATCAGCAGGTTATGGTTGCGGCGCATGTAGCTGATGATGCTGTCGTCCATCTTGTCGCCGCCTACGCGCACCGAGCGCGAATAGACGATGCCCGAGAGCGAGAGCACGGCCACCTCGGTGGTGCCGCCGCCAATATCGACCACCATCGAGCCGGTGGGCTCGTGGATCGGCAGGCCGGCCCCTATGGCGGCCGCCATGGGTTCGTCGATCAGGCCGACCCGGCGGGCCGAGGCGTTGAGGCAGCTGTCGTTGATCGCGCGGCGCTCCACGGCGGTGGCGCCGGACGGCACGCACACGATCACCTTGGGGTTCACGAAGCCCTTGCGGTTGTGGACCTTGCGGATGAAGTACTTGATCATCTCCTCGGCCACTTCGAAGTCGGCGATCACGCCGTCGCGCATCGGGCGGATGGCTTCCATGTGGCCGGGCGTGCGCCCCAGCATCTGCTTGGCTTCGATGCCGACGGCGTGGACGACCTTGCGTCCGCCGACGTTGCGCAAGGCGACCACCGAGGGCTCGTTCAGAACGATGCCCTTACCCTTCATGTAGATCAGGGTGTTGGCGGTGCCGAGGTCGATGGCGATGTCGTTCGAGATGACGCCGAAGAGGGACGAGAACATGCAGGACCTTGGCGGTGGAGAAGCGGAACGTCGCTAAGCGCCCCCCGGGCGCGACGGACTTGGATCGTGTGCCCTGCGCAATTTGCGATTTCAAGGCTTTTCGCAGAGGCGAAGTGTTCGTTAACCGACGTTTTCGTGATCGCCTGAGAGGCGAATGACCTAGCCTGCGACGATCACACTCACCCGAGCGCGGTCATGGCCACGCCCAGGGCCACGGCGGCGCCGGCTATCCATTGGACAAGGCTAAGCTTCTCCCGGAACAGGCGGCGTCCGGCGATGGCCGCGACAGGGGACTCCACGACCCCCAGGGCGCGCACCGGCGCGGCGGGCTCAAGGCCCAGCGCCAGCAGCCAGCAGATCGAGGCCAGGGCGCCGCACAGGCCCGCGCCCAGCGACTGCCGCCAGGCGGCGAACACCGACCTCAGGGCGGGCCGGTCCCAGATCGCCAGCAGCGCCAGGAGCGCCAGGGATTGACAGGCCTGGGTGATCGCGACAGTGGCCGCCGCGGCAAACAGCGGATGATGGGCGTCGATCGCCAGGTCGGCCTGGCGGTAGGCGTTGAGCGCATAGCCGAAACACAGGCCCGACATCAGGCCGAAGGCGCCGCCGGACCACGGCTGCGGGCCCGAGGCGCCCTTGCGCGGCCAGGTCAGCGCCAGCAAGGCGGCGCTGGTCAGGGCGACGCCGGTCCAGGCGACGGCCGAGAGCCGGTCGTCGTAGATCACCAGGCCGAGAATCGCCGCCAGCGGCAGGGCGCTCTGCTGCATCGACGTGCCCACGGCAAAGCCGGCCCGGCGCATGGCGACGAGCAGGCAGGCGGTGGCCACGATCTGGCAAGCGGCGCCGGTCAGGGCCTGCACCCAGAACGGCCCGGTCAGACGCATGGCCGCCCCGGGCGTCAGGGCATGGATGGCGACCGCCGCCGCGAGGGCGAACGGCAGGCCGAACAGGAAGCGGACGAGGGTGGCGGCCCACGGCCCGGACTTGGGCAGCAGGCCCCGCTGCAGGGCGTTGCGTCCGACCTGCAGAACCGACGCCGCCAGAGTGGCGGGGATCCAGATCAGCATGAAGGCCTCGGGTCAGAACCCGGAGGCGATCAGCGGTTCTGGCGCGGTCTTCTCCCGGCGCAGCATGAGGTTGTTGAGCGCGTTGACGTAGGCCTTGGCGGCGGCGGTCAGGGTGTCGGTGTCCGCCGCGTTGCCGGTGGCGATGCGCCCGCCCTCCTCCAGCCGCACCGAGACCTGGGCCTGGGCGTCGGTGCCTTCGGTGACGGCGTGCACCTGGAACAGGCGCAGCTCCGCCTCGTGCGGGACGATGCCGCGGATGGCGTTGAACACCGCGTCCACCGGCCCGTCGCCGGCGGCCTTGGCCGACTTGGTCTCGCCGTCGACAATCAGCGTCAGGTCGGCGCTCTGGCCCTCGGTGCCGGCGATCACATAGAGCCGCTGGACCTGGATGCGTTGCGCCTCGCCCGCCAGACTGTCGTCGACCAGGGCGATGATGTCGTCGTCGTAGACGTGCTTCTTGCGGTCGGCCAGGTCCTTGAAGCGGCCGAAGGCGGCGTCGAGCGCGTTCTGGCCCAGCTCGTAGCCCAGGGTCTTCAGCTTGTCGCGGAAGGCGTGGCGGCCCGAGTGCTTGCCCATCACCAGGTTCGTAGAGCCTTGACCTACAGAGTCCGGGGTCATGATCTCGTAGGTGGAGGCGTTCTTCAGCATCCCGTCCTGGTGGATGCCGCTCTCGTGGGCGAAGGCGTTCTTGCCGACGATGGCCTTGTTGAACTGCACCGGAAAGCCGGTGATCGCCGAGACGTAGCGGCTGGCCCGGGTGATGTGTTCGGTGAGGATGCCGGTGTGGTTGTGCAGCCGGTCATGACGCACCTTCAGGGCCATCACCACTTCTTCCAGGGCCGCGTTGCCGGCGCGCTCGCCCAGGCCGTTGATCGCGCACTCGACCTGGCGCGCCCCGCCCTGCACCCCGGCCAGGCTGTTGGCCACGGCCAAGCCCAGGTCGTTGTGGCAATGGGTGGAGAAGATCACCGTGTCGGTGCCCGGCACGTTGTCGATCAGGTCGCGGAATATCTCCGTGTATTCCGTGGGATAGGTGTAGCCCACGGTGTCGGGGATGTTGACGGTGGTGGCGCCGGCCTTGATCGCCGCCTCCACCGACCGGCGCAGGAAGTCGCGCTCGGTGCGGGTGGCGTCCTGGGCCGACCATTCCACGTCGCCGCACAGATTGCGGGCCAGGGTCACCGACTTGGTGATCAGCTCCAGGATATCGTCCTGCGACATGTTCAGGATGAAGTCGCGGTGCTGCGGGCTGGTCGACAGGAAGGTGTGGATGCGGCCGCGCTTGGCGGGCTTGATGGCCTCGGCGGCGCGCTCGATGTCCTTGACCCCGGCGCGGGCCAAGCCGGCGACGGTGCTTTCGGTGACGATCTCGGACACTTTGCGCACGGCCTCGAAGTCGCCGTTGGAGGCGATCGGGAAGCCCGCCTCGATCACGTCGACGCGCATCTCCTCCAGGATCTTGGCCAGCTCCAGCTTCTCGTCGAGGGACATGGAGGCGCCCGGCGCTTGCTCGCCGTCGCGCATGGTGGTGTCGAAGATGATCACGCGGTCCTTCTCGGACGGCGCAGATGCGTTCACTGGGGCGGTTTGGGCGTGAGCCTCAGAACCTGAAACTTGCTCGGACATGGGAATTTCTCTTCGCGGATGGGGTGGACGTCAGCAGTGGAAGAACCCCTGCACGCCCGGCCGCGAGATCAGCGCAGCCTAGAGCGCCCAGGGGCTGCTAAGCCCCAGCCGAAGGCGCAGGGCGAGGCCCTGGGCTTTCTCGATCGGCATGGTCCGGCGGTTACACATGGGCGCTATGTAACCAAACGAGGTCTTGCGCACAAGTGAACGCAAAAACAGCCGTCACCCTCGGGACGAGCCCGAGGATGACGACGTGGGGTAGGGATTTAGGCCGCCTGAGCAGCCTGCGCCTTCTCGCCGCGGTTCTCGATCACGCCGTACCAGCCCAGGCCCTTGTAGGTTTCGTAGCCGGGGGTCAGGGCGAAGGCGGTCATGGCGCCGCTGCGGGCGTAGTGGCCGCGGGTGCGGCCCTCGGTCTCGAGCGGATAGGTTTCCTGCAGCACGCCCTTGCCGTCCGACGAGGCGATCACCCGGTGGCGGGCGTCCAGCAGCATGACGCGGGTGGTGCGGCGTTCGTCCTCCGACAGCGACACGCCGCCGACCACCGCCTCGGCCTGGGGCTGCCAGTCGAAGAAGATGCCCAGCACCCCGATCGGCGGGCCGTCGTTGCGCGCGCCCTGGCGAATCGCGGTGGCGTAGGTGGCGACGGCGGCGCCGTTCAGGCCGCGGTTGGTCTCGATGTCGGCGACGGTGAAGTCCTCGCCGGTGGAGGTGCGCATGGCCTTCTTGAACCAGTCACTGTCCGACACGTCGCGGCCGATCACGTCGTAGGCGCGCGGACGGCCGTTGGCGACGACCCGGCCATGGACGTCGGCCACCCACAGGTCGAGATAGACGGTGTAGGAGCGCAGGATCGTCGCCAAGCGCTCCGAGGCGTAGACGACCTTGTCGGCGTCCGGCTGCTCGAGGACATCGACCACCGCGCTGTCGGTGGCCCACCAGCGAACGTCGCAAGAGCGTTCGTAGAGGTTGCGGTCGATGATCTCGACGGCGTTGTGCGCCAAGTCGGTGAAGCGCGAGCCCCGGAAGTGGGTCATCATGTCCTGACCCACCTGCTCCAGTTTGTGGATGTTGGAGCCGATGGCCCCGCGCAGTTCGCGAGAGATGCGGCTAATGTCGGCGGCCACCACGCCCATTTCCTGGGCCACGACCGAGAAGGCCGCACCCGCCGTTCCGGCCCTCGCCGCCTCGATGCGGGCGTTGATCGCGAGCAGGTTGGTCTGGCGCATCACCGAGTCGATCAGGTCGACCTTCTCCTCAGTCACCCGGGACACTTCGTAAGCGAGTTTGAGGATGTCTTCCTGCATGGCGGGCCCCGGCTCCAGTGCGTGTGAGCCCGGCGATACCGGCGGTTTCCTACGGCGAAGTTAATGTCGTCTATTATTCAATCTGGAACAGTTGTACCAAGAAAGTTGCCACATCAAGTTGCAGCATTTCCCCTTGCGAGCCTAGCTATTGGGCAGCGCAGCGTTGCAGCGGAATTGAATCCTTGAACGGTCCTCCAGATATCGTCATGAGCGAAATTCGGGCCTGATTGGGGGTGATGATGGTGAGCCGCGTAGGCTTCATGCCGGAGCTCGAGCGGCATACCGCGACCACGGTGTAGCCGGCGGAATCGGCCTCGACCTTGTCGAACTGGCAGTCCGAACCGAGGGCCTTCAGACGGCGTGGCTCCAGCACCATCGGGTCGCGGCACTGCTCGGCGGAGGCGGCCCACAGGCCGACGTAACGCGGCGACTGACCCGCTTCGGCCTCCGGCGCGGCGACGGCGACCGTGCGCTCGGCGTAGAGGCCCGAACGGCGTCCGCAGGCGGTGAAAGCGAGGAGCGCGACGGGCAGGACCAGGATTACGGCAGAGCTGAGCTTCATGCCTAGACAGCGGACCGGAGGCGGCGAAGTTCCCTCCCCGCCGGTTTTCCACCGCCCGAGGGTGGCGCTGCGCTGCAACACGAGCTAAACCGCGCGCGAATTAATGTCCTGGAGTCGTCGATGTCCCTCGAATCCGCCGCCCTGAAGCGCGTCAAGCCGTCCGCCACCCTGGCGGTCGACGCGAAGGCCCGCGCCCTGGTCGCCGAAGGCAAGAACGTGATCGGCCTGTCGGCCGGCCAGCCGGATTTCGACACCCCCGACAACATCAAGGAAGCCGCGATCAAGGCGATCCGCGAGGGCAAGACCAAATACACCGACGTCGACGGCACGCCGGAGCTGAAGGACGCCGTGGCGGCCAAGTTCAAGCGCGAGAACGGACTGGACTACAAGCGCAGCCAGATCCACGTCGCCCCGGGCGGCAAGGCGGTGCTGTTCAACGCCCTGGTGGCCACCTGCTCGCCCGGCGACGAGGTGATCGTGCCGGCGCCTTATTGGGTGTCGTACCCCGACATGGCCCTGCTGGCCGGGGCCGAGCCGGTGATCGTGGAATGTCCGCAGGAAGACGGCTTCAAGCTGAAGCCCGCGGCGCTGGAAGCGGCGATCACGCCTAAGACCAAGTGGCTGATCCTCAACTCGCCGTCCAACCCGACGGGGGCGGCCTACACCTGGGCCGAGCTCAGGGCCGTGGCCGACGTGCTGCTGCGCCATCCGCACGTGTGGATCATGGCCGACGACATGTACGAGCACCTGCTCTACGACGGCATCGAGTTCGCCACCATCGCCCAGGTTGAGCCCAAGCTCTACGACCGCACCCTGACGGTGAACGGCGTGTCGAAGGCCTACGCCATGACCGGCTGGCGCATCGGCTTCGCGGGCGGGCCCGAGGCGCTGATCACGCTCATGCGCAAGCTGGAGAGCCAGTCGACCTCCAACCCCTGTTCGATCGCCCAAGCCGCGGCGGTGGAGGCCCTGAACGGCACCCAGGAATTCCTGGAGCCCCGCGCCGCGGCCTTCCAGAAGCGCCGCGACCTGGTGGTGTCGATGCTGAACCAGGCCACGGGCATCACCTGCGCCAAGCCGGAAGGGGCGTTCTACGTCTATCCGTCCTGCGCCGGTCTGATGGGCAAGACCGCGCCCTCGGGCAAGGTTCTGGAGACGGACGAGGACTTCGTGCAGGAGCTCTTGGAGACCGAGGGCGTGGCCGTGGTGCAGGGCACGGCCTTTGGCCTGGCGCCGCACTTCCGCATCTCCTACGCCACCAGCGAGAAGATCCTGGAAGACGCCTGCGGCCGCATCCAGCGCTTCTGCGCCAACTGCCGGTAGTTCGATACGACATCTGAGCGTTACAGGGCGGCGCGCCGGCGCCGCCCTTTTTACGTCCGCCAGAAGTAGAAGGCGGCCAGCCCGTAGTCGATGACAGCCGGCTGCAGCCCAATGCCGATGCTGAGCTCGGCGGCCTGACGGAACAGCGCCTTCCCTACCTCGGGCACGAAAAAGATCGCCGCCAGCACCGCCCAGCTCATCAGCCCCTCCAGCTTCCGAAGGCCGCGCGTCAGGGCCTTGGGCAGGAAGGGCCGCAGAGCGTTGAAGCCGTCCAGCCCCGGCAGGGGCAAGAGGTTGATCACCAGCGCCATGGCCTGCAGGAACGCCAGAAGGCTGAGGGCCGGGTAGAGATCACCCTCCGCCCCCGCGTTGGCCCAGAGCCTCAGGACCAGGGCGAGGACGAGGAAAATGGCCGCGGTAGCCGCCGGTCCGGCGAGGGCGGCGGCGGACCGCCAGAGCCGGCTGCGCATCAGGTCGGTGCGCAGATAGACCGCGCCGCCGGGAAAGCCGATACCGCCGAGCGCCAGGGCCAGAAGCGGGATCGCCAGACTGGTGACCGGATCGGCGTAGCGGCGCGGATCGAAATCCAGATAGCCGCGGGTCATGACCGTGTGATCGCCCGCGCGCCAGGCCACCCAGGCGTGCCCGAACTCGTGGAGCATCACCGACAGCATCCAGCCGATCATGACGAAGGCGAAGGTCAGCACGTGCGGCGCATGGGGGACGAACAGAAGGGCGGCCCCGACCGCCAGCCAGGCGGCGAGGATGACCGGCCCGGCCGGACTGATCTTCCGAACCGGCGGATCGGACGGGGCGACGGTGTCTGTCAAAAGCTCCCCCTATTTCTCGGCCAGCCTTGAAGAACGAAGGGCGCGCCGTTCGCCGGCGCGCCCCCTGATCGTCGGACCGGTCCGGCGGACTACGACTTCTTCTTCGCGGCCGCCTTCTTGCCGCCGCCGGAGTCCTTGGTGACGAGGTTGGCCTGGAAGTACGGCAGCACCACGGTGCGGAAGCGCTCGACGATGCGGTTGGTGTGGTTGCCTTTGTATTCCTCGAAGCTGTTCTTCACGCCGTAGAGGTCGAGCTGGGCGTGCATGATCTTGGCGTCCTTGGTCAGGCCGTCCTCGTCGCCGCCGTCCGAGGCCACCGCCTTGAAGGTCTTCAGCTGCGTGATATGCGAAGTGGCCATCACCAGGGGCGAGTTGTTGGCCCACTTGGCGACGATCAGCGGGTCGACCGTGCCGTCAGCCTTCACGCCGAAGTCCATGTAGTAGGGCGGCTTGGACGGGTCGGGCGACCACGCTGCGACCGAGGCCAGGGAGGCCCTGTCGCCGAAGCCCGCGGTGGGCGCCTTGTCATAGGGGATGGCCGCCAGCTTGACGGCCGCCTCGGCGGTGGTGGTGCGCGGCGACATGCAGCAGGCGCTCATGGCGTAGATCGCGCCCCACTGCTCGGGGAAACGCATGGCGATCTTCCACGTGCCGTAGCCGCCCATGGAGTGGCCGACCAGGCCGCGGGATTCACGCTTGGCCAGGGTGCGGTAGTGGCTGTCGACATAGCCGACCACGTCCTTCGCGATGAAGGCTTCGGCGTCGCCGGTGGTGACCGAGTTGGAATACATGGTGCCGCCGAGCTTGGTGTCGCTGTCGGGCGTCACGATGATGAACTCCTGGCCGGCCTTGGCCGCGGCGTCCTCGGTCTCGGGGATGTGCATGAAGTCGAAGAAGCCCTGACCGGTCAGGGCGAAGCCGTGCAGGAAGTACAGGACCGGATAGTGGCGGCTCTTGTCCTTGCCGTAGCTGGGCGGCAGCGTCACGACCACGTCGCGATCGACGGGCTCGCCCTCGAGGTTGCCTTCCATCGACGTCGCGTGGACCTTGATGTGGTCGACCCGGATGCCCGGCACCATCGGCGCCGCAGCGACCTTGAGATCGCCGCCCGGAGGGGCTCCGCCGCCGGGGCGCTGGCCGCCCCCCGGAGGTCCCCGCCTTTGGCCCGGAGCGCCGGCGCCCGGAGCGCCCGCGCCCTGATCCGCTCCGGCGGCGCCTGGGGCCGGAGCCGGAGGCTGGGCCGTGGCCGTCCCGGCCAGGAAACCCAGAGCGATGACGGTCGCCAAGGCGCCGCCGGTTTTGCGATTGATCATCGCGTGCCTCCCATGTTTTTTTTAATGGCTAGCGCATCCTGCAACACGACGCCATCTTGTTGCAGCAAATCTGTATACAACTGCCTTGACAGCAGGGTAGCTAAGCCTGCCGTAGTTCCGGACTAATGAAGGGCGCTTCAGCCGCCCGTCGGGAGGAGAAGAAGCCAATGAATCTGAAATACACCGCCGGGCTCTCGCTGGTCGCCCTGATGACCGCGGGTGTCGCCGCCAAAGCCGACACCAACACCGCCGACCACCTGACCGCCACCCTGAGCGGCGCCGGCGCCGCCAAGGGCACGCTGGTCGCCGAGTACTATCCCCCGGAAAAGGCCCTCGCCTTCCGCATCGCCCTAACCGGCCTCAATGACGCGACCGGAGCCGAATTCGACGGCGCCGACGGCAAGCCGATCATCGTCGTGCCGGGCAAGCCGCCGATTGGCGGCTCCTCGTGGCTGGACAGCCTGACCGAGGAACAGCGGGACGATCTGATCAACGGGAAGTGGACGGTCAAGGTGATGTCGCCGGCCGGCACCATCAGCGGCCAGATCACGGCCCTGAACAAGGGCGTCAATCCCTGAGCTGAGCGCAACTCAGTGCAGCCAATGCAGACGGGCCGCCGGCGACAGCCGCGCGGCCCGTTTCCATTCCGGATGGGATCGAAGGCTAGACCGCGCGGGTGACCGCGAAATCGGCCAGGGCTTCCAGGGCGCGGCGCCATTCCCCGTCGGCGAACACGGCGAGCGAGGCCTTGGCCGTCTCCGCGTAGTCGGCGGCGAGGTCGAGGGTCGCCTCCAGCGCGCCCGTGCCGACGATCAGCTCGCGGGCCCTGCGGAAATCGGCCTCGGTCTGCTTCAGGTCGCCGATCACGCGCTGCCAGAATTCCGCCTCGCGCGGGCCCGAACGGCCGATGGCCAGCAGCAGCGGCAGCGTCGCCTTGCCCTCGCGGAAGTCGTCGCCGGCGTTCTTGCCGAGATCCTCGGTCTTGCCGCCATAGTCGAGGGCGTCGTCGGTCAGCTGGAAGGCCAGACCCAGGTTCAGGCCGTAGGTTCGCAGCGCCGCGATCTTGGTCTCGTCGGCGCCCGCCGCCACCGCGCCCGATTCCGCCGCCGCCGCGAACAGCTCGGCGGTCTTGCAGCGGATGATCTCGATGTAGGTGTCCTGATCGAGATTGAGGTCGTGCGAGCGGGTCAGCTGCATCACCTCGCCCTCGGCGATCACGCCCGAGGCCTTGGCCAGGATGTCCAGCGCCCTGAGGGAGCCGGTCTCGACCATCAGCTCGAAGGCCCGCGCGAACAGGAAGTCGCCCACCAGGACGCTGGAGGAGCCGCCCCAGATCAGGTGGGCCGCGACCTTGCCTCGGCGCAGCTGCGAGCCATCGACCACGTCGTCGTGCAGCAGGGTTGCGGTGTGGATGAACTCGACGGCCGCGGCGAGCTTCAAGGCGGCCTGACCCTTGCCGCCCGCCAGCCGGTCGGCGGCGACGGTGAGCAGCGGGCGCAGGCGCTTGCCCCCGGCCGCGATCAGGTGCTCGGCCAGGGCCGGGATCACCGGCACCGGGCTGTCCATGCGCTCGGTGATCAGGGCGTCCACGCGCGCCATGTCGGCCGCGGCCAGCCGCACCAGGGCGTCCACGGAGCCTTGGGCGCGAACGGCAGACGGGGTTACTGCATCCAAGATGGCGCGGCTCCTGAGGCAAGGCCTGAAAGATAAGGTAGTTTTGGGCCTCGCAAATCGGCGGGACAATGGTCGTGCAATAGGTCAGGGTCAAGCCGAGGCAGACGGAAGTCCTTATGGAATCGACCGAGGTCACAGAGCGCGCCGAGGCCGAAGCGACCCGCACGGGATTCCTCGGCGGACGGCTCAGTCTGTTGCAGCCGGCGAAGGGTTATCGCGCCGGCATGGACGCCGCTTTGCTGGCCGCCGCCTGCGACGCCCTGCCGCAGCAACGGGTGGTCGAGGCCGGCTGCGGCGCGGGCGCGGCCTTGCTGAGCGCGGCCGTTCGGCGGCCGGAGGCCTTGTTCACGGGAATCGAACGCGACCCCGCGGCCCTGGCCCTGTGCCGGCAGAACATCACCGGCAATCATCTGCAGGACCGGGTCCGGGCCGTCATGGGCGAGGTGCAGCACCGGCTTTCGGCCCTGGGACTCCAGCCGTTCGACGCGGCCCTGGCCAATCCGCCCTTTTTCGACGACCCCGCCGCCATCCGCGGCCCCGCCCCCGAACGCGAGGGCGCCTGGATCGCCGAGGGAGGCCTCGAAGCCTGGACCCGGTTCCTGCTGAAGGCGGTGCGTGAGGGAGGGACTATCACCCTGATCCACCGCGCCGACCGGCTGGCCGACATCCTGAGTCTGCTCGGCGAAGGCGCCGGCAGCTTCCGCATCCTGCCGGTGCAGCCTTTCGCGGACGAGCCGGCCAAGCGCGTGCTGGTGCGGGCGGTCAAGACGGGCAAGGCGCCGCTGGTGCTGCTCCCTGCCCTCGTGCTGCACGACCGATCCGGCGGCAAGCACACGGCCCAGGCGGATGCGATTCTCAGGGGCGGTGCCGCGCTCGGCTGGGGCTAGAGCGCGTTGGACGAAAGTGCGAGCGGTGACCCCATCATGCTCCAGGGCGCCGCCGTTTTCAGCACCGGTTCATCTTCCTGGCGGCAAACACCTCAAGAACCCGGGACGCGAGCGGTCATTGCTGGCGAAATCGGCCGAACTGTGCAATGTTACGATTTGTAACGCTTCCAGCGGAGTTCCCTGTGAAACCCAGCGAGCCGGCCAGGGCTTTCTCGGCGTCGACGACGGCTTCAGCCGGGGTGACGTCTCTTCTCACCGTCTACTGCGGCGGCGCCTTCGCCCTATCCCTGATGCGGCACCTGGATTGGACGGCCGTGAGCTTCACCGGTCTGGGCATGGTGATGTTCGCGGCCATGACCGCCTTGAAACTGCGGCTGCTCCACGAGGAGCGGCGGGCTCAATCCGAATATAGCCTGACCGCGTCCAGGCACAGTTCGAAGCCCGTCAGGTCGCCGTAGATGTCGGGGGTGGCGACCACGAACAGCCGCCGCGCCTCGGCCCACAGCATCAGCTCCTCGGGCAGGCCGAAATCCTCGATCAGGCCGCCGAAACTGTCGCGCCAGACGCCCTGGCGGTCGATCTCCAGCCCCAGGTGGTTCTCGATGCGGTTGCGCAGCTCCGCCTCGTCCTCGGTCTGGACGTTCATATAGGCGAACACCGGCTTGCCGAGGGCCGCCATGAAGCCGGCCTCGAACGCGGACGAGACGCTACAGCTCGGACCGCGCCAGGGGGTCATGTTGATGATCGCCGCATCGGCCAGGCGCAGGCGGCTGACCTTGTCGGCGTAGATCTCCCGCGCCATCGCCTCGGACGGTTCGGTCTCGACCAGGATGCTGTCTTCCGGGAACACCCCGACGAAGCCCTTGTCGGCGCACAGGCTGCGCTTGTTGGCCATCAGCACGAGGCCGTCGGGCATGGCGGCGTCGGGACCGCCGAGGTAGAGCGAGGTGATGCGGCGCATGCCCCTACCCTACCCCGGAATTCCGGAACTTAGTTCCTGGCCTTGTCGACAAGTTTGCCCTTGGTGATCCAGGGCATCATGGCGCGCAGGCGGCCGCCGACTTCCTCGATCTGGTGCTCGGCGTTGCGGCGGCGGGTGGCCTTGAAGGACGGCTGGCCGACGGCGTTCTCGAGCATGAAGTCGCGCACGAACTTGCCGGACTGGATGTCCTCCAGCACCCGCTTCATCTCGGCCTTGGTCTCGGGCGTGATGATGCGCGGGCCGGTGACGTACTGGCCGTACTCGGCGGTGTTGGAGATCGAGTAGTCCATGTTGGCGATGCCGCCTTCGTAGATCAGGTCCACGATCAGCTTCACCTCGTGCAGGCACTCGAAATAGGCCATCTCGGGGGCGTAGCCGGCTTCCACCAGGGTCTCGAAGCCCGCGCGGATCAGCTCGACGAGGCCGCCGCACAGCACAGCCTGCTCGCCGAACAGGTCGGTTTCGCATTCTTCGCGGAAGTTGGTCTCGATCACGCCCGAACGGCCGCCGCCGATGGCCGAGGCGTAGGCCAGGCCGAGGTCGAGGGCGTTGCCCGAGGCGTTCTGGTGCACCGCGATCAGGCACGGCACGCCGCCGCCCTTGAGGTATTCGCCGCGCACGGTGTGGCCAGGGCCCTTGGGGGCGACCATCAGCACGTCGATCGCAGCCGAAGGCTCGATCAGGCCGAAGTGGATGTTGAGGCCGTGGGCGAACAGCAGGGCCGCGCCGTCACGGATGTTGGGGGCGATCTCGTTCTTGTAGATGGCGGCCTGATGCTCGTCGGGCGCCAGGATCATCAGCAGGTCGGCCCATTTGGCGGCGTCGGCCACCGTCATCACCTTCAGGCCCTCGCCTTCGGCCTTCTTGGCCGAGGCAGATCCGGGGCGCAGCGCCACCGCTACGTTCTTCACGCCGGAGTCGCGCAGGTTCAGGGCGTGGGCGTGGCCTTGCGAGCCATAGCCCACGATCGCGATCTTCTTGTCGAGCAGGCGGGCGAGGTCGGCGTCGCGATCGTAGTAGACGCGCATGGTGGTATCTCCGGACGCGAAAAGGCGGGCCGCCGGATGCCGGAGGCCTCTTGAAAGCGCGCTTTCGACAGGTTTTTACGCCTCGCGTCAAGAGCGGGCGAAGCCGTTCACACGGCTCCGCCCTGCCTCAAGCGTCAGTAGAAGATGCCGTAGACTGCATCCAGCACATAGCCGTCGCCGTAGCGGACCAGCAGGGCGTCGGGCCCCACGCGGATCCAGTGATAGCCCGGAGGCGGCGCCGGCAGGCCGTAGGTCCAGTAGCTGCCGAGGAAGTAGTCCGGCGCCAGGAACGCGAACGGCAGATAGGCGCCGAAGCCCCAGCGCTGGTAGCCGAAGCCGGACGGGTAACGGTAGGAGGGCCCGCGGAAACGCCCGCCGCCGCGCCATCCGTGGTCACGCAGGTAGAAGCCCGGACGGAAGCCCGGTTCGGGACCGCGGGACCGGTCGGGACCGCCGCGGATGCCGTCGCGACGTTCACCGCCGGGACCGGGACCGCGGAAGTCGCGCCGGTCGCCCGAGAATCCGGGGCCGGGGCCTCGGCGATCCTCGGCCCTCGGGGGACCGCCCGGGCCCGGCGCGGCCGCCTGGGGCGCCGCCTGCGGGCCGGCGCGGAAGCCGCGCTGCTGGTTGGTCGGAGCCTGGGGCGCGACCGGAGCCTGCCGGGCGGCGGCGGGGCCGCCGCCGCGGTGTTCCTCGCCGCCCGCCTGACGCCCTTCCGGGCCGCGGCCGCGGTCGTGGTCCCGTTCCTGAGCCGCAGCGGCGCCGCCGAGCAGACACAGCGCCAGGGCGGCCGTGATCATGTATTTCATCGTCAACTCCCATCGGGGCCCCTCAGCCCCAGTAGACCCAAGGTGCGCGGGCCAATGTGAACTCGGTTTGAACGGCGTCGGCAGGATTAAGCTCCACAATACGCAGGTAAACATGCAAGCGCACGAAGTCGCCAGCTTCTGGGTCTCGGCCGGGCCGAAGCGCTGGTTCGCCAAGGACGACGCGTTCGACGCCGAAATCCGGGCGCGCTTCAAGGCCGTGCACCTGGCCGCATCTCGCCGCGAGCTCGATGGCTGGGCCGAAACGGCCGAGGGCGCCCTGGCGCTGGTGCTTCTGCTGGACCAGGTCCCGCGCAACATCTTCCGCGGCTCGGCCCACGCCTTCGCCACCGACCCCCTCGCCCGCCAGGTCGCCCGGCAGGCCGTGGAGCGGGGCTTCGACGCTAAGGTCGATGCCGTGCTTCGCCAGTTCTTCTGCCTGCCCTTCGAGCATTCCGAGGACCTGGCCGATCAGGATCGCGCGGTGGCGCTGTGCGAAGCCTCAGGCGACGGGGATCTGCTCAAGTGGGCGCAGATCCATCGCGACATCGTGGTTCGCTTCGGACGCTTTCCCCACCGCAACGCGGTTCTTGGACGGAGCACGACGCGCGAGGAGCAGGCCTTCCTCGATGGCGGCGGCTTTGCGGGCTAGAATTGGCTGGTTGGATAGGCTTTGCTGCCAGCTGGGCGGTGAAGCGGTCGCCGGCCCGTAGTCCTGTTGAAATCACGCCCGCTTGAAGCGGGGTGAGGGAGGAATGCCCATGTCTCGTGTCGCGATCGTAACCGGGGGCACCCGCGGTATAGGCGAAGCCATCTCCCTGGCGCTGAAAGCCAACGGCTTCAGGGTCGCGGCGAACTACGCGGGCAATGACGAGCGGGCCAAAGCCTTTTCCGACAAGCACGGCGTCGCGGCGTTCAAGTGGGACGTGTCGGACTACGACGCCTGCCAGAAGGGCGTGCAGCGGGTGGTGGACGATCTCGGCCCGGTGGACGTGCTGGTCAACAACGCCGGGATCACCCGCGACGGCACCATCCTGAAGATGACCTACGAGATGTGGAAGGAGGTCATCGACACCAATCTAGGCGGCTGCTTCAACATGGCCAAGGCGGTGTTCCCCGGTATGCGCGAGCGCAACTTCGGCCGCATCGTCAACATCGGCTCGATCAACGGCCAGGGCGGCCAGTACGGTCAGGTCAACTATGCCGCGGCCAAGAGCGGCATCCACGGCTTCACCAAGGCCTTGGCCCAGGAGGGCGCGCGCTACAACGTGACGGTCAACGCCCTGGCGCCCGGCTACATCGACACCGACATGGTGGCGGCGGTGCCCGCCGACGTGCTGCAGAAGATCGTGGCCAAGATCCCGGTGGGCCGCCTGGGCCACGCCGATGAAATCGCCCGCGGCGTCGCCTTCCTGTGCAGCGATGAGGCCGGTTTCGTCACCGGCTCGACCCTGTCGATCAACGGCGGACAGCATATGTATTAGGAGCCGCCGCCTGGCGGCTATTTGAGCGCGGGCGTCCTGTCCGCGCTGGCGCCCGGCGATGCTCGAGCGCAGCCAAACGCGCCCAGGTAGAGCGACGCTCGGAGCGCGGTCGCACCAGCGAACAGGGGAAACGCCCTCCGGGACCAGGACCCGGAGGGCGCGCCCGCGGCTACCGCCACGCAGGACGGCGGCAGCCGTAGCCGTAGTCGCACACCCGGCCTCGCCGCTGGAGCCTTTCCATGCGACGCCATTCCGCGGGGTGCAGGGGATAGGCGTAGACGACCGGCGGCGGGAGAGAAGCCGGCGCGTACTGCATCGGATAGGGCGACGGCGCGTACTGGGGCGCGGCGTACGGTTGCGAGTAGGCCGGCGGCGGGGCGTAAGCGTCCTGCGGCGCCGGCGGGGCCGGACTGGGAATCTCATAGTAGGAGCCGGCGAAGTTGGGATCGCCGTTCGGCTGGGCCAGGGCGGCGCCCGGCGCCAGAACGCAGGCTGCGGCGAGGCCGGCCTTGATCGCGGTGCGGATAGTCATCCCTGGTCCCTCGTTCGACCTGAGACCACCTTGCTTCAGCC
>Ga0265327_10002948_pt1 | contig 17008 bp, 17 predicted proteins | sample 41621metaG_FD_202089 | JGI IMG/M metagenome (GOLD analysis project Ga0265327, IMG submission 202089) | Rhizosphere microbial communities from Carex aquatilis grown in University of Washington, Seatle, WA, United States - 4-16-21 metaG | ecosystem: Host-associated > Plants > Roots > Rhizosphere... | reverse complement strand
ATAGAGGAACGAGCCCTCCATCTTCAGATACTTGGTGTCGTGGGTGACCAGGGTCAGCCCCCCGAAGATCAGGGCGAACACGCCGATGATCAGGGGCAGGGGGGCCAGCCGCTTCTCCACCACCAGCCCGACGAGCAGCGCCACGGCCGATCCGGCGACGATGGCCCAGGTGGCTTTCAGCAGATCGTGGGTGGCGAAAAAGACGATGCCGAACGCGATCAGGGCGCCGAAGTCGACCGCCGCGCGCAGCCAGTGGGAATCGTTCTTCGGTAGCGGCGTTTCGGCGTCGGTCATGTCAACTAAGCCTCTAGTCCGACCAGGGAGCGGGCGAAAGCCCTTGCGTCGAAAGGCTGCAGATCTTCGATGCTTTCGCCCACGCCGATCAGCTTGATCGGGGCGTGGGACGCCTCGGCCACCGGCACCAGCACCCCGCCGCGGGCGGTGCCGTCGAGCTTGGTCATCACCACCCCGGTGACCCCGGCGGTGCGGTCGAAGGCCTCGACCTGCGACACGGCGTTGGCGCCGACGGTGGCGTCGAGCACCAGCAGGGTCTCGTGCGGCGCCTCGGGGTCGAGCTTCTTCAGCACGCGCACCACCTTGGCCAGTTCGTCCATCAGGGCGGTCTTGTTCTGCAGCCGCCCGGCGGTGTCGATCAAGAGCACGTCGATCCCGTCGGCCTTGGCCCGTTCGAAGGCCTCATAGGCCAGGCCCGCGGCGTCGGCGCCGATCTCCCGCGCGATCACCGGCACGCCCGCCCGGTCGCCCCAGATCTTCAGCTGCTCGATGGCGGCGGCGCGGAAGGTGTCGCCGGCGGCGATCAGCACCTTGGCCCCGCGGCCCCTGAGGTCGGCGGCGATCTTGCCGAGGGTGGTGGTCTTGCCCGATCCGTTCACCCCCACGAACAGCACGACATAGGGCTTGCGGCCGTCCGCCAGCGGTTCGAAGCGGCCCTGGTGCGGGGCCAGTTCCTTGGCGATGGCCTCGGCCAGGCCCTCCATGATGTCGTTGCGGGTGGCCAGCAGGCCCACCCGGCCGCGGCTGTAGGCGTTGGCGACGCGGCTGGCGGCGGCCGGGCCGAAGTCGGCCTCGACCAGCAGGTCCTCCAGTTCGGCGATCGTGTCCTCATGCAGCTCGACCTTGGTCAGGACGGTGACCACCTGCTCCGCCATCTGCTTGGAGGTGCGGGTCAGGCCCTGAGTCAGGCGGCTGAACCAGCCGCGCTTTTCGGAGGAGGAATCGGTCATAAGCTAGATGAGACGGGCCAGGGCCTTGCGGCCGTCATGGCCGGTGATGCTCAAGGCCACGATCTGGCCGGGCTGCGCAAGCCCTTCAAACGCTACTTCGGTGAAATCCTCAGCGCGCGCCAGCCCGTCCCGCTCCACCAATCCGTGCACGGTCCGGCCCACGCGGGCCTGAAGGTGCCGGCGCAGCGCTTCGTCGCCCGCCTGGCGCAGCCGTTCGGCGCGGGCCTTGACCGTGGCGCGCACCACCTGGGGCATCTTGGCCGCCGGGGTTCCCGGGCGGGGGCTGAACGGGAACACGTGCAGGTAGGAAAGGCCGGCCTCATCGACCAAGGCCAGGGTGTTGTCGAACATCGCCTCGGTCTCGGTGGGAAAACCGGCGATCAGGTCGGCGCCGAAGGCGGTGTCGGGGCGCACCCGCCGCACGTTCTCGATCAGGCGCAGGCCGTCGGCGCGCGAATGGCGGCGCTTCATCCGCTTCAGGATCATATCGTCGCCCGCCTGCAGCGACAGGTGCAGATGCGGCTGCAGCCGTTCGTCCTCGGCGATCACCCGCATCAGGTCGGCGTCGATCTCGGCCGCGTCGATGGACGACAGCCGCAACCGCGGAAGCTCGGGAACCAGCTTGAGGATGCGCGCCACCAGCTGACCCAGGGTCGGCCGGCCCGGCAGGTCCTGGCCCCAGGAGGTGATGTCGACCCCGGTGATGACCACTTCCTTGTAGCCCTGGGCGGCCAGGCGGCGGATCTGCTCGACCACCTCGCCGGCGCCGGCCGAGCGCGAATTTCCGCGGCCGTAGGGGATGATGCAGAAGGTGCAGCGGTGATCGCAGCCGTTCTGCACCTCGACATAGGCGCGGGCGCGATCCTTCAGCCCATCGATCAGATGGCCCGCGGTCTCCTTCACCGAGAAGATGTCGTTGACCTTCACCCGCGCCTCGCTGGCGAGGTAGGCCCCGGGGGCGGCCTTCTCGGCGTTGCCGAGCACGAGGTCGACCTCGGGCATGGCGGCGAAGGCGGCGGGGTCGATCTGGGCGGCGCAGCCGGTGACGATAAGGCGCGCGCCGGGGCGCAGGCGTCGGGCCTTGCGGATCGCCTGGCGAGCCTGGCGCACCGCCTCGCCGGTGACCGCGCAGGTGTTGAACACCACGGCGTCCTGCAGCCCGTCCTCCGCGGCGCGGGCGCGGATGGCCTCGCTCTCGTAGGCGTTCAACCGGCAGCCGAAGGTGACGACCTCAACCCCCGCGGCGTCATCGGCCGGGGGCGGCGGGGGCGGGATCAGGATCTGATTCATGCCGCGTTCGCGTGGTCGTCGAGGGTTCCGGCGAATTCGAACTCCACCGGCCCGGTCATCAGCACGTGGTTGTCGCTCTCGCGCCACTCGATGACCAGGTCGCCTCCGTCCATCTCCACCGCCACCTTGCGCGTGGTCAGGCCGCGACGCGCGGCGGCGACCACGGCGGCGCAGGCGCCGGTGCCACAGGCCTTGGTCAGGCCGGCGCCGCGCTCCCACACGCGCAGGCGCATGCGGTCCTTGGACTTGATCTCGGCGAAGCCGACGTTGGCCCGCTCCGGATAGAGCGGATGGTGCTCCAGTCCGGGTCCGATCTCGTTCAGGGGCAGGGTGTCGACGTCGGCGACGAAGAACACCATGTGCGGGTTGCCCATGCTCACCGCGACGGGCAGCGACAGGTTGGGCTCCGCCGCGATGTCGAGCGACAGGGTATCGACCGGCTCGGCGAGGGGAATCTTCCACCAGTCAAGCGCCGGCTCGCCCATGTCGACCCGCACCTGGAACGGCCCGGCGCGCTCTACGGCGATCAGGCCGGCGTTGGTCTCGATCGAGGCGGAGTCGGCGTGGTTCTGCTCCAGCAGCAGCCAGCCCACGCAGCGGGTGGCGTTGCCGCAGGCGTCGACCTGGCCGCCGTCCGAATTCCAGATGCGCATGAAGGCGTCGGCCCGCGCCGACGGCTCGATGGCGATCAGCTGGTCGCAGCCCGAACGGCCCGCGCGATCGGCGATCGCGCGCACCAGCGCCGGCTCCGGCGCGAAGGGCTGGCTGCGGGCCTCGACCACCACGAAGTCGTTGCCCGCGCCGTTCATCTTGAGGAACGGACGGTTCATGGCCGTGCATATAAGGGATTGGGCCGGAAAATGCGACGTGGCAGGGACAGAGTGGCCATTCAGAAATTCGCCTGCGCCCGACAGAGCGCGGGGAGCGAACCTCTGATTGAGAGCCACTCTGCCAAATTTCTGATTCTAGTGTGCTTTGCGGATTTGAAGTTCGCTCTCCGCGTGGTCGCGAAGTGACGGCGAACTTCAAATCCAGCACACTAGCGCCATGATCCTCGCCCCCCTCGTCTTCGCCTACGCCCTCGGCGCCGCCCCCGATGTGGCCCCGCCGATCATGGTCACGGTGAAGGACAGGGGCGTTCAGACGACCTGCGCCGAGGAGGACAACGTCTATGCCTCGATCAGCGGGCGCAACATCCTGCGCTTCGATGTCACCGCCCGCCATCCGGCCTACGGCAAGGAACTGAAGGCCGACAACTACATGGCCGACTTCTCGGGCTGCTCCGCGCCGGCCTTCGACGGCAAGAAGGACTATCCGTTCACCCCGCGCACGGTGGTGCTCTACGAGGACGACAAGGTCCGCATCGATGGCGTGACCTACGGCGGCTACTGGCGGCCCGACGTGGTCGACGTCGAGGTGGCCGGACGCAAGGACCGGGGCTTCCATCTTCTGCAACTGTTCATCAAGCACGGCGCCGACGTGCAGGAAGCCCTGGTGCTGCACGACGCTGACGGCTACCTGCGCCTGCGCCCCCTGCCGCTGCCGCAGTTCGGCGGGGCGGTCTACGGCTCGTCATTCCTGGTGGGGCCGGTGGAGGAGTCGACCCGGCCGTTCGTGCGCATCAAGAAGGTGACCATCGACCCCAAGGCCATGCGCTTCCACCTCGACTATGTGCTGGGCGGGTCCGCCGACCTGACCGTGGCCCGCGTCGACCACGAGGCGCTGCAGCTGAAGGTTCAGTTCTCCAAGCCGGTGAACAAGGAGCCGTTCCTGGCCCTGCGCTCGATGTACGTGGCGCCCGACAACGCCGACACCGCCGAGCTGCACTGGACCAACGACTCCGGCGAGCGCAACAGCACCACGGCGGTGGGATTCGGCGTGATCCGGGCCGACGCCTTCAGCTTCGAACGCTCGGTCCCGTCCAAGCACAACACCAGCGCGCCGGACCTGCTGTTCTCAGACTTTCAGTGATCAATCCCGGTGGTAGGGCGATCCCGCCAGGATCGTCACCGCCCGGTAGACCTGTTCGGCGAGCATCGCGCGGGCCAGGGCGTGGGGCCAGGTCTGGACGCCGAAGGCCAGGGTCTCGTCGGCCCGCGCCAGCACCTCGGGCGACAGGCCGTCGGCCCCGCCGATGATCAGCGTCAGCCGGCGCACGCCGTCGTCGCGCAGGCGCGCGATGCGGGCGGCGAAGGCGCGGGAGGGATGCGCCTTGCCGTGCTCGTCGCAGGCGATGACGTGGGTGTCCTTTAGATGTTCCAGGAGAAGCTCGCCCTCGGCCGCCTTGCCGGGCTTCCTGCTCTCCAGCTCGACGATCTCGACCGGGCCGAGGCCCAGGGCGCGGCCGGCGGCCGTGGCGCGCTCGGCGTAGTCGCGGGCGAGCTCGTTTTCCGGCGAGCGGCCTAGCCTGCCGACGACGAGTAGCGTGAGTTTCAGTTCGCCGCGGACCGGGCCGGCGGTTCGACCGACCAGATCTTCTCGATGTTGTAGAAGCTGCGCACCTCGGGCCGGAACAGGTGGACGATGATGTCCCCGGCGTCGATCAGCACCCAATCGCAGTGGGGCAGGCCTTCGACCCGAGCCTTGCCGTGACCGGCGTCTTTCAACGCCCGCAGGATGTGGTCGGCCAAGGCCCCGACATGGCGGTGCGAGCGCCCGGACGCCACGATCAGGCAGTCGGCGACGGAGCTTTTGTCCTTGAGGTCGATCACGACAATGTCCTGGGCCTTGTCGTCGTCAAGGCGGTGCAGGATCATCTCTTCCAGCTGGGCGGCGGTATGCTGCTGGGGATCTGCCGAGGAAACGCCGACGGGCGCTTCGGGCTGTACAGGCGCACTAGGCGCGGGTTGGCGGTTCAGCGGTTCACTCCTTTGACGCTGCGAGCCACCTTAGCACGCGCCGGACGAACTTTCTATTTCAGCGAAGTGACGCGGCTTTCGATAAGCGCTTTGAGGCTGGCGCGCAGGGCCGTGGATGACGCGAAGTTGAAGGGCGCGCGGATGTAGAGCCAGGCCGGCGTCCGGCGGCCGGCCAGATATGGCGCCTCGCGCGAGGACCGCCGGGCGAAGGCGAAGCGGCGCGCCGCGGGCGAGGAGCGGCTCTTCAGCTCGGCGCCCGGCCGGGCGATCACCGCCACGGGCATTTCGCGCATGATGTTCACCCAGCCGCGCCAGCCGTGCAGGCTGTTGAGGTTGTCGCCGCCCATCAGCCAGACGAAGCGCACGCCGGGGTAGCGCTGCTTGAGGATACGCAGGATGTCGATGGTGTAGCGCGAACCGACGCGGCTCTCGATGTCCGAGACGATCATCCGCGGGCCGCGGGCGAGCTTGCGGGCGCTGGCCATGCGCGCCTTGAGGCTGGCGCTCTCGGCGGCGGGCTTCAGCGGGTTCTGCGGCGACACCAGCCAGATCACCTTGTCCAGGCGCAGTCGCGTCAGCGCCGTTTCCGCAACATGCGCGTGGCCCTCGTGCGCCGGATTGAACGAGCCGCCAAGCAGCCCCACCCGCATGCCCCGCGTCAGGAAGAAGCCCGGCCGGAGGGATCCGATGCGGCCGGCGGCGGACACCCGTTTGGCGGGCCCGGAAATCCACATCAGCGACGAAGGCCCGGGTCGGTCTGGCGCGCGCGGGTGCGGACGGTGAACACCCCGTCGCCCGACAGCACCCCGCCGCGGGCGAACAGGCGGCCATGCTCCCAGTTCGAGAGGCCGAGTTCGGGCTTGTCGAGGGCGTACTGGCCGTCGACCCAGCGTGTGAAGCCGTCGCCGACGAAAGGAGCGTTGATCGCCTGATAGAAGGCCTCGTGGGCGGCGGGATCGTTGGAGATCAGGCTGGCGTCGAACTGGGGGCTGTGGCGGTTGAACAGGTCCACGGCCTGGTCCACGCCGCCGACCACCGTCAGGCTCACCTCGGGCGTCTCCTCCCACTCCCATTCGCGGCCGAGCTGGTCTTCGGCGAGGGGTTCGGCCAGAGCCTCCTCAACGTCGCCCTCGGCGCGGCGCACGCTGGCCCGCGCGTCGAGCCAGCGCTGGGGCAGGAAGGGCCGCGCGCTCTCGGTGAAGTGCAGCTTGCAGCCGTGGCCGCGCCGTTCGCCGGCGCGCTCCAGGGCCTTGAGGAACAGGGGAACGAGCTCGGCGGCGCGGCTCTGATCGATGCAGCAGACGTTCAGGGTGTTGCACACCTTGCGGTCCAGGGACGTCTCGACCACGGCCGCGAAGCGCTGGGCGTCGGCGTCGGGCGCGGCTGTCAGCCAGGCGCCGCCGGTCCCGTGCAGGCTCACCGGCACGCCGGCCTGACGCGCCACGGCGCCCAGCTGGGCCACGGCGGGGCCGGACCCGCGCGCGACCGCAAGGCCCAGACGGCGGTCAGAGAACATCGCCCAGCCAGCCGAGCGTTCGGGACTGGCCACCAGCGAGGCGGCGCCCTCCGGCAGGCCGGCGGCGGCCAGGGCCGGGGCCAGGGCGTGCTCGGCGATGGCCCTGGCGGTGCCCAGCGCGTCCGAGCCGATGCGGAACACCACGGTGTTGCCCGAGCGCAGCACGCCGGCGGCGTCGGCGAACACATTGGGCCGGCCCTCGAACACGAAGGCGACGACGCCCAGCGGGGCGGTCACCAGCTCCACCGACCAGCCGTCATGCTCGACGGTCTCGATCACCCGGCCGCGGCCGGCGGGAGCGTCGGCCCAGCCGCGCAGGCCCATGACCATGCCGAGCCGCATCTGTTCGCTGACCATGAGGCGCGTGGTCGAGCGGCCGGCGCCCCGGGCCTTCTCCACATCGGCGGCGTTGGCCTCGGCGATCGGCGCCCAGTAGCGGTCGTCGTCCAGGCGCGAGGCGAACAGCTTGAAGAACCGGGCGATCTGCTCGTCCGTCACCGCGCCCATCTTGTGGAACGCCTCGTGCGCCCGTCCAACGGCGGCGTCGGCCACGGCCTGCACGGCGGCGGGCACGTGCAGCAGGGCGCCGGTCTCCTGCACCACCACCAGCCGGTCGCCCGGCTGGAAGGCGGCCGCCAGCGCCTCGGACACCGCGGCCACGCGGTTCCCGCCGAAGGGGACCAGCATCCCCGGCGTCAGCTTGTCGAGCGTCGCGGTCATGGGCGCGTCATAAGGCCTTCGAGGGCCTTAGGAAATGGTGCGGCCCCAGCTTTTGCTCAAGCCGCCTAGATAGAGAAGCCTAAGCCCGCGCCCGGCCAGCCGTCAGCGCCAGGTCATCGGCGTGGATCAGGGTCGGGCCTTCGGTGTAGCCGAGCACCCCTTCGATGGCGTCCGAACGCAGGCCCATGATCTTCTCGGCCTCGGCCGCATCGTAGCGCGACAGGCCGCGGCCGACCTCGCGGCCGGCGGGGTCGAGCACCAGCACCGCGTCGCCCTTGCCGAAGCGGCCGTCGACCTTGCGCACGCCGGCGGGCAGCAGGCTCTTGCCGCTCTTCAGCGCCGTCACGGCGCCGGCGTCCACCGTCACCGAGCCCTGGGGCGCCAGCGACCCGGCGATCCACGACTTGTAGGCCGCCGAGGGGCTCTGGTCGGGTTCGAACAGGGTGGCCAGGGCGCCGTCCTCCACCGCCTGCAACGGGGCGGGGCGCGAGCCGAGGGTGATCAGGGTGGCGCAGCCGGCGCCCTGGGCGATCCGGGCGGCGGTCAGCTTGGTGGCCATGCCGCCCACGCCCACCCCGGCCGAGGCGTTGGAGCCGCCGGCCATGGCTTCGATCTCCGGCGTCAGCTCCTGCACCAGCGGGATGTGGCGCGCGCCCGGATTGTCGCGCGGGTCGGCGGTGTAGAGGCCGTCGATGTCGGACAGCAGCACCAGCAGGTCGGCGCCGATCATCTGGGCCACGCGGGCGGCCAGGCGGTCGTTGTCGCCGTAGCGGATCTCCTCGGTGGCCACGGTGTCGTTCTCGTTGACCACCGGGATCACGCCGAGCGCCAGCAGGGTCTCCATGGTGGCGCGCCCGTTCAGCCAGCTGCGGCGGGTCTCGGTGTTGTCGCGGGTCAAGAGCACCTGGGCGGCGACCAGGCCGTAGGGCGCGAACGCCTCTTCCCAGGCCCGCATCAGCAGGCTCTGGCCGACCGCGGCGGCGGCCTGTTTCTGCGGCAGGTCCAGCGCGCCTCGGCCCATGTTCAGGCGGCGCCTTCCAAGCGCCACCGCACCGGACGAAACGATCAGCACCTGCTGGCCGCGGCGGGTCAGGCGCGCGGCGTCGGCCACCAGGGCGTGCAGCCAGGCGCCGTCGGGCTCGCCGGTCTCGCCGTTCACGACGAGGGCCGAGCCGACCTTGATCACAATGCGGCGGGCGGCGGAGAGCGTGGTCATGGGGTTGTTTAAGCGGATGGAGCCTAGGGACTCCAGCCCCCTTCGGTTGGGGTGTCGTCGTCGAGGTCATCCGAGCGAGGGATCAGGCCCTCGTCCATGCGCTTCTTCTGCACCGCCTTGAAGGCCGTGCGCAGCAGATCGGTCACGCCCTCGCCCGAGACCCCGGAGATCAGGAACGGCTTCTTGCCGGCGGCCTTCTGCAGCGCCTTGGCCGCGGACTTGCGGGTCTCGGGGTCCAGTGCGTCGATCTTGTTCAGGGCCAGGAGCTCGGTCTTGTCCTCCAGCCCTTCGCCATAGGCGGCCAGTTCGGCCCGGATGGTCTTGTAGGCGCCGGCGATGTCGTCCTGGGTCCCGTCGACCAGATGGATCAGCACGGCGGTGCGCTCGACGTGGCCGAGGAACTTGGTTCCCAGACCCGCGCCTTCGGACGCACCCTCGATCAGGCCGGGGATGTCGGCGATCACGAAGCGCTCCTGCGTCGACAGGTCGACCACGCCCAGGTTCGGCGTCAGGGTGGTGAAGGGATAGTCGGCGACCTTGGGCTTGGCGGCCGAGGTCGCGGCCAGGAAGGTCGACTTGCCGGCGTTCGGCAGTCCCACCAGCCCCACGTCGGCGATCAGCTTGAGGCGCAGCCACAGCCAGCGCTCCTCGCCGGGCAGGCCGGGATTGGCGTGGCGCGGGGCCTGGTTGATCGGTCCCTTGAAGTGAGTGTTGCCGAAGCCGCCGTTGCCGCCCTTGGCCAGCAGCACGCGCATGCCGGCATGGTCGAGGTCGGCGATCAGGGTCTCGCGGTCTTCCTCATACACCTGGGTGCCGACGGGAACCTTGAGCACGACCTCCGCGCCGTTGTGGCCGGCGCGGTTGCGGCCCATGCCGTGCACGCCGGTGTCGGCCTTGAAATGCTGCTGGTAGCGGTAGTCGATCAGGGTGTTGAGACCATCGACGGCCTCGATCCATACGTCGCCGCCCCGGCCGCCGTCGCCGCCGTCCGGGCCGCCGTATTCGATGAACTTCTCGCGCCGGAACGACACCGCTCCGCCGCCGCCATCGCCGGAGCGGATGTAGATCTTGCACTGGTCGAGGAATTTCATCGCCCCCTTTTGACTGAAGGCGGCTCTGGCGTCGAGCGGGACGCGCCACGCCGGACTCTCCTGGTGCGCGAATTAAGCTCAAGCGGTTACGCGAATTTAGGGAATGTCGCGACTTAATGACGGCGAGGCGGTCCGTCAGAAGCCGCCTGAGGCGACACTTGGTGTTGGGAATCGCATGACCACGTCCCCCAATGGGTCGGCGTCCGCACAAAAGTCCGACGTGATGTCGGGCTTGGAAGTCCGCACGCCGGTGGCGCCCACGCGGTCGACGACGGTTCTGGTCGAGCAGGTGCTCGCCCGCGTGCGCGGCGAGGCGCCCGAGGAACGGTCCCATGCGCCCGCGGCTCCGGCGGCCGCGCCGCCGCCCGCGCCGCGCCCGACCCAGACCAGCGCCAATCCCAACGCCCTCCCGGAAATCGAGGCCCGCAAGCCGCCGGGTCCCCAGGCCAAGCCGGCGCCGGCCCCGCTCAAGGGTCCGGCCGCCGCAACCCCGCCTCATGGCCCGACGCCCGCCGCCGCCGCCGCCGCCGCCGCTCGCAGGCCCGCGCCGGGCGCCCAGGGTCCAACCGCGTCCGGCTCCGCCGGCGCCAAGCCGGCCGCCGCGCCGGCTCCGCATGCGGCCACCCCGCCGGCCGCCGCCGCCGCCGGTCCCCCGGGACCGCCGTCCGCCAGTTCTTTGATCGACGAGAATGCTCCCTGGCTTCCTGATGAGCCGGACCGCAGGGCCGCCTTCCTGCAGGTGTTCCGCTACTGGCACGGCCAGGTGCGGCCCGAATATGCGCACAAGGCCCGCCCGGCCTTCCTGTTCCTGGTCACCGCCCTTCCGGTGATGGTCAAGGCGCGCGACACCCTCCAGGCCCTCAACCTGTGGGAGCCGCCGGGCGAGCACTCGCGCCAGGCCCGCGACGTGCATTCGTCATGGAAGAAGTATTGCGAGTTCCTGCCCCGCGCGACCCAGGCGCTGCAGGAGCTGGACGACTACCGCCACCTGTCGCTGCTGACGGCGCTGGACGACCTCAACGCCCGGGTCATCAAGTCCGAGAAGAAGTTCCGCGAGGGTCTGCCCACCGCCCGCCCGGGCGGCAGGCGCTAGCCCGCGTGCTCAAGTAGGCCGAAGGCCGGTAGCACGAGAGAACGCCAGGGCCTATCTAGGTCCCGTGAGCGACGAACCTGTTTCCGAACCCGAGATCGACGGCGCCGCCCCCGGCAAGGCGCTCAGCGCCGCCGCGCGCCGCGCGCTGGAGGAAGCCGCCGCCCGGCGCCAGGCCGAGGCCGCCCCTGAAAAGCCGGTCGAACTCGGCGGTCCCTCCGGCCCAGAACCCACGCGCTACGGCGACTGGGAGCGCAAGGGCCTGGCGGTGGATTTCTAGACCCCCGCCATCTCCTCGACGATCCGCAGCGCCGCCGCTCGCGGATCGGCCGCCGCCGTGATCGGGCGGCCGCAGACCAGGTGGCTGGCGCCGGCGCGCAGGGCCTGGGCGGGTTCGGATGCCCGGGCCTGGTCGTCCCTGCCGGCCCATGACGGCCGCACACCGGGCGTGACCACCAGAAAGTCCGGGCCGCCGATCTGGCGGGCCATGGCCGCTTCGTGCGGGCTCGCCACCACCCCGTCGATCCCCGCCTCCAGAGCCTGGCGGATGCGGCGCTCGACCAGGGCCTGCACGCCCAGGCCATAGCCCAGGTCCTTCAGGTCGTCCTCGGTCAGGCTGGTGAGCACGGTGACGCCGAGGATCTTCACGCGGAGATCGCCGGCCCGGCCCTTGACCGCGGCCTTCATCACCTGCGGCTCGGCGTGGACGGTCAGCAGGTCGCACAGGCCCGTGGCCGCCAGGGCAGCGGTCGCCTTCTCCACTGTCGCGCCGATGTCGTGCAGCTTCCAGTCGAGGAACAGGCTCTTGCCCTGGGCCTTCAGGTCGCGCGCCAGGGCCATGCCGTCGGTGGCCAGCAACTGCAGGCCGATCTTGTAGAAGGAGACGGCGTCGCCCAGCGTCTGCACCATCGCCTCGGCCTCGGCGCGGGCCGGCAGGTCGAGCGGCAGGATCAGGCGCGGGTCGGACATGCAGGCCTCCTCGGATCAGGCTTCTATGCCGAGTTCCTGCCCCCGCGGACAACCGATTTAAACCGCTGGCATCTGTGAGCTGAGCTCACACAGCGCTCAAGTAGGCGAAGCCGATAGCGCCCAAGAAATCAGGCGCTCAAGCAGGCGAAGCCGATAGCGCAACAAGAACTTCCTAGTGGCCCCTGGTGCGTTTCGACCAGTTGGCGACGTGGCCGAGCACGAGCGACTCCGGCACGATCTTGCAGATGGCGGCGATCAGCTTGTTGATCCCGCCGGTGACGCGTACGGCGCGGTTGGCCTCCACCGCCTCGTAGCCCAGGCGGACCACGGTCTCCGCGTCGAGCCACATCCATTTGGGAATGGCCCTGGTCTGCTCGCGGGTGCCGTTGGCGTCGTGGAATTCCGACCAGGTGTAGCCGGGGCAGAGGGCGCTGACGTGGACCCCGGTCCCCAGGGTCTCCAGATGCAGGCTCTGGGAGAAGCGCACCAGGAAGGCCTTGGTCGCGCCGTAGAGCGTGTGGTTGGGCATGCCGGGGACCAGGCCCGCCAGGGAGGCGACGTTGACAATCCGCCCATAGCCCCGGGCGATCATGCCGGGCAGGAGCTTGTGCGTCAGCTCGCACACCGACACCAGCAGCACCTGCAGGAAGTCGTGCTGGTCGGCCCAGCGGGTCGTGGCGTAGGTCCCGGGCAGGCCGTAGCCGGCGTTGTTGATCAGTACGTCGACGGTTCGGCCGGCGGCCTCGATCCCGGCCATGATCGCGTCGACCGCGCCGGGCTGCGACAGGTCGGCGGGCAACACCAGCACCTCGACGCCATGGTCCCGGCGAAGCTCCACGGCCAGGGCCTCCAGCCGGTCGGCCCGGCGGGCGGTGAGGGCCAGGTCATGACCTTTCTGGGCGTAGAGGCGGGCGAAGGCGGCGCCGATGCCGGCCGAGGCGCCGGTGATCAGGCACAGGCGGCGGCTCATGCCGTCAGGCCGCGACGTCGGTGGAGGCGCTGTTCAGCAGGTCGGCGACGGTGATCTTGGCCAGGCGCTCGGCGGCGGCGGCGTCGGCCAGCTTGATCGCCCCGGCGATGGCGCGGGGAATGGCCTCGCCCACCGGGCAGCCCTTGGCGCCGGCCGGCGGGGCGCCGAAATGGGCGCAGCCGTGCACGGCCCTGAGCACGGTCTCGAGGCTGATCTTGTCGGGCTGACGCAGCAGCCAGGCGCCGCCGCCGGCCCCGGTGCGCGTGCCGATCAGGCCGGCGCGGGCCAGCATGGCGGTGACGCGACGCACGACCACGGGATTGGTGGGGACCGAGGCGGCCAGGCAGGCGCTCGACACCGCGTCGGGCGCGGAATAGGCGTCCTTATGGGCCAAATAGGCCAGGACATGGGCCGCGACGGGAAATCTCTGCGAGTCCGACATCTCAAACTAACGTAATACGCAGGGCTTTTTCTTCAATGGCTTCCTTGGAAGCGCCCGTTAAAGAGCCAGGGCGCAGGGTGAATTGTCGCGTCAGGGCTCCCATTTGTCCCTGGTGATTGAAGGCGCCGCAGAAAGGGAGTATTCGCGCCCGCTGCAATCGAGTGGGACGCCGCGCCGGAACGGTCCGTCGGCTTTCCCGGAGGGATTGAATGGCTGTCGAAGCCTCAGGCGCGTCCGTGACGGATTCCGCGCCGATCGCCGCTGTCGAAGCGACGCCCCCGTCTAGTGATTCCCATCACCCCAAAGTCGGATTCTGGGCCCTGTCCCTGGGGTCGATCGGCGTGGTGTTCGGCGACATCGGCACCAGCCCGCTGTACGCCTTCAAGGCCGCGATGGACGAGGCGATCGGCCCGGCCGGACATCCGAGCGCGATGGGCATGGCCGGCATCCTGGGCGTGGTGTCGCTGGCCCTGTGGGCCCTGATCCTGGTGGTCACGGTCAAGTATGTGCTGTTCCTGATGCGGGCGGACAACCGCGGCGAAGGCGGGGTGCTGTCGCTGATGGCCCTGGCCCAGACCGCTCTCGGCCGGCGCACGCCATTGATCTTCACCTTGGGCGTGATCGGCGCGGCCCTGTTCTACGGCGACGCGGTGATCACGCCGGCGATCTCGGTGCTGTCGGCCATGGAGGGCATGAAGACCGTGCCCCAGCTGCATGGGGTGGTGAACGGCGGTACGGTCATGCTGTCGTCTATCGTCGTGCTGGTGATCCTGTTTCTGGCCCAGGCGCGGGGCACGGCCAAGGTGGCCACCCTGTTCGGCCCGGTGATGGTGGTGTGGTTCCTGGCCATCGGCGCCCTCGGCCTCGCACACATCTCAGACGAACCGAGGGTGCTGTTCGCCCTCAGCCCGCACTTCGCCTTCGAGTTCCTGGTCCACCACGGCCTGACCGGCTTCATGGTGCTGGGGGCGGTGTTCCTGACCGTGACCGGGGCCGAGGCCCTCTACGCCGACATGGGCCATTTCGGCCGTTGGCCGATCCAGGCCGCCTGGTTGTTCTTCGCCCTGCCGTGCCTGGCCCTGAACTACCTCGGCCAGGGCGCCTTCGCGCTCAAGGCCTTCGAGTTCGCCAACGCCCACGGACGCCAGCTGGTCAACCAGGACTGGTTCTTCCTGATGATTCCGCCGCTGATGCGGGCGCCCATGCTGATCCTGGCCGCCGCCGCGACCGTCATCGCCAGCCAGGCGGTGATCACCGGCGCCTATTCCCTGACGCAGCAGGCGATCCAGCTCGGCCTGATGCCGCGCATGACCATCACCCGCACCTCCGAGGCCCACTCCGGCCAGATCTTCTTGCCGCAGATCAACACCATGCTGCTCGTAGGGGTGTTGGTTCTGGTGGTGCTGTTCCAGAGCTCCGACAACCTGTCCCACGCCTACGGTCTGGCGGTGACCGGCACCATGGTGGTGACCACCTCGCTGTCGTTCATCGTGGTGCGCTACCTGTGGCGCTGGAAGCTGTGGCAGGCGGTGCTGTTCGTCTCGCCCTTCGTCATGCTCGACTCGACCTTCCTGGTGGCCAACGCCCTGAAGATCGTGTCCGGCGGCTGGGTGCCTCTGCTGATCGGCGGCTCGCTGTTCACCGTCATGGGCACCTGGGTGCGTGGGGTGCAGATCCTCACCGAGAAGGCCCGCCGCGACAGCGTGAGCCTGACCGAGCTGACCGAGATCCTTCGCGTCCGCGCCCCGCACCGGGTGCCCGGGGCGGCGATCTTCCTGACCTCCGAGCCCGACACCGCGCCGGTGGCCCTGATGCACAACCTCAAGCACAACAAGGTGCTGCACGAGAAGAACGTGATCCTCACCGTGCGCACCACCGAGACGCCGCGGGTGGACGACGACTACCGGCTGAAGATCGAGCCCATCAACGACGACTTCAAGAAGGTGACGGTCAGCTACGGCTTCATGGAAAGCCCGAACCTGCCCAAGGCCCTGGCGCTGTGCCGCAAGCAGGGCCTGAAATTCGACATCATGGCGACATCGTTCTTCCTCGGTCGGCGGTCAGTAGTGCCCTCCGCCCACTCGGGCATGCCCCTCTGGCAGGACAAATTGTTCATTTATCTGATGAAGAATGCAGCCAATCCGACGGAGTTCTTCAAAATTCCGCCGGGACGCGTGGTCGAGCTTGGCGCCCAGGTCACGGTATAGGCGTTTCGAATCAAAACGTGACGGATCGCGCGATGTTGGATTTGACTTCCACCGCCCTTGCGGACGGTGTGTGGGCGGTGGCCCTGGTGGTGATGACCCTTTGCTCGGCCAGGGCCTGGCGGCAGATGGACGCAGAGGCTTGGGCGCCTCTGCAGTGGGGCCGCGACGGCCAGCCCGTGATGCGCGCCCAGCGAGACCTGGCGGTGGCCTTCACCCCGCTGGTGGCCATGGCCGGCGGCCTTCTGTTCGCGGCCGGCGCCCGCCTGGGCGACCCCTCTGAGATCGGCTGGGTGGCCCTGCGCCTGACCGCCCCCCTGCTGCTGGCCATCAGCCATCAGATGCACCTGAACAGCGCGCTCAAGACCCTCAAGGCCGAAGGCGGCCTGCGAAGGTAAAGAGCTGAGCCGTATAGGCTTTTCGTCCCCCGCGTCATTCTGCCCAATCGCCTCGTAACGGCGATCGCCTGAAAATAACCTGCATCGGCGCTGGGCGCCGGACCGGAATTCCCGAGATTGCGAGGGCGCCAGCCGTCCGTCGCTCATGGGGGCGCCGGCCAGCAGGCAGGGCCGCTGGCCGGCGTTCGTGTTTTTGAGGTGCGCTACCGCCTGACGGCTACTTGAGCGCGGCGGGGCCTGCGATTCGCACATCTTCACCGTTCGGGGGTTGAACCCCGAGCCAATCCGCCCTTAAAGGCGCGGTCCGTTGCCTCTCCCGAAGGATCAGCCCTCATGGCCGACGCCGTTCAGCCCGTGAAGAAAGTCGTCCTCGCCTACTCCGGCGGGCTCGACACCTCGATCATCCTCAAGTGGCTGCAGCAGACCTACAACTGCGAGGTCGTGACCTTCACCGCCGACCTCGGCCAGGGCGAGGAGCTGTCGCCGGCGCGCGACAAGGCCCTGCTGATGGGCATCAAGCCGGAGAACATCTTCATCGAGGACCTGCGCGAGGAATTCGTGCGCGACTACGTGTTCCCGATGTTCCGGGCCAACACCGTCTACGAGGGCCAGTACCTGCTCGGCACCTCGATCGCCCGCCCGCTGATCGCCAAGGCCCAGATCGACATCGCCCGCAAGGTCGGCGCCGACGCCGTCTGTCACGGCGCCACCGGCAAGGGCAACGACCAGGTGCGCTTCGAGGTGAGCTACTACGCGCTGGAGCCCGACATCCGCGTGATCGCCCCCTGGCGCGAATGGAAGTTCGCCAGCCGCGAGGCCCTGATCGCCTTCGCCGAGCAGAACCAGATCCCGATCTCCAAGGACAAGCGTGGCGAGGCCCCGTTCTCGGTCGACGCCAACCTGCTGCACTCCTCCTCGGAGGGGAAGGTGCTGGAAGACCCCTCGGTCGAAGCGCCGGAGATGGTCTATCAGCGCACCATCGCGCCCGAGGACGCGCCCG
>Ga0265327_10002947_pt1 | contig 17010 bp, 8 predicted proteins | sample 41621metaG_FD_202089 | JGI IMG/M metagenome (GOLD analysis project Ga0265327, IMG submission 202089) | Rhizosphere microbial communities from Carex aquatilis grown in University of Washington, Seatle, WA, United States - 4-16-21 metaG | ecosystem: Host-associated > Plants > Roots > Rhizosphere >... | reverse complement strand
GCCGGACTCATCGCTCTCGTTCAGGAGGACTTCAAGTTCGTCATCGGCTATTCGAGCGTGAGCCACATGGGATTCGTGATCCTGGGCCTCGCCGCGGCCAATGTGCGTGCCGTAAGCGGTGCGGTGCTCCAGATGTTCTCCCATGGCGTCATTGCGGGCCTCCTGTTCGCCGTGGTGGGCCGGATGGTATATGACCGCACGCACACGCGGAAGCTGGCAGACCTGCGTCAGATGTCTCTGTACAAGCAGATTCCGTTCGCGGCGACGGTGTTTGTCCTGGCCGGACTCGCCTCGATGGGAATGCCGGGTTTCAGCGGGTTTCCGGCCGAGCTGACGATCCTCATTGGTGCCTGGCAAACCTCCCCCTGGTGCACGGCGGTGGCCGCTGTGGGAGTTCTGGTAGCGGCGGCCTTCACCCTCAGGGTTATTCAGGCTTCGTTCTTTGGCACGGCAAAGCAGCCGCCTGCGGGCGCAGCGCCGCCCGTGGCGCTGCCGCCGATCACCCTGCCTGAGAAATGCGGGGCTCTTCTGCTGATAGGCGCGACGATCCTCATTGGTTTGAAACCCGACCTCCTACTGGATCTGATCCGGCCGGCTCTCCAAGCACCTCTATTTCAGGCAGCCCTTGGCGGAGGTGCCCCTTGATTTCTGACTATTCAGAGCTTTTTGGCGCATTGCGCCCCGAGAGCGCCCTGGTGCTAGGCGCGCTGGCGGTGCTCGCCCTTGATCTGTCGATCCTTCGGAAGCGCCGACACGCCAGCCGGCTACTCTTCGCGGTTCTTGTTGCAGGCGTCGCGGTCGTGGTCGCGGGGGCCCTAGCCGTCGTCGGGCCGCACGGATCCATATTTGGCGGCGCCCTCATATTCGACCGGCTGGCAGTGGCCACCCGCATTGGCGTGCTGACACTGGCGCTCCTCGCCCTCGGCATCGCCAGCGCATCAAAGTCGCAGAGGAACCCGGCCGAATACATCGCGGTTATCCTTTTCGCGACGAGCGGACTTACTCTCATGGCAGCGACCCAGCAGCTGCTCCTGGCGTTCCTTGCCCTCGAGTTGGCAAGCCTTTCGCTCTACGTGCTCGCGGGTTTTGACAAATCGAGGCCTGGATCCGCCGAGGCTGGCATCAAATACTTCCTGTTTGGCGGGATGGCCGCGGCCTTTCTCCTCTTTGGATTTAGCCTGGTCTACGGCCTCACGGGGTCGATCGAGCTGCCCGCAATCGCCGAGCGCATCTCGGCTCAGCCCCATAATCCGCTGCTTATGGTGGCACTCGTCATGGTCCTTGTGGCGTTCGGATTCAAGGCCGCGGCGGCGCCGTTCCACCTTTGGGCGCCCGACGTGTACGAGGGCGCTCCGACGACGTCCGCCTCGCTGATAGCCTCGGCCTCGAAGCTGGCTGGCTTCACCTTCTTCACGCGGATCCTCTGGTCTGGTTTCCCCTCCGCCGCGGGAAGTGTGGCAACGCTCCATTTCTCGGCGGGTTGGCTGCCGGCCCTGGCCGCCATAGCCGGGTTTTCCATGTTGATCGGAAACTTTGGCGCGCTTGCCCAGCAGAGCGTCCGGCGGCTTCTGGCCTACTCGGCGATCGCCCATTCGGGAGCCCTTATTCTCGGCGTGCTTGCCGCCGGCCAATTTGGAACGGGACCGCTCTTCTACTACGCGGCCACCTACGGCCTGGCGGCCGCGGGCGCATTTGGCGTGATTGCGGTCGTTGAGCGCACGGAGCCCTGCCAGAAGATAACGGACCTTGCCGGACTCCACCGGCGCTCGCCTCTGCTCGCCGGCTGCATGGCGGTATATGTCCTTTCGCTTGCTGGAATTCCTCCCCTTGCGGGCTTCTTCGGAAAGTTCTCGGTCTTTGCCGCGGCCCTGCGCCTAGGAGGCCTTGCCGGCCCGTCCGGCTGGCTGGTCATTCTTGCCATAGCGCTGAGCGCCCTGGCCCTCTACTACTACCTCACGATCCTCAAGCAGGCGTTGGTGGCCGCTCCTGCCGATGGCGCCCCGGCGCTCGATGTGCCGCCGATAGCGGGTGCCACGCTCCTGGCCGCAGCCGGGCTGATCGTGGTGTTCGGGATATTCCCCGGACTTCTGCTGGATCTCTTCTAAGCGCCCTGCGCTGGCGCTAGACGCGCCAGCTCTGCAGGATTCGCATGTAATTGGCCCGCTCGAAGGCTGCCGGATTCGTGCAGCGCTTGAGGTTCATGGCTCCCCTGAACTCCTCAATGCTCTGGTAGTCATGGTCGGTCATCCAGGTCTCCAGTCCGTCAAGCAGGCTGAATAGCACCCGCGGCCCATGCTTTAGGACGACCGACACAAGCTGCACGGTGTGGGCGCCCGCGAGGATGGCCTTCACGATATCGTCGGAGCTGTGGATTCCACCGGTCGCCGAAAGAGATCCCCGCAGGTGGGGCGAGATGATGGCGAGCCACCGCAGCCTAAGGAGCAGCTCGCTTGGATCCGACAGCTTAAGCTGCGACTTCGCGTCGAGCTGCTCGATGTCAAAGTCGGGCTGGTAGAACCGGTTGAACAGGACAACACCCGCGGCACCCACTCTCTCCAGGGCGAGCGAGAACTGCGCCGGAGAGGTATGGAAGGGTGAGAGCTTGACCGACACGGGCACGTTAACGGCCGCAGTCACAAGGCTCACGGTCTCCAGCATCGCTGTCTCGACCTGCTCCGCATCCAGCACCGGGTCGGTGGCCATCTGGTAGAGATTCAGCTCGATCGCGCTGGCGCCGGCAGCCTCCATGCGGGCCGCGTAGTCGGTCCAGCCGCCCGGCCGGCAGCCGTTGAGGGACGCGATTACGGGAATTGTGAGGGCGGAGCGCAGGTTCTCTATCTGCTTCAGGTAACGGTCCGGGGTAAGCTGGTACTCCGAGAAGCTCGGAAAGTATGAGGTCGCCTCGGCATTGCTCTCGGCCGGCGTCTCGATGTGGTGGATGAGCGCCCGCTGCTCCGCATCAATCTGCTCCTCGAAGAGTGAGCGCATGACGATGGCCGACGCCCCGGCGTCCTGAAGCTGGCAGGCCACGTGCACCTCCTCCGAAAACGGGGAGGCGCCAATCACCAGGGGGTTGTTGAGCTTCAGGCCAAGATAAGTTGTTTCGAGTTTCATGTCCGTGGGGTGCGGTTATTTCTTTGCGGATTCGGCGGGTGCAGTCGCCCCGGGCGGGTTGCCGTTTGCCGTGGAGGCCGGCTCCGCAAGATGCTGGTAGAGGGCGTAATGCAGCTTCACTTCGGCCTGAGCCTCGGCGCCGAGCTCAGCGGCCCGGTCGGGATTGATGTTCTTGAGAATGCCGAAGCGGGTCTCGTTGGCCGTGAACCGCGAGAGCTCGATCTTGGGCGCGCCCGAGTCGAGCTTGAGCGCCACGCCGCCCTTGGCGGCCAGCCTTGGATCGTAGCGGAAGAGCGGCCAGTAGCCTGAGTCCACCGCCAGTTTCTGCTGCTCGAGTCCGAGGTGCAGGGGGAACCCGTGCGCGATGCAGTGGGAATAGGCAATGATGAGCGCGGGGCCATTGTAGCTCTCCGCCTCCCTGAATGCCGAGATCGTCTGGCTGTCCTTTGCCCCGAATGCGACCTTCGCCACATATACATGGCCGTATTGCATCGCAATGAGTGCGAGGTCCTTCTTTGCCACGGCCTTGCCTCCGGCGGCAAACTTAGCCACGGCGCCCATAGGCGTCGATTTTGACGCCTGGCCGCCCGTGTTTGAGTAAACCTCTGTGTCGAGTACGAGCACCTTCACGTTGGCACCGGACGCCAGTACGTGATCAAGGCCGCCGTAGCCGATATCATAGGCCCAGCCGTCGCCGCCGATGATCCAGACGGACTTCTTCACCAGCTCGTCGGCGATCGCTGTAAGCCGCAGGGAATCGTCGTCGTTGGCGCCACGGAGCGCGTCGCGAAGGGCGAGGACCCGGGAGCGCTGGGCCGCGATGCCTGCCTCAGTGGTTTGGTCGGCCTCGATAAGGGCCTTGGCCAGGTCGTTCCCTACCCTTCCCGACACGCGAGCGAGCAGCTCGCGCGCGGTGCGGGACCGTTGCTCGGCTGCAAGGTGCAGGCCAAGGCCGAATTCGGCGTTGTCCTCGAACAGGGAATTCGCCCACGTGGGGCCGCGCCCTTCCTTATTTGAACAATAAGGGGTTGTCGGCAGGTTCCCGCCGTAGATTGAGGAGCAGCCGGTCGCATTGGCGATGATCAGCCGGTCGCCGACAAGCTGGGTCAGCAGCTTCACATACGGGGTCTCGCCGCAGCCCGCGCATGCCCCGGAGAACTCAAACAGAGGTGCGGCAAACTGCGTCCCCTTGACGGAGCTCATGTCGAGCTTGGCGCGGTCGGGATCAGGAAGCTTGAGGAAGAAGTCCCAATTCGCCCGCTCGCTCGCCAGACGCGGCGGCTGCGGCAGCATGTCGATGGCCTTGTGGCGCGGGTTGGTCTTATCCTTGGCAGGGCAGACCTGCACGCAAAGGGAGCATCCGGTGCAATCCTCCGGCGCGACCTGAATGGTGTAACGCTGGCCGGGGAATTCGGTTGAGCGGAATGGCGCCGACACGAACCCAGACGGTGCCCCGCCGAGCTCGGACGGATCGAAGAACTTCGCTCGGATTGCCGCGTGCGGGCAGACAAGCACGCACTTGTTGCATTGGATGCAGATCGAGGAGTCCCAACCGGGGATCTCCAGCGCGATATTGCGCTTCTCGAAGCGTGCGGTGCCGGTCGGCCAGCATCCGTCCAAGGGAATGGCGCTGACCGGCATGATGTCGCCCTCCTCGGCGAGGAGGCGCGAGGTGATCTCGCGGACGAATTCCGGTGCGTTCTTGTAGGCTGGCGGCACCGTCGCAACGGATGCCAGGTCGGCCGCGGCCGGGATGGCCACCTCGTGGAGCCCAGCCAGCGCGGCGTCCACCGCCGCGTAATTCATTTTGACGATCTGCTCGCCCTTCTTTCCGTACGTCTTGTCGATCGCCTTCTTGATGTGCTTGATTGCCTCGTCCTGGGGCAGCACACCGGAGAGCGCGAAGAAGCAGGTTTGCAGCACCGTGTTGGTGCGCCGTCCCATGCCGCTCGCCTGGGCCACCTGGGTGGCGTCAATGACGAAGAGGCGCAGCTTCTTTGCAATCAGCACCTCCTGCCATTCGCGGGGGAGCTTCTTCCAGGTCTCCTCTGCACTGTGGGGCGAGTTGAGGAGCACCGTCGCGCCGGCGGCGGCGTAGCGGAGCACATCAGTGCGCCCAACGAAGCTGAATTGGCTGCATGCGACGAAATCCGCCTGGCGGATGAGGTACGGCGCCCGGATCGGGCGGGGCCCGAAACGCAGATGCGAGGTCGTCATCGATCCCGACTTTTTCGAATCGTAGACGAAATAGCCCTGCGCGAAATTCGGCGTCTGCTCACCGATGATCTTGATCGAGTTCTTGTTGGCGCCGACCGTCCCGTCCGCACCGAGGCCGACGAAGACGCACTGGCGGATGCCGGCGGCCTCCGGGTTGAAGTCCGGCTCGTACGTCAGGGAGGTTCCGGTCACGTCGTCGATAATGCCCACGGTGAACTGGTTCTTCGGCTTGCTTTCGTTCAACTGGTCGAGCACTGCCTTCGCCATTCCGGGCGTGAATTCCTTCGAGCCGAGTCCATAGCGCCCACCGACGACCCGGGGCGAGCCGGCGAGCGGCGAGCCCGTCTTCGCGAGCGCGGTCAAGACATTGAGATAGAGGGGTTCGCCCGAGGAGCCCGGTTCCTTGGTTCGGTCGAGAACCGCGATGGCCTTCGTGGTCTTTGGCAATGCGGCGAGGAACGCCTGCACGTCGAACGGCAGGAAGAGGCGCACGGCGACGACTCCGACCTTCTCACCCTTCCCGACCAGCCAATCCACGGTCTGGCTTATGGTCTCAATGCTGCTGCCCATGGCCACGACGACGCGCTCCGCCTGGGGGTGCCCATGATAGTCGAAGAGGTGGTACTTGCGGCCGGTCGCCTTCGCGAGGAGGTCCATCGTCGACTGCACGGTCGCGGGCAGTGCGTCATAGAAGCGGTTCACCGCCTCGCGGCCCTGGAAATACACGTCGGGATTCTGCGCGGTGCCCCTAAGTGTCGGTTTGTCAGGCGTCATTGCCCGCGACCTGAAGGCGGCGATGTCCTTCTCGTCGATCACCTTGCGCAGATCATCGTCGGATAGCAGCTCAAGCTTCGAAACCTCGTGCGAGGTGCGGAATCCGTCGAAGAAATGGATGAAAGGGATGCGCGAGCGGTAGCTCGCGGCATGGGCGATGAGCGCCATGTCGTGCGCCTCCTGGCCGGAATTGCTGCACAGTAGCGCGCACCCTGTTGCCCGGCATGCCATTACGTCCTGGTGGTCTCCAAATATTGAGAGTCCTTGGGCCGCCAGCGCGCGGGCGCTGACATGGAACGTGAACGGAAGGAGTTCCCCGGCGATCTTGTAGAGATTCGGGATCATCAGCAGCAGGCCCTGGGAGGCCGTGAAGGTTGTCGTAAGGGCCCCCCCGAGGAGGCCGCCGTGCACCGCTCCGGCCACACCACCCTCGGACTGCATTTCCATGATGCGCGGCACCTGGCCCCACAGGTTCAGGCGCCCCGCAGCCGCCCATTCGTCGCAAGTCTCCGCCATCGTTGAGGATGGCGTGATCGGATAGATGGCTATCAGCTCGTTGAGGCGGTAGGCAACTGAGGACACAGCCTCATTTGCATCGCAAGTTACGAAACCAGGAGAAGGCGCTTTGCCGGCGTTGGACATGGAGTTTGTACGGGAAATTAGAGACCCCGTTATTCTGCCATGTGTGGACCATTTCTACTGCGCAAATTTTGCCATTTCCGATGCGCGGATTAACAGCCCCCCATGTCTCCGAAATGCCGGAATGGAACCCATTCACAGTCCGGCCAGGTCTAGGGACATCCAATCACCCAGCGTCCGCGCAACCGGAAACCACCGGGCTGGCTTTGCCAGGAGCCTATCCACCTGTGCGGTCCGGCCACCGCGCTGGGCTGGCCGGGCCCTATTTCCAGATCTGCATCCCCGCCTTGGCCCTGGCGATGTCGACGCTCTTGGACCTAGGCGCGGGGGCAGGAGATTTCCTGGCCGGAATCACGGCGCGCTTCCTAGCGACGGGCTTGGCCATCTCGCGATCGGCGGTGTGGCTGATGCGAAGACCGACAAACGCGTTCAGGCTGTCGACCGTCTCGCGAAGGCTCGCTATCTGGATGTTGAGGTCGCGGGCGCCGGTTGCGCTCTCGTCCGCCTGGCCGGCGGTGCTCTGCGTGACGTTGCTGATCTCGCTCACGGCCTCCTTGAGCTGGCCCAAGCTCCCGCACTGCTCCCGCGAGGCGTGGGCGATTGTGCTCACAAGCTTGTCGACCTCGCGGCTCTTGCCGACCATCTCGCTAAGGCTGGTGGCGATCTTAGAGCTGATCTCCACGCCGCGGTTGCTCTTCTTGATGGAATCCTCGATCCGCGTCGCGGTCTCGCGGGCCGCCTCGGCGCTTCGCTGCGCAAGGCTGCGCACTTCGTCGGCCACGACCGCGAAGCCCCCCCCGGCCTCGCCGGCGCGGGCCGCCTCGACCGCCGCATTTAGGGCGAGGATGTTCGTCTGGAAGGCGATCTCGTCGATCGTGGTGATGATCTTCGATATCCCGGTGCTCGCGACCTTGATCTCGTCCATCGCCTTGGTCATCTGGTCCATGTCCGTTGCGCTGGTGTCGGCGGCGCTGCGGGTCTGCGCCGCGAGCGTCTTTGCGGTTCCCGCGTCGCTGGCGTTCTGGTCGGTGACCTTAGCCATCTCCTCAAGCGAGGAGCTGGTCTCCTCCAGCGAGGCGGCCTGGCGGCTTGCGCCGTCCGAGAGGATGGCGCTCCCGGAAGAGAATCCCTCCGCCTTGCCGTAGATGTCGTCCGCCAGGTGGGAAAGCGAGTCGGAGAGTTCCTTGATCCGCTTGGTGATCCTGCGGGAGAGCCACTGGACGGCGCCGACCGAGATGAGCGCCAGGGCTGCAATCGAGGCGCTCAGAATGATCGTGATGCGCAGATTCCGGTCGAGGATTCCCTTCGTTGCGTTTCCGTTGTCCGTCGAGAGCGTGAAGACGAAGCGGCTCAAGTCGCTCAATGCGGCCTCGAGAGCGCGGTAATTCTTGTTCATGTCTCCGTCCAGGACCTTCATCGCCTCGTCAAAGTCACTGGCCTTCAATGCCTTCTGGAGGCGTGCAGCGGCAGAGTCGTAGTCCCTAAGGGTCGATCCAAGCCGCTCCTGAAGGGCCTTTGCCTCCTGCGAGTCCAGGAGCTTCCCGAGGGTCGACGCATGGCGATCGATGTCGCTCCGGTATCCCGTCGCCGCTGCGGTCTTCCGGGCCATCGTCTCCTCGTCGCGGGCCACCACAAACTCCATGTTCGTCAGGTTGTACTTGAGCGTCGCCTCCTGAAGCCCGGCCAGCGCCTCCAGGGCGGGCAGCAGGCGCCCGCTCAGCTCAGCCGTCCTTGCGGTCCCGGTTCGGGAGAGCTGGAAGGTCGTCGTCCCAAGGAACACAATGAGTGCGGCTAGGAAGGCGAAACCCAGAGTAATTCCAAGGAATGACGTCTTTAGGTTGTGGGACATGGGTGCGACGGGCGAATGATGGATTCTGTATTTCTCTAGGCGGGGTGGCCCGCGACGAACGCGGATTGCCTGGTTCAGGCTCCTGGCGTCAGGACGACCACGGAGGCGTCCACGTTGGCGCTGTCGACGAAACCGACGGCCCCCGGCGTGGCCGCCACGAATTTCCTGAGATCCTCTTCGGACTCGAAGGACTTCGGGGCTGTGCCGCCCCCCGTCATGGCCAGTCGGCGCCACAGATTGTTGAAACCGCTGCTGCTCATCTCGACGTTTGCCTTGAGGAACTCGTCGGCAACCGGACCGGTCTTGATGACCGCGAGGATGACGCGGCCGCCCACGTCCCACGCGACCTTCTTTCCAAGGAAGACCGCCTTAACCGTGGCGACATCGAGTTTCTCCTTCTCAAGACCCTTGTTCGCGATGATCACCGGGGCGGCGTGGGCCGCCGTCGCAAACGCGATGATGAAGGCAAGTGCGCCAAAGCGGCGTAATGATCTGGTGTTCATGTCTTGGATCCTAAGTTGCTCAGAAGCTGAGGGTTGTCTTCACGGCGAAGAGGGTCGTGTCCTTCTTCGGGGTCGGGTTCGGGATCCTCGGCGTATCGAAGGTCTCATAGGTGCCGTCGATGTAGTGCGCCTCGATCTTGAACAGCACGTGGTCGTTGAGGTCGTAGCGCAGGCTCACGGCGCTGTCATGCTGGTAGTCGGCCGGATTGCTCGAGTTGTAGCCGGTGCGAACCTGGTTGTTGCCGTAATAGGCGCCGACCTGGAACTTGTCGCCAAGCCTTCGGGATACCGAGACGTACCAGCCGTCCCAGCCGATGAATTCTCCGCCGGAATAGCCGATGGCCGGCACGGCGAGCAGGAGGTCGCCTCCCGTGCGCTGCCACTCGGCCGCGAACACCCAGTCGCCGACCGAGTACTCGCCCGAGTAGGTGATCCACGAGAATTTCGGGATGTTCGTGGAGAGAACCACCGGGGGATACCCGGCGAACGGTCCAAAGGCGTCGAGGTTCGTGAAGAACGAGTACGAGCCGACCAGCTTCAGGCCGTTGACGGGCGTGTTCCAGACCAGCTGCGCTCCTTTTACCGAGTCCATCTTCAGCGAGGTGGCGCCGGTTGGGGCCGCGAAGAGCCCGCCGCCGTCGTTGTAGAAGTCCGTCACACCCTTCTCGGGGTTGACCGGGATGGTGCCGCCGAAGACCTTGTAGTCGAACGAGCTCTTGAGCACGTTCACCGAGCCGTAGATCATCGCCCCGTCGAAGGATGCGGTGAAGTCGCGTAGGATGGGGCTGTACACCGACTCCGGCAGCAGGATGAAAGGCCGAACGACGTCGAGGTCGAGCGCCTCGCCGTAGAGGCCCTTCGGGTACTTGACGCGTCCGGCGCGGATGCCGAACCAGCTGTTGAAATTGTAGTCAGCGATGGCCCAGTCGAGGATGACCTTGTCCTGGCCGATCTCGCCGAAGCTTTGCGCAAAGGCCTGGGCTCCGACGCGCAGGTGGGCCCCAAACGTGTCGGAGACGTTGAACGCCATCTCGCGGAAGTCCCAGGTGCCGCCCTTGTCGGCGGTGGGGATGTTATTGTCGCTGCTGTAGAGGTACCCCTGGCTGAAGAAGCCCCCGATCTGAATATTAGTATTCTCGATCGAAATGGAGGCACGGGCAACGCCGGCAATGAGCCCGAGGGCCACAACGAAGGCCGTGCCGCGACGGCAGGCGCTAGTTAGTCTGAAATCAATATTCATGCGGCTATTTATCGGACCGCTAAAACGGGCCTTAAGCGGTTTTTACGTATTTTTGCGTAGTCAGCCCGTGCAGCACGTATTCCGCCGCAGCAGGTTCCGTGAGCGGGTCCTCCGCAACTTGCACTGGAATTGCGTCGCTTTGCCGAAATTCTGGAAGCGAATTGATGCCCGCCCACGGCCGACTCAGGAACAGGGCACCTAATGGGGAGCAGTGAGCCGCCCTCGGCGAGAACCCAAGAGCCTCTCGACTCCCCCTCCCCCATCCGGTAGCCATCGTGGCCGCGCAAATTGGCCACCCGGGCATGCCCATTTCACACTTTATAAAGCGAATCCTCCCAGGGGCCGCCCTTGCGTTGGGCGTCGCCTATGCGGCGGCGACCCTGGCGGTGCCGGACGCCGGCACGGCGTTCGACTTGCCCGCCTTCGGCCGACTTCCGGTCCTGGCCAACGGGCGGATCAAGCCGTTGGACTCGGTCGCCCGCACGTCCCTTCTCATGCTCCAGGGCCGCCAGCGGGTTGGCGCCCCGCAGAACAGCGAGCCAATTGTCGCGTCGCCTTCCGCGTGGTTGGCGGACGTCTTTTTCGCACCGGCCAGGGCCGACCTCTACCCCACGTTCCGTATCGACTCGCCCGACGTTCGGGACCTGCTCGGGATCACGGAGGCCGACACCCGGATCGCCTACGGCTCGGCGGCCAAGCGAGTCATGGCGGTCCTTGGCCTGATTCCTGCGACCACGAGCCGGTTCTCCTACTCCCAGTTGGCCCCAAAGCTTGACGATCTGGACCGCCAGGCGCGGCTGGCGGACGGAGTGGAAGCGCAGCTTCGGAGCAACTTCCAGCGCCAGGTGCTGGCAACCCGGGACCGGGTGGTGCTTTACACCCGGCTTAGGGCAAGCGTGCAGACCCACGATGTCCCGGACTTTGCCGCCGCCCTCGTGCGGTTCGGCGAGGCGCTTCCGGCGGGCATCCGGGCGGTATCCGCACGTCAGCGGGGTGAGGCCCACGATGGAACGGTCCTTGGGGCCATGGACCAGATGGGAAACCGCTTCGGCTACATGGAGCAGATGGCCTACATCCGCCCGATCCCTCCGCCAACCGGCGGCCCCGATTCGGACCGCTGGGAATCCGCAGGGACGGCGCTCATGCGCTCCTTCGAATCCGGCGCGATCAATCCGGCGGCGATGGCCTATGCGCGGCTGGGGCAGGCCTGGCGTGCCGGGGACTCGGGAGCGTTCAACGGGACCGTGCGCGCTTTGGAGCAGGATTTCCAGGCGCGGTTCCCGGGGGAGCACGCGAAGACGGCGGTCGAACTCCGGTTCAACCGGTCCGAGCCCTTCTATACGAGCATGGTGCTCTACGCGCTCGCGTTCCTGCTGGCGGCCCTCTCGTGGCTCAAGTGGCCGGCGGAGCTTGCCCGCGCCTCGTTCTGGTTGGTGCTCGTCGCCTGGGTGGTCGCCACCGCCGGGATTGCGACCCGGATGTGGCTCGAGGGAAGGCCGCCGGTCACCAACCTGTACTCCTCGGCCCTCTTCGTCGGCTGGGGCGCGGTAGCCCTATGCATGGCGCTCGAGCTCCTCTACCGAAACGGCGTCGCTGCGGCCGCGGCCGGCATGATCGGTTTCGCCACGCTGCTGATAGCCCACCACCTGGCCCTGGGCAGCGACACCCTCGAGATGATGCGCGCCGTGCTCGACTCCAACTTCTGGCTGGCGACGCACGTGGTCGTGGTGACGCTGGGTTACGCCTCAACCTTCCTGTCCGGTTTCCTTGCCCTCATCTACATCGGCAGGGGACTCTTCACGCGCTCCCTAGACCGGGTGTCCGCCGAGGCCCTCACGCGGATGGTCTATGGCGTCGTATGCTTCGCCACCCTGTTCAGCTTTGTGGGCACGGTCCTTGGCGGGATCTGGGCGGACCAGTCCTGGGGCCGGTTCTGGGGATGGGATCCCAAGGAGAATGGCGCCCTCCTGATCGTCCTTTGGAACGCCATGATCCTCCATGCCCGCTGGGGTGGAATGATACGGTCGCGGGGCCTCATGGTCATGGCGGTGTTCGGAAACGTCGTCACGAGCTGGAGCTGGTTTGGCGTCAACATGCTCGGGATAGGCCTCCACAGCTACGGCTTCATGGAGGAGGCTTTCTATTGGCTTATCGGCTTCGGAATCAGCCAGCTGATGATCATCGCCCTTGCCCTGCAGCCCCTGGAGCGGTGGAAGAGCCTCGGGGCGCGCGGCGCCTAGGACCGTCAATCCGTCAGGCTTCCGTCTTCGGGCGGCTCCTCGGGCGCTGTATCCGGTTCGTCCGGCGCCGCGGGGGGCACGGAGGGATCGTCCGCGTCGGGGCTGTCCTCGGCCGCGCGCTCCGTGGCCTTCATCTCCTCGAGCTGGAGCGGGTGCTCCTCCATCATCTCCTTCTCCGACATCCGGCCCGTGAGCCAGGCCAGGTTCATGGGGTAGACGTCCGGGTTGAAGATGACGAAGTACAGGTGCCAGACGATGATCGCCAGGGTGGCGAGCACCGCCTCGTAGAAGTGGACCGTCCTCGCGGCGTCAAAGCCGAGCTTCGTGAACCAGCCCATGGACGCGTTCTCAAACCAGAGGATGGCGCCGGTGGCGCCCATCAGGAGGGTGCCCCAAACCAGGGCCCAGTACTCCGCCTTCTCGATGTAGCAGAACCTGCCGAAGGCCGGCTTGTCGGGGGCAAGGCCCAGGTTGTACTTGAGCACCTTCCAGGGGTCCGTCACGTCGTTCCATCGCGGCAGCAGGTCCATGAAGAGCCTGCGGCCCGGCCGGGTGAATGCGAGGTACCAGAGGTGCCAGGCTCCGCCGGCCAGCATGACGACGCCGGCCACGCGGTGCGCCAGGCCCCGCAGGTCGAACGCGCGGCTGCTCAGCTGGCGGATACCGACGACCCACCACGCCTCGGGGTAGCGCAGCATGAATCCCGTGACTACCAGAGCGACGAAGCTCAGGACGAGGACGGCGTGCTGGAGGCGCTCGTGAAGCGACATCCTCACGTAGAGCCGGTGGGCCACCTGGATCTCCAGCTCCTCGCCCTTCTGGATCGCAAGCTTGCGGCGGATCTTCTTGAGGAAGTCGAGGATGTTGTGCAGGGCCATGCCCCCCACCACCACGATGATCAGCCCGACATAGACGGTCGCGATCCAGTAAAGCAGCGAGGAGGTGTCCCTGCGGGTTGAGCTCGCGTGCACGGCGCCTATCGAGAACCTCGCGTTGGCGCCGCGGTGGCATTCCCCGCAGGTCTTGACGAGGTTGTCCTTGTACACGCTCGAGGTCGGGTCGGTGTGGGACTTGATCGCGTGCGCCCCGTGGCAGCTGGCGCAGTTGACGACCTCGACGGCCCCTCCCCTCACGGCCAGGCCGTGGTAGCTGTCCGTGAATGTCTTGAACGTGTCGCTCCTAAGGCCGTACTTGCTCGTCAGGCGCACCGAGGCGTGGCACTCCGCGCACACCTGCTGGGCGAGGTTCGTGTTGTGCACGGGCGACGACGGGTCGGTGTGCTTGCGGATGTCATGCTCGCCGTGGCAATCCGTGCAGACCGGCGAGTCGACGTTGCCCTTGGCGAGCGCCATCGCGTGGACGCTTGTGCCGTACTCCCGCGCCTGCTTCTCGTGGCACGTGGCGCAGGTCTCGGGGATCTGGAGGCGGCTGATCCGAGCCCCGGCGACGGCCGCCTTGTTCATCGCATGAGCACCGTGGCAGTCGATGCAGGTGGCCGAGTTGGTCTTGCCTGCCGCAAGGGCGGCGCCGTGCACCGACTTATCGAAGGAGGAGACGAACTTCGCGCCGCGCAGCGACTGGTCCGCCACCTCGGCCTTCTTCACGTGGCACGACTCGCAGAGCCTGGCCTGTGCGATCTTGAGCGCGACCCCGGCCGGTTTGCCGGCCGAGGAGATCGGCTGGTCGTGGCAGGTGAGGCAGTCCAGGGCCACGCGCCCTCCGGTGGGGTTGGCACCGTGCGCGGATGCGACAAAATCCTTACGGGCTGCCTCGTGGCAGCGCCCGCATGCCTCCGTCTGGTGCCCCGAGGCGAAGGCGAAATCCTTCAGCTTGACCGGGGAAGCTTCGTGCGTCCCGTGGCACTCGGTGCACGAGGTGTCCAGGCCGGCCGGCATGGGGCTAGCGGTGATGCGCGGGTGGAAGGTGTGCTTCGGGAGGTCCTTCTCGTGGCAGGCTGCACACTGGACGGGGGGAAGCTTGCTGTCGTGCGGCGTCTCGGTGATCGAGGAGTGGCAGTCCACGCAGTTGAGCGTCCCGTGGGCGGAGTGTGCAAAAGCCTCGCTCTTCACCCCTATCCACTCCGGCTTCATGCCCTTCTTGCGCGGCTTGAACTCGGCCTCATGGCAGTCCAGGCACTCGCTGTTCGCAACCGCCGGCGCGGCCTTGGCCCGTGCCGGAGCCGCCGGTGTTTGGGTCGCAGCCGGCGGCGCGGCCTTTGCCTCGTCGCCGGCTGAACCCCAGGCGCTGGCTCCAATCACCAGCGCTGCCCACACAACAGAGGCCGCCTGGATGATCTTTCTGGAGTCCGCCTTCATCTTTAGAATCCACTATGCTCCCATTGGGCCAAAGGTACTACGCAGCGCTTGCGCAGACCTCATCATCTCTTGCGTAGCTTGTGGGTCACACCCCGGGCGCCACCCAAAACGATGCCGTCCGGGACGGGCGGCGGCTTGGAGCCGAGGGGCCTAGTGGCTAAGCCTCGACACCATCGCGTAGACGATGAGGCCAAGCAGGATCAGGCCCAGGCCGAAGAACATGAAGCCGAACGTGCGTGCGATCTTCTTGCGGCTCTCCCAGTCGTCCTTCACGCGGTGCTCCTCGAGACGGTTCTCCGCGATCAGCCTGTCGTACCAGCGCTTGCGCTCATGGATCAGCTCTGTCTTGGAGATGCGCCCGGAGAAGATGACCGTGTCCATCGGGAACTTCTCGATCCGGAAATGGGTGTTGAAGAAGTGGAAGGTGAAGATGAAGCCGGCGGCAAGGAGCGCCTCGTCAGAATGGACCAGGAGCGCGATGTTGATCACCCACCCGCCGACAAAGCGCGTGAAGAACCCGGGGTACCACATGACGAGCCCGGAAGCCCCGATGATGAAGATGCCCCAGAACACGGCGAAGTAGTCAAAGCGCTCCCAATAGGTCCACCTGTCGAACTGCGGCTTCGGGCCCTTCCCGAAGAACCACTTCTGGTGGGCGACGAAGTCGCGCCAGTCCTGGAACGACGGGACCATGGAGTCGGGGCCGAACATGGCGCTCCATACCCGCCGAAGCGTCAGTCGGCCGGTGGCGGGGTCGCGCAGCATCGAGCGGTTCCTCCAGAAGCCCGTCAGCAGGTCGAAGAGGTGGAGGCCGAAGTAGATGAAGGTGACGAAGGCCCCGAACCGGTGCAGTGCGCGGGCGACCTCCGCCCCCCCGAGCATATTGAAGATGACCTTGGCCCACTCCGTGTAGTTGAACTTGAGCGGCATCCCCGTAAGGACGAGGAGCAGGAAGCTCGTCACGACCAGCAGGTGCAGGAAGCGCTCGAAGGGGGTGAAGCGCGTGAACACCTCGTCGTCCACCGTCGCCTTGACCTTCGCCTCGCGGAAGGTCTTCGAGTCATTCATGTAGAGGTAGACCGAGCGCACGATCCACAGGACGGTGTGCAGGCCGAAGAACGAGAAGACCCCGATCAGGAGCGCCGTCATCGCCAGGTACACCGCATGGAGGACCGGATAGTGCACCCCGTCGCGCGGATCCGCGTGCGGCTGGAACTCGGTGAACTTCGGTCCCACACCGGGATGGCACTGCTGGCAGGTCCCCAGGATCTTCTCCTTGGAGAGCCTGGAGCGCGGGTCGGAGATCGGGAACACGTCGTGGTGCCCGTGGCAGTCGTAGCAGGCGGCCACGTCCGAGGCCACGTTCGGGCGCCCCAGGGTCATCGCCTTGCCGTGGTAGGTCTCGCGGTAGTGGGCCAGGCGGTCCTGGTGGCACTTGCCGCACACCTCGTCGCTCGCGGCCTTGAACGACTCGCCCGTCGGCGCCACGATCTGGTGGGCGCTGTGGCAGTCCGTGCAGACCGGGCCCTTGGGGTCCCCCTTCGCCAGAAGCTGCCCGTGCACGCTCTGGTTGTAGGTCTCCTCGATGCCCATGTGGCACTGCCCGCAGGTCTTGGCTATGTTCGCGTGGTTCGTCCGCGCGCTCTGATCGACGTTGCGCTTGATGTCATGGACGCCGTGGCAGTCGTCGCACGAGGGCGCCACGATCAGCTTCATCTTGATCAGCGCCTGGCCGTGGATGCTGTCCTTGTAGAAGTCCGCCGTGTGGGCGTTCATCCGGTAGGCGGCGATCAACTTCGGGTCGCTGTGGCATTTGGCGCACGTCTCCGGCAGGTTCAGCTTGAAGACCGGCGAATCGATGCTCTTGACGGACGCGACCTCGTGCGCGTTGCCGTGGCAGCTCGCGCAGGTCGCGGCGGCCGACGCCCCCATGGCGTGGCTCATGCCGTGGATGCTGTTGGAATAGGCCTTGTCCTCGTTCGCGTGGCAGGCAGCGCATTGGACGGCGGGAAGCTTGTTGTCGTGCGGGGTCTCGGTGATCGACGTGTGGCAGTCGACGCAGTTGAGCTTGCCGTGCATGGAGCGGGCGAAGGCCTCGGGCTTCACCCCGATCCACTCC
>Ga0265327_10002946_pt1 | contig 17012 bp, 19 predicted proteins | sample 41621metaG_FD_202089 | JGI IMG/M metagenome (GOLD analysis project Ga0265327, IMG submission 202089) | Rhizosphere microbial communities from Carex aquatilis grown in University of Washington, Seatle, WA, United States - 4-16-21 metaG | ecosystem: Host-associated > Plants > Roots > Rhizosphere... | reverse complement strand
CGTCGCCTCGCAGCTGAAGTCCGGGCTGGTTGTGTCCACCCACCCCAGCCCCGGCAACGGCTTCCCGCTGCACACCAAGGTCACTGTCTATGTCTCCAACGGCAACATCCAGGTGCCCGACGTCACCGGGATGACGTGCGGCCAGGCACAGTCACAGCTGCAGACCATGGGCCTGACCGGCACCTGCGTAGACCAGACCAGCGACACCGTTCCCAAGGGCGAGGTCATCTCGTCCTCGCCGGCGGGCGGCCAGACGATTCAGCAGGGCGGCACCGTCACCCTGACCGTGTCCAGCGGCCCGGCGCCGATCCCGGTTCCCAACGTGGTGGGCATGCAGCAGCCAGACGCCAGAGCCGCACTCGAGAACGTCGGCCTCGGCGCCACCCCGATCGGGTGCCTCCCGGTCGACCCGACGACCCCCGACGGCACCGTCGTCTCGCAGGACCCGGCGCCGAATACCCAGGTGCCGCCGCAGTCCACGGTCAAGATCTACGTCGCCCGAGCGACCCAGACCACACCCTGCCCGTGACCGGCGGCCGGAGGATCCGCGTGGCCGTCCTGGCAGGCGGCCGCAGCTCGGAACACGAGATCTCGGTGCAGTCCGGTGCATCGGTGGTGGCCGCGCTGGATCCTGACCGCTACGACGTCGTGGCCGTCACCATCGACCAGGCGGGTGGGTGGGAGCTGGAGGCGGCGCGACCGCTGACGCTCGAGCCGGGCAGGGCCGGAAACAGCCTCGTGCCGCGCGGCCCGTCGGAGCTTGCGGCCAACGGGGGAGGGCCGATCGACGTCGTGCTGCCCATCCTCCACGGGCCGTTCGGCGAGGACGGCACGGTGCAGGGGCTGCTGGAGATGCTGGACATGCCCTACGTCGGCTCGGGTGTGCTCGGGTCCGCCCTGACCATGGACAAGGACGTCGTCAAACGCGTGCTCCGCGACGTCGGGATCGCCGTCGCCCGCCACGAGGTGTTTCGCAACCGCCGCTACGACCTCGATCAGGCTGAGGCACTTGGCTACCCGTGCTTCGTCAAGCCTGCCCGGCTCGGCTCCAGCGTCGGCATCTCCAAGGTGCACGACCGCTCCGAGCTCGAGCCCGCGCTGGAGCTCGCCTTCCGGCACGACGGCAAGGTGCTGGTCGAGGAGATGATCGCGGGGCGCGAGGTCGAGTGCGGCGTGCTGGGTAACGCCGACCCGGTAGTCAGCGTCGCCGGCGAGATCGTCCTCGAGCGCGGGTCGGAGTGGTACGACTTCTCGGCCAAGTACGACGAGGGCGGGATGAGCCTGATCGCGCCGGCGGATCTCGACCCGGCCGCCGCCGATCGGCTCCGCGAGGCCGCCCGCCGGGCGTTCGAGGTCTGCGAGTGCGCCGGAATGGCGCGAATCGACTTCTTCGTCACTGCAGACAACGGCGTTGTCCTGAATGAGATCAACACCATCCCCGGCTTCACGTCGACGAGCGTGTACGCCCGTCTGTTCGAGGCGTCGGGGATCGGGTACCAGGAGCTGCTCGACCGGCTGATTGCCCTGGCGCTCGAGCGCCACGCCGAGGACGCCTCCTACCGGCACTGATCAGGCCGAGCGGATCAGCTCTGCGAACCGGTCGGCGCCGACGTTGCCGCCGGAGAGAATGACCCCCACGCGGGCTCCCGGGAGCCTGACGCGGCCGGCGAGCAGCGCGGCCAGCGCGGAGGCCCCGCTGGGCTCGACCACCAGCTTGCAGCGGTCGAACAGCGCGCGCATCGCGGCGACGATCTCGGCGTCCGACACGACCGCGATCTCGTCGACCAGCCGGCGGTTGACCTCGAACGTCAGCTCGCCCGTTATCTGCGCCTGCTGGCCGTCGGCGATCGTCCGCGGTATGTCGATCCGGACGCGTTCCCCGGCGGCCAGCGAGCGGCGGGTGTCGTCGCCGGCCTCCGGCTCCACGCCGATCACGCGAATCTGTGGACGCAGCGCCTTGACGGCGGTCGCCGAGCCGGCGATCAGCCCGCCGCCGCCGACCGGCACCAGCAGCGCGTCCAGCTGGGGCTGCTCCTCCAGCAGCTCCAGGGCGCTGGTGCCCTGCCCGGCCATGATCAGCGGGTGCTCGTAGGGCGGCACGAGCGCAAGCCCGTTGTCGGCCGCGAGCTGCTTGCCCAGCGCCTCGCGGTCCTCCGTGTAGCGGTCGTAGGTGACGACGTGGGCCCCGTAGCCACGGGTGGCCTCAAGCTTGGCCGCCGGCGCATCGGAGGGCATCAGGATGGTGGCGCGCGTCCCGCACAGCCCGGCGGCCAGGGCGACTGCCTGCGCATGGTTGCCCGACGAGTACGCGGCGACGCCGCGCTCCCGCTCGTCAGGCGGCAGCTGGGAGATCATGTTGTAGGCGCCGCGAAACTTGAACGCCCCGCCGCGCTGCAGGTTCTCGGCCTTGCAGAACACCACAGAGCCGGTCATCGCGTCCAGCGTCCGCGAGGTGACCACCGGGGTGCGGTGGGCCACTCCCTGCAGTCGCTCCGCGGCGGCCCGGACGTCGTGCAGCTCGATCACGGGAGGAGCTTAGAGCCCAGTACCGTCCGTGTCCCCTTTCGGCGGCGTCCCTGGGCGGTGCCTTAGAAGTCGAACGGCATGATGCCGTCGTTCTCGAGCGCGAGCCGGAAGCGGTCGACCGCCTCGGTCATGTTCTCGCGGGTCACCCGGTCGAGCTCCTCGATCAGGCGATCGGTCGCGTCGTTCAGCACGTCGTCATAGCGCTCGACCTCTGGCTGGTCGAAGACGTCACGCGAGCGCCACTCGCAGTCGGGGCAGCGCAGCGAGAGCTCCCAGCGCATGTCGGCGACCTCGTGCCAGTCCACCGGATGGACGCGATCCGACGCACAGTCCAGGCACAACTCGATGCGCCGAACCTGCAGCTCCGCGGCCGCCTCGATCTGGTTCGGCATCGGTGCCGCAACGGGCTCGCCGTCCGCCATCTGGTAGTAGACGATCTCGACGGTCTTGCCGCTCGGCAACGTGATTCGCTTGACGTGAAACTCTCCCATGTGCCCGCTTAATCGGGCGGCACAGGCCCAACCTTGAGAGGCAATAATCGCAGCAGCGACTACCGCTTGTTGTTAAACTCGCAAACGACCCCGGAGATGCCTACGAGCCGCCGAAGTCCGAGGTCACGTAGATTGCCAGATGGCCGGCCCACGTGCCCATCACCACCCCGATTCCGGCACTTCGGAAATGGCCGCAGAGCAGGTTCGCGCGGTGCGGCGGGCTGGCAAGCCACATCTGCAGCATGCGGTAGGGCTTGACCAGTCCGACCCCCAGGTTCTCGCCGATCCACGATCCGCGATAGCCGTACCAGCGGATCCTCGTCGACCAGGAGACACCTGAAGACGACGTGTGGGAGAGGATGTGATGCTGCGCCATGTTCGTGCTGTGCGCCGAGGCCGCCCGTTGGAGGTCGGCGTTCCAGACCAGCCTGGGCAGGCCGTGGTGTGTCCGGTAGTAGTTGATCTGGGAGATCAGCGTCTCCCGGTAGATCGTCGGGCTGAACGACCCAAACGCGTTGGCCGGGGACGCCAGCAGAATCAGCACCATCGCCGAAACGACGGCAAGCGTCTTTGGTTTCAGGGGAATCACTCCTCGGACTCGTCGGGGTCGCAGGCGATCCTACGGGATCAAACCCGCCACTGGGCCGTATTTACAAGACCCTTACCCGACAGATTACGGACGGCGCCTGGGCTGACTACACCGCAGCCGCGGCAACACCGGTGCGCGCGCCAAGCGCCTCAGCACAGGCGTCATCGAAGATCTCGAGCGACTCCTCGATCTGCTCATCGGTCGCAACCAGGGCGACGAGCACGCGCAGGCAATGGCCGTGCATGCCTGCCTTGAGGATCAGAAGGCCGCGCCGGAACGCCGCCTGCACGATGGCATCAGCCGCCTTCGGATCGGGCTCCCGGCCGGCACGGTCGGACACCAGCTCGACGGCCAGCATCGGCCCCAGCCCGCGGACGTCGCCGATCTGCGGATGGCGGACGGCGAGCTCCTCGAACCGCGCCCGCATGCGCTCGCCGATCGCAGTGCCCCGGCCCAGCAGGTCGCGGTCGCGGATCTCGTCGAGCACGGCAACACCGGCGACACACCCGAGCGGCGATCCCACATAGGTGCCGCCGATCGAGCTGTCCGGCGCGGCGTTCATGATCGCCGCCTTGCCGATCACGCCGGAGATGGGAACGCCCCCGGCGATCGACTTGGCAACGATGATCAGGTCGGGCTCGACTCCGAAGTGCTCGACCGCGAACATCCGGCCGGTGCGGCCATAGCCGGACTGCACCTCGTCGGCGATCAGCACGATGCCGTGCTGGTCGGCGATCTCGCGGAGCCCGCGCACCCACTCGGCCGGAGGCACGATGAACCCGCCCTCCCCCTGCACCGGCTCGAAGATGATGGCCGCCACGCTCTGAGCGTCGACGTGGGTCGTGAACATCCCTCGCAGCGCGTCCAGCGCCGCGGCGGCCGGATCAGCGGCCGTATCCCGGTATGGATACGGATACGGCGCCCGGTAGACCTCGGGAGCGAAGGGCCCCATGCCGAGCTTGTACGGCCGCTGCCGTGAGGTCAGCGTCATCGCCATCAGCGTGCGCCCGTGGAACGCGCGGTCGAACGTGATGACGGCGTCCCGGCCGGTCGCGTGCTTCGCGATCTTGACGGCGTTCTCGACGGCCTCGGCGCCGGAGTTGAAGAACGCCGCCCGCGTCTCGCCGGCGATCGGCGTCACGTCCAGCAGCCGCTCCGCCAGCTCGACGTAGGACTCGTAGGGCACCATCGTGAAGTCGGTGTGCAGAAAGCGGTCGACCTGAGCGTGGAGCGCGGCGGAGACCGCCGGGTTGGCGTGCCCGACGTTGAGGCACCCGATGCCGCCGGTCCAGTCGAGGAACGTGTTTCCATCGACATCGGTGACCGTCGCACCCGCGCCGCGATCGATCGCGATCGGCAGGTAGATGCTCTTCGCCTCGGCGATCACCCGCTCCTTGCGGGCAAGAATCTCCTGTGACTTCGGGCCGGGCAGCTCCGTGCGCAAATCGACCGTCTTCCCCATGTGCACCCCTTACGTTGGAAACCCGGCAAAGCAGGTGAAAAAGCGGATCCAGAATATCAGAGGCGACTCACCGGCCAATAACTCCACCGCCGGTAGACTGGCGGCGCAGATGGTGCTCTCCGACCGCACGATCCGGGAGGAGGTGGCGGCCGGGCGGATCGTGATCGATCCGTTCGACGACGACCTCGTCCAGCCATGCAGCGTGGACCTCACGGTGGGCGCCAGCTTCCGCGTCTTTCGCAACTCGCGGTACCCGTTCATCGACGTGAAGCGGGAGATGGAGGACCTGACCGAGCTGGTGACCGTCGAGCCGGATGAACCCTTCATCCTCCACCCGGGAGAGTTCGTGCTTGGCGTCGTGGCCGAGCGCATCGCACTGCCTGACGACATGGTTGCCACCTTGGACGGAAAGAGCTCGCTCGGCCGGCTGGGCCTGGTCGTGCACCAGACCGCCGGCGTGATCGATGCCGGGTTCGACGGCCACATCACGCTCGAGCTGGCCAACATGGCGAACCTGCCGATCACCGTCTACCCGGGCATGCGGATCGCCCAGATCAGCTTCATGACGCTGACCACGCCGGCGCAGCGGCCGTACGGCAGCGGCGGGCTGGGCAGCAAATACCAGGGTCAGGCCGAGCCGACGCCGAGCCGGTACTACCAGAACTTCGCCGGCGACCGGTGACCGTCCTCGTCACAGGTGCGGACGGGTACGTTGGCCGCGAGGTGGTCGCGCATCTGCACGGGCGTGGCACTCCGGTGCGAGCGCTCGTGCGCCGCCCATCGTCAACCCTGCCCGACGGTGTCGAGCAGGTGACGGGCGACGTCACCGATCCGGGGTCGCTGGCGCCGGCGACCGATGGGGTCGACGCTGTCATCCACCTGGTCGCGATCCTCGACGGGACGCCGGAGCAGTGCGAGGCCGTCAACCATGGCGGGGCGGTCAACGTGATCGACTCGGCGCGCAGCGCGGGCGTGCGGCGGCTGCTGCACATGAGTGCGGCCGGTGTCACCGAGGAGCACGCACCCCTGACCAAGTACTGGCGGACGAAGTACGCCGCCAAGCAGGCCGCGATGCGCAGCGGGCTGGACTGGACGGTGATGGAGCCGAGCTTCGTCTTCGGCCGCGGAGGCGGGGCGCTGAAGACGTTCGAGTCATTGCTGCGCGGGCCGGTCGCGCCGGTGATCGGGGACGGCCGCTACCAGCACCAGCCGGTCTGGGTCGGCGATGTGGCCGCGGCCTTCGCCGCGGCGCTCGACCGCCCCCAGACGGTAGGCAAGAGCTACGAGCTGGGAGGTCCCCAGGCGTTCGCCTTCGACGACCTCCTCGACGAGCTGGCCACGGCCACCGGCCGGCCAAAGCGCCGGAAGGTGCACGTCCCGGTGGGGCTGATGAAGGTGCAGGCAAGCATGCTCCAGTACTTCCCGCCGCCACTCAAGGTGACCCGCGACCAGATCGTCATGCTGGTCGAGGGGACGACGTGCGACATCGCCCCGATGCGCGCCGACCTGGGCGTCGAACCGGCCTCAATCGCCGACGTCTACACCCGCTAGAAGAACCTTCAGCGGAGGGCTTGGAGACCGCCGAAACCATTGCTAGGATGGGGCTACCACGGAAAGGAGGTGGTCCGACTTGTTAGAAGGCTCAAGACGGGCGAGTGGAGGTGCTCGCGGGTAGAGGGCGAGTCCCTGAACCAGACGGGAATCGCTGCAGCCGGCGTTGGGACAGCCTCCCCCACCTCGTGACGGTGGGCGGAAGAGCAATCGCCGCTACCTAGTCCAAGCGATATCGCCGCTTCGGGGCGCATCGGGAAACCGGTGCGCCCCGTTGTCTTTCTCGGCTACGGACTCGAGCGCTGCCAGGCCGGCGCATACCCACCACATTCGCGCCGGATGTTCGGGAGCCGGATCTAGTTTGGGTCGGCGTCGCGCGGGAGCACGGCCTGGCCAGGGATCATCTGCCCACCGGGCATGGCGCTCCCGACGGCGTCTTCCTGGCTCCCGGTCGGTCCGGTGCCTTCCGCCCAGCTGTGCAGCAGGTGCCCGTAGAGCGTGAGGCCGACGACCAGCGCCACCACACAGGCGATCTTCAGCGTGCCGGGCGGATGCGAGCTGGTCAGCAAGAGCAGCATGCTCAGGCAGCAGACCGTGGCGATGATGAACTCGATCCTGCCTCTGCTCATCACATCCCCCAGCGGTCAGGGCCGACGAGCTGCAGCTCGGCCGCAGCAGCGCCGAGCTCGGAGATGGCCCCGTCGCCACGGGCCGTGACCCGCACCGAGACGGTGCGCGCAAGCGCGTCGCGTACGTCGATCCGGTCCCCGTCCGACCGTTCGAGCTCGGTCTCTGCCTCGTCTCCGGTTCCCGACCGGCCGACGACGGTGTAGGTGTCGCCTGGCTCGACGCCGGTCCGCTTCATGTAGTGCAGCAGCTCCTCGGCCTCGTTCTCGAGCCGCAGGACAATGATTTCGCTCCCCACCGGCACCGCCGGCAGCGCCTCGCCGGGCTCGCGCGGGTAGTCGCCGATCGGGTGGCCGTGCGGGCAGGTCTTGATGTCGCCGATCATCTCCAGCATCTTTCCCTCCAGCCGCGGCGAGATGGAGTGCTCCATCGTGTGGGCCTCCTCATGCACCTCGTCCCAGGGGATACCCATCACCTTCACCAGGTACGCCTCGACCGTGCGATGGCGGGCGACGATCCGCTCCGCGACCTCACGTCCGCGCTCGGTGAAGTGGATCAGCTTGTGGTCGTCACGACTGACCAGGTCCTCGTCGGCCATTCGCCGCAGCATCTCGCTGGCCGACGGCTGGGACACCTGCAGCGCGCGGGCCAGGTTGGCCTGCGTCCGCTCGATCCCCGCCTCGTAGAGCCAGTAGATGCTCTCGAGATACTCCTGCGTGGCTTCCGAGAGCTGCAGTGGCGCCTCCATCGATGCTGAGTCTAGATGATCCAAGCCTGGAAGCCTTTTATCACCCCCCTCTCAGGTTGGCCGGTTAGCGTCCGCGCATGCCCGAGCGCGTCGACCCCGCCACCGCCCTCATTCCGCTGCGCGTGTTCCTCGGGGCGACCTTCGTGTACGGGGGCTGGCAGAAGCTCTCCGACCCGGGCTTTCTGCACCCTGGATCGGCGACCTGGATCGGCACGCAGCTTCACGGGTTCGCGTCGAACACCCCGGGCGGGTTCCTGATCCGCTGGTTCGCGGAGCCGTTCCCCGGCGTAGCCGGCGTTGGAGTGGCGCTGACCGAGATCGCGATCGGGCTGCTCGTGCTGCTCGGGTTCTATATGCGGCTGGCGGCGACGCTCGGCCTGACCCTGAACCTCGTCCTGTTCCTGACCGCGAGCTGGAACACCTATCCGTACTTCCTCGGGTCGGACATCGTGTTCGTGTTCGCCTGGCTGCCGTTCGTCCTCGCCGGCGCGGCGGGCCAACCGGCGCTCGACACGATGCTCGAGCGGCCGCGGACGACCAGCCGGCGCACGGGAGATGGCCGTGTCATCGTGGCCCATCGCATGTCCCGCGAGCAGGCGCTGAAGCGCGGCGCAGTGCTGGTCGGCGGCCTCACGCTCGGCATCGCAGGACTGGCCACGGTGCTCCGCGGCTCGTACCGTTCGACGTCCGCCGTGGGCACCAACCCCCCGGCAGCGGCGACGCACCGAAAGACACACCAGGCGTCGTCAGGCGAGACGAACACGTCCTCGGCGTCAACCTCCTCCACGTCCCAGGGCGTACCGTCCGGCGCCGTCGACCTGGGCGCGATCTCCGCCGGTCAGGCGAAGACGTACACCGACCCCGGCGACGGCGGCGAGGACATCGCTGTGCGCTCCTCGAGCGGGACGCTGACCGCAGTCAGCGCGGTCTGTACGCACGCCGGGTGCACGGTGGAATACCAGGGCGGAGTCTTGTTCTGCCCGTGCCACGGCTCACGGTTCGATGCCCAGACCGGCGCGGTGCTCCAGGGACCGGCGTCGACGCCGCTGGCGCGCAAGCGCGTGATCGAGCGCAACGGCAAGGTCTACGCCGTGTGATCGCCGATCTGATCAGGCGTCGATGAAGATCTCGCCGTCGCGAACGGTGACCGAGTATGCCTCGACGTCCTCGGTGGCGGGCAGCGACAGCACGGCGCCGGTGCGGACGTCGAAGCGCGCCCCGTGCCGCGGGCACTCCACCTGGAAGCCGTCTCGCTCGCCTTCACACAGGGGGCCGTCGTCGTGGCTGCAGCGGTCCTCGACCGCGTAGTAGGTGCCGTCGATCAGGTAGACGCCGACGAACAGCGACCCCGACTGAACGATCTTCACCCCACCCTCGGGGATCTCGCCCTCGGCGGCTACGCGGAGTTCCAACGGATCTCATCGCTGCCGGCCCATTCCTGCGGCAGCGGCTCGCCGGTCAGCTGGCTGACGGCGACTTTCAGCACCCCGACCGACAGCATGGCGCACTTGAGCCGGATCGGCGTCAGCGGAATGCCCAGCTCGTCGAGCACGTCCTCCTTGCCGAGGTCGCGGATCTCGTCCAGCTTGCGGCCCTTGATCGCCTCCGACAGCATCGAGGCGGCGGCCTGGCTGATCGCACAGCCGCGCCCGTTGTAGCGCACGTCCGTGACCATCCCGTCCTCCACCTCGAGCTCGACCGAGAGCTCGTCGCCGCAGAGCGGGTTGACGCCGTCCGCGGAGGCACTGGGATGCTCCATGTGCCCCGAGTTCCGCGGGTTGCGGTAGTGGTCGAGGATGTTTTCTCGGTAGAAGTCGTCCATCGCTACCTGCAGTGTACTGGTGCCCTAGGAACTGGTTTCAAACACCGAAGGTGCGGCGCACCTTGGCGATGCCGTCTGCCAGCGCGTCGATGTCCTGCGACGTGTTGTACAGGTAGACGCTTGCCCGGGTAGTCGCGGTGAGGTCGTAGCGGCGCATCAGCGGCTGCGTGCAGTGATGGCCGGCGCGCACGCAGATCCCCTCCGAATCGAGGATCTGGGCGACGTCATGGGGATGCACGTCTGCCACGTTGAACGACATGATGCCGGCGCGCTCGTCCGGCGGAGGGCCGTACTGCACCACGCCCGGGATCTCGTCGAGGACGTCGTAGGCGTAGCGCGTCAGCGCGTGCTCGTGCTCGGCGATCGCTTCCAGCCCGATCCCCTGGAGGTAGCGGACGGCCGCGCCGAAGGCGATGCACTCCGCGATCGCCGGGGTGCCCGCCTCGAACTTCCAGGGCAGGTCGTTCCAGGACGTCCGCTCAAGCTCGACCGTGCGGATCATCTCGCCCCCGGTCAGGAACGGGGGCATCCGCTCGAGCAGCTCGGCGCGCCCCCACAGGGCCCCGGCGCCGGGTCCGCACAGCTTGTGCCCCGAGATCGCGTAGAAGTCGCAGCCCAGCGCCTGCACGTCGACAGCTCGGTGAGGCGCGGCCTGCGCACCGTCGACCACCAGCACGGCGCCCCGGTCGTGGGCCCAGCGCGCAAGGCCGGGGATGTCGTTGACCGTCCCCAGCGAGTTGGAGACGTGGGCGGCCGCGACGATCTTCACGTTGTCGACGCCGTCGAGCGCCGACAGCGAGTCGGGATCGAGCCGGCCGTCATCGGTCAGCCGCACGTAGTGCAGCGTGGCGCCCGTCTGCTGGGCCAGGAACTGCCAGGGCACCATGTTGCTGTGGTGCTCCATCTCGGTGGCGACGATCGCGTCGCCGGGCCCGGCCGCCATCCGCCCGTACGCGTAGGCGACCAGGTTCAGCCCCTCGGTCGTGTCTCGCGTGAACACGACCTCCCGCCGGTCTGGCGCATTCAGAAAGCCGGCGATGATGTCGCGCGACTCCTCGTACCACTCCGTCGCCAGCGCACCCAGGTGGTAGACGCCGCGGTGGACGTTGGCATACCCGGTCTCGTAGACCTCGACCAGCCGGTCGATCACCTGCCGCGGCTTCTGCGCGGAGGACGCCGAGTCGAGGTAGACAAGGCGCTTGTCGCCGTACACCGGCCGCTGCAGGATCGGAAAGTCCAGCTTGATCCGCTCGACGTCGAGCGGCGTTCGAACGGGTGCGACCGCCATACGAAGCAGTCTAGACACCGGCTCTCGGCAGCCGGTCAGGCGCCCTGGCGCACCTCGGTGGCAGCGATGGCCATCGAGACCATCACCGGCGGCAGTGCCGCCCGCGGCTTCTCGCCCGCCTGGAACAGCCCGATGGCCGCCTCCAGGCAGGGAGCGATCCGCTCCAGCGCCGGCCCGGCATCGCCCGGGCTGGGATCGCGGCAGACCGCAAGCGCCAGCGTCAGCATGCCCACCGCGGCGTCGGTCGCTCCGGCGATCCCCGACCCGAACACCATCAGGCAGAACGAGAACACGCGCGCCAGCCGGACATCCAGCTCGACCCGTGCCGGCACCGATGGGCGGCCGGGCGGCAGCAGCTCCCGGCCCTCGACCAGACGCAGGGCGCCGCCGCCGACGATCTCGCGCACGACCGCATCCGGAAGGCCTGCGGAGGCGCACACGCGAAGCAACATGTAGAGGCTCGTCCACGTCCGCCCGTACGGCGGGTCGGACCCGAACACCACCCGCTCCGCACCGACCCGGGCCAGCAGGCCGAACACGTCCAGTGGGTTCATCCACGATGTGTCGAACACGGCGGCCGGATGGTCGGCCAGGCCGTCAACCAGGATCCCCTGGTCGGCCACGCCCAGGTGAGCAAGGATCAGCGGAGCTCCGGGGTGCCCCTGGGCGATCTCGACCAGCTCGGCGCCGAACGTCGCCGGCAGCCCGCGCCCGGCGTGGATGAGGATCGGCACGTGGGCCTGCTCGGCGGCCGCGAAGATGCCCTCGATGCTGCTTCCCACCATGCCGAACGCCTGCGCCCGGGGATGCAGCTTGATCCCCCGCGCGCCCGCGTTCAGGCAGCGCTCCGCCTCGGCCAGCGGATCGTCCGCGGGGTCGAGCCGGCAGAAGGGGATGAAGCGGCCGCCACTGTCCGCTGCCCACGCCAGCACCCTGTCGTTGGGGACGCGGTAGCTGGGGACCCGTTCGGGATCGTGCAATGGGAAGACGAGTGCAAAGGCGGCATGGGCGTCGTCGAGCAGCCCGACCAGGCCGGCCGGGTCGAGCGACATACCGTCCTCGTCCAGCCCCAGGTGCGTATGAGCGTCGACGACGACCGAGTCGGAGGGCCGTAGCCGTGCAAGCTCAGACCGGAACGGCGCCAGCGTCCGGTCGAGCGGCTCGCTCACCCGATGCGTGCTTCGAGTGCCGACGCCAGGGTTTCGCGGACCTCCGCGGAGGCGATCCGCTCCAGCACCGGCTCGAAGAACCCGCGGACGATCAGCCGCTGGGCCTCGGTATGTGAGAGCCCACGGCTCATCAGGTAGAAGACCTGCAGCTTGTCGAGCTGACCGATCGTCGCGCCGTGCGTGCAGCGGACGTCGTTGGCCTCGATCTCGAGCCCCGGGATGGAGTCGGCGTGGGCATCGTGCGACAGCAGGAGGTTGCGGTTCTCCTGGTAGGCGTCTGTGCGCTGGGCGCCCTTGTCGACCTGGATCACGCCGCGCCAGACGGCTCGCGCCGAGTCGGCCAGCACTCCCTTGAAGAACAGGTCGGACGTGGTGTCCGGGCTGGCGTGCTCCTGGGTGGTGTCGTAGTCGGCATGCTCGGAACCGGTCAGGAAGTAGGCGCCCGTCACCTTGACGTTCGCGCCGCGGCCGGCCAGATAGCTCTCCATCCGCGACTTGGCGCGCGTGCCGCCGAGCCCCAGCACGACCCAGTCGAGCTCCGCGTCCCGGCCCACCGTCGCGCGGTGGGTGCCGAACTGGCGGGCCTCCGGATGGTGCCGCTGGGTGGTCACGTACTCGAGCGTCGCCCCGTCGCCCACCACCAGCTCGACCACCACGTTGAGGGAGCCGCGCACGGTCGCAACGAACTCCTCGGTGAACGTTGCGCGAGCGCCCGGCTCGAGCACGATCAGCGCCCGGTAGAGCTGGGCGGTGTCCTCGTGGGCCAGCTCGACCATCGCCCGCAGTGGCTCGTCGACGTGGACGCCGGGGGCGACATGCAGAAAGACGCCGTCCTGCCAGCCGGCCTGATTGGCGGCTGCGAACTTCTCACTGTCGGCAACCACCGACCCCAGATGCCGCTCGAGCAGATCAGGGCTCTCGGCGACCGCGCTTGCCAGGCTCTGGAAGCGGACGCCGTCGGGCGCCTCGCCCGAGAGGGTCAGCGCCAGCGGCTCGACCGGCAACAGGTCCGGGTCGTACCCACGCAGGTTCGTGTAGCGCCACGCCTCCTCGCGGTTGGTCGGCACCGGCAGTGACTCGTACACCTCGCGGGCAGCAGCCCGCTTGCCCGCCAGCCACGCGGGCTCGGACACCGCAACGGTCATCCCACAGACCCTTCCATCTGCAGCTGGATCAGCCGGTTTAGCTCGACGGCGTACTCCAATGGAAGTTCCTTCGTAATTGGCTCCACGAACCCGGAGACGATCATCGCCGAGGCCTCCTCCTCCGACAGGCCGCGGCTCATCAGGTAGAAGAGCTGCTCCTCGCCGATCTTCGAAACCGTGGCCTCATGGCCGATCTCGACGTCGTTCTCGTCGATGTTGATGTACGGGTAGGTGTCGGTGCGGCTCTCGTCGTCGATGATCAGCGCGTCGCAGACCACCTTCGAGCGCGACCCCACGGCGCCCTTGTTCACCTGGAGCAGGCCACGGTAGGAGGATCGCCCGCCGTCCTTGGAGATCGACTTGGAGGTGATCACCGAGGTGGTGTGGGGCGCGGCATGGGTGATCTTGCCCCCGGCGTCCTGGTGCTGGTTCTTGCCCGCGAACGCGATCGACAGCACCTCGCCGTGGGCCCGCTCGCCGTTCAGGATCACGGCCGGGTACTTCATGGTCAGCTGCGAGCCGAGGTTGCCGTCGACCCACTCCATGGTGGCGTCGGCCTCTGCGACCGCCCGCTTGGTGACCAGGTTGTAGACGTTGGTCGACCAGTTCTGGATCGTGGTGTAGCGGCAGCGGCCTCCGCGGGCCACGTGGATCTCGACCACGGCCGAGTGCAGCGAATCGGTCGAGTAGATCGGCGCCGTACAGCCCTCGACGTAGTGCACGTAGGCATCCTCGTCGACGATGATCAGCGTCCGCTCGAACTGACCCATGTTCTCGGCGTTGATCCGGAAGTAAGCCTGCAGCGGCAGCTCGACCTTGACGCCCTTGGGGACGTAGATGAACGAGCCGCCCGACCACACGGCCGAGTTGAGCGCGGCGAACTTGTTGTCGTTGTAGGGGATGATGGTGCCGAAGTAGCGGCGCACCAGCTCCTCCTGCTCGCGCAGGGCCGAATCCATATCGAGGAAGATGACGCCCTGCTTCTGGAGCTCCTCCTGGAGGTTGTGGTAGACGACCTCCGACTCGTACTGGGCGCCGACGCCGGCCAGGTACTTCTTCTCGGCCTCGGGGATGCCCAGCTTGTCCCACGTCTCGCGCATGCCGGGGGGCAGGTCGTCCCAGCTCTTGGCCTGCTCCTCCACCGGCTTCAGGTAGTAGTAGATGTCGTCGAACGGGATCCTGCCGACGTCGCCGCCCCAGGTGGGCAGCGGCCGCGCGTCGTAGTGCTTCAACGACTTGACGCGGAAGTCGGTCATCCACTCCGGCTCGGACTTGTGCGCCGAGATCTCGCGCACGATCTGCTCGTCGAGCCCGCGCCGGGACTTGAAGAACGGCTGGGTGACGTCGTCGTGGAACCCGTACTTGTACTCGCCGATCGCGACTGCGTCGCGTTCCTTCTGAGTGAGTTCGGTGTCAGCCATCAGACTGCCGCCTCCTGCACGCCGTAGGGTGCATAGCCGTGCGCCTCGAGCTTGTCGGCGATCTCCGGGCCGCCGGACTCGACGATCCGGCCCTCGACCAGGACGTGCACCCGGTCGGGGCGGATGTACTGGAGCAGGCGGGCGTAGTGGGTGATCACGAGCACGCCCAGCTCGGGGCCGGTCAGCCGGTTGACTCCGTCGGAGACGATCCGCAGGGCATCGATGTCGAGGCCCGAGTCGGTCTCGTCCAGGATCGCGAGCTTCGGCTGGAGGATCGCCATCTGCAGCATCTCCATCCGCTTCTTCTCGCCGCCCGAGAAGCCGTCGTTCAGGTAGCGGCTGGTCAGGCTGCGATCGATCTTGAGCTGCTCCATGTTCTCGGCCAGGAGCTTCCGGAACTCGGGGATCCGGATCGGGTTCGGCTCACCGTCCGGCCCGCGGCGCTGCGCGTTGACGGCCATCCGCAGGAAGTTCGCCACCGTCACCCCGGGAATCGCCGAGGGGTACTGGAACGCGAGGAAGATGCCCAGCCGCGAGCGCTCGTCGGGCTCCAGCTCGAGCACGTCAGTGCCCTTGAAGGTCACCTCGCCCGAGGTCACCTCGTAGGAGGGGTGGCCCATCAGCACGTGCGCCAGCGTCGACTTCCCCGAGCCGTTGGGGCCCATGATGGCGTGCACCTGGCCCTGTGACAGCTCCAGATCGATACCGCGCAGGATCTCGGTCCCGTCGATGGCGGCATGAAGGTTTGAAATGACGAGGTCAGCCATGTTCCCTTTCGGGTGGAAAGCACAAGCGGCGTGGCCGCGCGAACCGCTCCCGGCCACTGGACGTAGTGTAGCCATCGCCCATTTTCCCCGAACCGGTCTCGTGGTACCCTGGCTTCATGTTTGAGCCGTCGGTTCCTCATCTTCTGATCCTGCTCGTCATCCTGCTGCTGATCTTCGGCGCCAAGCGGCTGCCCGAGATCGGCAAGGGACTCGGCGGTGGGATCAAGGAGTTCAAGGACTCGGCCACCGGCAAGCCGGACGAGCCCGCGCCGCCCACTCCGGCGGCCGCCATTCCGCCGCCGCAGCCGACGCAGACCCAGCCCGCCGAGCAGGGCCCGGTTCACCGCTCCGGGGAGTAGCCCATGCTCCGAGGTCGCGTTCGGCGAGTGGGGCCGGAAGACGAGCTGACGCTCGTCGAGCATCTCGATGAGCTGCGCACCCGGCTGATCGTCACCGTCGCCACGCTGACGGTCGCCATCGCCGCCTGCTTCTGGAAGAGCGAGCAGATCCTCCACTTCCTCCGCGGGCCGATCGACGACCGCCAGTTCATCGCCCTCTCCCCGCTCGACCCCTTCATGGCGTCGCTCTCGATCTCGATCTACTGCGGCATCCTGATCACGCTGCCGGTCGCGACCTACCAGTTCTATGCGTTCATCATCCCGGCCTTCTCCGAGGAGTACCACCGCGCCCTCCGGCCGCTGATCCTGATGATCCCGGCGCTGTTCATCGTCGGCGTGGTGTTCGCATGGGAGCTGGTCGTTCCCCCCGCTCTGCACTTCCTCGTCAACTACAACAGCGCGGCGTTCACGGTTCAGCTGCGGGCCAGCAACTACGTCCAGTTCCTGGTCTGGATGCTTGCAGCGTTCGGCCTCATCTTCGAGCTGCCGGTGGTGATGCTGATCCTGGCCAAGGTTGGCCTGGTGACAAGCGAGCGGATGCGGAAGCACTGGCGGCTGTCCATCGTGTTCCTGGCGGTGCTGGCCGCCGTCCTGCCCGGCGTCGACTTCATCTCCTTCTTCCTCGAGTTCGGCGCGCTGCTCGTGCTGTATGTCGCGTCGTACGGCGTCGTACGAGTGGTCGAGCGCACCCGGCCGAAGGAAGAGCCGGACGTCGATCCGACGCCGGCGACATGATCCTCTCCGCAGACTGGGTGCTGCCGGTGGACGCGGCGCCGATTCGCGACGGCTGGGTCGAGCTCGACGGCAACCGGATCGCGGCCGTCGGGTCGGGCGCTCGTGAGGGCGCCGAGCGTCACCCGGGCTGCGTCGTGCTGCCCGGCCTGGTGAACGCCCACACGCACCTCGAGTACGCCGGCATGTCGGGGTTCGGCGACGGCGAGCCCTTCGACGCGTGGATCGCCGACCACATCCGCCGGCGGGTGGGGCTGGAGGCAGATGACTACCGCG
>Ga0265327_10002945_pt1 | contig 17017 bp, 10 predicted proteins | sample 41621metaG_FD_202089 | JGI IMG/M metagenome (GOLD analysis project Ga0265327, IMG submission 202089) | Rhizosphere microbial communities from Carex aquatilis grown in University of Washington, Seatle, WA, United States - 4-16-21 metaG | ecosystem: Host-associated > Plants > Roots > Rhizosphere... | reverse complement strand
GCCGGCGCCAATCAGGCGGCCATACTGCTGGTTCTCTTTTCGCTGGCGATCTTGTCGCTGACTCAATTCTTAAATCGCAAGGCCGGGTCTGTGTGACAGATCGTCGAGCAGGTTTCCTCCTTCGAGCAGAATCTTCTGGTATGAGTGATCCGGTAGACCCTTCTGCGTCGACTCCGAATGGCTGGCCTGGCAACGGCCTTTCCGCCGCGTTCGAAAGGCATTTTGTCGGCGGTCCGACGATTGCCGCGCAGTTGAACATTCCCTCCGGGTTCTCGGTCACGACCTTGTTCGGCCCTTCCGGCTGCGGGAAGACGACGATCCTGCGCTGCCTGGCGGGTTTGGAAACGCCGAGTTCGGGAACCATCGAGTCCGCGGGAGTCGTCTGGTTTGATTCTTCACGGCGGATCCGGTTGACGCCGCAGCAGCGCGACATCGGCTTCCTGTTTCAGGATTATGCGCTCTTCCCTCATCTGACGGTGGCGGCCAACATTGGTTACGGATTAAGGACCAGTCGGGCTCACCATCAGGCCCGGTCCACGGATCTGTCGATCGACCAGCGCGTGGCAGAGATGCTGCGGATCTTCGAACTGACGGGATTGGAGCATCGATACCCTCATCAGATTTCCGGTGGTCAGCAGCAGCGCGTCGCACTGGCTCGAGTGCTGGTCCGTCGTCCCCGGTTGCTTTTGCTGGATGAACCGCTCTCGGCACTCGACGCGACCCTGCGCGAGCAACTCCGCACGGAACTGCGCCGACAAATCTCCCTGTTTCAGATTCCCGTGATCATTGTCACGCACGATCGGACCGAAGCCATCGCGCTGTCAGACTCCATCGTCGTCATGGAATCAGGACGCATCCGGCAAACAGGGACTGTTCAGCAGGTGATCACTCGACCCAGCGACCTGTCCGTGGCCCGAATCGTGGGAGTCGAAACGGTGGCGGAGGGGGAGGTGTTGCGGACGGAGGAGGGACTGGTGACCGTTCAAGTCGGCACGACTCAGCTGCTGGCTGTCGCTCCGGTGGTCTCTGTGAAACGGGTGTCTGTCTGCATCCGGGGTGAAGATGTGGCCATACAGAAGGGAACGGCAGGCGAAAGCAGCGTTCGAAATCATCTGCCGGGCCGAATTACGTCCCTGGTGCGCGAGGGACCACTGGTCCGAGTGGGACTCGATTGCGGCTTCGGAATGACAGCCCTCGTCACACGCCCCGCATGCGAAGAACTGCATCTGCAGGTCGGTGACGCGATCACTGCCAGTGTCAAAGCCCCGGCCATTCATCTGATAGCACGCGACGCCTGAGGGCGGATTGGGGTCAGGTCTTCAAATTTCACTTTTGGCGTTGCAATCAAGGTCCAGTCGCGCTCGCAGTCGTGACCTGCGATCAACGCTGGGCGTGAACCGTGAGGCCAAAAGTGAAATTTGAAGACCTGACCCCGGCATTGACACCGAGCCGGAAAAACGCCCACCCTGCCATTCTTACCAACGCTCGATTATCGTGATGACATGTGCTGAATGATCCACTGGTCACCACTTGAGGTTGCTTCCATGCTGCGTCTGTTCACTCTCTGCCTGCTGGCCCTGGTCAGTTCATTGTCTGCTGCCGCGGATTTCCCCGTCGACAAGACACTGGTCGATACCGGCTTCGAAACGATCTTTGACGGGAAGTCGCTGAAGGGCTGGCACGTCAGCACTCAAACCGGACATAGCGGCGCGAGCATGCATACGAGCGGCGGCAAGTGGGTGCTGGAAGAAGGGGCCATCGTCGGCAGCCAGGACATTCCTGGAAACGGGGGAATCATCCTGACCGATCGTCAGTTTGGTGATTTTGAAGTGATTGTCGAAATGCGCAATGACTACGGCCCCGACAGCGGGCTGTTCCTGCGCAGCAATGAGCGGGGTCAGGCCTATCAGTACATGGTCGACTACCACAGCAACGGAAACCTGGCCGGAATCTATGGCGAAGGCCTGTCGGGCGGGATTCATCATCGCAACTTCGACTTCTTGAACGAAGTGACTCAGATCAAGCCGAAGGACTCGCTGATTCCCTGCCCGATCAAGCCGGAAGACTGGCCAGCGTTCTGGCGTCATGGTCAGTGGAATGAATTGCGGGCGCGGATCGAGAGCAATCCGCCGAAAATCACGACCTGGATCAATCGGGTCCGGTTCATGGAGTTCACCGACAACGAAAAGCGCCATCCGGACACCGGCAGCATTGCGCTGCAGGTGCATGGCGGAGGCGATTTCACGAAGCAGTTTGTCCGGTACCGCAATGTCCGCGTGAAGAGCTTGAAATAAGATGACACGCTATCGCCTGTCGATTGGGTTGCTGGTGACTCTGTTTCTTGTCTTCGGGGTCAGCCTGGCGGTGTCGCTGCCGATGCTCCCCGAGCGGGTTGCAACTCATTTTGATGCTTCCGGTGCTCCGGACGGCTGGATGAGCCGTTCGGGGTGCCTGATCTTCACTTCAATTTTTGGCGTCGCGTTTCCACTGTTCATCATTGGCATGTGCCATGCCGCCCGTTACCTGCATGCGTCGGCGATCAATATCCCGAATCGGGCGTACTGGCTGGCCGAGGAACGGCGGCTGGAATCGGCCGAGTACCTGTTCCGTCATTCGCTCTGGATGGGATGTCTCGGTTCTGCCTTCGCCACGGGGCTGCACTGGAGCGTCGTGTTCAGCAATCAGCGTGATCCCGTGCGTTTGCCAATGTCGTGGGTCCTGGGGACGACCGGTCTGTTCCTGGCGGGAACGGTGCTCTGGGTCTATTTCCTGTACCGACGGTTTCGACTGCCGGATTCAGCGCGAACGGCCTCCAGCACGCCGGCGACAGCGATCCTGGTCTTGTGCTTGTTGACGGGCTCAATGCAGGCCGCCGACAACCCGGGAAGTACTCCCGCCATTGTTGCGGTCGAGGGTCAGCCTCTGGCTGCGAATGTGGCTCGAATCGTGGCGACGATGCAATCGGTGGGATCTCCGTTCCCCGACGAATTGAAGGCGAGGCTGGACGCGGCGGCTTTGCAACGCAATTCGCGGCAATTGCAGCAATTGCTGGATCCGCAGGTCTTGTTCGTTGTCAGCATCAACCCCGAGTCACGCGTCAAAGTACAGCGGAGGCCCGGCCGGGCGGAACTGCAGCAATTCGGATTTACGCCGGTCCTGATCAAGGTGCTCAACGACAGCACCGCGACGAAGCCGTTGCGAATGCTCAGTCCTCAATCCGGCGCCGTCTATGCCGGTGTGGCGCGGCTGAGCATGCAGCGACAGCAGTCGCTGGAATTGATCGCGGACGAAAACAAGGCCGGCTCATCGGAGCGTTTCCTTTCCGTTGCCATGCATGATCAACCGCCGATGCTGGAAAGGCTCAGCGGGCTGGAGGTCGAGTATGCAATCGGTCTGATCCTGTCGACGGAATCCGGGAAGCGTGAAGCAAGTATCGGGTTCGACCTCGGGGACAGCGAACAGGACCTGGGGGCTCGCGGTGAGACTGCGGTGTTGTTTCAGGTCAAACCGGCGATTCCCATTCGCCTTTCCGTCCTCGATCACGATGAAACTCCGTCGACGGCCGCCCTGGTGATCCAGGATCGGCAGGGACGCATTTTTCCTCCTCAAGCCAAGCGATTGGCGCCGGACTTCTTCTTCCAACCGCAGATCTATCGCGCGGACAGAGAGACCGTGCTGCTCCCCCCGGGGGAATTCGTGGTGCAGACGGGTCGAGGTCCGGAATACTGGGTGCGTGAAGCGACCTGGACTGTCTCACCGGACGGCAAGGTGTCGGTCCGCGAGACAGGCTCAACCGGATCGCCATCGCCCGTCAACGAGGACCGTACGGTTCCCATCCGCCTACATCGCTGGGTCGACCCGCGACAACACGGGTTTTATTCGGGAGATCACCATATTCATGCCGCTGGGTGTGCTCATTACACGTCCCCGACGGAAGGGGTCACACCCGAGGATATGTTTCGCCAGGTGAAGGGGGAGGGCCTGAATGTCGGCTGCGTGCTCACCTGGGGACCCTGCTATCGGTTCCAGCGCCAGTTCTTCGCATCACGCCCGCACAACATCAGCGAACCATTAACGCTGCTGAAGTACGATCTGGAAATCAGCGGATTCGGATCGCAGGCGCTGGGACATGTCTGTCTGTTAAACCTGCAGGACCAGACCTATCCCGGCTCAGACGGGACCGAGACCAAGGGGTGGCCGCTCTGGACCACACCTGTCATGCGCTGGGCAAAACAACAGGGGGGAGTGACCGGGTATGCGCATTCAGCGAGCGGCCTGGCGATTGACCCGGCCCCCGCTGCGAAGCGACTGCTGGCCCGCTGGGACAGCAACCAGGATCAGGTGATTTCTCGCGACGAAACGCTGGCGGCACTGCTGCCTGAGTCGTTTGCCACGATCGATGCCAACAGCAACGGACTTCTGGAACTTGCCGAATTGACGGACAGTCATCATCGCGCGGCCGATCAGTTGCCGAACCTGGCCATCCCGGAAATGAATGGCGTGGGAGCGATGGAGATTTGCGTCACGACGGCCGAGGGCGTCTGCGATTTCATCAGCGCGATGGATACGCGTCGCATCCAGGAGTGGAATACCTGGTATCACATTCTGAATTGCGGCTTTCCGCTGAAGGTGAGCGGCGAAACAGATTTTCCCTGCATGAGCAGTCGCCGCGTCGGGCAGGGGCGGGTCTATGTTCGCCTGGACAATCCCGCGCCGCTGGATTTCTCGGCGTGGTGTCGAGAACTGGCGCGAGGCCGATCGTATGTCTCCGATGGATATGCTCACGCTCTCGACTTTCGGGTATCAGGTAATGCCCCGGGCGATGCCGACGTGAAGCTTGAGAAGCCGGGTTCCGTGGTCATCACCGCGAAACTCGCGTTTGCGCCTCAAACGCCTGAAACCGTCGCACAGGGGACGGTGATGCCCGCGGCCGGCGAGCGACTTGTGGGAGATACCGTCGAGTTACATGGAGCACGCACCAGTCGGCTGGTCACGGGAGGGGAACGACTGGTTGAAGTCGTCATGAATGGCAGGCCGGTCGCATCCCAGCGAATTCCCGCGGATGGTCGAGTTCACGAATTGAAATGGAACGTGAACGTGGAGCGAAGCAGTTGGATCGCGATCAGGCATTTTCCTCAACTGCATACCAATCCCGTGAACGTGATTGTGGATGGCAAGCCGATCCGGGCCTCAAAAGAGAGTGCCCGGTGGTGTGACGATGTCATCGACCTGCTCTGGAAGAACCGAAACAAGGTGATTCCCGAGTCCGAACGCGACGAGGCCCGCCGCACGTTCGAGCGGGCGCAGGGAACGTACCGACGCATTGCAGCTGAATCACCGTAGATCATCCTCCTTCACGGACCAGATAAACTGCTTCAGCGATTCGAACTGCCGTCGGGCATCACCATTTTCAATGTGCCGGGCCGCTGTTGTTTTCAGATCCGGAGCAAAGCGGGGCATTCGTGATCCGATGTCGTACCGCGGTGGGTCGAGCATCTGCCGGAGCGCGAACTCGGGACGCAGACGCTGGCGGACCATCGCGAAATTGATTCCCAAGGCAATCTGGGTCGAGGCGTCTCCGCGGGGTTGTTCCTTGCCAACTCCATGACACTGGCGGCAATCGAGGCCTCCGTCTCGCATCGTCAGTCGACTCCCGATCTCGATCTGCTCAGGGGACAACGAAGCGGGGAGCGGCTCTTCAAACGGGACACCATGTTCGGCCGCCATCCCGTGAGCGATCAGGCTGGCATAGGCGGGAAACGCGGGCATTCGGGCCGCCAGCCATGGTCGTGGCTTCGGTTGCACCTGACCGCTCAGGATCTGCTGGACCCAGGGACCCTGCAGCTTTTCTCCCACCCAGGTCAATTGAGGCACCGTCTCGGCCGCTCGACCAGACCCCTCCTCGGCAATGATTTCGGGCCAGTTGGCTCGCTGGCTGTCTCGAGGATGACAGGCATTGCACCGCAGTTCCCGGATCCAGCCATCGATTGAACGGGCCTCTGAGAATTGAGTCATCTGTCCGGCCGGGGAGGCATTTCCGAATTCCAGCAACAAGGCTCTTTCCTCTTCGGTCAGCGGAAAATGGGGAGCTTTGCCATTCGGATCGGCAGCAGCGGCGAGGCAGCCTGTGCCAGCTTTTGGATTCCAACGCACCGCAGGCAGCGCGGGCTTCGCCAATTGGCCAGACTTCTCCACAAGGTGGCACTGGGCACAGCGGTGTTTTTCGAACGCGACACGACCTCGGGCGACGTCGCCGGGCGGGGCCTGATCCGGTTGCAGTTGGCCCGTCGCTTCTCGACGGATGAACGCGCCAATCGATGCCGCTTCCGCCTCGGTCAACTTGAAATCGGGCATCCGGCTGGAGGTGTGGTGCTGTTGAGGGAACTTCAGATACTGAAGCAACCCCATCGGCTGATACTTCGCATTCACATGATGCAGCGAGACCCGGTTCCATTCGTCCTTCTGGTCGGGCGCTGCAAACGAATGACAGGCGATACATCCCAGTCGTTCGTACAAGACCGATCCTGCCGGGATAAGCTCATCCGTGGGGGGCGTGTCCGACGAGGCTGCGGCCGTGGCCGCGGGATCTCGCAGTGACATCAGGTACGCGGCAATATCGTTCCCGGTCAAGGCATCATGAGGAGGGATGACCCCTGGCATCGTGGCATCGCTGCGCAGCTGATGCGGGTTTCGCACCCACTGGGAAATCCACTGGAAATTCACGCGACTGCCGATTCCATCCAGTCGCGGCGCCGCATTGAGAACCGCGTAAAAGGCGTGATTGTTCGCTCCCGTTTCGAGGGGTGAAGTATCCACTCCCGAGGAATCATGACAATTGGCGCAGCGGAATCGTTGATAGAGCATCGCGCCCGCCTGGGGTGACGAATTCCGGGCGAGGCCTGATGGCAGGTGCAGGAACTGCGCTGCGGGTACCGCTTCGCGCGGAAATCGCTTGTTCTCCCACATCAGTCGAAACTGCACTTCTCCCGGGGACGGGATCTGCTGGACGACGGTCAGGGGATGCAGCCCTCGATTCAGGGGAAGTTCCACTCCGGATTCTGACAATTCCATCCGGGGCGACTTGCCGATTTCGATCGTGGCTGTGGAAGTGGATGACGCCGTTGAGAATCGATACCGCCCTGTGACCGGGATCCGAATCCAGCCGGTTGCCGAGATGGCGCCGGCAGATCCTGGAGCCGTGACCACAGCAGGGACGTCACCTTTGGCGAGATTCCAGGCCGCCAATCTGAGGACCGTTGCCGACGGCTTATTCCACGAGTGCTGAACGACGATGCCAGGGACCAGCGACGCCAGCAATTTTGCCTGCTCAGGGTCTTCGGTTCGGCGATGCAGCAACTGTTCCGGATAGGCTTCGGTCGAAAGCGAATTCAACGTCAGGACGGCCGTCTGTTCGATGCTCTGATGATCCCGGGATAGCAGCGTGTAACCAATGGACAATTGATCGACCGGCTTCAGTTCAGGAAGCTCAAGAAAGACTGTCCGATTGTCTGGCGAGAGTGTGACCGACCGGACGGTCACTTCGTCGCGGCCCGTCTGCCCGGGTGCCGACGGCTTCAACTCGGGCGACCCGTATGCGGCGGACCATTTGTAGTTCCAGGCTTCAAGCTGGTAATTGCTGGGGTCCTCGGCGAAATCCCGATCCAGTTCGCGCGTGAATGTCAGGGCGACGACGTTCTTGTAGGAACGGAGACCGACCGGGATATCCACGGGTTGACCGGTGTAGCGAACTCGTTGAAAGCAACCGTCGTGAACGGCGCTGGTGGTCCATCCCTTCAGTCCCGTGACATAAAGCTGCCCGTCATGAGGACTCATCCGTCCCCGGTGAATTCCGGAATTGAACCGCAGCGGCAGTTCGATTGAGGCTCCGTTGTTCACCAGAAGCGCCGCAGCCACGTCGCGCAGCACGAGCCTCAATCGGCATTGTCCGTACGACATGTGCAGCAGGTGATTCGACAGTGGGCCCCAGCGTTCACTGGTCGTCCAGACCTGACCTCCGGAACTGTTGTCCGCCTGACGCGGAAACCAGACCAGCGGGCGTTCAAAGTCGGTGGGGGGAGTGGCCCGGTGATGCGACATCATCCCGCCATAGAAGCCCCCTTCGTGAACCAGGAAAACTCCGGATGCCGGCGTCCATTCCCCCTCCTGCGGAGCGACCGTGATCTCGTCATTCGGGCCCATGCCGATGCCGTTGGAATTGCGGAATCCAGTGGCGAAGACATCCAGTCGGGATCCATCAGCGGAAACACGCAGCAGGCTGCCGTCATGCGGTGTCTGCGAATTGCAGTTCCCTTTGACGTAATAGAAATTCCCGGCCCGGTCGGTTTCCAGGCAGGTGACGTATTCATGTCCGTTCAGTGTGACATGGGCATCGTTGTTGAAATTCTCATAGAGATCCGCCTCGCCATCGCCGTTCAAGTCGAGTAGCCGGGTAATCTGGTCACGGCCGACAACATAGACCTGCCCTTTGACGACCTTCAGACCCAGCGGCTGAAACAGGCCTGTGGCGAATCGCCGCCAGGTGATTCGTTTCAAGGTCGCGTCGATTCCATCGACCAGCCAGACATCTCCATGCAGCGTGCAGACCGCGGCGCGGCCATCGGGAAGGAAGTCGTGTCCACTGCAGAAGAAGAGCGCGCGATATGGATTGTTGAAAGGGAGCGTAATCGTCTCGACAACATACGGAAGGTTTTCGGAATCCCCGTCGCCGGCACGCCCGGTTTCGACGACTTCACCCCGGGTGACGAGCGGTTCACCCCAGAGCAACGGTCCCGCCGTCGCAACTTTCTGCACATCGACCGGCGCGGGCGAAGCAGCAACGAGTTGATCGAAGGCGGCTTCGTTCGTGTCGGCGGAGGCGATGAGCAGTTTGATGGCAACCGGCTTTGCATGAGACGCGATCAGCAGGACATGTCCCAGTTCTGGCTGATCGACGATCGAGGCCGCTTCGGATTTCGGATGCAGTCGCACGCGGGATTTGGCGTTGGCGATCATCATTCGAATCGGGACCGAGGACGAATCGATCATCAGTGTCCGCGTGATCGCTGTGGCTCCTTCGATGGTTTCCAGCCACGGAGTTTCATGAACGAGGCATTCGGATACGGGTTTGGGAGAAGATCCCGCTCCCAGCCCGATCGAGTACTTCAGGACAACACGTTCGCCATTTCGATAAAGTCCTTTGTAATGCGCCACATCCTTGGGAAGCGGGCCATAGGGATGCGCTTCCCGGTAGTTGGGAAATTGCTCGTTGAGCGAAACACCCGGGAATCGCGGCGTCGCGCAGATCGGATTGCCGTCGATGCGCGGAGGGACAATGATGCCGAATCGTGCCGGATCAAACTTGATGAAGCCAGACCAGCCTGCGGCGACGCGCATCAGTTCGGTGTCATAACAGAGCGAAGCTTCGCGTCGGGGGCCGAGACGCACGACGATCCCCTTGTAAACCGGTCCTCCCGGTCCCGTAATCGAACCACTGAAGAACGAGCCGGAATCAACTTGTCCGAAGCGATCGTCCCGGGAATCCGATTCGGTCCAGCGAAACCCGATCGCATCCTCGCCCCAGTGACCTTCAATCTTGCCGGAGTTGGAGACTCCTTTGGGAGGCTCGGGTCGGTTGGATTGTGACTGGCTCAGTAGAGCTGAGTTCTTTTGCGGCGCGGCGTCATCCAGCCGCTTCTGGTCCACCAACTCATCCAGGCGCCAGAGTGCGACGGTGGCGTCATCCACCGCGAACGGCTTGTCGGGGATCGCGGAAATCGCGCGAACACCCTTGGAAATCCGGACTTCATCGATCAGGCCGGTGCATCCAATCGCCTTGTCGACCAGACTGGCCAGTGCCAGTCCTCCGGGTTGTGATGGTGTGGCGGTCCGCTTGTGCTGCTGGTCGGCGACCTGCTTCCCATCGACGTACAGCCGAATCCGTTCAGGTTCCAGGACCATCGCCAGATGATGCCACTCGTTGTCGCAGACCATTGCGTTCGAATTGCAGTGGTCGGGAGTGAAGCCGGGACAGTAGGCGGTCAGCATGCCGCTACCCGCCATCGAAAAGAGTTCCCAGTGTGTGCCCGAAGACTTGAGTTCGTGAGCGACCAGGATGTTGTAGTTCGACTTGTCGTTCAGTCGCGCCCAGCATTCGACCGTGATGGGAAAGCGACGGAACTCGTCACGACCCGCCACCAGGGCGCCTCCGGCCCGGCCATCCAGCGCCTGACCGAATTTGCCGGCGACCAGCGGCTTGGTCGAAGCAGCGGGAGGAATGACCGGGGCCGCAGCCACGGCCTTGGGAACTGGAGTCCTCATCCTGGGCTTCGGTCCCGGCTCCTTTCCATCAAGCTGAGGCAGCAGCCAGTCGAGACCATCCAGGTTGTCATGCAGTCGTTCTTCGGCATCGTCCTGCGTATGTCCCAGGATTCCGATCGGACCGGTATAGCCACTGTCGCGAATGACCTTGAGCAGCTTCAGGTCCAGGTCCCCTTCGCCCAGTTGCAGGATCTTCTGACCCTTGCGGTCCCCTTCCTTGACCATCCCATTCAGATTCAGTGCATACAGGTACGGTTTCATCTTCTGCAGCAGTTCGGGAAATCGATCCAGATGATCGTGCCCGTGATGGAGGTTGTAGACGATGCCAACGTTGTTCAGCTTCAGTTCCTGGATGATGGCAATCTGATTCTCTGGCTCGCCAAACCAGCCGCCGTGGTTGTAGAGCGCGACTTTGCAGCCCACCTTGTCCGCGGCTTCGGCAATTGCTCGAATTCGGACCGCTTCCGCCACGACGCGGGCTTTCTGATCGGCCTCGCCACTGGTGGGACCTCCGCCGCCCGTCACCCAAAGCTGGGGCGTGACCTTGTGCCGGGAGAACACAGCCAGCGTCTGACGGGCTTCGTCATTCAGGACGGGGGGAAACCACCACGCAGTCAGTTCCACGTGATGCCGCTTCAAGGCTTCGATCTCGGCGTCGAACGTCGGAATATGCTCGGCCCGATAGTCGTACGCAAACTTGCTGAAACCGAGTTTCTCCAGCATCGCAGCCCGATCCTCGGGACCACGTTTGCGGGAATCAAACGGAACGATGCACCACGCGACCAGATTCTTTCGAGCGAATATTTCGCGGGAGGGAGGCTCGGCGGAAGGGGCACGGGAGGGCAGCAGGCCCCCCAACAGCAACAGGCCGAGCATTCCAACGAGCGAGCGTGGCAGCATTGGTTTCGTCTCCAGCGAACGGGCAATGGATTCAAGGGCGTTGATCGGTCAAATGTTCGGGCTCAGGCGCGGCGTCGATCAGATCGGAATTGGGCGATGAGCGAAACGAAGAGTGTATCGAAAGAACACCGATTTGCATGCGATTCAATGGGTTGAGAGATCGGGATCGATGGATAAGGGGAGATGGTCTGGGACGTGGAGGGGGAGGAAAGTTGGTGCGGCGATGTGACGAATCTAAAGGTCTGCTGAATTTTTTGCGAACTCACACCCATTGCGATACCATGACGCCGCAACGGAGTTGAACTCTCGTGACCATTCAAGGGTCGGGGACGGACGCATTTTCGCGGCAAAAAACAAACCGCTTCCATGGACACAAATCGACTCCGAAGCGGCGTTTGCCCGTGAGAATGAGTCTGTCCCCCTCACTTGCCCGTGAACGGTTAGGAACTCTCGACTTCATCGCGATGATTTCCGTGAATCTTCCGATCCTCGAAAGGCCTCTTATGAGCGGTTTCGTTCCAATCCCCAGTCGCCGGTTGTTCCTGGGAACCATGGGCGCGGCATTTTTCACGACCCCCGGTTTGTTTGCCGAGCAGTTGCTGCTTCCGTCGCCAGCGTTGACCGAAGGTCCCTTTTATCCGGACAAAATGCCACTCGATCAGGACAACGACCTGATTCTCATCAAGGACAGCACGACACCGGCGGTCGGCACGATCACGCATTTGACCGGGCGAGTCCTGAATGCGTCCGGGGAACCGGTCAAAGATGCAACGGTCGAAATCTGGCAGTGCGATGCCAACGCCGTCTATCTGCATACTCGAGACAGCGGCCCGAAGGCTCAGCAGCAGGACCGTCATTTCCAGGGATTCGGCCGCTTTACGACCGCGTCCAGTGGGGAATATCGCTTCCGGACGATCAAGCCAGTTCCGTATCCCGGTCGACCATCGCCACACATCCACGTGAAGGTGAAGCGAGGGGATCGCGAATTGCTGACGACCCAGATTTTTGTGCGAGGCGATGCCGGAAACAGTCGCGACGGCGTTTATGCCGGTGTACGAGACCTGGTCGATCGAGAACTGGTCCTGGCCGATTTCACCCCTGTGAAAGATTCCAAAATCGGCGAATACCAGGCACGGTTCGACATCGTCCTGGGCCGGACTCCGGACGAAAATGCGTTCCGCAGCCGGTAAGACATTGTGACATCCGTTCAACTCAACAGAATCCTGATCAAAGGTTTGAAGATGAAGTTTCCTGGGTTAGCCGATTCCTGGAATCGGATCCTGCTGTCGGGCGCGGCGCTGGGCGCTGTGTCGGGCGGAATCATGGTCGCCGTTGTTTCGGCGCAGCCACCGCGCGGCGACATTGTTGCCGCAGGCGTGACAAGACTGATGGCGTTTGACGCGAACGGCGATGGACAGTTGTCGAAGGCCGAAGTCACAGACAGCCGGTTGCAACCACTCCTGGAGCGAGCAGACGCGAACAAGGATGGTCAAGTCACGAAAGACGAACTGACCGCTCAATTGGGCAAAGAGGCCGCGGCAGTGCAGGGGGGCGGCGGCGGTCCTCGCGGAGGTGGCCCTGGAGGCCCCGGGCCAGGTGCAGGACCAGGTGGACCGCCAGAAGGGCCGGGAGGGCGTCCGCCGGGCGGCCCACCGGGGCAGATTATTCCCCCGTTTGTGCAGGACGAACTGAAGCTGACAGAAGCTCAGCGGCGTGAGCTTCAGGAACTGCAGCGCGAAGTGGATCAGCGATTGTCAAAGATCCTGACAGCGGAACAATTGCAACAACTCCGCCAACCACGCGGTCGAGGTCCGGGTGGCCCTGGCGGTCCCGGCGGTCCCGGTGGTCCCGGCGGAGGCGGCCCGAGTGGACCCGGTGGTACTGGTGGCCCGGGTGGTCGACCGCCACGCCCGCAATAGGCTATCGGTTGCAGCAAGTCGCCGGTCACCAAGAGACCGCGGACGTGGATCCATATCCGACGACTTGCTGCGAGTTCGCGAGCAAGCAGGTCCCTGTTGCTCGCCGCGTGCCGCATCTGGTATCCTGATTCCAGTCGTTGTCATTGAGCGATGAGAGTGCCATCGTTGCGTTGCGACTTTCCCTTCCATTCCCTTTCGTGCGGCACTTGATTGCGTTTGGAGTGAGCATGTCTGCCACAGTCGATGCTCCTGTTGATTTGATGAAATCGATCGCCCATTTGCGACTTCCGTCGCACGCTGATCGACAGCTTCAGGTCTTAATGGACGCGAATAACAATGGAACTCTCAGCCAGGCAGAACGCGAGGAATTGGCTGATCTCGTGGAATGGAGTGAGTCCATATCCTTGCTGCGTGCTCGGGCTCTTCAGTTGCTTGGTGAGCGACCCACGTGACTTCGGCGCAGATTGCAGCAGCAGTCGAACATCGTGCAGATGGGCGATGCGAGTACTGCCGGATGCATCAATCGCTTCAGGGTGCGACGTTTCACGTTGAACATATCGTCCCTTCGTCGCGTGGCGGGATATCGGAAATGGAGAATCTTGCCTGGGCTTGTCCTGGATGCAACTTGAAAAAGTCCGATCGAATGGAAGTTGTTGATCCCGCAACTCAATCGCTGGTGCGATTGTTCGATCCGCGTCGAGATGACTGGTCAGAACATTTTGCGTGGGAGGAGTTCCGCATCGTTCCCATGTCGCCGATTGGCCGCGCCATGATCGACGCCTTTGATCTGAATCATCTCCGCCGCCAACTGATCCGGCAGGCCGAACGAATGTTTGGATTTTTCTGAGTCATATCCGACCACAACGGGATTGATGAATAACAGCGAAGCGATGCCCGGCCGAAAAGCAGGAAGCGGGCAGGTTGGCCTGGTCATTCTGACAAGGCGGGAGACTGTTCATGCGAACGAGACGTTTTCTCTTCGTCGCGTGTGTGATTCTGGGATCGTCTGGCATTGCCCAGGACAAAGTCATTCCGCAGGACGACATCGACAGGTTGATCAATGCGCTTGCGTCAGAAAACCCCGCGCCGACCGACAGACGCGGGCCGGACTTAAAGTACCCGGCCGGATATGACCGCAAGAAACAAAAATCGGTTCGAAGTGCGAAGAGTGAGCTCAAAGCCCTGGGCCTGTCCGCGTTCAAGACGTTGATCGCAAGCTGGGGCGACGGACGGTACAGCCTGACCTATTCCGTTGGCATCAACGGATACATGAACAATGCAACGGTCGGCAAGATGTGCCGAGTCATTGTTTACGATCAGATTCAGCCCTATGGAATCTGGCCCAGGACCGATGGCGACCCTCGGGGGAAGCCCAAACGCCCGTCCTACCCTGACGCTTTTCTGAATGACGAAAAACATGCCAGTCAATGGCTCGAAGAACATCAGCGGAAGTCACTTTTCGAAATCCAATTGATGGTCGTCGAATGGGTCATTGACCAGGAATCCAAAAAACCGGAAGCCTTCAACGACAAAGAGCGAATGTACATGCAGGACATTCGCGAAAAACTTCTCGAATCCAAAATGCCGATGACTCGAGGTAACTATTACGCGGATGACTACGACTGATGATTCTCATTCATTCCTGTTTGCGGAACCCCGTTGGAGTAGAGCAGGGCGGTCACGGCTCGAGCGTCTCCGCGAAACTCCGGCTTTCCAGCGTCGCTCAAGCAATGAACGTCGATCGACAGTCAACCGGGGCGACCCAGTTCGATTACTAGAGCCACGACCGTGATGGAGTGGAATTGGGCATGATTCGAAGTCGATTACCGATTCCACGCGGTCGTTTGACACGCGCAGAGGCTTTGGTGTTTGGAACTGTGAGGGGCCGTATCGATCCCACTCCTCTCTGCGGTCGGAGAGTGTAGAGACCCGAATGTTCAATGCGCCCCAGACCCGCCAATCGGCTCGCTGGGACTCTCAGGCAGTACGATTCGAGCGGCCAACTCGATCGCATTTGAATGGCCGGGCCGTTGGCCCTCTGGACGGGAATGCGGGAGAGAACCCGAACCCAGCCCGAAAGGGGCTGGGCTGGGTGAACTGCTGGACCGTTGGTCCGGAAAAACGCCATTTCTGATTTCGAGCCTGCTCCCGTTGAAGGCCGAATCACATGTTCAACTTTCGCGAAGTCGACACGATCAAAACCACGATCTCGTCGCGTGGCCGGACGCGTGCTAGGCCAGCAGTTCCTTCACGACCCGGCAGGGTTCGACGCCGGTCAGGCGCTGGTCCAGGCCCTGGAAGCGGTACGTGAGTCGCTCATGATCGAAGCCGAGCAGGTGCAGCACTGTCGCATGAAAATCGTGGATATGGACGGGATCCTTCACGATGTTGTAGCTGAAGTCATCCGTTTGACCGTAGATGGTGCCTCCCTTGGTGCCGCCTCCTGCCATCCACATCGTGAAACAGCGCGGGTGATGATCGCGGCCATAGTTCTCGCGTGACAGGCCCCCCTGGGAATAGATCGTCCGGCCGAATTCGCCACCCCAGATGATCAGGGTGTCGTCAAACATGCCCCGCTGCTTCAAGTCCTGGATCAGGGCATAGCAGGGTTGGTCAATGTCCCGACACTGGCTCGGCAGGCGTCCGGCGACATTCGCGTGTGTGTCCCAGTTATTGATATAGAGCTGAACGAACCGGACTCCCCGTTCGACCAGGCGGCGCGCCAGCAGCACGCTGTTGGCAAAGGTCCCCGGCTTCTTCACTTCGTCGCCATAGAGGGCAAACGTCGATTCCGGCTCCTTGCTCAAATCGGTCAACTCGGGGACGCTCGTCTGCATCCGATAGGCCAGTTCGTACTGTTCTATCCGGGTGCGTGTCTCGGGGTCGCCGATCTGGTTGTAGGTCAATTCGTTGAGTTGCTTCAGGCCATCCAGCGTCCGGCGACGGATTTCGCTGGGGACCCCGGCGGGATTGTTGATGTAAAGAATCGGGTCGCCCGCGCTGCGGAATGAGACCGCCGCATGTTCACCGGGCAGATACCCCGCCTGCCACAGTCGAGCCGAAATCGCCTGCACCTGCTCCGTATTCGTCGGCCGGGCGACCATGACCACAAAGGTCGGCAGGTCGTTGTTCAGTGATCCCAGGCCGTAGGACGTCCAGGCCCCCAGGCAGGGACGCCCGGTGAGCTGGTTGCCGGTCTGCATGTAGCTGATGGCGGGCTCGTGGTTGATCGCTTCCGTATGCATGCTGCGAATGAAGCACAAGTCGTCGACCACTTTTTTCGTCCACGGCAGCAGTTCCGTGACGTCCATGCCGCATTGTCCGGCCTTTTCAAATTTGAACTTCGACGGCGCGATCGGGAACCGTGCCTGTCCGGAGGTCATTGTCGTCAGCCGTTGTCCCTGGCGGATCGAGTCGGGCAGATCCTTGTCGTACCAGTCATTCATCACCGGCTTGTAGTCGTACAGGTCCATCTGAGGTGGGCCGCCCACCATGTGCAGATAGATGACATGCTTGGCCTTCGGCGCGTGATGCGTCATGGATGGCAGGCCGGTTGCTGGTTCGGCGCCCCGGACGGAATTTCCGCTCAGCAGTGATGCGAGCGCCGCGCCACCCAGCAGATTCGATCCCTGCGAAAAAAAGTGACGACGCGTGATATTTCGAACATATTCCTGGAACAGATCCATGATTGGCAGACTCCCGTCAGTGATTCGTGATTTCGAAAGTGATCGATCTGAAGATGGCCGTGGAGGTGGAAGACCTGCGTCCCGGTTCTGAAAGAGGGACGCAGGGACCACCTCGCATCACTTGTTCAGGACTTCGTCCAGGTTCATCAGTTCGTTCGTCAGCATCGTCCAGGCGGCGAGCGTGGCCGGATCCAG
>Ga0265327_10002944_pt1 | contig 17019 bp, 17 predicted proteins | sample 41621metaG_FD_202089 | JGI IMG/M metagenome (GOLD analysis project Ga0265327, IMG submission 202089) | Rhizosphere microbial communities from Carex aquatilis grown in University of Washington, Seatle, WA, United States - 4-16-21 metaG | ecosystem: Host-associated > Plants > Roots > Rhizosphere... | reverse complement strand
GGCGGCGTCTCGAAGGACGCACCACGGATGTCCAGCGGGCGCCAAATGACAGGCCATAATAAAAATGGCTGCTTGACGCCGCCAGGGCAATCGTATTTGGAAATACTGCTTATCGGATTGACGCTTTCCAACCGCGTCGTTCCCGCGAAGGCGGGAATCCAGCTAAAAGCCGCGTCTGCGGCGAGATAAACAACGGTGGCTCCCCAAGAGACGCCCTCGCCTCTGGGAAGCGCCGCTGTCTTCAGGCTCGCGGACGCTCGCCGCTGGGTTCCCGTTTTCACGGGAATGACGCGGTAATTTCCAAAGGCGATTGCCCTCGTATGACGCCGCTTTGCCGGTTGCATCGGCAGGGGGAGCGGAATAGAGGTGTTGGCCCCCGCGTTGTCGCATGGGTGATTGGGAGTTCTGGACAAATGGTATCGGGGGAAGCCGCATCAGGGGCGGCGGGCACACGCATTACGGTTCGGGGGAAATTCTTTTTCGCGGGCGAGGAAAAATATTTCGTCAAGGGCGTGACCTTTGGCCCCTTCGCGCCGGATGAGGACGGCTTTCAGTTTCCACGGCGGGAGCAAGCGGCGGCGGATTTCGCGCTGATGCGCGAAATGGGCATCAACACCGTGCGCATCTTCACGCTGCCGCCGCTCTGGCTGCTCGACCTTGCGGCGGAGCATGGCTTGCGGGTGCTGGTGGGCATCCCCTGGTCGCAGCATGTGACCTTCCTCGACAGCCCCGAGATCCAGCTCGAAGCCCGCAGGACCGTGCTGGCCGGGGTCGAATCCTGCCGCAACCATCCGGCGGTCTTCGCCTATCTGGTCGGCAACGAAATCCCGCCCGACATGGTCCGGTGGCACGGGCCGGAGCGCGTCAGCGCCTTCCTCAAGGAACTGGTGGCGGAGGTCAAGGCGGCGGCGCCGGGGGCGCTGGTCTCCTATGCGAATTTTCCTTCGACCGAATACCTCACCATCGATTTCACCGATTTCCTCTGCTTCAACGTCTATCTGCACAAGCCGGGCGCCTTTCGCGGCTATGTCTCGCGGCTGCACAATCTGGCGGTCGACCGGCCTTTGGTCCTGACCGAATTCGGCGCCGATTCGATCCGGGAGGGGCTGGAGGGGCAGGAATCGATCCTGTCCTGGCAGGTCAATACCGCCTTCGAGATGGGCGTCGCCGGCACTTTCGTCTTTGCCTGGACCGATGAATGGTTCACCGGCGGGCAGGCGATCGAGGATTGGGATTTCGGCCTCGTATCCCGCGAGCGTGAACGCAAGCCCTCCTTCGCCGCCGTGGCGGCACAGTATCGAGGCCCGCTGCCGCCGCCCTTGAAGGAGGCCCCTCGCGTCTCGGTCGTGGTGTGCAGCTATAATGCCGAGCGGACGATGGAGCAGTGCCTCGCCTCGCTGGAGCATCTCAACTACCCGGATTACGAGGTCATCGTCGTCAATGACGGCTCGACCGACCGGACACTGGAGATCGCTGAGCGATATCCCTATTGCCGGATCATCAGCCAGCCGAATATGGGGCTTTCGGTGGCGCGGAACGTCGGCGCCGAGGCCGCGACCGGCAGCATCGTCGCCTATACCGACAGCGATTGCGTGGCCGATCCGGATTGGCTCACCTATTTGGTCACCAAGATGGTCTCGGCTGATCTCGCCGCCTGCGGCGGCCCGAATTTCCCGCCGCCCGAGGACAGTCTGGTTCCGGCGGCCGTGGCGGTCTCTCCCGGCGGGCCGACGCATGTGCTTTTGGAGGACGAGGTCGCCGAGCATATCGCCGGCTGCAACATGGCCTTCCGGCGCGACGTGCTTTTGGAGCTTGGCGGCTTCGATCCGCTCTATCGGGCGGCTGGCGACGATGTCGATATCTGCTGGCGCTTCCAGGATGCGGGCTACACCATCGGTTTCGCCCCGGCGGCGACCGTCTGGCATTTCCGCCGCAACACCGTCAAAGCCTATCTCTCCCAGCAACGCGGCTACGGCAAGGCGGAGGCGCTGGTCTACGGCAAGCATCCTTTCCGCTTCAATCTGTTCGGGCAGGCCAAGTGGCTCGGGCGGATCTATGGCGATCTTTCGGCGTCGCTGCTGCTGTCGCGGCGCCCGGTGATCTATTCGGGCGTGTTCGGGCGCGGGCTTTTCCAGACCCTCTATGAGCCGCCTTCCTCGCTGGCGGCGGTGCTGCCGCTCAGTTTCGAATGGAACGTGGTGGCGGGGTTGCTGGCCCTGTTGGGCCTGACCGGCGGAGGCTGGCGCTTGCTGCTGACCGTGCCGTTGCTCCTCACCTGGACGCTTTGCATCAACGGGGCCTGGAAGGCGCCGATCGATCCGCGTTTCAGGGGACTGAAGGCGCGGGCGCTGATCGCGCTTCTGATCTATCTCGGCCCGATCCTGCGCGGCTGGGAGCGGCTCAAATGGCGCGTCAAGCTGATGAAGACCACGGATCATTTCGGCCTCGGGCCGACCGAGCAGAAAATCCGCATCGATTGGCGGCAACGGGCGCTTTTACTCGGCTATTGGAGCGAGCATTCGGATGAGAAGGAAGTTCTTCTCGGCGGGCTCATGTCCTTCCTGGCGCCGCAGAAATATTTCGTCGTCGCCGATCAGGGTTGGAGCGACTGGGATCTGAAGATCGCCCGCGGCCTCTGGAGCCGGGCCTATGTCACGGTCTGCGCCGAGAATCACGGCGGTGAGCGGCGGCTTCTGCGGGTGCGCTGCGCCATGCGGCTGTCCAGGGTCTCGGCCTTCATCCTGCGCGTTCTCGGCATCGCCACCGCGGCGGGGCTCATTCTCGGCAGCCCGGCGCTGGCGGTACTGGCCGGGATTGCCGGGCTCGGAACCCTGGGCTTCGTCCTGCATAAGACCGCCCGCTTCGGCCAGCTCATGCATCGGATCATCGAGACGGTGGCAAGGGCCCACCACCTGACCCCGCTGGCGCCGCAGGCGGAAGATGCCTGAGGCAACCCCTTGAAAACCTCGGGGAGAAAGCTGCTTCGCTATCTGCGGCCCTATCGGCTGCGCTTTATCTGGGCGCTGGCGCAGGTCTTCCTGATCGCCGGGTTCGAGCTTCTGAAGCCCTGGCCGCTGCAGATTGTCCTGGACGATGTGCTCGGCGGCAAGAGCCTCTCGGGCGGGCTTGGCGGCGAGACCCTGCTGATGGCGGCGGCGGTCGGCCTCGTGGTGATCCATGCGGTGAGCGGCGGGCTGACGCTTCTCCATAATTACACCTCGATCGGTATCGGCCAGCGCATGGTCAATGATCTGCGCGGCGCCCTCTATGGGCATTTGCAGCGGCTTTCCCTGGCCTTCCATAGCCGCCAGCGGGTCGGCGACCTCATGTACCGGGTCACGGCGGACAGCTTTGCCGTGCAGACCATGATCATGAACGGGCTGTTGCCGATCTTGTCGGCGGCGGTGCTGTTCCTGGGGATGGTGGCGGTGCTGGCGCCGATCGATCCGACGCTGACGCTGTTGGCGCTGACCGTGGTGCCGGCGCTTTTCCTGGTCATCGGCGGCTTCAACGCCCGGATCACCCATGCGGCGGGCGAGGTGCGGGATGCCGATGCGCAGGTCTATTCGCTGGTGCAATGGGCGTTGGGCTCGGTGAAGGTGGTGCAGGCCTTCACCAAGGAGGACGAGGAATATCAGCGCTTCATGGGCGCCAGCCGCGCCAGCCTGCGGGCGACGCTGAAGCTTTATAGCTGGCAGACGCTCTATTCCGGCGTGGTCAACACCATCGTCGCGGCGGGGACGGCGCTGGTCGTTTATGCCGGCGCCCGCTCGGTGATGGAGGGACGGCTGACCATCGGCACGCTGATGGTCTTCATCGCCTATCTGGGGCAGCTCTATGGGCCGGTGAACCAGATCAGCCAAAGCTGGGGCCTCGTTGCCGGAGCCAGGATCGGCGCCCGCCGCGTCTTCGAGATCCTCGATACCGAGGCCGATCTTAAGGACGGCCCGGACGAGATTCCACCCGGATCGGTCAAGGGTGCGATCGAATGGCGCGGCGTCGCCTTCCGCTATCGCCCCGATCTGCCGGTGCTGCATCGCGTCGATCTCAAGATCGAAGCCGGAACGAAGGTCGCGGTGGTCGGCCCGACCGGGGCCGGGAAATCGACGCTGCTGAGCCTGCTGCCGCGCTTTTTCGATCCGACCGAGGGGCAGGTTCTGCTCGACGGCACCGATGTCCGGCAATACCGGCTGAAATCCTTGCGCGGCCAATTCGCCATGGTGCTGCAGCCGCCGCTGATCTTCCCGATCTCGGTTCATGACAACATCGCCTATGGCCGCCCCGACGCCGACGCCCAAGCGGTCGAGCGCGTCGCCCGTCAAGCCCGCATCCACGATCTCATCCAGTCCTTACCGCATGGCTACGGCACGGTGATCGGGGAGGGCGGCGCGAACCTGTCCGAAGGCGAGAAACAGCGCCTCACCATTGCCCGGGCGCTTCTGCGCGATGCGCCGATCCTCATTCTCGACGAGCCGACTTCGGCGCTCGACGTCGAAACCGAAGCCCTGGTCATGGAAGCGATCACCGCACTTTCCGCCGGACGGACGAGCTTCATCATCGCCCATCGCCTCTCGACCGTGCGCAATGCCGATCTCATTCTGGTCCTGCGCGACGGCGGCATCGCCGAGGCCGGCAGCTTTGCCGAATTGATCAGCCGCGACGGCCCCTTCGCCGCTCTCTACCGGACCCAGATGATCGGGCTCGCGGAAGAGCGGACGATTGGCTAAAATAGACCTACCCGCAATCTCGATTGAGGATCTCTGACGTGAAGCAGGCGAAATGGGCGATGATCCTTCTGATGGCGCTACCGCTGGGCGGGTGCTACCTGTTCGAGGAGCAGAGGGATCAGGCGGCCTTCTGTGAACTCGAAGCGCAACGCGCCTTCCCCACCCAGAGATTCGCCAGGGGCAACGATGTCGCCAACTATGTGCAGAAATGCATGACCAAGGCCGGCTATGCCTGGGACGAGAATACGCGGCATCGGCAATGCCAGGGCGAGTTCAAGAAGGAAAACAATCCTTACTGCTATGTCCCGATGAACCGGATCGACCGCTGGACCTTCGACTTCAATATGGCGCCTGAACAGCTGTAATACCGAAGGCAAGAGTTCCGGAATCTCCCCGGCATGTCATCCCGACGACCATCGGAAGGAGGGATCTCCGCGTGACGAATAGCGCCAGTATTGGCGCCGATGGAGCGGCAACAGATCCCTCGCCGAGGCTCGGGATGACGAGGGCGGACCGGAAATTGGCGAAAGACGAGTCGAGAAACGGCGGGCTTGATGTGGCTCGCGCGGTCGCCATTCTGGCCGTCATCGCCCATCACTGGGGGAATGCGCAGCTCGCGGCGCCGGCGGGGTCGAAGTGGGACGATATCTTCGTCCGCTTCGCCGGGCATGGAGATTACGGGGTCACCCTGTTCTTCCTGCTCTCCGGCTTTCTCATCATGCGGACGACGATGATCCGCGAGCCGTCACTGTGCGAATTGCCGTTGCGGGAATTCTATATCCGCCGCATCGCCCGCATCCAGCCGCTCTTTCTGGCCGTGGTCGGGCTTGGCCTTGCCGTCCTGTGGTGGGGCGGCGATCTTGGGTCGCGGGTGGTCCAATATACCTTCCACGATCCGAAGGCCGTCTATGGCGGCGAGTTCCTGGGCTCGCTCCTGGGGCTTTCCTATAATTGGGAGATGATTCTGCACCGGGACGAGTTCCAGTTCCGGGGCCTGCATTGGGACGTCATGTGGTCCCTGGCCGTCGAGGAGCAGTTCTATCTTCTGCTTCCGCTTCTGCTCATCTTCTGCCGTGGCCGGAAATGGCTTGTGGCTGGCCTTCTCGGGGTGGTGGCGGTGGGGATCGCTACGCAAATCGCCTGCGACGCCCTGGGCGCCGGGCTCCTGATCAAGCACTTCAACTCCTTTTCCTGTTTCGGCCTGCTGGCGCTGGGCGTGCTTGGCGCGCTGTTCGTGGACCGCCTGCCAATGGGGTACGGGCTTGGCGCCTGCGCCACGGCCATCGGCATGGCCGCGATCCTGACGTCTTTGTACCGGGGCGGTGTCGTGCCGTTGATTCTAGGGGGCTTGCTCTTCATCCATGCGGCGCATCATGCGGGTGCCAGTGCGTCCTGGGGCGTGTCCTGGATCAGGCCGCTGGCGCGAATCGGCCAGCTCAGCTACGGGCTTTACCTTCTCCACGCGGCGGCCCTTTATCTCGCGGCGCCGCTGCTTACCGGCATGGGCCTGCTTCCGGGATTCGTGCTCCTGACCGGAATCGCCTTCGTGCTTGCCGAGATCTCCGATCGCGTGTTTGAGACCCCGGCCAACCGGTACATCCGCGCACGTTTCCTGCACCCGGGCGGTGCCGCGGCAATTCCTCTTACCGTGCCGTAAACAGCGCTACCCGGCCTGCATCGGCGCATCGGCCTGGAAAAGGCAAATTTTCCCGGAGCCGATTTTCTTCGCCGCATACATGGCTTCGTCGGCATTTTTTATAAGCACTTCGCTGCAGCGCCCATTTTCGGGAAAAATACTGATCCCGATACTGCATGCCGTCGGGATGACATGGCCTTCGAAGACGAAGGGCTCGGACAGGCGCCGGCTGATATTGCGGGCGCAGGCCAGGGCGGCATCGGCATCGGCGATGGCGGTGAGCGTTACGATGAATTCATCGCCGCCCATCCTTCCGGCATGGTCGCTGGCGCGAATGCATGAGGTTATCCGCCGGGCCATCTCGATCAGAAGCGCGTCTCCCGCCGGGTGTCCGTAGGTGTCGTTGACGTCTTTGAAATTGTCGGTATCGATATAAAGAACGGCGACATGGAAATTCTTCCGCTGCCCCACTTTAAGGGCGATATCGAGAAGTTCGACCGCGAACCTCCGGTTCGGAATTTGCGTCAGGAAATCGTAACTTGCCCTGGCCTCAAGTTCCTGTGCGATTTCTTTCTGACCGGTAATATCGAACATGAACCCACGCAACATGGGGGTTCCGTTGATCTTCGAGACGGTAACGATATCCCGAACCCAGATAATTTCGCCCGAGCTTGTTACGAAGCGATATTCCAATTCATAATCTTCATTGCGCTCCGTAAGGTTGATGGAAGCCGAAACGGTCGATTCCATATCGTCCGGATAAAGATGCTCGACCCAGAAATTGGGCCAGATCCAGTCGCCGATCGGATATCCGAAAAGCCGCTCCGCATAAGGAGATACATAGGTACAAGTCCAACTGGATAAATTCATCTCCCAGCAAACCACATTGGCGGATTCGATGAGCTGACGATATTTGTTTTCACTTTCAAGGGTGGCTTGTTCGATCCGGAGCTTTTCCTCGTATTCATGCCGGATTAATTCTGCGTTCTCCCGTAATTGCTGGTCGGCTTGGCGGATCATGCGCCGCATGTTGTTTTCGGCGGCGTCTCTCTGCTTGATATACGGCTTGATCGCGAACCAATAAATCAGCGGCGTCGAAATTGTCACCAGGGATGAGGCGTCAGCCATGGCGACGACGGTCTCATCGGGATAGGCGATAACCGCCTCCGCCCACACAATGAGCGATTCGACTGTAAGAATAATTCCGGCAATACGAATTAGAATATTATTCATCATAAGTTTCCCGAATGGCTAGTTTTGTTAGCCAATTTTGAGGGCATGCTAGCTCAAAATGGCCGCATCCGGGAAGGTGGTTCAGAGCCGGGTCGACAGCCAGATCGCAAGCTTCGAGCCGGCCTGGATGGCGCCCGAGAGCAGGGGATAGGCGATGGCGCCCTCGGCGCCATGGGCAAGGCCGATGTCGCGGTGTTCGACTTCCTCGGCGCGGAACTCGTCGATGGTGGATTTGAGTTCGGCTTCCTCCGGTCCCAGCAATTCGGATTGCTCACGGTAATGCTGATCGATCGCCGTCTCGACCGCGACGGTGCAGGCCATGGCCGCGCGCGTGCCGAGAAGTGCCGTGCCGGCGCCGAGCAAGAAGCCGGCGGCGTGCCAAAGCGGGGCCAGCACCGTCGGCCGCACCCGCCGCGACCGGATCAGCTTTTCGAAGACTTCGAGGTGATGCCGTTCCTGTTCCGCCATGTGCCGGATGGTGGGGCCGATGCGCGAGCGCCCGAGCACCGCCAGTTGCCCCTCATAGATGCGGACCGCGCCGAATTCCCCGGCGTGATCGACTCGGACGATGCGGGCGGTCATGCTGGCGGGTTCCGGATCGCCCGGCAGGCGGTGATGAGCGCGGTGATGGGATTTGCTGCTGGTCATGAGACTTTCCGATCGGAAAAAAAGCCGCGCAGGGAAATGCCCGCGAGAAAGAGAGTCGCTGCGACGTTCCATCCGGCCATCGAGATGCCGAACAGCGTCCATTGCGGCTCGTCACAACGCACCGGCTGCGCCGCCATGATTTGCGCCCGCAATTCCTCGATGGTTTTCGCGGCGCCGGTCGCACCGGTGCAGGCCGTCGGTCCCTGAAACCAGCGCTGTTCCACCCCGACATGATAGAAGGCCAGCCCCGCATCGATCACGAACAGCACGGCGCAAAGCGCGAGCACGATCCTGGCCGCCCTTCCGCCGCCGGCCGCCACCCCCAGCGCCGCCAGCGGAATCGCGGCGTAATAGGGCCAGCGCTGAAGCAGGCAAAGCTCACAAGGCTGCAAGCCCCCGACATATTGCGAGAACAAGGCTCCCCCGACCGCGAGCAGGCTCAGGGCGAGGACGAGGGTGAGATGGAAGCGGGTGCTGGTCATGTCGCCCAGGAAAATAGCGGAAATAGAGGATGGCGCCAACTTTCGTGATCCCGAGAACGGAATGAAGATCGATTGCGGCCTCGCCGCCGTGCCGGTCGATGTGATTGACACCGCGTCCGCCCTGCCGCATTTTCCGCACTCATCCTATTCCTTGAAACTTCCGCCGATTGCGACGAATGACCGACGCTGAGCTTGAAGCGACCATCGATGCCGCCTGGGAGGCGCGCGAAACCATCAACCCCGCGACGGTGGGCGCCCAGCGCGACGCCGTCGAGGCAGCCTTGGAGGCGCTCGATTCCGGGCGGCTGCGGGTTGCCCGCAAGGTCGAGGGAATTTGGCGCACCGAACAATGGCTGAAAAAAGCCGTGCTCCTTTCCTTTCGCCTCGCCGACAACCAGATCGTCTCCGGTGGGCCGGGGCAGGCGTCCTGGTGGGACAAGGTGCCGCCGAAATTCGACGGCTGGGACGAAGCCCGCTTCCGCGAGGCCGGGTTCCGCGCCGTTCCCGGCAGCATCGCCCGCCGCTCCGCCTATGTGGCGCCGGGCGTCATCCTGATGCCGAGCTTCGTCAATGTCGGCGCCTATGTCGATGCCGGGACCATGGTCGATACCTGGGTCACGATCGGCTCCTGCGCGCAGATCGGGCGGAACTGCCATATCTCGGGCGGCGTCGGCATCGGCGGCGTGCTGGAGCCGTTGCAGGCCGGGCCGGTCATCATCGAGGACAATTGCTTCATCGGCGCCCGCTCCGAGGTTGCCGAGGGCGTGGTGGTCGAAGAGGGCTCCGTGCTCTCCATGGGCTGCTTCATCGGCGCCTCGACCCGGATCATCGACCGCGCCACGGGCGAGGTCTATCTGGGCCGGGTGCCGGCCTATTCCGTGGTCGTGCCGGGAGCCCAGCCGGGCAAGCCGCTTCCCGACGGCAGCCCAGGCCCCAGTCTTTCCTGCTGCGTCATCGTCAAGCGGGTGGATGAGCGGACCCGCTCCAAGACCTCGATCAACGAGCTGCTGCGCGACTGATGGGCGTTGCCGCCCCAGCGCCTGTAACGCTCGATCCGGTGGCGCTGGCGCAGGCGCTCATTCGCCGGCCGAGCGTGACGCCCAAGGACGAGGGCGCTATCGGATTGCTGGTGGCGGCGCTGGAGGGGATCGGCTTCACTTGCGAGACAGTCGTCTTCAGCGAGGCGGGCACCGCCGATATCCTGAACCTCTATGCGAAGATCGGTGAGGGCGGGCGCAATCTCTGTTTTGCCGGCCATACCGATGTGGTGCCGGCGGGGAATCCGTCCGACTGGACCCACGATCCCTTTGGCGGCGAGATCGCGGACGGGATGCTGTGGGGGCGGGGCGCCGCCGATATGAAGGCGGCGATCGCCTGCTTCACCGCCGCGGCGTCCTGTTTCGTCGCGGAGCGGGGGGCTGGATTCGGGGGGGCTATCAGCTTTCTCATTACCGGCGACGAAGAAGGGGTGTCGATCAACGGCACCCGCAAAATGATCGACTGGCTCAGAGGGCGCGGGGAGAAGATCGATCTCTGCATCGTCGGCGAGCCGACCAGCGCCCGGGAACTCGGCGACATGGTCAAGATCGGGCGGCGTGGCAGCCTCAACGGGCGGCTTACCGTCTTCGGCACGCAGGGGCACACCGCCTATCCGCATCTTGCCGACAATCCGATCCATCACCTCATCCGCATGCTCAACGCGGTGACATCCGAGCCGCTCGATCAGGGCAGCGCGCATTTCCAGCCCTCGACCCTGCAAATCGCCACGGTCGATGTCGGCAACCCCGCCACCAATGTCATTCCGGCGGCGGCGCATGCGGTCTTCAACATCCGCTTCAACGATCTCTGGACGAGTTCCAGCGTCGCCGCCTGGCTCCGGGAGAAATTCGACGCCGAGGGCGGGCGCTACCGGCTCGACATTCAGGTCAGCGGCGAATCCTTCCTCACCCCGCCCGGCCCGATGAGCGATCTTCTGAGCGAGGCCATCCTCCTTGTGTTGGGCCGCAAACCGGAACTCAGCACCACCGGCGGCACCTCGGATGCGCGCTTCATCCGCGATCTCTGCCCGGTGGCCGAATTCGGACTGGCCGGGGGCACCGCGCATAAGGTCGATGAAAGCGTCTCCGTCCGGGACGTCGAGGCGTTGACAAGCGTATACAAGACGGTTCTCGACCTCTATTTTCCAGCGGCATGATTTATCCGATGTCGGTCATGAGCGATGTCCGGAACGCCCTCAACGGGGCGATCCGTCTGGCGTGCCTCGATCGGGGCGGGTTCGATTGCTTCGACCGCAGCGAAACCGGGTTCTGGAAATCCTTCCGCGCCGCCGCCCTCCTCTATCCGGTGTTCCTGGCCATGGTCCTGCGGGCCGGCTGGCTGGCGGAAACCGAGGATTACATACGCCCGCTGGTCATCCAGAGCGGCACCTATGTCCTGACCTGGCTGGTGTTTCCGGTGGTGATGGCGCCGATCTGCGATCTACTTGGGCGGCGGGAGCGTTATATCGGGTTCATCGTCGCCTATAACTGGTCGCAGATCCCGCAATATGGCTTCAGCCTGATCCTGCTGGGGCTCGGCACCGGGATCGACAGCGCCATCGGCACGATTCCGATCTTTCTCTATGAAGGCTTCATCGCGTCGGTGGCGCTCGATATCGGCTGGATGCGGGCGGCGATGATCGTGCTCGTCGATTACATCCTCGGCACCGGCATCGATATTCTTGCCGGCCAGCTTCTCTAGGCCGTTATCATGCACGGGTTCCGGCCACGGTTTCAGCACCGGCGCACCACCGACATCCTGCGCCGCCTTCTGGCCGAACATCAGGGGCCCCGGCTGTCCCTCGAAGATCTGGCGGTGGCGCTCGGCGCGCGCGGTGCCGGGATGATGATCCTCCTGCTGGCTTTACCGAACGCCATTCCGGGACCGGCCATTCCGGGTCTGTCCGCGCTTTTCGGTCTGCCGATGGCGGTGTTGAGCCTGATGCTCCTGCGCGGGGCCGGTCGGCTGCGCCTTCCGTCCTGGCTTGGCGCGCGCTCCGTGGCTTTCGCCGATTTCCGGAACTTCCTCGCGCGCGGCCTGCCCTGGCTGGAGCGCTTCGAGCACCGGGTCGAGCCGCGCCCATCCTTCCTCACCTGCTCGGATCAGGGGGAGCGGATCGTCGGCGTCCTGCTGATCCTCCTGAGCCTCGTCCTGGCGCTGCCGGTGCCGGGCGGCAATCTTCCGGCGGCTCTCGCCATCATCCTCATCGCCTTCGGCCTGATCGAGGATGACGGCCGGGTGGTGACCCTCGGCGCCGTGGCCGGCATCCTCGCCATGCTCTGGAATTTCGCAATCATCCTGACCGGCGCCTGGCTCATCGAACTGGCGCGGCGCTGGGGGGCGGGGATGCTGTGCGGCGTCTTCGGCTGTTAAGCTGAATACCCGATCCGCACCAGATAAAGCCCATCCGGGGGAGCCGTTGGGCCGCCGGCGCGGCGGTCGCGGGCGGCGAGGGCGGTGGCCACGTCGTCCGGGCTCCACTTGCCGGCACCGACGAGCTTGAGCGTGCCCACCATGTTGCGGACCTGATGATGGAGGAAGGAGCGCGCTTCCGCCCGCACCCGGATCTCGTCGCCCTCGCGGACGACATCCAGCCGCTCCAGCGTCTTCACCGGGGAGATCGCCTGACAGGCCGTATCGCGGAAGCTGGTGAAATCGTGATGGCCGACCAGGACACTTGCCGCTTCCGCCATGGCATCCGAATCGAGCGGGCCGCCGACATGCCAGGCGCGGCCAAGGTCGAGGCCGAGCGGCGCCCTCCGGTTGATGATCCGATAGAGATATTCGCGCTTGCGCGCCCAGCGCCTTGCGTCGAAATCCGGGTCCGCTTCCTCGACCAGGAGCACGGCGACGCGGTAGGGCTTCAGGAAATGGTTGAGGGCGCCGCGGATGACCTCCGGATCATTCTCGCGCGGGAGATCGACATGCGCCACCTGGGCCAGGGCATGAACGCCGGAATCGGTCCGCCCGGAGCCGGTGACGATCAAATCCTCTCCGCAATAGCGGAACACCGCCTTCTCGACGATCTCCTGGATCGCGAGCCCGTTCTTTTGCCGTTGCCAGCCGACAAGGCCGGTGCCGTCATATTCGATCGTCAGTTTATAGCGGGGCATGGTGATTCGGCCCCGCGTGTAGCGGGGCATGGTAGCAAGGTGCCGCGCGTCAGCTTGTGGCCGCGCAGGAAGGTTTCGGCGTCGAGTTCCCCGCGTCCCGCCCGTTGCAGGCTCCGGGGCCGGAAGACGCCCTCGCCGCAGGCGATGCCGAGCCGGTCGTCGATGACGGTTCCGGGCTCGGCCTTGGTTTCGCTGGGGGCCTCGCCGGGCTCCTCGGTCACGGCTTCGAGCACCTTGATGCGTTCGCCCTCATGCTCGAACCAGGCGCCGGGCTGGGGATGGAAGGCGCGGACCATGCGTTCGAGCTGGACCGCGGACAAGCGCCAATCGAGCCGCGTCTCCTCGCGCGTCAGCTTGGCGGCATAGGTGATCCCGGTATCGGGCTGCGTCTCCGGTTGGATTTGACCGGAGGCGAGGCCCCGGAGCGCCTTCACGATCAATTCCGCCCCCAGCGCCGACACCGCGTCATGGAGTTCGCCGCCTGTGGTCGCGGCGGTGATCGGCAGAACGCCCTTGAGCAGCATCGCCCCGGTATCGAGGCCCCGCTCCATCTGCATGATGGTAACGCCGCTCTCCGGGTCGCCGGCCAGGATCGCGCGGTGGATCGGGGCGGCACCCCGCCAGCGCGGCAGCAGCGAGGCATGGACGTTGATGCATCCGAGGCGTGGCGCCTTCAGCACCGCTTCCGGCAGGAGCAGCCCATAAGCCGCCACCACGGCGGCATCGAGCCCCAGTGCCGTGAAGGCATCGAGGCTTTCCGCGTCCTTGAAGTTCGCCGGGGTGCGCACTTCGAGGCCCCGCGTTTCGGCGAAGGCATGGACGGGGGAAAGCCTCGGGCGATGGCCGCGTCCGGCGGGCCGGGGCGGCTGCGAATACACGGCCACGACCTCATGCCCGGCATCGAGCAATGCCGCCAGCACCGGCACCGCGAAATCCGGGGTTCCCATGAAGGCGAGGCGCAGGGGAATATCGTCCTCCCCGATTTTATCCTCCCCGATCGTATCCTCAATGACCGTAATCAGACTGGTTCCTTCTCGGTGGCGGGAATGGTGGTGCGCTTGGTCTTCTGAAGCTTGCGCAGGATGATGTTGCGCTTCAGCGAGGAAAGGTGATCGACGAACAGCGTCCCGTTGAGATGATCGATCTCATGCTGCAAACAGGTGGCGAGAAGGCCGTCGGCCCGCAGCCGGCGCGAGACGTTGCGGTAGTCGAGATAGGAAATTTCGACCTCGACCGGGCGCGATACGTCGGCGTAATGCTCGGGGAGGGACAGGCAGCCTTCATTGTAGATGCGTTCCTCCTCCGAATACCAGAGGATCTCCGGGTTGGCGATCTGGTAGGGCTGGGGCTCCTCGTCGTCGCGGGCGATGTCGATGACCAGCACGCGCCTGGAAACGCCGACTTGCGGCGCCGCGAGCCCGATGCCGGGTGCGGCCCGCATCGTTTCCAGCATATCGTCCATGATTTGGCGAATCGCATCATCCACTTGGCGCACGGGTGCGGCCTTGAGCTTCAGCCTCGGATCGGGGGCGACGATGATGGGGAGGATGGCCATGGAAGTCTTCCGCGCTTTTCCATCGGGAATTGGAGGGATTTCGTGAATTCGAGGGATTTACCTAGGGTGTCGGATGCGGCGCGTCAACGGGTGTTCGGCATCCCATGGCTGGCTCGTGCTGCGCCGGGCGCTCTTGGTACGGCCCAGGGGCATGCGTTTTCCGCCGCACGAAATCCGGGTCTGTACCGATGCGGCATCAGGAACCGTGCGATTGCTGAAGATCATAGGGCCGGATCAGGCTCTCCGCCGGGATGCCCCATTCGCGGTTCAGCTTCCTGGCCATCTCCATGGTCAGCGGGCGTTTCCGCGACAGGATTTCCGATGCCCGTGAGCGCGAGCCCAGCAGATCGGCAAGATCCTTTCGCTCATACCCGGCCTGCTCCATCCGGTACTTGATGGCCTCGACCGGATCGGGCGGCTCGATTGGCCAATGCTTGGCCTCGTAATCGGCGATGACCAGGGCCAGCAATTCGAAGCGGTCCGCCTCGGGAGTGCCGGGCTCGGGCTCATGCTCGAAATAGCCCTCGATATCCTTGAGGGCGGCATCGTAATCGCTCTCTGAATGCAACGGGCGAATGTCCATCATATCGTCTCCGCATTGGTCCTGTCGTATTCGGCATGCGTCCCGATGAACTTCACCAGCCCACGCCGGTACGTATAGGAGATGTGAACCACCAGTCGGAATTTGTTGTCGGCAAGGTCGAAAATCACCCTGTTGTCGCCGATGAAATCGACCGAGGGGCCGAACTGTTTCTTGATATCCGCCGGCGACGCCCACTCCGCCTTCGAGGCGATGCCGTACCAGACCCGGACAGGGGTCTCGGCCTGCGGGTGCCTTTCCCAGAATTGACGGAGGGTGCGCAGGGCGACGATCTGCATGCCCGAACCATAGCGTATTCCCAATTTGGGAACAATGGAAGTTTTCCTGATTATCGCTTTCGTTCTTGTTTTGTTTTATTAAGATGGAAGAATCGGCGGAAGGGGGATTCATGGGCCACGGAATGGATGTGACGGCGGCGGTCTGGGCGGTTGTGCTGATCGCCGCGACGATCGCCTTTGTTGCCGTCCTGGCGGAGGTGCGGGTCGAACGCGTGCGCGCCAAGGCGCAGGATGTGCTGATCGAGGCCGACCGCGTCATCGCCGTCCTGACTTCGGAGCGTGACGTCGCCTTGGCCGCTCGCGACGAGGCCCGGCTTTTCCAGACCCAGGCGGAGCGCGAGGCGATACGGGCCGACCGGGAGGCGGCGCTGGCGCAACAGCGCGTCTCCGAATTCGGCAAAATCCGGGAGGAGATGCTGGTCTCGGCCAAGGCGGCGGTACTGGGGGCGGCGCAGGAATTGTCGTCGAAGCTCCTCGACGACCACAAGCGCGAGAACGAGGCAGCGAAACAGGCCGGGGAGGACCGGGTACGTCAGGCTTCGGAACACCTGATGAAACAGCTTGAGCAAGTGGCGGGCGCCGTGGCCCAGCTCGAAGGCCGGGTGGCGGAAGGCAGCGGCAAGCTCGAAACCGTGATGCGCGCGTTGTCAAACCCAAGCGGTGCCGGCCAGTTCGCCGAGATCGGCCTCGCCAACACGCTCACCTCCTTCGGGCTTGAGGAAGGCCGCGATTTCGCCCTGCAATTCTCGGTCGAGGAGACCGAGACCGGCAGGCGCTTGCGCCCGGATGCGGTGGTCTTCCTGCCGGGCAACAACCTCCTCGTGATCGACTGCAAGGCTTCGAAATTCCTGATGGACATGGCCGAGGCCGCCAATAGCGGGGAGGGGGCCGACGAAGCCGAAGCAGAAGCCGGGCGGAATCTGGCGCGGACCATGAACGCGCATCTGAAGGCGCTGACCGACAAGGATTACCGCCGGGCCGTGGATGCCGCCTTCCGCAACGCCGGCTATCCGGGCGAGATCGGCCGGATTCTGAGCGTCATGTATCTTCCCAATGAGGGCGCCGTCGAAAAGCTCAACCGCATCGATCCCGGTTTCGCCCAGCGCGCCGCCCAGGCCCGGATCATCCCGGCGGGCCCCGCCGGCCTCGCCTGTATCATCGGCTTCGCCTCGAACGAGATCAGCCTCGCCCGGCAGGTACGGAACCGCGAGCAGATCATCGAGACCACCCGGGCGCTGCTCGATGCCGTATCACAGATGCTCAACCACGCAACCTCCCTTGGCCGCGGCATCCGCACCGCCGCCGAGGGCTTCGAGAAGCTCGGCGCCTCCGTCAACCGCTTCATCCTCCCCCGCGCCCGCCGCCTCGCCGAACTCGGCGTCCAACCCAACAAACCCCTGCCGGGCAGCCTCCCCACCTATCAGGTGGTGACGATCGAGACCGGCCTGATCGAGGGGGAGCTTGCGGAGCAAGCGTCGCTGCCGCTGGGGTCGGGGGATTGAAGGGGCTGCAAAAGGGGGCTCACGAGAAGTGACGCGAAAAAGCAACCTGCCGCCGCGACCACAAGAAATTTATTAGTATTTAGAGCATCGTGCGTTTAATCTGACGCATATCCGGCGTCCTTGAGATAGTTCCAGCACTCCTGCGGCGAGAAGAGGTCGCAGATCGAGCCGACGGCTTTCCAGAGAGCCTCGATGGTTCGGGCACC
>Ga0265327_10002943_pt1 | contig 17026 bp, 12 predicted proteins | sample 41621metaG_FD_202089 | JGI IMG/M metagenome (GOLD analysis project Ga0265327, IMG submission 202089) | Rhizosphere microbial communities from Carex aquatilis grown in University of Washington, Seatle, WA, United States - 4-16-21 metaG | ecosystem: Host-associated > Plants > Roots > Rhizosphere... | reverse complement strand
GGGATGAAGCCCTGCGGCAGTACCTTCACCAGGCCCGCCGTGAGGAACGCCATCAGCACCGCCACGCCCACCACCGTCAACCGGTGCTTCAGGCTGATGTGCAGCGTGCGCTCATAGGCGCCGCGCACCCGGTCGAACAGCCGCTCGCTCCACTCGTAGAGCCGGCCGTGCGCCGAGCCCGCCGCCGGGCCGCCGTGGCCGTGCGGCTTGAGGAACCGGCTGCAGAGCATCGGCGTGAGCGACAGCGACACCACGCCCGAGACCAGGATCGCCGAGGTGATCGTCACCGCGAACTCGTGCAGCAGCCGGCCGAGGATGCCGCCCATGAACATCAGCGGGATGAACACCGCCACGAGCGAGAGCGTCATCGAGAGGATGGTGAAGCCGATCTCGCGCGAGCCCTTGAACGCCGCCTCGCGCACCGTCATCCCGCTCTCCAGGTGCCGCACGATGTTCTCGAGCATCACGATCGCGTCGTCCACCACGAAGCCCACGCACAGCGTCAGCGCGAGCAGCGAGAGGTTGTCGAGCGAGTAGCCGAAGAAGTACATCGTGACGAACGTGCCGAGCAGCGCCATCGGGATCGCCACGCTCGGGATCACCGTCGCCCAGACCGAGCGCAGGAAGAGGAAGATCACCAGCACCACGAGGGCGATGGAGAGCAGGAGCGTGAACTGCACGTCGTGCACGGAGTCGCGCACCGCCTCGGAGTTGTCGCGGAGGATGTTCAGGCTCACCGACTCGGGCATCTGCTTCGCGAAGATCGGCAGCAGCGAGCGCACGCGGCCGACCACCTCGACGGTGTTCACGCCGGGCTGCTTCTGCACCGCCAGGACGATCGAGCGGGAGGGGTTGAGCTTCCCGTCCGCGCCGCGCTCGGCGTACCAGTTCGCCACGCGGGAGTCCTGCACGCTGTCGATCACCTGCGCGAGCTCGCCCAGGCGGACCGGCGCGCCGTTGCGGTAGGCGACGACGATGCCGGTGAACTCGCGGGCGTTCGCCAGCTGGCCGCTGGCCAGGATCTGCACGGACTGCCGGTAGCCGTCCAGCAGGCCCGTCGGCTGGTTGACGTTGTGCGCGCTCAGCGCCGTCTGCACCTCGTCGAGCGTGATGCCGCGGCTGGCCAGCAGGCGGGGGTCCAGGCGGACCCGCAGCGCGTACTTCTGCGCGCCGTAGACCTGGACCTGGGAGACGCCGTCCACCGTCGAGATGCGCTGGGCCAGCATGGTCTCCGCATACTCGTCCACCACGGACAGCGGGAGCGTCGGCGAGGCCAGCGCGAGGAAGAGCACGGGCTGGTCGGCCGGGTTGGTCTTCCGGAAGGAGGGCGGCGCCGGCATGTCGTTCGGCAGGCGCCGCAGGACCGCCGCGATCGCCGCCTGCACGTCCTGCGCCGCCGCGTCGATGTTGCGGTCGAGGCTGAACTGCAGCGTGATCGAGGTGTTGCCCGTGTTGCTGGTCGACGTCATCGAGTCGATGCCCGAGATCGTCGAGAACTGCTGCTCCAGCACCGTCGCCACCGCGCTGGCCATCGTCTCCGGCGTGGCGCCCGGCAGGCTGGCGTTCACGACGATGGTCGGGAAGTCCACGGTCGGCAGGTCGCTGACCGGCAGGAGCCGGTAGGCCATGACGCCGAAGAGGCACAGCGCCGCGGTCAGCAGCGTCGTCATCACCGGCCGGCGGATGCAAAGTTCCGGGAGGTTCATCGCGGGGTCTCCGGTTCAGGGTTGGCCCAGCGCGGCGCCGGAGGCCGACCGGGGCTCGGCCTTCATGCCGGGCAGGAGGCGCAGCTGGCCGTCGGTCACGACCGTCTCGCCGGCGCGGACGCCGCTGGCCAGCAGCGTGGAGTCGCCGGCGGTGCGCGCGACCTTCACGGGACGGAGCTCGACGGTCGAGTCGGCCTTCAGGACGAAGACGGTGGAGCCGTTCTGGCTGCTCTGCACCGCGGTCGAGGGCACCACGATCGCGCCGCGGTCCACCCCCACCCGCGTGACCACGTAGACGAACCGGCCGGGCCAGAAGACGAGGTCGTCGTTGGGGAAGACGGCCTTGAGCGTGACCATGCCGGTGGTGGGGTCGACGGTGTTGTCAATGAAGTCGAGCCGGCCGTTCTGCCGGGTGAGGCCGGTGTTCCGCTCCGTGGCGGTGACTGTGGCGCGGCCCTCGGTGAAGGCCGCGCGGATCTCGTCCAGCGAGTTCTCCGGCACCGCGTAGGTGACGGCCACGGGCGCGAGCTGGTTGATCGTGACGAGCGTGAAGCTGTTGTCGTTGGCCTTCACCAGCGCGCCCTCGTGGAGCAGGCGCTGGCCGGTCCGGCCCGCGATCGGCGCGCGGATCTCCGTGTACCCGAGCTGCAGCTCGGCGTTGGCCACGGCGGCCTCCTTGGCCTGCACCTGCGCCGCCGAGGTCTCGTCCTTCGTGACGTACTGGACGTACTCCTCCTTCGAGACCACCGCCTGCTGGTCGAGCCGCTGGTAGCGGTCGAGGTCCGCCTTCGCCTGCACCGCCACCGCCCGCGCGTTGGCAAGGTCGGCCCGCGCGCTGCGCAGGCTGTTCTCGAACGGCCGGCGGTCGAGCGTGACGAGCAGGTCGCCCACCTTCACGTCCTGGCCCTCGGCGAAGTTCACCGTGGCGATCACGCCGTCCACCTGGGACTTCACGCTGACCGTGCGCTGCGCCTGCACCGTGCCGATGGCCTCGACCTGGCGCGGGACGTCCTGCTGCACCGCCACCGCGACCTGCACCGGCACGGCCGGCGCCGCGCCGCCGCCGCGGTTCGCGCCGCGGTCGCAGCCCGCGGTCGCCAGCAGCGCCGCGCCGAGCAGCGGCAGCGCACGTTTCATCAGGGAGAGGATGGGTTCAGTTTTCATCGGGACGTTGCTTCGCCCGGGCTTCCAGGCGGAGGAGATTGGTTTTGATGTGCAGGAGGTCGTCAATCAAGGCCGCGCGGCGCGCGGCCGTCAGCCCGCCGAGGTACTCCTCGCGCAGCTGCGCGGCCATGCTCTCGAGCCGCTGCGCCAGGCGCGCGGCCTTCGGCGTCAGGTGGAGATCGTAGGCCCGGCCGTCGCGCGCGCGCGCCCGGCGCGCGATCCAGCCGGCCTGCTCAAGCCGGTTCGCCTGCCGGCTCACCGTGATCCGCTCCATCTGCAGGCTCTCGGCCAGCTCGCTCTGCGTGCAGCCGGGCCGGCGGGCGAGATGGTAGAGGAACAGCCACTGCGCGCGGGTCAGCCGCAGGCCGCGGACCCGGCGGTCGAACTCCTTCCGCGCCAGCCGGCTGATGTCGCCGATGACAAACCCCAGGTGGCGGTCGAACGTGGACGGGCGGAGGGCCATGAAGGGCGAATTCGTAAGCTAGCTTACTATCCGAGACAAGCCTGCGGCGGAGATTTTTCCCGGCCGCGCTTGCCGCCCGCGGCGGGGGCGGCCAGGCTGGAGCCGACCCCATGAGCCGGACCTTCATCCTCGCGCTCGACCAGGGCACCACCTCCTCGCGCGCCCTGGTCTTCGACCGCCGCGGCCGGATCCACGGCGCCGCCCGGCAGGAGTTCGCGCAGTCCTTCCCCCGCGCCGGCTGGGTCGAGCACGCGCCCGCCGACCTGTGGGAGTCCACCCGCCGCACCGCCCTCGCCGCCGTCGCCGAGGCCAACCTCACCGCCCGCGAGCTCGCCGCCGTCGGCCTCACCAACCAGCGCGAGACCACCCTGCTCTGGGACCGCCGCACCGGCCGGCCGCTCGCGCCGGCGATCGTCTGGCAGGACCGCCGCACCGCCGGCCTCTGCGCGGCGCTGCGGCGGCGGGGCCACGCGCCCCTCATCCGCGCCCGCACCGGGCTCGTGCTCGACCCCTATTTCAGCGGCACCAAGCTCGCCTGGCTCCTCGACCACGTGCCCGGCGCGCGCCGCCGGGCCGGGCGCGGGGAGCTCGCCTTCGGCACCGTCGACAGCTGGCTGCTCTGGCAGCTCACCCGCGGCCGGGTGCACGCCACCGATGTCTCCAACGCCTCGCGCACCCTGCTCCTCAACCTCCGGACCGGCCAGTGGGACGACGACCTGCTGCGGCTCCTGCGCATCCCGCCCGAGGTGCTGCCCGCCGTGCGCTCGAGCAGCGAGGTCTACGGCCACATCGAGGGCATCCCCGCCCTGGACGGCGTGCCCATCGCGGGCGTGGCCGGCGACCAGCAGGCCGCCCTCTTCGGCCAGGCCTGCTTCCGGCCGGGCCTCGCCAAGAACACCTACGGCACCGGCTGCTTCCTCCTGCTGCACACCGGCCGGCGCCCGGTCCGCTCCCGGCACCAGCTGCTCACCACCATCGCCTGGCGGCTCGGGCCGGACGGCCCGCTCGAGTACGCGCTCGAGGGCAGCGTGTTCATCGGCGGCGCCGTCGTGCAGTGGCTCCGCGACGGCCTCGGGCTCATCGCGCGGTCCGACGAGGTCGGGGCGCTGGCCGCGCGCGTCCCGGACAACGGCGGCGTCTTCCTCGTGCCCGCCTTCACCGGCCTGGGCGCGCCCCACTGGGATCCCGCCGCCCGCGGCCTGATGATCGGGCTCACGCGCGGCACCACCGCCGCCCACGTCGCCCGCGCCGCGCTGGAGAGCATCGCCTACCAGAGCGCCGACCTGCTCGACGCGATGCAGGCCGACGCCGGCCTGCGCCTGCGCGAGCTGCGCGTGGACGGCGGCGCGACCGTGAATTCCGCCCTGCTTCAGTTCCAGAGCGACCTGCTGCGCGTCCCCGCCGTGCGGCCGCGCACGATCGAGACCACCGCCCTGGGCGCCGCCTACCTCGCCGGCCTCGCCGTCGGCTTCTGGCGCGACCAGGCCGAGATCGCCGCGCTCTGGGGCGCGGGCCGCACCTTTCGTCCCCGCGCGCCGCGCGCCGCCATGCAGGCCCTCCGGCGCGACTGGCACCGCGCCGTGCAGCGCGCCAAGGCCTGGGCGTGACCCCCGCGCCAGACGGTCCGGCGGGGCCCCGCCGCCCACCGCCGGCCGGGAAATGCGGTCAAAACGGATTCGCGTGTTGAGTCAGCGTCAAAAGCACTTAGGGGTGGTGCGCCATGTTTTCCTACGCCCGCATCGTCCTGCTGCTGCTGGCGGTGGCCACCTCCCGTCTGCTTGCGGCCGAACCGCCTGAGATCGCCTCGCTCAGGGCCAAGGCCGAAAAAGGCAACGCCATCGCCCAGTACAACCTTGGCCTCGCCTACACCGAGGGCCAGCAGGTCCCCGTCGACTACGCCGAGGCCTTCGTCTGGCTCACCCTCGCCTCGGAGAACGGCTCCACCGGCAAGGCGCTCAACACCGTGCTCGGCAACATCACCGACGCCCAGCTCACCGAGGGCCGCAAGCGCCTGGATAACTACCGCTCCGTCATCGCCGCCGGCTCCAAGTCGCTCGGCCTCGCCCACGGCGCCCCCCGGACCGGCCGCAACTTCAGCCTCAACGCCACCGCCCCCACGCCCACCGTCATCAGCACCAGCGCACCCCCCGCCGGCACCCCCCTGACCCACGCGCCCGAGCCCGCCGCGCCCGCCCTGCCCATCGGACCCAACCCGAACGCCGCCGCCGAGACCGAGCTCGCCACCCTGCGCGGCGACCGCCGCCAGCTCAGCGACGAGCTCGCCAGCGCGTGGAAGGAAAACACCCAGCTCAAGAACGACCTCGGCGCCACCCAGGCCTTCCTCTCCGACAGCAAGACCCGCGTCGCCGAGCAGACCGCCGCCCTCGCCAAGCTCCAGGCCCAGGTTGCCAAGGCCACCCTCGCGGCCAACGAGGCCGCCGCCGCCACGACGGCGCTGAAGTCCGCCCAGCAGGAACTCGCCGTCGCCCAGGCCGCCCGCACCGCCGATCAGGCCAAGGCCGAGGCCGCGCTCAAGAGCCTGGCCGCGGAGAAAGGCCAGCTGGCCGCCACCGCCGAGGCCCAGGCCAAGGAAATCGCCGCGCTCAACCAGAAGCTCGCCGCCCCGTCGGGCGATGCGACCAAGGCCGCGAAGCTCGCGCAGGATCTCACCGCCGCCCAGGCCCAGCTCGCGCAGGCGGAACAGACCCGCAACACGCTGGCCGCGGATAAGACCCGGCTCGCCGCCGCCCGCGATGCCGCCGAGACCGCCCGCGCCCAGGCCGCCGCCACCGCGGACGCCCAGGCCAAGACCATCGCCGAGCTGAACCTGAAGCTCGCCGCTGCGACCGACGCCGGCCGCGGTCAGGCCAAGACCGCCGCCCAGCTCGCCGACCTGCGGACGCAGGTCGCCACGCTCACCGCGCAGCTCGCGACGGAAATGGCCGCCGCGACCAAGTCCACCGGCGACCTGGAGTCGAAGCTCGCCGCCGCGCGCCAGGACGCCGACGCCGCCCAGCGCCTCGCCTCCTCCGGCAAGGACGAGCAGGCCAAAACCGCGGCCGCGCTCAAGAACCTGACCGCGGAAAAGAACCAGCTCGCCACCGCCCGCGACGCCGCCGAGGCCGCCCGCGCCCAGGCCGCCGCCACCGCGGACGCCCAGGCCAAGGAAATCGCCGCGCTCAACCAAAAGCTCGCCGCCGCGGCCAAGCCTGCCACGGTGCTCGCCTCCACCCAGGGCGACTTGCAGGCCGCGCGGGAAAAACTCTCCGCCCTGGCCACGCAGCTGGCCGCCGCCCAGGAATCCGCCGCCGCAGCCGAGGCCGCCAAGACCCGCGCCGAAGGCGCGGCCAACACCCTTCAGGCCGAGCAAACCCGCCTCGCCGCCGCCCGCGCCTCGGACCAGACCGCGCTCGCCAAGGCCGAGTCCGCCCTCAAGGACCTCACCGCGGAAAAAAACCGGCTGACCGCCGCCCGTGACGCCGCCGAGACCGCGCGCACGCAGGCCGCCGCCACCGCGGAAACGCAGGCGAAGACCATTGCCGAACTGAACCAGAAGCTCGCCGTCGCCACCGAGGCCAGCCGCAGCACCGCGAGCGAGGCCCTGCGCCGCGCGGAATTCGCCGCTAAGGAATCCTCCGCGCAAGTCACCGCCCTCAAGGCCAAGGCCCAGGCGCTCGACGCCGCGCGCACCGCCGCCCTCGCCGAGCAGGCGCAGGCCGCCGACCGCGTCAAGAAACTCGGGACCGACCTCGACGCCGCGCGCAAGGAGGCGGAGGCCGCCAAGACCCTCGCCGCCAAGCAGGCCGAGGTCGCCAACGCGGAGCTCACCAAGCTGCGCACGCAGCTCCAGGCCCTCCAGGCCGAGCAGGCCAAGGCCGCCGGGGACAAGACCACGCTGGCGAAGTCCGAGGCCGCCCTCAAGGACCTGGCCGCGGAAAAGAGCCAGCTCGCGGCCGCCCGCGACGCCGCCGAGGCCGCCCGCATCCAGGCCGCCGCCACCGCCGAAACCCAGGCCAAGACCATTGCCGAACTGAACCAGAAGCTGACGGCCGCCGCCGCCGCGCAGGCCGCCAGTGCGGCCCAGGCCAAGGAGCTCTCGACGCAGCTCGCCGCCGCGCGCCAGGGCAACGAATCCGCCCAGCAGCTCGCCACGACGTCCGCCGCCGCGCAGGCCAAAGCCGAGGCCGCGATCAAGCGCCTGACCGCGGATCAGAGCCAGCTCGCGGCCGCCCGCGACGCCGCCGAGACCGCCCGCGCCCAGGCCGCCGCCGCCGCGGAGTCCCAGGCCAAGGAAATCGCCGCACTCCACCAGAAGCTCGCCGCCGCGGACCAGGCGGCCCAGGAAACCGCCAAGCAGGCCGCGGACAAGTCCGCCAAGCTCGGCGAGGAACTCGCCGGGACCCAGGCCCAGCTCGCCAAGGCCGAGCAGGCGCGGGACGCGCTCGCCGCGGAGAAGACGGCGGCCGACAACCGCCTCACCAAGCTCGGCGCCGAGCGCGACAAGCTCTCCGCCCAGCTGACCCAGGTGACCGCCGCCGCAAACGAAGCCAGCCGTACCGCGGCCGGCGAGGCCCTGCGCCGCGCCGAATTCGCCGCCAAGGAATCCTCCGCGCAAGTCACCGCCCTCAAGGCCAAGGCTCAGTCACTCGACGCCGCGCGCACCGCCGCCCTCGCCGAGCAGGCGCAGGCCGCCGACCGCGCCAAGAAACTCGGGACCGACCTCGATGCCGCGCGCAAGGAGGCGGAGGCCGCCAAGACCCTCGCCGCCAAGCAGGCCGAGGTCGCCAACGCGGAGCTCGGCAAGCTCCGCACGCAGTTGCAGGCCCTCCAGGCCGAGCGCGACAAGCTCGCCACCGAGAAGGCCGCGCTCGCCAAGGCCGCTCCGGCGCCAGACGTCTCCGGCAAGCTCGAGGCGGCCAACGCCGAGCTCGCCGCCGCCCACCAGGCTGCCGCCGATCTCCAGCAGAAGCTCTCCGCCAGCGAGGCCCTGCGCACCGACCTTGCCAACCAGCTCACGCCGCTGCGCACGCAGCTGAAGCAGGCCGAGGCTGCCGCCGACGCGGCCCGCCAGCAGGCCAACACCTTCGCGGCCGCCCAAACCGCCCTCACCCAGGCCCGGGCTCGGATCGACGAGCTGACTGCCGCCGCGAAGAGCAACGGCGACCACCAGTCGCAGGCCCTCGCCGCCCAGCTGGCGGCCGCGCAGCAGGACGCGGACTCCGCCAAGAAACTCGCCGCGGCCAGCGCCGCCGAGCAGGCCAAGTCCGAGGCCGCCCTCAAGAACCTCACGACGGAAAAGAGCCAGCTGGCCGCCGCGCGCGACGCCGCCGAGGCTGCCCGCGGGCAGGCCGCCGCCATCGCGGAGTCGCAGGCCAAGACCATCGCCGAGCTGAACCAGAAGCTCGCCGCCGCCATCGACGCCAGCCGCAGCACCGCGAGCGAGGCCCTGCGCCGCGCGGAATTCACGGTCAAGGAATCCGCCGCGCAGCTCACCGCCCTCAAGGCCAAGGCCCAGGCACTCGAGGCCGCGCATGGCCAGGACGTCGCCACCGCGGAGACCCAGGCCAAGGAAATTGCCGCGCTCAACCAGAAGCTTGCCGCCGCACCGGCCAAGCCCGTCGCGGAACCCGCCGACGCGGCGCGCGAGCTGATCGTCGCCCGCGAAAAGCTCTCCGCCTTCGCCACCGAGAACGCCGCGCAGGCCGCGGCGCTCGCCGCCGCCCGCGAGGAGACCGCCCACGTCCGGGCCGAGCTCGACGCGCGGACCAAGGCCGCCGGCACGACGGACACCGCCCCGGCGGCCAAGCTCGAGCAGGAGCTCGCCGCGACGCGCACCGAGCGCCAGCACCTGGCCGACGCCCTCGCCGCCGCCAAGCAGGCGGACGAAAAATCCCACGCCGACCTCGCGGCGGCCGGCACCGAAGTGCAGGGCCTCCACGACACCGTGACCCGGCTCGAGCAGGAGCGCACCCAGACCGCCGCCCAGCTGGCGCAGCTCTCGGCGCTCCAGGCCCAGAACTCCGACCTCCAGTCGAAGCTCGCCGCCACGGAAGCCGCCCGGGCCGGACTGGCCACCAAGCAGGCGGAGGGCGTCACGGCCGCCTCCGATGAGCTCGCCGGCCTGCGCACCCGCGTCCAGTCGCTCGAGACGGAGCGCACCGCGCTCCAGCACCAGCTCGCCGAGGCCAAGACCGCGCCGGCCGCCGATCCCGCCCGCGAGGAGGCCGAGGCCAAGCTCGCCACCGCCCTGCGCAGCTACAGCCTGCTCCAGACCGAGAACGAGACGCTCAAGGCCAGCACAGACAAGCTCGCCACCGAGAAGACCGCGCTGGAGGCGAAACTCGCCACCACCCAGACGGCCGCCGACGCGCTCAAGACCCAGGCCGACGGCGCGGCCGCGGCCGCCACCCAAGCCGAGAGCGGACGCGAGCAGCTCCGCCAGGCGCAGGCCCAGGTCACCGCCCTCGCGGCCGAGAACTCCCAGCTGAAGACCCGCCTCTCGGTCTCGCCGCCGGCCGACCTCGCGGCACTCCGCGCACAGGTCGCGGCCGCCGAGCGCAAGGCCGCCGACGCGCAGACCTCCAGCCGCATCATCGCCGAGGAGAACACCCGGCTGAAGTCCACGCTCGCCGCCGTGTCCCAGACGGTCGGCCGCGTCGTCGTCTCCTCCGCGCCCGCCGCGGCCCCGGCTCCAGCCTCCACCCCAGCCTCGACCCGGCCCGTCGGCCCCGTGGCCTCGGGCCCCAGTGCCCCCACGCGGCCCGGCACCGCACAGGCCACGGCCGCCGCCACGCCGCCGCCCGTTGTCCCGCCGCCGGTGCGCACGCATGTGGTCTCGCCCGGCGACACCCTGGGCAAGATTGCCCGCCAGTATTACGGCACGGCCAACCGCTGGCCTGACATCCTCGCCGCCAACCGCGACGTCCTCCGCGACGAGCGCAGCCTGGTGGTGGGCCGGGTGCTAAAAATTCCATAAGCTGCATCGGGAAACCCACCGAAGGGTTGCCTCGGGGGCGTTTCCGCCCATCCTAGGCCATCATGCGCTCCCACCTGTCCCGTGCCGTGCTGTTGCTGGCGGCCCTCTCAGCCGGCCTCGTTCGCGCCGAAGTTCCCACCGCCGCCGTCCCCGCCGCCGCGGCTCCCGCGGCCGCCCCGGCCGCCGATCCGCAGGACAGCGCCGATGCCAAGCTCGCGATCGTCCTCCGCAGCTACACGCTGCTGCAGGGCGAGAATGACCAGCTCAAGGCCGCGCAGGAAAAGCTCCTCGCCGAGAAGTCCAGCCTCGAGGCCCAGCTCGCCGTCGCCAAGAGCGCCCTGCCCCTCGCCGACCAGGCCGCGGCCTTGCACGAGCAGCTCCGCCAGACGCAGAACCAGCTCGAGGCGCTCGCGCTCGAGAACAGCCAGCTGAAGTCCCGCCTCGCGTTTTCCGGCGCACCCCAGGCTTCCACCTTGTCGGCCCCCGCGGCCTCCGCCCCGCCGCTCACCGCGGCACCGGCACCCGCGCCCGCCCCGGCGCCGGCGGTTCGCACCCACGTCATCGCCGAGGGCGACACCCTCGGCAAGATTGCCCGGCAGTATTACGGCACGCCCAACCGCTGGCCCGAGATCCTCGCCGCCAACCGCGACGTTCTCCGTGACGAGAACAGCCTCGTCGTCGGGAAGACCCTGCGGATCCCGTAGGCGCCGGAATCGGCCTCAGGCCGCCTTCAGCAGGAGAAACGGCGCGACTTCCCGCTGGCACGCTTCCACGTCGGCGCGATAGGCCGGGTTGGCCCGCAGCGCCGCGATGATCGCCTCCGCGAGCAGCCGGCCGCCGACCACGTCGGTCGGATAATGCACGCCGCCGATCACGCGGCCCCAGGCGGCGCGGTGCGCCCGCGCGAGGAGCGCGGCCCGCTGCGCGGGAAAGATGTCGCTCAGCACCTCCGCCCAGACAAAGGCCTGCAGCGAATGCCGGCTGGGATAGGAGCTGGTGCTCACCAGCTTCACGCAGGGCTGCAGGGCGGGATCCGCGAGGGGCGGGCGCGGGCGCGCATACAATCCTTTCGCCACGCGGTTGATCGCCATCAGGTCGTCGGTGACCTTCCGCAGCAGCTCCGCCGTCATCGGCAGGTTCTTCGGCGTGAACCACGGCCCGAGCACCGCGGCGTGGTTGAACGCCTCGTCGGCCTCCACGAACTGCGCCCAGGCCACGTCGGCCGGCGTCCGCGCCGCCTGCGCCTGGCGCACCGCCTCGAGGTCGCCGAGCGCGGCGAGCGAGCCGCCGGCCGGCGGCGGCGGCAGCACCGCGCGCGGGTCCACCGTGCCGGCCTGGAGGAAATGCCACGAAGGGGCGGCCGATTCCGAGGGGGCCGCCGCGGCCAGGACGCAGACGCACAGGAACAGGGGGACGAGCAGGCGCTTCATGCGCGGCACCGTGGCAGTTTTGCCGGCCGGGCGAAATCAGAATTTCGCGGACGCAAGTTTCATTGTCGCGCCGCGTCCCGTCCCCCAACCTCCCGCCATGAGCCTGTCGCGTCTGTTCCTCGCCGCCGCCCTCTCCCTTTCCCTGCTCCGGGCCGCCGAGGCCCCGCTGCCCGACGGCTTGTACGCCGAGTTCGTCACGCCGCGCGGGACCATCACCGCCGAGCTGTTCTACCGGCGCGTGCCCCTGACCGTCGCGAGCTTCGTCGGGCTCGCCGAGGGTGCGCTCGGCCCGAAGCCCGGCACGCCGTTCTTCAACGGGCTGAAGTTTCACCGCGTCGTGCCCAACTTCGTGGTGCAGGGCGGCGATCCGCTCGGGACGGGCGAGGGCGGGCCCGGCTACGAATTTCCCGACGAGCTCAGGCCCGGCCTGCGGCACGACGCCGCGGGCGTGCTGTCCATGGCGAACTCCGGACCGGACACCAACGGCTCGCAGTTTTTCTTCACGCTCCGCGAGGTCAACCGGCTCAACTACCTCCACAGCGTCTTCGGGCGCGTTGTCCGCGGCGCCGACGTGCTGCCGCGCATCCAGGTCGGCGACCCGATGACCACCGTGACCATCCGCCGGATCGGCGCGGCGGCACTCGCCTTCCGGGCCGACGCCGCCGCCTTCGCCGCGCTGCGCGCGGCGGCGCCGAAATTCCGCGGCGCCGCGGAGCCCGGCCCCGGCGCGCACTTCGACGACCCGGACCACCTGCTGCCCACGGAGCCGCCGCGGGCGCTCGGCTTCCAGCGCAAGCTTGCCAACTACGAGCGGGCCACCGGGCGCCACGTCTATGCCCGGTTGTTCGCCCGATTCCCGGCCACGCCGGCCGCCCAAAGTCCCGGCCGCGCCGCCGCCGCCCTGGCCGCGCAACTCAAGCTGCCGCCCGACAGCGCGCTGGCGGTGTATTACGCCGACACGGCGCAATGGGCGCTGTGGATCGGCGACGGCTATCTGGAAAAGTTCACGGGGCAGCCCGGGTCCGCCGAGGCCCAGATGAAGAGCCACCAGTTGCCGAAGGCCAAGCACGCGCTGGTGGCGGCCGCTCTGGCAGCCGCCGTCCGGACCGCTGATGATTACACCCATCAGACTCCACCCGGGCCCCCGCTGACCCCAGCTCAGCGGCTGAAGCTGGAAGTTGACGCCGTGCTCGACGCCCTCATTTTCCAGCTTGAACCGTCGGCAGGGCCTTAAAGTAAGCCAGGTTACCCTGACCTTTAATGAAGTACCGCTAAGTTTTCCCAAGTCCTGTACCGTCAAAAACCTCCGCATTCACTGCGCATAATTTGCCGGGGCCGGTACAATTAGTGGTCGTTTTTAGCCCTTGGCAGGCTCTCGATTGTTATTCTACTTATGCCGACCCAATAAAGAGATCCTCACCGTTTGATTGCTGAGAACCGCTTTATAAGTACCCTGTCAGGATAGGTATATTTACCCAACATTCACTATCAGCGCGCCTTTTGAGGAAAACTCTTCCAAGTTCCCTCGCTCCGCCTTTACCGGCAGGCTGCTTAATGAAAACCCGATCCCCCAAAGGTTTTACGCTCGTTGAGATCATGATTGTCGTGGTCATCATCGGGATGTTGGCCGCACTGGCGATTCCGGGATTTCAGAAAATCCGAGCCGCCTCGCAGGACAAGACCGTGCTGAGCAACGCCCGGCAGCTGGCGGCCGCCACCGACCAGTACATGATGGAGTTCGGTCGTTCGACCGTCTCGATCGGCATGCTGGTGGGCCAGACCAATTACGTGAAGAACCTCGATCTCGTCGCGAACGAGACGTACCCCACGACGTACGTGGCCGGCGTGCCCATCACGGTGCTCGGCGTCGCCGGCGCCCGCACCATCACCTACGGCCTGTGAGCCCGGCGTCCGCCGAACCGGCGGCGTGAGGCGCTTGCACCGCGCGGTGGACGGAGGCAGCCTGCGGGACTCGCCATGCGCAACCTGCTCTACCTCGTCCTGCTCGGGCTCGTGCTGCTCACCCTCGCCCTGGTCGTGCGTTCCGGCCTGCTCGCGCGCCGGGAGCCGGGCCGCCCCATCAATGCGGCGATGCGCGAGGCCATGGCGGAGGAGTCGCCTCAGCTGAGCCCGGCCGATGCCACCGTCATCCGCGAGCAGTTCGCCAACGCTCGCCGCCTGCATTCCGGCCTGCTCTACGTCGAGCGCCGGCCCGGCACGGGCAGCTCCACCCCGCGCCTCGGGCAGGAGGTCACCGTGCACTACGACGGCCGGCTGCTCGACGGCACGCCGTTCGACAGCTCCTATCGCCACGGTGCCCCACTCACGTTCCGGCTGGGCTCGGGCATGGTCATCCAGGGCTGGGAGGAGGCGATCCTCACCATGTGCCAGGGCGAGAAGCGCACGCTCATCATTCCCTACTGGCTCGCCTACGGCCAGAGCGGGCGGCCGCCGGTCATCCCGCCGCGCGCCACGCTCGTGTTCGACATCGAGCTGCTCGGCATCCGCTGACTTATCCGGCTTCATTCGTGGTACCGCGTCAGCGGCGGCTTCAGCCGGTCCACCAGCTGGCGGTCAAACATCCGGAACTTGGTCGTCTCCTCGGCCGCCAGCTGCGCCGCCTTCAGGCTGACGGCCAGCAGCGCCCCGCGGGTCACCCGCCGGAGCAGCTTGGCCGCCCGAGCCGCGGCCGTCTGAGATCGCGATCTGGTCTTGGGCACGACAGGGCCTGCAGACGCCTGGATCGGTGCCCTGGATCCGATCCTTTCTACCTAAAATATGGGTTCAGGCCCGCGGCCGGCGGTAGTTGACCCCCAGCCGGTCCAGCCGCGCCAGCAGCCAGATGAGCCGGGTGCGGAAATCCGCGTAGTTCTTCCGCGCGACCGGCGACCACAACACCTCGGCCAGCGCGGACAAGCGCGGGAACGCGCGGAATTCCACGACCGCGAGGCTCGGCATGCGCTCGCGCCACAACTGGCCCTGGGCGCCGAGCACGCGCCCATGGTGCGCGGGCTCGAGCTCGGCCGGAATCGGGTCGAACGAATACACCTTCTCGAGCGTGGTCTGCGCGCCGATCGCCCCGCCCTCCTCCTCGGCGGTGCCCTCGGTGTAGTCGAAGTAGGTGTGCGACGTCGGCGCCATCACCACGTCATGGCCCAGCCGCGCCGCCTCGATGGCCCACTTCACGTCGCGCCACGCCATCATCGCCGCGCCCGGCGCCAGTCCGCCCTCCTGGATTTCGTCCCAGCCGATCAGCCGCCGGCCGCGCTGGGCGAGGAAGTTCTCCGTGCGCCGGATGAACCAGCTCTGCATCTCATGCCCGTCCTTCAGGCCGTTCGCCTGCATGAACGCGCGCGTCGTCGGCGACGCCTCCCACTGCTCCTTCATCGCCTCGTCGCCGCCGATGTGGATGAACTTGCTCGGGAACAGCGCGAGCACCTCGGTCAGCACGTCGTCGAGGAACTGCAACGTCGCCGGCTTCGGCGCATAGGTCTCCGGGAAGATCGCCCAGCGCGCCTGGACCTTCGGCGCATAGCCCGGGGCGTCGGTGTTGCCCAGCTCCGGGTACGCCGCCAGCGCCGCCGAGCTGTGGCCCGGGAGCTCGATCTCGGGCATCACCGTGATGTGCCGCTCCGCCGCGTAGGCCACCACCTCGCGGATCTCGTCCTGGGTGTAGAAGCCGCCGTGCGGCACGCCGTCGAAGGTCGCCTCGGCCCCCGTGCGCGTCGTGGTCTCGCGCCACGCGCCGACCGTCGTGAGCCGCGGGTACTTCTTGATCTCGATCCGCCAGCCCTGGTCGTCCACGAGGTGCCAGTGGAACACGTTGAGTTTGTGCAGCGCCAGCGTGTCGAGGTACTGCTTCACCTCGCCCACGGGCGAGAAGTGCCGGCTCACGTCGAGCAGCGAGCCGCGCCAGCGGAACCGCGGCCGGTCCTCGATCTCCACCGCCGGCACCGTCGCCCCGCCGCCGCCCGCGCGCCAGCCGAAGCGCTCAATGTCCGGCGGCAGCAGCTGCCGCAGCGACTGCGTCCCGTAGAACACACCCGCCGCGCCGCCGCCGCGGATGCTGACCCCCGCCGCGCCCGCGGTGAGCACATAGCCCTCCGCGCCAAGCCGGCCGGTCAGCTCAGGATCGATCTCCAGCGCGATCACCGGCACCCCCGCCGGGGCGCGGTCCAAGACCGCGAGGTCGAGCCGGACCGCCAGCTGCGCGGCCGCCGCCCGCAGCGCGGGGTCGCTGGCCGTCACCACGGTCAGCGCGGTGAGGGAGAAAGGCGCGCCGCCGGTCAGGCGGCACGAGACTGGGATCGGGATGATGCTGGGGGATGCGCTCATGGAGTAAAATCAGAGGCCGAGCAGGCTGCCGTTGCGCTTGATCCAGCGCTCGGCATCCCGCCAGCCGGGACACACCTCTTCCACCCGCGCCCAGAAGCGCGCCGAGTGGTTCATCTCGCGGAGGTGCATCAGCTCGTGGAAAATGATGTAGTCGCGCACGAAGTCCGGCGCCTGCACGAGGCGCCAGTTGAGCGAGATCGTGCCGTTCGCCGAGCACGACCCCCAGCGCGAGCGCTGGTTGCGGACGGTCACCCGCCGCACGTCCACGCCGGTCACGGCCGATAGCTCCCAGGTGCGCGCCGGCAGCTCGATCCGCCCGCGCCGCACGAAGTGCGCCTCCAGCGTCGGCCGCAGGTCGCCGTCGAAGCCTGGCACGCGGAACACGTCCGCCGCCAGGCACACCTGCGGACGCTCGCCGGCCGCCGCCGCGCGGATCTCCGTCAGTTCGCCCCGCCAGAGCACATGCGTGCCGAGCGTCCAGACCTCCGCGCCGCGCGGGCGCCGGGCCTGCCGCGCGCGGGCGCGCTCGAGCCACTCGGACTGCTGCGCCACGAAGCGCTCCGCCTCCCGGACCGAGCCCCGCGCCGGGATCACCGCCACCGCCGTGCCGTCGCGCCGCAGCGTCAGCCGGTAGTTGCGCGCCCGGGGACTGCGCTCAAAAACGATTTCGCCCGCCACCGGCGGCGCCTTGTGCACCCCCGACGCCGGCGCGAACAGGCCGAAGAGGTCCTGCTGCTCGGGGGGCGTCATGCGCGGCGGCCCGGGGCGGTCGGGGTGGCGGTCATCGGGCTAGACTTGCACGAGTTCCCAGCTCGTCAACTTCCCCGGCGTCACCGTGAGCCACGCAAACGTCGCGCCTGCGCCGCGCGGCCGCGTGATGCAGCCGGGATTCAGCCACCGCACGCCCTTGATCTCCTCGTCGCGGGGCACGTGGGTGTGGCCATGCAGCACC
>Ga0265327_10002942_pt1 | contig 17028 bp, 15 predicted proteins | sample 41621metaG_FD_202089 | JGI IMG/M metagenome (GOLD analysis project Ga0265327, IMG submission 202089) | Rhizosphere microbial communities from Carex aquatilis grown in University of Washington, Seatle, WA, United States - 4-16-21 metaG | ecosystem: Host-associated > Plants > Roots > Rhizosphere... | reverse complement strand
CGGACTCGGTGAGCAGCTGGTCGCGGGAGCCGGCGATTCCTGCCCCGGCGTCCATGTACTCGCCGTCGGGCAGGGCGGATCCGATGCCGGCCCCGGTCTCGATCAGCACCTCCAGCCCCTGGTCGGTCAATCGCTTCGCCGCGTCCGGCGTCAACGCCACCCGGCGCTCGATCTGCCCATGCTCGGACGGGACGCCGATCCGCATGGGTCCGAGTCTACAGACAGAGCGACCAGCGTATCGCGACATCTGTCGCATATGTCCAGCGGACGTGGGCTACAAACTCACCGTGCTGGGACCGACGCGTTCGCGGTCGTGCTCGTAGCGCTCGATGTCGGTCATTCGCAGCTCGGTCAGCGCGATCTCGTCCCAGCCGTTCAGCAGCCGCTCCCGGACGTCGGGATCGATCTCGAAGCCCTCGACTCGCCCCGACGGGAGCGTGACTGTCTGCAACTCGAGGTCGACGGTTGCCGCATCGGGCGCGCGATCGAGCAGCTCCCGCACGGCGTCCTCCTCCAGCACCACCGGGAGCAGGCCGACCTTGGTGCAGTTGGTCTGGAAGATGTCGGAGAAGCTGGGGGCGATGACCGCCTCGAACCCGTAGTCCTGGAGTGCCCACGCCGCATGCTCGCGCGAGCTGCCGGAGCCGAAGTTGCGCCCTGCTGCCAGGATCGGAGCGCCCTTGAACTCCGGCCGGTTGAGGGCGAAGGCGGGCTGCTTGGCCCAGTCGTAGAACAGAAACTCGCCGTAGCCGGTGCGCTCGATCCGCTTCAGGAACTGCTTGGGGATGATCTGGTCGGTGTCGACGTTGGTGCGGTCGAGCGCCGCCACCGGCCCCGCGATCGTGTGTACCGGCTTCACGCGCCCACCAGCTCGCGGATGTCGGTCAGGCGCCCGGTGACGGCGGCTGCGGCGGCCATCGCGGGGCTGACCAGGTGGGTGCGGCCGCCGGCGCCCTGCCGGCCTTCGAAGTTGCGGTTGGACGTCGACGCGCAGCGCTCTCCGGGAGCCAGGATGTCCGGGTTCATGCCCAGGCACATCGAGCAGCCGGCGCCCCGCCACTCGAAGCCGGCGGCCCTGAAGACGTCGTCCAGACCCTCAATCTCAGCCTGAGCTTTAATGTGCACGGATCCGGGCACGACCATGGCGCGGACGCCCTCCGCGACCCGGCGGCCGCGCACGACCTGGGCGGCGGCGCGCAAATCCTCGATCCGGCCGTTGGTGCACGAGCCCAGGAAGACGCGGTCGATGGCGATCTCGGCCATCGGCGTGCCGGCTCGCAGATCCATGTAGGCAAGCGCACGCTCGTCGCCCTCGTCGTGCGGCGCCGGCACGGCGCCGTCGATCGGCGCTACCTGCCCGGGGTTCGTGCCCCACGACACCTGCGGTGCCAGCGCGGGCACGTCCACAACGACCTCGCGGTCGAACGATGCGCCCTCGTCGGTGCGGAGATCGACCCAGCGGTGGCAGGCGGCGTCGAAGTCCTCGGGAACGCCGGGGCGCCCCTCCAGGTAGGCGAAGGTCGTGTCGTCGGCCGCCATCATCCCGGCCTTGGCGCCGGCCTCGATCGACATGTTCGCGATCGTCATCCGCCCTTCCATCGAGAGCCGGCGGATCGCCTCGCCGGTGTACTCGACCACGTGGCCGGCCGCGCCGTCGGTGCCGATCTGGGCGATGGTTCCCAGGATCATGTCCTTGGCGGTACAGCCGATGCCCAGCTCGCCCTGGTAGGTGATGCGCATGGTGTGGGGCCGGCGCTGCACCAGCGTCTGTGTGGCCAGCACGTGCTCGACCTCGCTGGTGCCGATCCCGAACGCCAGCGAGCCGAAGGCGCCGTGGGTGGACGTGTGCGAGTCGCCGCAGACGATGGTCATGCCCGGCTGCGTGACGCCGAGCTCGGGGCCGATCACGTGGACGATCCCCTGCCGGCGGTGGCCGAGGCCGTACAGCGGGACGCCGAACTCCTCGCAGTTGGTGGTCAGCGCCTCCAGCTGCCGGGCGGACAGGTCGTCGGGCGCCTCGCTGCCGGTGGGTACGTTGTGGTCGGCGGTCGCCAGCGTACGGTCTGGCCGGCGCACCTTGCGGCCGGCCAGCCGGAGGCCGTCGAACGCCTGAGGGCTGGTCACCTCGTGCACCAGGTGCAGGTCGATGAACAGCAGGTCGTCGTCCACCGTGTGGGCGTCCCAGACCTTGGCGAACAGCGTCCTTGGCTCAGCCATGGGCGAATCCTACCGGTGCGAGGCGCGCCGCTGGATAGGCCGTGGGCTATGCGGCCACTGTGATTCCCGCTGATCCGAACCCCCGCTTCCGGGGGGTGGCCCGATTGGGCAACTGCCCGTACGGTTGTAGAGGACTCCCGACCCCCCGGAGCTTGCCAGTGTCTTACGACTTCGATACGTCGCACAACATCTGCGAGCCGCTCCTTCTGCCGATCCTGATCGAGCGCCACCGCGGCAACACGGCCGGCGACGGCGCGATCATGGCCATCATGCGGGGGCTGCTCGACTCGCCGCGAACCGACGCCGAGCGCGCCGGCGAGCGGCTCAAGGTGTTTGGCTGGCAGGTCGAGGGGGCCGACCGCACCATCCGCTGGATCTACCGCGTTGTCGGCGAGGACACTGGTGCCGACCACGCCCAGTTCACCCTGACCGTGCCGGACACCACCGCTGAGCTTCCGTGCCGCCTGCTCGGGCTGCAGCTGCAGATCACTCTGAACGGCGTCGACGCCACCTCGCAGGAGGAGCTCGACTGCTACCTGGAGCTGGCCGCCGCGTCTCGCGCCGCCGGCTGCTGACGCAGGGCTCTAGGTGGGGTCATCCTCGGACGGTGGGTGCGCCGCCAGCCAGCGACGCTCCTTCCCAGACACCTGCGTACGCACCATGTGCACGGTTCCCAGCGGCGCCTGGGAGTAGTTGAAGGCGTTGCGGTAGTCGTAGGCGGTGCCGTCCAGGCCGCCCAGCGATGCCAGGCCGTAGTTGTGCTCGATGAACGCCAGGATCGAGGCGAACGAGGCAACCGTGGGGTCGGTGTAGGCGGGCTTCGCGTACGGGCTGACGATCACCATCGGTACCCGTACCCCGAGGCCGGCGGGCGGTTTCACGTGGTCGTAGAAGCAGCCGCAGTCGTCGTAGGTGATGAAGATCGCGGTGCTCGACCAGAACTTGCTGTTCATGATGGCTGACACGACCGAGCCGATCCAGTTGTCGCCCAGTGCCATCGAGTTCAGGTTGTGCTGGGAGCGCGCGCCCAACGGCATCACATAGGTCAGGTTGGCAAGGCTCCCGGCCTTGATGTCGCTCAGCACCTGGAGCGATGGGTGGGTGTTCTGCACCTGCGGCGAGTAGATGCAATCGGCAAACGTCGGGCAGATACCCCAGCCGTACGGAGGCCCGCCGACCGACTTGTCAGCCGAGTAGATCCGCCACGTCTTTCCGGCGGCGGTCATGCGATCCATGATCGTCGGCACCCACTGCACCGGACTCGCCCGATAGGGGCCGGTGCCGTCGGGCTTGGGGATGCAGGAGGGGACATGCAAGGTCTGCCCGGTCGGGGAACGCCAGACCGCATCGTCCTCGCTGTCGCACCCCCACCCGGGGCCGGCGGCGTGACCTGCGACGTGGAACGGGTTGTCGCCGGTGAACCCGTCCAGACGACCCGCCACAAGCGTTATGTGGGCGCCCCAGCTGGGGCTCGTGCCGATCTCGAACGTGTGATCCGAGATCACGTACTTCGTCGCCAGCGCCGCCAGGTTCGGGATCTGGGAAGTCTGATACTGCTGATAGCACGCGTACCCGCTCGCCTTGCTGCAGCCGCCGATCCGCTCCCAGCCGTCCATCTTGCCGCCGTCGATGCCGAGCTTCTGCGCGTTGTTGGAGTGGCCGATGTTCGGCACCACGTCTCGGCCCTCGCGCAGCGGGATGGAGGTGCCGTCGAGCAGCTTGCCGGTCTTGACCGCATCACAGCCCGGGTGCTGCAGGCAGACCGCTCCCAGCGTCACGTCGAAGGAGTGGTTCTCCTGGTAGATGATGACGATGTGCGTGATCGGCGAGGCTGTTGCTGAAGGAGACGTCACCGGCGTCGAGATGACCGCCGACCGGGTGACAGCGGCGCCCGGTATCAGCGCGAGCAGCACACCGCACGTCGCTACCGCTGGGAGCAGCAATCGCCGCCGGCGATGGCTGCGAACCCTCCCCGGTTGCTTCGAAGCTTCCAGTTCACTGCGAATACGTCCCATCAGGGCATACAGGCTGGACTCTTCCGGGGCGTCTGTCAAGCCCGTCCATGACGAGCGTCGCTGCGGGCCGCCGGAGGCTAGACCGCGGCGAACTGCATCGCCCGGCCGACGGGATCGGCCTGGACGAGGCGCACCTGCACCTCCGCCCCCAGCGGCAGCGGCGTGGGGGTGTGGAGCCTGGCGCGAATCGGCGGGTCGGGGATCGCGATGTGCGACCCGTGCGCGTCGTGGTCGAGCACGACCGCCGTGAACACGTCGCCGGCGCGGTGCTCGAGCAGCCGGGCCTCCATCTCGTCGACCACCGCCCGCTCGACGGCGTTGCTGCGCGCCTCGGCCGCGTCCATCACGGCCGGGAGCGCGTCCAGCCGCTCGTGGCTGCCGTCGCCGACCAGCGTCTCCAGCACGTAGCGATCGCACAGCCGCCGCAGCGGGGCGGTGGTGTGCGCGTAGACGGTGGCCAGTCCTGCGTGCTCGCTGCCGGCAGGCGGCGAGCCCTGGAAGCAGACATAGCCGGCGCGGCCCATCACGCCTCGCGCCTCCTGCAGCAGCACCGCATGGGCGGGCACCCTGGGGTCGAGCCCGCCGATGAAGCGGGGGTACGTCACGTCGTTCGGCCACGGTACGCGCAATGCGAGCGCGGTTCGCTGCAGGCGTGCCAGGCGGTAGTCGTCGATCCCGGTCATCGTGCGCAGCAGCCCCAACCCGCCCGCGATCATCATCTGCGCCGCCGCCATCCCGGTCAGCAGCGAGATCTCGGCGTTCCAGTCCTCGATCGCGTGGCGCTGCTCGAGCTCGAGCCGGTAGCCGGCCGGCTGCAGGTTGTCCGGCACCACCGTCTGGGCGGGCGTGTTCAGCAGGACGGCGCCGCGCTCGTCGGCCAGCCGCCGGCGCAGGGTTCCAATCTCCTCGAGCAGCGGTACGTGGCCGTACTGGTAGGTGAGCTTCTGCCGGCTTCGTACAGTGGCCCGGTTGACCTGCGCGGCGATCTGCCGCCCGTCGGCGTCGAGGTCGACCTGGAACACGAACGCCGGCCGGTCGACATCCGGCAGCAGGCTGGCGGCGCCCTCCGAGATCGAGGACGGGTAGAGCAGCGCCCGCGTGTCCGGGCAGTAGACGGTCTCGCCACGCTTCCACGCCTCAGCCTCGACCGGACTGCCTGCCGGCACCACGGCGCCGACGTCGGCGATCGCGTAGCGCACCCGGAACCCGTTGCCCAGCCGCTCCAGGTGCATGGCCTGGTCGAGGTCCATGCTCCCCGGTGGGTCGAGCGTCACGAACTCGATCGACCGCAGATCCTCGCGGGCGTCAGGCCGGTAGGCGGCCTTCGCCGCCTCCGCCTCGACGTCCGGCGGGAAGTCGACGTCGACGTCGAGCTGCTTGCGGATCCGCGCGAAGTCGGCCTGCAGCTGGAGCGGCGTTGCCGACTCGCGATGGTAGACGCCGGGCACGCTGCCGGACCCCGGCCGCGATCAGTGGGCCGCTTCCGCCTTGTCGTCGGCCTGCGTCCAGGGCATCATCGACCGCAGCTGGGCCCCGACCTGCTCGATCTGGTGCTCGGCGGCACGCCGCCGCAGCGCCTGGAACTGCGGCCGGCCGGCCGCCTCCTCGCTGATCAGGTCGCGGGCGAACCGCCCCTCCTGGATCTCCTGCAGTTGGCGTCGCATGTTGTCGCGCACCGACTCGTCGACAATCTTCGGGCCGGCGGTGAGGTCGCCGTACTCGGCGGTGTCCGAGATCGAGTAGCGCATCCGCGCCATGCCGCCCTCGTACATCAGGTCGACGATCAGCTTCAGCTCGTGCAGACACTCGAAGTAGGCGATCTCGGGCTGGTAGCCCGCTTCGACCAGCGTCTCGAATCCGAGCTGGACGAGCCGGGTGGTGCCTCCGCAGAGAACGGCCTGCTCGCCGAAGAGGTCGGTCTCGGTCTCCTCGCGGAACGTGGTCTCAATCAGCCCGCCGCGGGCGCAGCCGATGGCGTGGCCGTAGGCGAGGGCGATCTGGCGGGCGGTCCCGGTCGCGTCCTGGTGGACGGCGATCAGCCCGGGGACGCCGATTCCCTGGGTGTACTGCCGGCGTACGAGATGCCCTGGGCCCTTGGGGGCGATCATCGCGACGTCGATGTCGGTGGCCGGGGCGATCTGCCCGAAGTGGATGTTGAACCCGTGCGCGAACATCAGCATCGATCCGGGGCGGAGGTTCGGCGCGATCTCGTCCCGGTAGAGCGACGCCTGGATGTGGTCAGGTACCAGCACCATGACCACGTCTGCCTGCGCGGTTGCGTCGGCAACCGAGGCAACGGGGAGGCCGTCCGCCTCCGCGGTCCGCCATGCACGCGAGTCCGGCCGCGCCCCGACCACGACCGAGTTCCCGGAGTCGTGGTTGTTCAGCGCGTGGGCGTGCCCCTGGCTGCCATAGCCGATCACGGCGATGGTCTTGCCCGACAGGGCCGCGGGGTCGCAATCGGACTCGTAGTAGATCGTTGCACTCATGCCACAACCCTCATTCGTGTTCGTTTGCCAAGTGATCCGTCGCGGTCGAGCGCGATCCTGCCGGTACGCACCAGCTCGCGGACGCCGTACGGCTCCAACAGCTCCTCCAGCGCCTGCAGCCGGTCTGGGCTGGCGACGCAGGAGAACGTTACGGCCTCGGGCCCAACGTCCACGACCTTCGCCTCGAACACCTCCGCCAGCCCGATGATCTCCGGCCGCCGCTCGGGTGCTGAGGATACCTTGATCATCAGCAGCTCGAGCTCGACTGCCGAGGACCCCAGCTCCTGCACCTTGAGGACGTCGATCAGCTTGTAGAGCTGCTTGATCACCTGGTCGACGGAATGCTGCGAACAGTCGACGCGGATCGTGATCCGGCTCTGCGTCGGATCCTGGGTGGGACCGACGGCGAGCGACTCGATGTTGAACCCGCGGCGGGCGAACAGGCCGGCGACGCGCGTCAGAACGCCCGGCCGGTTCTCGACCTGCACCGACAGCGTGTGATGCGTGTGCTGCAGCTCGCTCATCAAACCCCCTCCTCAACCCAGGCGTTAAAACGTGGGGGAACCAGGGTTCCCCCACGGACCCCCTCCACATTGGCGAAGCCTCGGAGGGCGCTCATACCCCCTCCTCCACCCAGGCGTTATCGTCCTCGGCCCACTCCGGGGCGTCGATCATGTCAGCGCTCGCCCCGCCGGCCGGCACCATCGGGTAGACCTTCTCCTCGTGGTCGACGCGGGCGTCGATCACGGCCGGGCCCCCGGCCGCCAGCGCCGCCTCGATCGCCTGGTCGACCTCCGCCTCGGTCTCGCAGCGGAAGCCGGCGATGCCGAAGGCCTCGGCCAGGAGCACATAGTCGGGCAGGTCGACCTCGAGCAGCGTCTCCGAGAACCGCTCGCCGTGGAACAGCTCCTGCCACTGGCGCACCATCCCCAGCCAGCCGTTGTTGACGACCACGTGGATGGCGCCGATGCCGTACATCTTGGCGGTGGCCAGCTCCTGCATCGTCATCTGGAAGCAGCCGTCGCCGTCGATGTTGATGACGGTGGCGTCGGGCCGGCCGACCTTGGCGCCGATCGCTGCCGGAACGCCAAACCCCATCGTGCCGGCGCCGCCGGACGTCAGCCAGTGCCGGGGCCGGTCGATCTCCAGGTACTGCGCCGCCCACATCTGGTGCTGGCCGACGCCGGTCGTCCAGATCACCTCGCGGTCGCGGGTCAGGTCGCGCAGCCGCTCGATCACGTACTCCGGCTTCAGCGGGCCGCTGCGCCGGTAGCGGAACGGGTATTCGGCCTGCCAGCCCTGAACCGTCGCAAGCCACTCGGCCGCCTTCGGTGCGCCTCCGTTGGAGCGCGACTGCATCGCCTCCGTCAGCTTGGGCACGATCTGCTCGATGGTTCCGACGATCGGGATGTCGGCCTCGCGGTTCTTCCCGATCTCGGCCGGATCGACGTCCATGTGAATGACCCGGGCACCGGGCGCAAACGCGTCCAGCTTGCCGGTCACGCGGTCGTCGAAGCGGGCGCCGCAGGCAATCAGCAGGTCGCACCTGTTCATCGCCCAGTTGGCGGCGCGCGACCCGTGCATGCCGGGCAGGCCGATGCACTGGGGGTGGCTGTCGGGTACGACGCCCTTCGCCATCAGCGTCGTCACCACCGGGAGCTGGGCCGCCTCGGCCAGGGCGATCAGGTCGGCGGGATCGCAGTTGATCGCCCCGCCGCCCACGTACAGGGTCGGCTGCTCGGCCGCCAGGATCGCCTCCGCCGCGGTGATGATCTGGCGCGGGTGGCCGTGCCGCGAGGGCTTGTAGCCGGGAATGTCGACCTGCCGTGGGTAGCTGAACTCGAACTCGCTCAGCTGCAGGTCCTTGGGGATGTCGATGAGAACGGGGCCCGGCCTCCCGCTGCGCGCGATGTGGAACGCCTCCTTGAAGATCTGCGGGATGTCCTCGACGGCGGAAACGAGCCAGGAGTGCTTGACGATGGGCATCGTGATGCCCTGGATGTCCGCCTCCTGGAAGGCGTCGGTGCCGATCAGGTGCGTCGGCACCTGGCCGGTGATGCAGACGATCGGCGTCGAGTCCAGGTAGGCGTCGGCGATCGGCGTCACCAGGTTGGTCGCGCCGGGGCCGGACGTGGCGATCGCCACGCCGACCCTCCCGGTCGCCCGCGCGTAGCCCTGGGCCATGTGCCCGGCGCCCTGCTCGTGGCGCACCAGGTAGTGGCGGATCGTGTGGTCGCACGCCGCCCACGCGTCGTACAGCGGCAGGATGGCGCCGCCCGGCAGTCCGAACACGTCGGTCACGCCCTCGGCCTCGAGGCAGCGGATGACCGCCTCGGCGCCGGACATGCGCTGGCTAGCCACGGGCGATCACCTCACGATAAGGGTTTGCGGCGAACTCCCCGCCGCCGCTGGAGTGATGGGACAGCGCCTCGCAGACGGCCTGGCCGACCTCCCAGGTCGCGTACGCGCGGCCGCCGGATACCTGGTCGGCTGTGGCGTAGCCCTGGGACATGACCTCGTCGACGGCCGCCGTGATCGCCCGGCCGATGTCCCGGCGACCGAGGCCGTACGTGAACATCATCGCCACCGAGAGGATCATCGCGATCGGGTTCGCCTCGCCCTGCCCGGCGATGTCGGGCGCCGAGCCGTGCACCGGCTCGAAGATCCCGGGCGCCTCCTTGCCCAGCGAGGCGGACGGCGCCAGCCCGAGGCCGCCGCCGACGGCCGCGGCCAGGTCGGAGAGGATGTCGCCGAACAGGTTCTCGGTCAGGATCACGTCGTAGGCCTGCGGCTTGGTCGCGAGGTTCATCGCGAACGAGTCGACCAGCTCATGGTGCAGGGTGATCTCCTCGAACTCGCTCTGCTGGAGCTCGGTGACGACGCGGCGCCACAGCTTGGAGGTGGAGAGCACGTTTGCCTTGTCCACCGAGACAACGCGTCCCTTTCGGCGGCGGGCCAGCCGGAAGGCCCAGCGGGCGACCCGCTCGATCTGCTCGCGGGTGTAGGTGCAGGTGTCGGACGCCGAGTCCTCGGACAGCTCCTTGGCGCCGAAGTAGAGGCCGCCGGTCAGCTCCCGGACGACGATCAGGTCGATGTCGGCGTGGCGCACCGGCCTCAGGTTGGCGAACGCGTCGAGCTCCTTGCGAAGGCCCAGCAGCCCCTCCTCGGGACGACGCGGCGCGGAGTCCCAGCGGGGGCCGCCGACCGCGCCCAGCAGCACCGCGTCGGACGCCTTCACCGCCGCCCGCACGTGGCTCGGGAAGGGCTCGCCGTAACGGTCGATCGCCTCACCGCCGAACGGGAGATGGACCTGGCGCACGCGGATGCCGAACAGCTGGGAGGCGCCGTCGATCACGCGCCCCGCCTCGGCCATCACTTCGGGCCCGATGCCGTCGCCGGCAAGGCAGGCGACGATCGGAATTGGTCTTGTGCTTGTCATGTCCTCTCCAGCCTGTTCGGTCGCGCGAGTCATTTCATCAGACTCCTGCCAACTCTTGTTCCGGTTCGGTCGCGCTACGCGCGTGGGAGCACGCGCGCAGGTAGGCCTCAGCCGAGGCCTGGGTGATGTCGGTGGACACGGCCTGGCTCGCAAAGGTGCGGCCGGCGTGCTCCACGACCACCCGTACCTCGCCCAGGGCGTCGGCCCCGCCGGTGACGGCCCCGATCGTGTACTCGACCAGCGTCACCGGGGTGTCCATCAGCTCGCCGATCGCGCGGAACACCGCGTCCACCGGGCCGTCGCCCTCCGCGCTGGCCGTGCGCTCGTCGTCGCCCTGGGCAACGGTGACCTCGGCCTCGGCCGGGCTGCCGGTGCGAGTCGAGATCGCCAGCGATACCAGCCGGTGGTCGTCCTCGCGCTCGCGGAGCGAGTCGGATGCGATCGCCTCCAGGTCCAGGGAGGTGATCTTCTGCTTCTTGTCGGCGATCTCCTTGAAGCGGTGGAACGCCCGCTTCAACTCGTCGCCCTCGATGGTGAATCCCAGGTCGGCGAACGCCTGCTGCAGCGCGTGACGGCCGGAGTGCTTGCCCAGAACGATGTCCGACCCTGCCAGCCCGACAGCCTCGGCGTCCATGATCTCGTACGTCCTCCGGTGCGCCATCACCCCGTGCTGGTGAATGCCGGCCTCGTGCGCAAACGCGTTACGTCCAACGATCGCCTTGTTGGGCTGTACGACATAACCTGTCAGGCGCGAGACCATTCGTGACGTACGGACGATCTCCTGACTGTTGACTTGCGTATCGACGCCGAAGCGCGGGCGGCGTGTGCGCAGGAGCATGACGATCTCCTCCAACGATGCGTTACCGGCGCGCTCCCCGATGCCGTTGATCGTGCACTCCACCTGACGCGCGCCGGCCAGCACGCCGGTCAGCGAGTTGGCGACGGCCAGCCCCAGGTCGTCGTGGCAATGCACCGACAGGATCACATCGTCCAGCTCGGGCACCCGCTCGTACAGGCCCTGGAGGATCTCGGTGTACTCCTCCGGCACCGTGTACCCCACCGTGTCGGGGATGTTGATGGTGGTTGCCCCGGCGGCGATCGCTGTGCGCACGACCTGCGCCATGAAATCGGGGTCACTGCGGGTCGCGTCCTCGCACGAGAACTCGACGTCAGAGGTGAAGCTCTTCGCACGTCGCACGGCGCGGTCACTGCCGGCGACGACCTGGTCGCGCGTCATCCGCAGCTTGTGCTCGAGATGGATGTCCGATGTTGCAATGAAGACATGGATGCGCGGATTGCGCGCGTCCGAGAGCGACTCGATGGCCGCGTCGACGTCCTCGTCGTTGGTGCGGGCCAGTGACGCGACCACGCATTCGACAGCACGCGAGACGGCACGCACGCCCTCCACCTCGCCGGGTGAGGAGATTGCGAAGCCGGCCTCGATGATGTCGACCCCCAGCCGTTCGAGCTGGCGGGCGATCTCGACCTTCTCGTGCGGGTTCAGCGCGATCCCCGGCGATTGCTCGCCGTCGCGCAGCGTCGTGTCAAAGATCCGAACCGTGTCCGTTTTCGGTGCCATGCGGCAAACCCTCCTGGCAATTAGGGGAGAGGGCGCACCTCTCCCGTGGTCTTCTCGTGTGCGTGTGCGCCGGTCGGCGCGTGTGCAAAGTCCAGTCGCCCTAGCGGGCGAGGAGCACGAGAAGAGCGAGGAGCGAAAGCGCGAATCCGGACAGGAGCCCGACAGGACGCCCGCTCAGCAATGAGCGGGCAGGGATCTCCTTGGCAATCGCGCGGCTCGACATGGTGCGCACAGGATAGGCGGCCCCAGGCCGCTCGTCAAACCGGATCTGCGCGACACGGGCGGGCCGGCCGGGTGGGCGTCTGCGCTGCTGGCGGCGCTGACCGCAATATGGTACACAAGTACTGCATCGCGTCTATAGTTTCCGCGGCGTTCCCCACACATACAACAACGAGGTGTCGCATGCCCCGCTCTGGTGAGATAGGTGAGCAGATCTTCGAGCAGGTCGAGAAGTTGGTCGCCGGCGGTATGAATCGGTCCGAGGCTTTCGCGAAGATTTCCGCTGATACGGGACGCCGTGCCGGCACCGTCGCAGCGAATTACTATCGAGTTGCACGCAAGCGCGCAGGTGGTTCGCTGCGCAAGCCGCGCGCAACCGCTCGGCGCACGACGCGCACGCGCCGCGCCGCATCGACCAACGGCCGCCGCCGCGCGCCTGCCACAACCGCAGCCTCGGGCTCGCAGGACATCGATGCTCTGACGGCGTCAGTGGTGTCGAGTATTCAGGCGCTCGCCGACGCGGTGAAGAGCCAGGCCGCCGAGGTAAAGGATCTGCGCGAGCGCCTCGACGGCGTCCGGCGATCGCTGGGATAGCGCTCTGCGTTAGAGCGCTCTTAGACCCCGAACGCGACGGCACTCAGATGTAACGCCCGACCCGCAGTGACGTCAGACCGGCGTTGCGCGGCCGTCGCGGTGCGTCTCCTGGAGCGCATGCGCTCGGAGGGCCATCCACAACTCGAGGCGGTCGCGGGCGTCGGTCAGGCTGCGGCCGGTCAGCTGCTCGATCTGCCGCATCCGGTAGCGCAGCGTGTGGCGGTGCACGTGCAGTTCGGCGGCGGCGTCGGCCCAGCGGCCGTTGGCCTCGATGAACGCCTGCAATGACTCGACGAGGGCCGAGCCGTGGTCGCGGTCGTGGGCAACCAGCGGTCCCAGCAGCGTCTCGCAGTACAGCTCCACGCCGCGCTCGCCGTGGAGTGCCAGCAGCAGCTGGATCGAGCCCAGGTCGCGCCAGGTCGCCAGCGCCGGGTGGCCGTTGCCCGGCCGGGCAATCGTTGCGTAGAGCGCCTCGTCGTATGACCGGTGCAGCTCCGACGGGCTGACGCGCACTCTGCCGACGCCCCCGGCGGCGGCGCCGGTCTCGTCCAGCAGGCGACGGGCCCCTGCCTCGGCGGCATCGTCATCGGCCGCCTCGATCAGCACTGCGACGCCGCCGTCTCGCGCTCCGGCGGGGCCGAAGCGCCCTGCGTCCTCGAGCAGCTCGGCCAGTTGCCGGGCGCCGGGCTGCGCAGGGCGCAGCAGGGCAAAGCTGAGCGGCAGCTCGCCGGCGAAGCCGAAGGCGGCCAGCTTCCGGCGCAGCTCCCGCTCGCCGATCTCGCCCGACAGCACCGACTCGACCAGGTCGCCGGCCAGCCGCTGCTCCGCTTCCGTGACCGCGCGTCGCTTCAACAGCTCGACCGCGAGCACCGTGCGGACGTGGTGGAGGAGCTGGCGGTCGCACCGCTCGCCAGGCTGGGCCAGCAGCTCCGCCTCGACCTGCGAACCGGTGACCAGAGGCAGCCGGATCGCACCCGGGTCGCCGGGCTGGATCTCGGCCGTCTCGGCAAGCACCCGTCCGCCGGCGTCGCGCAGGCAGAGCGCGCTGCCCGACGCCCGTGCCATCTCGGCCAGCATGGCGTCCAGGCCGCGGTCGTCGAGCACCAGATGCGTCAGGCTCTCGATCGCCTGCACGCGGGCATCGACCAGGGCCGCGAAGACCGCCTCGCTGATCGCGATGAACGGCACCTCGTAGGGGATCGTGAACAGCGGGAACGAGTGCCGCTCCGCCTCCTCCAGCGCGGCCGCCGGCGCCTCGTCGAAACCAAAGCCGAGCCCCAGGCCCAGCGCCGGCAGCCCGTGCTGCGCCAGCCGGCGGACGTAGCTGGCCGGGTCACCCTGCAGCGGCTGCCCTGTGGTCAGCAGCAGCTCGCCGCCCCGCAGCCACGGGGTCGGGTCGCCCAGTTCGCTGGTGTGCACCCAGCGCACCGGATGCGTGCAGCCGCCGGCACCCGCCTGCAGCGTGAGGTCGAGCCCATCTGTGGCCAGGATGTCGGCGACCGTGAGCATGGTGCCGAGCTCCCTACTGTTGGTTAGCCGCGAACGATCTGTCGGTTCTGGTGCGTGTGCATCTCCGACCAGGCGTCGTCGAGCACCGTGTCGAGCACGTCGTGGATGTAGTCGAGGTCGTCGCGCGTGGCGATCAGCGGCGGAGACAGCTGGATCACCGGATCGCCGCGGTCGTCGGCCCGGCAGATCAGCCCGGCGTCGTACAGCCGCGAGGACAGGAAGTTGCGCAGCAGGAACTCCGACTCCTCGTCGTCGAACGTCTGCTTGGTCTCCTTGTCCTTGACCAGCTCGAGTGACATGAAGTAGCCCGCGCCGCGCACGTCGCCGACGATCGGCTTCTCACCCAGCCGCTTCAGCAGCTCGCGGAAGTACGGCTCGTTGCGTTGCACGTTACCGATCACGTCCTCGCGCTCCATGACGTCGAGGTTCGCCAGGGCGACCGCGCAGGACACCGGGTGGCCGCCGTACGTGATGCCGTGGTTGAAGACGTTGTTGCCTTCGAGGAACGGTGCCGCGACGCGGTCGGTCATCAGCACGCCGCCCAGCGGCACATGTGCCGAGCCAACGCCCTTGGCGAAGGTGACGATGTCAGGGCGGATGTCGTACTTGCCCGAGCCGAACCACTCGCCCAGTCGGCCGAACCCGCAGATCACCTCGTCGGCGACCAGCAGAATCCCGTACTCGTCGCAGATCGCGCGCACGCCCTGGAAGTAGCCGGCCGGCGGAGTGAACGTGCCGCCGGAGTTCTGAACCGGCTCGGCGAACACTGCGGCGACGGAGGAGGGGCCCTCCTGCTCGATCACGTCGCGCAGCTCGTCCAGGAGGAACTGCGTGAACTCCGCCTCGGTCTCGCCCTCGGGGCGGCGGTAGCTGTTGGTGTTCGAGACGTGGCGGACGCCTGGCATCAGCGGCTCGAACGGCGACTTCAAGGGGTAGATCCCGGTCAGCGAAAGGGCGCCCAGCGTGGTGCCGTGGTACGCGATCCGGCGGGCGATCATCTTGTAACGATTGCGGTGGCCGTTCAGCTGGTGGTGCTGCTTGACCAGCTTGATGATCGAGTCGTTGGCCTCGGAGCCGCCGGAGCAGAAGAACACGCGGTTCAGGTCTCCCGGCGCCAGGTTGGCGACGCGCTCGGCCAGCTCGATGGAGCGCGGATGGGCGTAGCTCCAGTTCGTGTAGAACGGCAGCTCGGCCATCTGCTTGGCGGCCGCCGCGCCCAGCTCCTCGCCGTGGCTGTAGCCGATCTGGGTGCAGAACAGCCCGGACAGGCCGTCGAAGTACTTCTTGCCCTTGGAGTCATAGAGCCAGCAGCCTTCGCCGTGGCTGATGATGGGCACCTCGTCATGCTGATAGGCGCCGTTCCGGGTGAAATGCATCATGAGGTGGCGCCTGGCCGCCTCCTGGAGCTGCTCGTGGGACTTCGCTCCCTGTGACCCGTTCATCGTCATGCTGCAGCCGGTCCTTTCCCTCGGGCATCTGCCCGCCCGGCCCGGAGCCATGGACCGGCGGTCGTTAGACAATCTGGCCAATCGTACCAGGAGCGCATGCCGGTCAGGCGGCCTGGGGCTTATACTCGTTGGCACATTGCGACGGCAGGAAGGGCTCAAGCATGCTTGATCAGGCAACCACTCCGCGAACTGACGAACTGATGGCCACGCGCGACCGCTATGTCGCCCGCGGCGTGTCGATCCAGCCGATCTTCGCCGACCACGCGCACGGCGCCCGGCTGACCGACGTCGACGGCCGCGAGTACATCGATTTCGCCGGCGGCATCGGCGTCCTCAACCTCGGCCATACGCCCGACGCGGTGGTGGCAGCGATCCGCGAACAGGCAGGCTCGCTGCTGCACGCATGCTTCCCGGTCGCCGGCTACGAGCCCTACCTCGAGGTCTGCAAGATGCTGTGCGAGCTCTCGCCGGGCGACTTCGACAAGAAGGCCCTCCTCATCAACTCGGGCGCGGAAGCCGTCGAGAACGCCGTCAAGATCTCGCGCTACTTCACCGGGCGTGACGCGGTGATCACCTTCGACCGCGGCTTCCATGGGCGCACCCTGCTGACGATGTCGCTGACGTCGAAGCTGGTCTACAAGCGCGGCATGGGGCCCTTCGCCCCAGAGATCTACCGCGCTCCGGCGCCCTATCCCTACCGGGGCGTCAGCACGAAGGACGCGCTGGCCGGCATCGACTTCATGTTCAAGGCGCACGTGGATCCCGCGTCGGTCGCCTGCGTGATCCTCGAGCCGGTGCAGGGCGAGGGCGGCTTCACCGTCATGCCGCCCGAGTTCGTACGCGAACTGAAGAAGCGCTGCGAGGAGTACGGCATCCTCTACATCAACGACGAGGTGCAGTCCGGCATGGGCCGCACCGGCACGCTCTGGGCGATTGAGCACGCCGGCGTGGTGCCCGACCTGATGACGGTGGGCAAGTCGCTCGCCTCGGGCATGCCGCTGGCCGGCGTGGTCGGCCGGGCCGACGTCATCGACTCGGTGCACCTGGGCGGCCTCGGCTCCACCTACGGCGGCAACCCGGTGGCCTGCGCAGCCGGCGTCGAGAGCCTGAAGGCGATCTCCTCGCCCGAGTTCCTGGCCCGGTCGAAGCAGGCCGGCGAGCACATCATGGAGCGCCTGAACGCGCTCGCCGAGCGGGTGCCGTCGATCGGCGAGGTGCGCGGCATCGGGCCGATGGCGGCGATCGAGCTGGTCAAGGACAAAGAGACGCGCGAGCCGGCGTCCGACATCGCGGCGGCGACCGTCGCCGGCGCCCTCGACCGAGGGCTGCTGCTGCTGAAGACGGGCATCTACGACAATGTGCTTCGGATCCTGGTGCCGATCAGCGCACCGCAGGAAGACCTGGACGCCGGCCTCGACCGGCTCGAGGAGTCGCTTGTCGCAGCAAGCTGAGGGGACCGCCGCCGTGCGTCTGCGCGGTGTCAGCAAGGTGTTCGGGGCGGTTCGTGCCGTTGACAGCC
>Ga0265327_10002941_pt1 | contig 17030 bp, 16 predicted proteins | sample 41621metaG_FD_202089 | JGI IMG/M metagenome (GOLD analysis project Ga0265327, IMG submission 202089) | Rhizosphere microbial communities from Carex aquatilis grown in University of Washington, Seatle, WA, United States - 4-16-21 metaG | ecosystem: Host-associated > Plants > Roots > Rhizosphere... | reverse complement strand
TGAACAACCAGGAAGCCAATATCAACGTCGGCGACCGGGTGCCGACGCCCACCGGCACCTCGACCAACCTCAATTCCGGATCTTCAGGCAGCCCCTTCGTGACCAGCACCATCCAGTATCAAGACAGCGGCGTGACCTTGAAAGTGAAGCCTAGGGTCAACGACGGCGGCCTGGTCATTATGGATATCGTCCAGGAAATCAGCACGCCCAACAAAGTCACCATTGGCGGCGTTGACACCTACCAGTTTGCCCAGCGGAAAATCCAAAGCCAAGTGGCGGTGGCCGGCGGCGACACGCTCGCCTTGGGCGGTTTGATCAGCAATCGGAGCACCAATGCCCAAAACGGCATCCCCTATCTGAACCAAATTCCTTGGCTCGGGGTGCTCTTCGGCTCTACGGCCAAAGAAGTGGATCGGACGGAACTGGTGGTGTTGCTGACTCCGCGGGTAGTCGCAAAAAAGCAGGACGTCATGGCCGTGACCAATGAATTTCGCCGCCGCTTGACCGGTCTCAGCGATCAGATCAGCAACGCTTCCCCGACCCCGGCCGTCTTGGAGCAGGGCGTTGGCACCCCCCACAACTAGTCCCGTAAGCGAGGAAACCCATGTACAACTATTTCGCCTTGGCGCTTGTCTCGACCCTGGGGATTGTCTTTCTGGACGACGACCCCAGCAGCGTGTCCGTCCAAGAATGGATTTTGTACGCCGTGCTGATTTATTCCGCCGTGGGGTTTTTCCGGACGTATCTAAACCTGGCTGCCCGGGACAAGCAATAAGGCAGGCCCGAGGCGCTCAATGCTGACAGCGCGGGCAATAGAACGTGGAGCGCTGGCCTAAGCGGACAGACCGGATCGGCCCGCCGCAGAGCACGCAGGGCAAGCCCTCCCGGCCATACACGGCGAGCGTCTGCTGGAAATAACCCGGCTTGCCGCTGGCGTTGACGAAATCCCTCAGCGTGGTTCCGCCTTGGGCGATGGCTTGCTGAAGGACTTCCCGGATCAGCCGCGCCAGCTCGGCGTAGCGCCCCGCCCCGATCCGCCCCGCCGCGCGCCGGGGGTCGATGCCGGCGCGGAACAGGGCCTCGTTAGCATAGATATTGCCCACGCCGACAACCAAGTGGCTGTCCATGATGAAGGTTTTCACCGCCGTCGCCCTGCCCTGGGCGGCTGCGTGCAAATACTCGCCGGTGAAGCCCGCGTCGAAAGGCTCAGGCCCTAGCTCGGCCAATAAGGGGTGGGCCAAAGGGTCGCCTGGCACCCACAACAGACAACCAAAGCGGCGCGGGTCGTGGTAGCGCAGGCAAGCGCCGCCCGCGAACACAATATCGACATGGTCGTGCTTTTTGAGCGGCTCATCGCCTAAAACGATGCGCAAGCTGCCGGACATGCCCAGATGGGCGAGCAGTGCCCCGCCCTCAACGACAAACAGCAGGTATTTGCCGCGCCGCGCCAAGCGCAGGATGGCCTTGCCCCTGAGCCGATCCGGCAAATCCTCGGGGACGGGCCAGCGCAATTGCCGCTGGCGGACGGCGACAGCTTCCACGGCCCGGCCCAGCACGAAAGGCTCGATACCGCGCCGGGTGGTTTCTACTTCGGGAAGCTCGGGCATTATTCCCCGTCCACGTCCACGTCTTCGCCAGGATCGTAATCCATCACATCCTCAGGGATTTGCTCCGGCGGCGACTCCGAATCCGAGTCCGAATCCTCCTCGTCTTGCTCCTTGTCATTCTCCGATCCGGGCTTTTGCAAGCCCAACAGGCGTTTGCCCGACTCGCCGGCCAGCAGGTATTCCAGCTTCCAGTCGGGGCGGACTAACAGCAAGTCCGGCTCGCGCTGGACAAGCACGAACTCCACCGCCTGGCCCGGCCCCAAGACCAGGCGGATGGCATCGCCTGTGGCCGGCTGCTCGTGGCGCTTGACCTCGATGGCGCGGGCCGACTGCCAGGCGTTGGCCAATTCGGCCAGCGCGGCGGCGTCGCCCGGTGGCTCCAGCCTCCATTGCCCCTTCTCGTCGCGTTTAGCGGCAAGGCCGGGCAACACAATTTCTTTGAGCTGGGCGTCTTCGGGCAACAGCTTCTTGTCCACGTAATCGGTCGCCTGGGCGCTCAGATGGTGGGAGAAATCGTCGGCGACCAGGTGCAAGGTGTCGCCGATTTGCACATAGCGCAGCATGTCGATGGGCTCAAGGCCGCCGAACACCAGCCGCGTCTGCCCCAACGTCAACACCGCCTTGGGCTTGTCCAGCTCAAACTTAGGCAAGTCCTCCGGTTTCAGCGGATAGCGGGCGCGGCTTTCGATCTTGGCAATGTTGAGCAATTGGCGGATGCGGATGTCATTGGCCGGGGCCGGAAACGGCGCGGCCAGCCGCCATTGGCCGTTTTGCTTCTCGAAAACCAGGTTTTCCTGGTTGCGCAGCTCGATCCGCGTCAACGCACCGGTGTCCAGTTCCGTCAAATAAACCGTTCTCGGCTGCTCTTTGCCGGGCTCAAAAAAAGCCACTCCGGCCAAGGCCGCAAGCACGGCCAGCAAAATCAGGTTCAGCCACCATTTAGGCTTCATCATTAACGTCTCCGCCGTTTGAACCAGATGTAAGCGCCGCTTCCGAACAGCGCCAAGGGCAGCAGGAACAGGAAGCCGACGGCGATGAACACCGAGGCGATGTTCGACAGGGCCAGGGTTTTGTCCGCCGCCGTCTTCGCTGGCACATTGATGAACTCGCCGTTTTGACTCAACCAATGGATGATGTTGAGCCCGAGATTCAAATTGCCGCCGTTGCCTAAGTAAGCGTTGGCGAGAAAATCACCGTCGCCAATGACCACGACGCGCTGGCCGGTGTTTTCGTCGGCGGCGGCCTGATGGCCCGTCGCCGGCGGCTTGCCCGCAGGGCCGACCGGCTTGTCCCGCGTCAACACGTAGCCGATGTGCAAAGGGCCTTCGCGCTCGCCCTTGTCGGCGTCAAACTTGATCTTGTCTTCAATGGGGCCGGTCTCCGTCCACGAGCGGCGCACCGTACTCAGCAAAGGGGTGCGCTCGAACTCGCTGTCGCCGACTTTATCCAGCGCCGCCGCCGTCGGAAACACCGTCATCGCGGTAAAGCCCTGGGTAATCGGATGGGGCGTATATTCGGCGACCAGCGCGAAGGTCGGGTCGTTGATGCCGAGCAATTGCGTGGAGGCGTCAACCACCGTGCCCGGCAAGAATTTCAAGCCGAGCTGCTGGGCCAGCGGGGCCAGCCCGTGCAAATCGCCCGGGTCCGCCATCCACCACACATTGCCGCCGCGCTTGACGTAGTCTTGGATTTTGGCGACTTCGCCCGGCAATAGATTGACCCGCGCACCGTCCAGCACCAGCACATCGGTATTGTCTGGAATGTCGGGCGTCGTGGCGAGGTTAATCAGGGAAAAATTAATCCCCTTGCGCGCCAACTCCTCGCCGAACTGGCCTAAGTCATGGTTGGCCTGGCCCTTGGGCGAACGCTCGCCATGGCCTTCCAGGAAGACGATGTGCTGCTCCTTGGCGTGGGCCAGCCGTTGCAAGGCATTGGCGATGGCCGACTCGGACGGCTCCATGATCGCCTGGCGGCGGCCTTGGTATTCGGCCTGCATCTCGCCTTTTTCGACAATGCCCTGCTCGCGCACTTGATCCGGCTGGGTGTCCGGGTTGACGAATGCCAGCGTCAAATCTTTCTTGTGGCGCTGAAACCGGGCGACCTGCTCGACAATGCGTTCGCGCAGCGCCTTTTCCTCGCGGGCATAGGCGGTGATCTTCACCGGCCCTTGGAACAGCCCTAAAATCTTGGCGCTGGCTTGGGACAAAGTGTGCCGTCCGCCCTCCGTCCAGTCGAACTGGGCGGAATAGCGCGTGCTCAACCAGCCGAGCAGGCCGGCCACAGCCAAAAACAGCAAAGTGAACGCCAGGTTTTGCAGGCGGATTTCAAGGTGTTTACGCGGATTGATCTTCATTTTTGCAAACGGTCGTTATCCAGGGTATGGATGCTCAACACCAGAAAAGCAAGGATGAACAACAGAAAATAAGCTAAATCCGCCGTGTTGACCAAGCCCTTCAGCAGCCTGTCATAGTGGTGCATCATCGACAGCCATTCCAACACGCCGCCGCCGGCATTACGGCTCCAGTCGATGATCCACAGCAGCAACAAGGCGCCGAAGGTGCTGACCGCCGCCACTGTCGGCTGGTTGGCCAAAGCCGAAGAGAACAGCCCCACCGAAGCAAAACCGGCCAGCAACAACACCAAGCCCAGCACGCAGGCGGCCAGCTTGCCGAAATCCAGCCCGCCGCCCAACAACAGCGACAGCGGCATCAGCGTGATCATGCCCACCATCATCAGCAGAAAACCCATGACGCCGAGATATTTGCCCAGCACGATCTCGGCCATGGACAGCGGGGCGGTGAACAGCAAGCTTAACGTGCGGTTGCGCCGCTCCTCGGAAATCAGCCGCATGGTCAGCAAGGGCGTCACCATCAGCAAGATGACCCCGGCATTTTGAAACAAACCGGCCACGATGAAATCCGTCACCCCCGGCATTTGCTCGAAACCGGCGTAGCGGGGCTGGATCTCGGTCAGGTAGGTGTCCAGCAACACCAAAAACAAAAAAGCATGGATGACCTGGATCACGCCCAGGATAGCCCAGGCCAAAGGCGACAAAAACAGCGTGCGAAGCTCGCGCCCCGCGATGGTGAGGGCCATCATATGGGATTACTCCTGCGGGTGGGCCGGTTGGGTGGTGTCGATGAAAATCTGCTCCATGCTGCGCCGCTCGGGTGTCAGCTCAAGCAATCCCCAGCCCAAGGAAACGACCGTCTCAGCAATGGCGCAAGCCGGGCTTGCGTCCTGGTCATGGAAAATCCGGTAACGGCCATCCCCCAACGCATCAATGGCTTGCACGCCGGCGATGGCCTGGAGCCTGGGCAGTTCGGGGGTCTGCCCGGTGCGCAGCAACACGCTCAAGGCGCGCATGTTGCGCTCCAGCCCGGCGATGCTGTCGTTCAGCACCAATTGCCCCTGGTGGATGATCTGCACCCGCGTACACACTTCCTGAATCTCCGGCAGGATATGCGTGGACAGGATAATGCCGTGCTCCCGCCCCAATTCGCGGACCAACTCGCGGATCTCGCGGATTTGCAGCGGGTCCAAGCCCACCGTCGGCTCATCCAGGACAATCACGGCGGGCGAATGCAAAATGGCCTGGGCGATGCCCACGCGCTGCTGGTAGCCCTTGGACAAATTGCCGATCAGCCGGTCGCCCACCTCGGTCAAGCCGCAACGCTCCTTGGCATTGTCCACCGCCTGCCCGATCTGGCTTTTAGGAATTTGATGCAGCTTGGCGCAATAGGCCAGATATTCGTCCGGGGTCAGTTCACGGTAAACCGGCGGCGTCTCCGGCAAATAGCCCAGCTCGCGCTTGGCTTCTTTCGGATTGTCGAGGATGTCGATGCCGTTAATGAGGATTTGCCCCGAGGTTGGCGCCAAATTGCCACAGATCATCTGCATGGTGGTGGACTTGCCCGCGCCGTTCGGGCCTAAGAACCCTAAGATTTCGCCTTTTTCCAACGTGAAGCTGACATTGCTGACGGCGCAATGGTCGCCGTAATAGCGGTACAGTTGATCGACTTGTATGAGGTTCGTCATCGGCGGACAGGTAGGATGGTCTGAGCGGCAGCCATTCTATGCGGACAAGCACAAACGCGGCAAGCGGTGCGCCACAGGGCTTGGCAATTCTATGCCGGTCGAGTCGGGCACGGTGAGCAATTTTTTGTCCTCGTTCCCAGGCCCCGCTTGGGGATGCGGCCTTGGAATGTAATGGTCTAATGATTTCGGACAGCCAGAAGAGTCCGTTTACTTGCGATTGATTGACGGGCCTCCTCCGTCGGGGCATCCTTCCATCTTAGGCCATGAGTCCTGGCGTGCCGGTTGCTCGGGTTCTTGTCCGGGCAGCCGTGCCGACCTGTCCGCGCCAATGTCGTGTTTGCGACAAAGCCCCGCCTCGCCAAGACCCTGTCTGCCGCCACCCATCCCACGCCCGCCGCGCCCTGACAGCCGTTTTGCTCGAAAGGCATCATCCTTGCTTCATGGCCTATACTTAGGTCACAGAACGCGAGACAAAGAAGAATGACCACCGACACCCGCGCCCCCGACGACGATCAACCACTGCCTTTGGCGGATGACAGCAAGCCGCAACGCCAGGGCTTGCCCGCCGAATTGTTCATGGAAACGGTGCGCCAGTCGCCCATCGCCATTTCCATCACTGATGAGAAAGCCAACATCATTTACGTGAACAAAGCCTTCAGCGAGATCACCGGCTACGCACCAAAAGAGAGCATCGGTTGCAACGAATCCATGCTTTCCGACCAGCGCACGCCGAAAAAAGTCTACGACGAGCTCTGGGGCAAGCTACAAGAACAAATTCCGTGGCGCGGCCGCCTCCTTAACCGCCACAAAGACGGGCACGCCTACCTGGCGGAGCTGACTGTCGCACCGATTCTGAACTTGCAGGGCGAAACCACGCACTATATCGGCATGCACCGTGATGTCACCGACATTTATTTGCTGGAGCAACAGGTCATCGACCAGAAGCTGCTGATCGAAACTGTGGTGGACTCCATCCCGGTGGCCGCCATCCTGCTGGACGAAACGGATCGCATCGTGCTCGACAACCAGGCTTACAAGGCGCTGGGCAGCGACCTTGGCCTGCGCGAACCGTCGATGGTTTTCCTGGAGAGCTTGCGGGAGGAAATGGGCGAGGAATGGGAGCGGCTGAAGCGCGGCGGCAAAGGATTTCGCAACCGGGAAATCCGTTATGACCGGGGCGGGCGCTATGGCCCGCGCTGGTTTGCCTGCGCCGGCACTTGGTTCAGCCGGGGCGACGGCGGTGTGGACGGTTTTTTCCGTGAAACCGCGCGGACTTATCTGCTGCTGACGTTGGACGATATCACCCAGCAGAAAAAGAGCGAGGCGGACATACGTCTCAACGCCTTGAAGGCGCTGATGGCGGAGGAAGAGAAAATGCAAAGCTTCAGGGAGACGCTGCTCGGCGCGATGCATCATATCCAAGGCCCGGTCAATTTGCTGAACGCCGCCAAGACCTTGTTAGAACGCCGTGGCCGGGAGCAGCAAAACACCGCTTTGTTGGACATTCTGGAGCAGATTCTGGCGGCCGGCGAGGAGTCCATGGCCCGCTTGAAACAGTGCCTGCCGGAAGCCGAGGCCGCAGGCCGCAGCCCGGTCAACCTTAACCAATTGTTGCACGAGAGTTTGGTGCTGCTGACCCACCGCCTGCTGTCCGCCGGCGTGGTCGTCGATTGGAAGCCCACGCCGGTGCTGCCCACCGTGATGGGGCTGGAAAACCGCCTGCGCGCCATGCTCAAGCAAATTCTGGAAAACGCCATCGACGCCATGAACCAAAGCGGCGTCGCCAAGCGGGAATTGCGCATTTCCACCTGGCCGGACGAGGAAGCCATCCATGTCTGCATCGAGGATTCCGGCCCCGGCATTGCCGAAAACCTGCGCATCAAGGCGTTCGAGCCTTTCTTTACCACCAAGAACAGCGGCGGGCGCAGGCACTCCGGCATGGGGCTGACCATGGCCCAGGAAGTCATCAACCAGCACCTGGGGCTGATCCGTTTCGACCCGGCGTACAAGGAAGGTTGCCGGGTGCATATCCAATTGCCCATCCAAAACCGGCAAAACCTTGAGCAAAGGCCATACGCCCATGGTTGATCGCACCACGCTTATCGAGCAAGAACTGGAAGCCTTGTACCAAGTCAGCCGGGTGCTGAACGGTTCCTTGTCGCTGATGGACAAACTCCAGGGCGTGCTGGAGGTGCTGCACGAGCAGGCCGGTATGCGTTCCGGCATGTTGGCGCTGCGCGAACAGCAGTCCGATGCCCTGGTGGTTTGCTCGGTGCGCCGCCATGGCGGCCTCGTCGACCGGGAGCCGGTTCGCTATGAGCCGGGCGAAGGCTTGATGGGGGCGGTTCTCGACGCCGGCTATACCATCGTCGTTGATCGCATCGCCGATGAGCCGCGTTTCCTCGGCAAGCTGGGCTTGTATGACCCCGCCTTGCCGTTCATCGGCGCGCCGATTCGCGTCGGCGCGGACGATGTGGTCGGCGTGCTGGCGGCGCAGCCAGTGGACGCGGGGCTGCTCGGCGAACGCGCCCGTTTCATGGAAATGGTCGCCAACCTGATTGCGCAAAGCGTCGAGATGCTGCGCGGCATGGAGCAGAGGCAGCGCGACTTGACCGAGGAGCGCGACCAGCTTAAACAAAGCCTACGTAAAAACTACGGCTTCGAGAACATCATCGGCCACACGCCGGCGATGCTGCGGGTGTTTGAACTCGTCCGCCAAGTCGCAAAATGGAACACCACCGTGTTGATTCGCGGCGAGTCGGGCACTGGCAAGGAAGTCATTGCCAATGCCATCCATTACCATTCGGCCTGCGTCGGCGGCCCGTTCATCAAGCTCAACTGCGCCGCCTTGCCGGACAACCTGCTGGAGTCGGAACTGTTCGGCCACGAAAAAGGCGCGTTTTCCGGTGCCTTAAACTTGCGCAAAGGCCGCTTCGAACTCGCCAACCAAGGCACGATTTTTCTTGATGAAATCGGCGAAATCTCGGCGTCGTTCCAGGCCAAGCTGCTGCGGGTGCTGCAGGAAGGCGAGTTTGAGCGCGTCGGCGGCAGCCAAACCTTGAAAGTCCGCGTGCGCATCATCGCCGCGACCAATCGCAACCTGGAAGACGACGTCGACGAGGGGCGTTTCCGCGAAGATTTGTATTACCGCCTTAACGTCATGCCCATTGTCATGCCGCCGCTGCGCGACCGCCTGGAGGACATTCCCGACCTCGCCCAGTTTCTGCTTGGGCGCATCTCCAAACAGCAAGGCGGCCGGCCCTTGGAGGTTAAAGAGAGCGCCATCCGCCTACTGATGCGCCACGACTGGCCGGGCAATGTGCGCGAACTGGAAAATACGCTGGAGCGGGCCAGCATTATGAGCCCCTCCGGCATCATCGACCGCGAAGCCATCGCGCAGACCGGCTTGGAGGAAGAGCTGTCCCTGGGCGCCGCCCCCGCCGCCGCCAAGGCTGAATTCAACACCGAAGGCATGGACGAGCGCGAGCAAGTCATCGCCGCGCTGGAGCAGGCCGGCTGGGTGCAAGCCAAAGCCGCCCGGTTGCTCAACATGACGCCCCGGCAGATTGCCTATCGGGTCAGGATTCTCAATATTAAGATGAAGCACATCTGAGAACGGATAACATCCCACGAGGCGAGGCGGGGCTAGGGGTGGCAACACTGCGACAATCCCATCCTATGTTGCGTAGATTAACCAACCCTAGCCAGCTTACAACTCAATTCGCTGTGAATCCTCGTCGGATTTAAACCGCCCGGAGTTCATCAGGTGCCGATATAGAACAAACTCGCCAAGCAATCTTAGCAATTCAGGATTACCGGATCGCAAGGCTCTGATTTCCTCGAATTCGCCCCCCTTCCGCTTACATATACCGGGGAAGAGCCTCCCTCAAGGCCGTCTGCAAATAATCATGGCGGGTGGATTGATAATACTTATAATGAAAAGGGTCGGAACGCTCAGAAAAAGTGGATTGGAAATCTTGTGCCAGCACGCAACGCCTAGCCAAAAATACCATACCTACCCGTACCCAAGTCTGCGCCCATACTTGCCGCAATGTATGCAGGCATTGCCCCATTCTGCCTTTTTGCCTCAAATATCCGGCTTGCTTTTCCGCTGTCCATAGTTCCGCGATTAAAAGCGCGATGCCGTCGGCCATCGCCGTATCATGAGCCCCCACAAAATCACCCGATTCGCACAGCTTCGCTAGCGTCGCCATATTGCCACCCGATAAAATCCACAGCAACCCTGTTCGCGGCAATAATTTGTCATCTAACTCTTGCAGAAATCCCCTAATAGCGGTGACTGATGCGGGCGATAAGACGATGTGTTGATGAATCACGGTCGCCAAAGACCTGCATAAGCCCGACCGCCAATGCTGCTCCTCCGCTTGCAAACGAATCGCCAGACCATAACCACCGATCAGCGTCCACAAAAACTCCGCGCCCAGTTTAGCTTTTAGTAATGTGAAGGCTTGAAGAAAGGCATCTAACTTGTCCGGCTTGGCTTTTGGCTGCGCAGGTATTGTCGATTCGGGGCGTTCGCTCGGCGTTGCTTCTGGCTGCACGGGTGATTTTACTTGCGGAAACATGCTCGATAATTCATCGCCGCCCAGCTTGTCCAACTCGTTTATCACCAAAACCGGCTCTATACCGCAACGGTAGCAGATGAATAAATAGCGGCGCAACAGCGTAATCATCCAGATTAGATTAGACTGGTCGAATTGGGCCGAATCTTCGCGACTGGACTTTAAAAGCCTGGAGGCCGTAAAACTAACCAACGAACCGCCGAGGATAAATTCCAACAAGCGCTGGGTGTTTGGGTCGAGTTGGCCTAGCCAAGGCGCGATGACTGAAAGGAAAGAATCTTTATTCTGGTTGTTGTCTTTGACGGTTGCTGACTTGTCCTTGTTGTCCACAGAGGGTTGGGGCGTCGATGGGGTTTCTATGGGTTGCTGGCCGCTGGATTCAAAGTGTTCGGATTCCTCCAGCTGGGCAGTTGCTATGCATCGCTTTAATTAGCCAAAATTTTTGCTATCCAAGCCGTCACGCAGATCAATCCATGGAGTTCCTTTTCCTCCGCAACATCGCACTAAACCTCACCGAAAAATTCCAGGAATTCCTGTGGGCCTTGGCTGTTTTGTCCTGTGCTTTAGGGTCTATTTGGAACAGGCGGGCCACCGGGTCAACCGCAAACGCGTCTGGCGGCTGATGGGCATCCCGGGGCCGTCCACCCGCCGCCCGCCCCCCCGGCACCGCGGGGGGTTGTGTACTTGGTGGCGGTGCTCGACTGGTGCTCGCGCAAGGTGCTGGCCTGGCGGGTGTCGAACACGCTGGACAGCGGGTTTTGCGTCGATTGCCTGGGGCAGGCCCTGCAGGACTTCGGCATCCCGGCAATCTTCAACAGCGACCAGGGCTTGCCAGTTAACCTCGGAGGCGTTCACCGAGGCGCTCAAGGCGCGGGGCATCACGATCAGCATGGACGGGCGCGGGCGGGACTTGGACAACCTCTTCGTCGAGCGCCTGTGGCGCAGCGTCAAATACGAGGACGTTTACCTGAAGGGCTATGCCGGGGTGCCGGAGTTGCTGGTCGGCCTGGCGGATTATTTTGCGTTCTACAACACGGAACGGTTCCACCAGTCGCTGGGTTACCTGACACCCGACGAGGCGTACCGGACTGGCAGCGGCGGCGGTGCCAGGATCGTGGACAAGTACGGCAAAAAGGAAACAGCCGCCACAGAATCAAAAACAGGGCATCGCTGTTCCGCTGCAAGTGACCCGCTACCCTCTTAAATTCGGCCTAAAAATGTCTTGACTGAAGGGCCACTGTAGTTGTCGGTGGCGATTTATTCGAAGGCACCCTGTGCATATTATCGCATCTTGTTCGCCCGAAAATTGAAGGGCATTGGGGGCGTTTGAGCCATTCGCCGACTTGGCCGGATTACGGTTGAATCCTAGCGAAACCCGGTCGTTTACGCTGAGATTTAAATTTTGGAGCCGGACATCCAAGGTGGGGCTAATTTCGCTCTGGCTCTATTGTGGCCTACCTTGAGCGGCATCTTCGGCACAAAAAAATGCACCAATAACGATCACAAAAAACAGCCGGAAGTTCCTCACCAGTCAGATTTGCCTGGTTTTTGTGAGAGATTGCGTGATGGGCTAGACGTAGGCGTAGGCATCTTGAGCTGGAGGGACAGGTGGGCTAACATAAAATATTTATATAAAAATTAAATATTTACGAAAAATTTTTGTAATTTTTGACAAGTGGCCGGCGAAAATTTCCGCAACATATTTACTATTGATGCGAAACGATGTATCTTTTTTGTGCCTTTAATGAAAACGCGCACAATAATCGTGCGATCTTTATCAGCGCACCCCAGCGGAGAGCATTCATGATCTGTTCCATTCATTTCAGCACCGCGCACATCTGCAAACCGACGGCACCGACCCTTATTGGCGCCGGCCTGGTCACGCGGGTTCAAGGATTTGGACATACGGTCTTGCCGATTTTTGAGCTGGGTCAGCGGCGATTCGGGCCATGGCAAGAACAATGGCTGGCAAGGGTCGGCCAAGCACCAAGCTTTGCAGCATGCGGAAAAGCTGGAGGCAAGCGATGTGATCTGGGAATGTTTCACGGCGACGGGGGCAACGGCACGGCTGAAGCGCGGACTTATCTGTGCGTCGAGCCGCAGTCGCCAGGTTTGACAACCGCCGCCGAGTAGTGGCTGCATCAACACAATGCCTATTGAGCCGGAACGGCTCTTTTTCAAACGATTAAGGTGACATACGATGAATGCGCAGAGCGAACCCAAGAAAGACTATTTTTGGCTTTATGTGGCGGGCTTCACAATTGCCTTAGTAGGCGTCGTCGCGATGGCTAAACTGAGCGAGAACGAAAAATATAACCCGATCAAACAGCAGCTAGATGAAGAATCTGGCAAGATGAATATCCGCGTCATAAAGGAATATTAAACACCTGACCGAACTTACTAGAAAAACAGAGGTATAAGCATGAAAATAACGATTTCTCGACTGACTAAGACCGTCGCTGTGGTAGTTTTAGCGACGGGTTACGGCAGCGCTCTAGCGGAAGATTATGTCCATCGGGAGCTGATGGGCAACACCTTGCCCTCTCCGCGATGCTTGGAGCAACCAGAAGCCGTCGCGCATGCGCAAGACACCTATCTAGTTAAGAAAAAAGAGAAGGTATTTTGCGAAACGCAAGGATATGGCTGGCATGTCGCAGAAGAAAAAAGCGGGGGTAAGTTGGTCTGCGAAGAGTGCAGTGGCGACGTGGGAAAATACCAATGTCACCTGGAAGATATCGTCGTTGCTTGTAAACGTCTAAAGCCTGGTTCGGTGGGGCTTATTCCTGGGAAGGGCTAAAATATGAAGATGCCAAGCCTGTGGCGTGTTCTGGCGCTAACCTGTGCGCTTCTGGCCGTGGAAGCCCAAGCCGACACGCAAAATTTGATTCTTAGCAAAGACCTGCAAGCAACGCCACCATCAGCCTGTTTGAGCCGGGAGAAAGCCGAATTGGAAGCTGGTGGCCTAGCCTTAAAATCTGCCCAAGCCTATTGCCGCAGCGAGGGTTTTGGTTGGCGTGCCGCCGTGGTGAACAATTTTGGTAATCTCGATTGTCAGCGTTGTGGCGGCAGCCAATTCAGTTGCGGCTATGCCAACGTCAACCTGGAATGCCGTAAGGCAGAACCGGGCCTGGCTTGGTTGAAATGGTTTTCGGTAAGCCCGCAAGCGACTGCTTTTGCAACAGTGGCGGCGAAAAAATAAGATGCGCCTTGCATTTGATTTCGACAACACGCAATCATTTGGCCTGTCTGGGGCGCAGCGGTAATTCCAGCCCCAGACCTCGCTGCGCTTACGCTAAAACTAGCTGGGCTTGCAGGCCCCGTTTTATCCATGAGAAGCAAAAGACTAGCTTGATCCTAGAATATATCGCAGATAAGATAAATAGCCCTTGAATATTGCTTTCTCATTGACCAGTCCTTCCCGCCGGAAGATTTCATGCGCGGCGGGCAGTTCGCAGAAGGCAAGACCGGGGAAAAAGTGATGATAGGGGTGCAAGTTGAAATTGAGGTTGGGCACCACTATATTTTCCCACCAGTGTGGCATGATAATAGGCGACGTATCCGCAATGCTGGCGTTAGGAACATATTGGTGCTCACAAATAGCGCCCCAGCGAACCAAGGCCTGAAAAGACGTTACAAGCGGCAAAACCCAGTACAATAAAAAAACCATCCAGGAATGGCTGGTAGTCAGCACCATGGCTACAGCCAAATAGTATACTGGCTGAACCCAGCGGGGTATTTTGCTTGGCCGTTTAAACAAGCTGTAGTCTGATTTTGCCATTTTGCCTTTAATCATCTTCCAGACGTTCAAAGCCAGCAAGTCGGAAATAAATAACCCCGCCAATTTTCTCGCTGGCATGGGGAATGTCCAGTTTTCACCACACTTTCGCTGCAAATCGGGATCTTTGTCGGAAAGGAAGAAGCGATGGTGCGCCATGTGGACTTGCGCATAACCATCGACTGTTGCTATCAACAAAGGATAAGCAACGAAAAAATTCACAAAATAATCGCCGTATTTAGATTTGAATGCCAAACAATGGGCCTGCTCATGGATTAGGAAAAAAAAAGCCAATTGCCGTGTGCCTATAATAAATATGGCTAAAATGCTAACCAAAATATTTTGCGCCGCAATGGCCAGGCCGATGGCTATGCCAATGACGGCCCAGGCATAAAAAAGTTGTAGCATGAACTCACGCGGCCTTCGACCGGCAAGTTTGTCGATCTCGGCGCGGGCTTGCGGGGAAAGCGAGCTTTTATCTCCCAATACAGCCGCTGGCAGAAGTGGGCTATGTTTCATAGGGCCTCCTGTGATTGTTAATGTGGTATATTGAAACTATTCAACCTGCAACTCGGCGGAATGGCGCAGGAGGCTAGTTAGATGATAGCAGAATTCGAGGATTTCTGCCTGTGACCACCCTGGCCTCAGACGTCATCACCGCCACCTAGAAGAACGGTCATCTCACGTAGAGGTAACGGCCGACTAAAATAATAGCCTTGGATAATGTCGCAACCTTGTTGATGTAGAAACATAAACTGCGCTTCATCTTCGACGCCCTCGGCAACGACCTTATATCCCAATGAGTGTCCCATTTCAATAATGGCGCAGACAATTTTTGCATCCTTAGAGCCGGGCGTCATCCCTCTGACGAAAGATTGATCAATTTTGACCACATCAATGGGGAAGTTTTTTAAGTAGGCCAGCGAGGAATAGCCGGTGCCAAAATCGTCTAGCGCGATTTTTATCCCGCGTTTTTTTAGCCGATTCAATTGCAGTTCTATCTTTTTAATGTCGCCAATCAGCAGTGATTCGGTGATTTCAAGCTCCAGGCATAAGGGATCAAGCCTGGTTTTTGCCAGGATTTCTTCCACCGTCTCGACAAAATGGGGATCCATGAACTGCCGTGCCGAAACATTGACTGAAACTTGCCGTATGGGGTATCCCGCATCTAGCCACGCCTTTTGCTGTTTACAGGCGGTTTCTAAAATCCATTTGCCGATAGCAATAATCAAGCCAGTTTCTTCCGCGACATCAATAAAATAATATGGTGATATTAGATTGGTTTGCCCTTGCAGCCAGCGAATCAGCACCTCCGCGCCACAGAGTTTTTGAGTGCTGGCTTTGTATTGTGGCTGATAGTAAAGCTGCAACTCTTTTCTTTGCAGCGCCTTGCGTAGGTTTAGCTCCAGTTGATGCCTGTCTTTAGCGCTGGCGGTGCTGCTTTTTTGGAAAAATTGAAAACTGTTGCTACCTTGCTTTTTAGCTTCGTTTCTTGCCATGTCGGCGTTTTTTAATAGGGTTTCAACATTGTTGGCATCTTCTGGGAAGATAGCGATCCCTATGCTGGTGGTGATGAATATTTCCTGATGGTGAATATAAAAATGTTCCGCCAGTCTGGAAATAATTTTTTGCGCAATGATTGAGGTTGAATAAATGGCTTTTTCATGTGATTGTTCATTGAAACACATGATAGCAAATTCATCGCCGCTTAGGCGGGCGACGATGTCTTCTTTTCTGAGCAGTAGCACTAGCCTGTCGGCGACTTCTTTCAGTAGCGCATCGCCGGTTTTTCTTCCTAAGGAGTCGTTGACTGTTTTGAAACGATCAAGATTGATGAACAGAATCGCCGAGTGGAGTTTATGGCGCATTGCGGTGGATAAGGAGCGGGCCACTTGGTCGCAAAACAAGCTTCGGTTGGGCAGCCCGGTCAGATCATCGTAATGCGCAATTTTCATGATCCGCTTTTCGTCTTGCTTTTCCTTAGTAATGTCAAACAAGCAGGCGAAATAATAAATAGAGTCGGTGTTATTAGTTTGAGCTCTCAATTCTGAAATCAGCAGCCTCACCGGGAAGCTAGGGCCTCTTTTGGCCTGGCAGGAAACTTCTCCACTCCATAATTCATCGGGGTTTTTCCTGAACCATGCACCGAGCGTGGAGGCAAATTCACTGGCCGGTTTTTGACCACCCAAAAAAACAAAATATTTACCGATGGACTCCTTTTTTGGATAACCGGCAAACGCCTCGAATGCCGTGTTGACATTGATAATTTTAAAATCGCCGTCCAGCAGAATGAAGGGCAGTTTGCTCATATAAAATGCCGAGGCGAACACGCCAGGAGCCATGACCTTGCGGGAATTCAGCCGGTTACCGGTCAGCAATAGCTGGAATCTGCGGCCATCCTTGGCATAAATCGGCGTCCGAGTGATGTCAAAGCTTGACTCGCCGTCGTCGTCCGCAGACAGATACACGGTCTTCTCGTCCCTCAGCGGCTGCTTCAATGCCCAAGCCTCGTCATCCTTGAGAGCGCTTAAACGCAAAGCTTCCTGATCGCTTTCTGGTTGCTGGCACAATTCCGTGTCGGTTTTCCCGATGCAGTCGGCATTGGTCAAGTTGAAAATATCCGCGTAGCGCTGGCTCACTTGCAGCCAATGGCCGTCGGCATCTTTGATGCATAAAAAGCCGGGGATACTGGTGAATAATGAGGCGGCGTCCGGATTTTGCACTGCTGGCTGGCCGCGTAGGGTGAGAGTATTTTTGCCCCCCACTTTGGCGCGGTTTCTTTGCCACAGGAATAACACTGTAGCGGCAAGACCGGCAAGAGCGGCGACAATTGCAAACAAAGTCATAGCGTGATTGAGGGTTGTTTGAGAGCAGGCTAGGGTGTGGCGACGAAGGAGGCTCATCGTTCGCAGTTGCTGGGCTTCGTTCCGCAGCACAACCTACGTGGGATGTAGGTTGGGGTGACGAAGGAACCCCAAAATACCAGCCATTCGAGAATGTTGGGGTTCCTTCGTCACCCCCAACCTA